>WNGK01015307.1_pt1 | contig 10276 bp, 7 predicted proteins | sample 5400601 | NCBI WGS metagenome assembly WNGK01 (sample SAMN13153376, study PRJNA577476) | soil metagenome | isolation source: 60 cm soil or saprolite under Garry oak tree replicate 1 | place: USA:California | collected 2016-06-15 | reverse complement strand
CCAGTACCTCGGCTCGCCCGTACTGCGCGAGCAAGTCGCCAAGTTCTGGGACCTCGGCAGGCCGGTCGGCGCGATCTGCCACGGCGTCCTGATCCTGGCCAGGACACCCGGCGCGGACGGCCGCAGCATCATCGCCGACCGGCAGACCACCTGCCTGCCCAAGTACCTGGAACGCACCGCGTACTACAGCACCGCATGGCGGCTCGGCCGCTACTACCGCACCTACCCCGCCTACGTCGAAGACGAAGTCAGGGCCGCGCTCGCCAACCCAACCGCCCAGTTCCGGCGCGGCCCCCTCACGCTGACCGCTCGTGGCACCCCGACCGACGACCGCCCCGCCTTCGTCGTCCAAGACGGCAACTACCTCTCCGCCCGCTGGCCGGGAGACGCCTACCTGTTCGCCAGGCGCTTCCTCGCCATGCTCCAAGCCCCCAATGACACCACCTGAACACCAGCACCCACCAGCCACTGGCACAGGCGTACGGCCGAGACGGCGCCCATCGCGCCGCCACGGCATCCGCCGACACCGAACCGAGTATCTTGCGCCGAAGCAGCACCGTTCCTGGCCCCGGCCGATGGCGCGCCGAATCTGCGCGGTTCCTTTACGGCCGTCATCTTGCTTCGGCGGGCCGCTAGGTGAGGCCGGACAAGACCGTGGGCAGGTCGCTGGCGGCAGCTGGATCTGGGCGCAGAACACGATCTCGCTGCTGTGCGGGTACCAGCGCGCCCTCATCCCAGTCCACCGTTAACGCCATCCGCAGACTATAGCTGCCGCCCACCACGACACAGGGCAGCGCGACGGCTAGGACGCCGCAACGCGGCCCGCTATGTGCGTTTCAACTGCTACTCGGCTCGTGTCCGTGCGGGGCTCCGTAACAGGGATTACCGCACCTACCGTTGCCGGGGCGCGTCGGCGGCACGTAATTCTTCGGAAGCTCCGGTTAGCCCTGCCGTGGAGCCGCGGCCGAACCGGCGGAGTCGGGAAGGTCGATCTGATCGGGTTCCTCGTGGGACGGCCGGTGCGCTAGCGCCCTGAGGCGCCCATACCGACCAGCAGCCTCCCGCTCAGTACAACCTGACCAGCGCGGGGCCGGAAGGGATCGTCTAGCGGTTCTCCGCCACAAGCTGGCTGGCGGTGAAGGACGCGCCAGCCGGGTCGGCGAGGACGGCGAATCGCACCCACGGCGCATTCTGCGGCTCGGCGAGGACCGAGCCTCCGAGTTCGCGTGCTCGCGCAGCTATCGCGTCCACGTCGTCGACGGCGAAGGTCACGCTCCAGCGCGCTGGGCCGCCCTCGCGAGGCAAGATCGTCGCTACGACGTCTTCGAATCCGTCGGGTGCGCCCATCTGCTTCATCCCCGCGCGCAGGCCGGGGTTGAGCTCCTCGAGATGATCGCCGTAGCCCGGCAGAGCCCACATCGGCGAGCCGGCGTCGATCGTCGTCCAGCCGAACACGGCGCCGTAGAAGGCCCGAGCGGCCTCGACATCGTCGGTGTGCAGGTTGTTGAAGTTCACCGCGCCATGCTCGTTGACGGCCGCCGAGCCACGGTGCGATCCGGGCTGCCACACGCAAAAGACCGCGCCTTCGGGATCGGCGAACACGCCCATCCGCCCCGCGTCAAACACGTCGAACGGCTCGGAGAGCACCCGCCCGCCCGCTTCGCGCACCCGCGCCGCGGCGTCGTCCGCGGACTCGACGCGGATGTAGGTATTCCACACTGCCTGTGGTGGTGCATCGGAAGGCTGCGAGGAGATCGCGGCCGCGTCCCGGCCGCCGATGCGGGCCATGTAGTAGTGAGTCCCAGCGTCGGGGGGCATCGCGTCCTCGGTCTGCCAGCCGAAGAGCCCGGAGTAGAACCGGGCGGCGTCGACGGGGGCGGGCTGGTTGGTGTCGACCCAGCATGGCACCCCGGCTGGGTAGTCCTCGCGCGTGCTCATGACGGTAGGCTACAGCGGCACTCATCGGGAATCTCGGCGGCGGGCCGCTCGCGCCGGACCGCGCCGATGTGATCGTGGCACTGGACAGCATCCCTCACCTCCGGTCCCCGATCAGGCGATGACATCCACGAGACACGCCGGCCGACGCTAAAGGTCAGCGCGCGTCGCGCACAACGCCAGCTTGCGGCACCCTTGGGGCGATGCTCGGCGGCAGAGACAGCAGACCTGGGTCTATCGAGCGCGCCGACCGGAGTATGAAGGCTGCCAGCGGAACGGCGCCGAATCGGCGATCCGGAACGCGGCGACCTGACGCGGGCTCACGTCGTGTACTCGGCGCGAATTGAGCGCAGCAGGTGACGCGCTCATCCGGAGCGGCCGGGCCATGCCGCTAGCTGACCCGGCGTGGTGGCCCACGACCTCAATGCCGTAGCGCTGCGCCACCTGGCCCAGTTCCTCGGCAGAAGGCATCGCCAGATCTGCTGGCGGCGTGTCGTCGTGCGCGGTCGTCCCAACTCGAGCGCGAAGTGCTCAAAGCCAGCCGCGGAGTGAACACCAGGACCCGGGTCGGCTCCACGTCGACGGTGCAGGTTTGAACATCATCTTCCCGTCGAGCACTTACCATGCCTCGTCCTCGCGGTGGTGGATGTGCAACGGCGGCTCGGTCGCCCGGAAAACAGCAGGCCCCTCGGCATAACCAGACCCAGCGCACGCACGAGTAATCGCGGATCCGGGCAGTTAGCACCGTGGAGTTGGCCGGCACGCACCGAATCGGCAGGCATGGTCGCGTCGGCCTGGCGGGGGGTTGATCGCGAATCCGGTTGACCGGGCCGGGCATTCCTGGCGATGCTGGCGAGGTGATCCGAACTTCGGAGCTGCCCGAGGCCCTGCACATCACTCGGGCCGGCGTCGGGACGTGCCGCAGGCCGGTGTTTGCCCGTCGGGCCGGCCTGGCCGAGATGGTGGCGGAGGTCGCCCGTGCCTGACTCCCGCCCGTCACCGCCGCCCGCGTCAGCGATCCCGCGCACGGCCGCCGGCTACACGATCGGTTCGCTGGACGGGTCCACCTGGGAGGCGTTCGCGGAGCTGGTGGAACGCAACAACGGGATTTACGGCGGCTGCTGGTGCATCGCCTTTCACTCGGCGTACCAGCGGGGGATCAGCGATCCCCGCACCCTGAAAGAGCAGCTCGTGCGGGCTGGCCACGCGCACGCGGCGCTCGTCCTCGACGGGCACGGGCTCGTCCAGGGCTGGTGCCAGTACGGCAGCACTGACGAGCTCACGCTCCGGCACGGCCGTGAGTACCGCAAGGACCCGCCGCCGGCTGCCCGCTGGCGGATCACCTGCATCTTCGTCGACAAGCGGCACCGCGGCCGCGGGGTCGCGCGAGCCGGGCTCGAGGGCGCGCTCGCGCAGATCGCCGCTGCCGGCGGCGGCCTGGTCGAAGCGATCTCCGAGACCACGACAGGGCGCCAGGCTCAGGGCCGGTTCCTGTTCAGCGCGACGGTCGAGCTGTTCGAGCAGCACGGGTTCGCCCGGGGACGGCAGGTGGGCAAGCACGCGTGGATCGTCAGCCGGGTAATCGACCCCGCATAAGGTCCCGGCGCCACCGACACACCGAGGTGGGCCCTAGCGCGCTCAACGCCGGCGCCTCCCCACTGACCCCAGTTGCCACCCGCGGCAGGCAGGCGCCAGGTCTTGCTGTGGCCGCGCCGATCGCGCAGAGGGCAGGACAGTCTCGACGGTCACATGATTGATACCGGCGGGATGGTAGCGCTGTCCGGCCGTCGGGCGGATACTCGGGCGCTGTCTGGCGTATCAGGGCTGAGGGAGATGCGCAATGTACCAGTCAGCACGTTTTATGGGGTTCCGTGCCCTGTTCGTGATGTTCGGACTGGCTGGCTTGCTGCTGTCGGCGCCGGCCGCGGTTGCCAAGCCAGCGTCTGCGGCCCGTGCGGCTGGGGCGGGACTTGACTGGCGGCAGTACCTGCACGGGCCCCAGCACAGTTCGGTGAGCCTGGCAACGGCGTTCACCCCATCCAACGCGGCTTCTGCCAGCCAGGTGTGGCACTGGCAGCCGCCGGCCGTGACGGGCAAGCCGCCGCCCCGCCTGGAGGCCAGCCCGACCGTGGCGGCTGGCCGGGTATATATCGGCGCTGAAAGCGGCGGGTTCTATGCGCTGAGCGAGGCGACCGGTGCGGTGGTGTGGAGCCGCCAGCTCGACACCGAGCCGAACGTCACCTGCCCGGCGCGCGGGATCACCTCGACAGCCGCCGTGCAGCCAGACCCGGTGACGGGCACCAGCACCGTCTATGTGTCGGGCGCTCGCTATCTTTATGCGCGGAACGCCGCGACCGGCGCGCTGGCGTGGAAAACCGAGATCGGGCCGCCGAGCCTTTCCAACCCCGACGCCTACTACAACTGGTCGTCGCCGACGGTGGCTGGCGGCCACATTTACGTCGGTCTGTCGTCCAGCTGCGACAAGCCGCTGATCCGCGGCGGGCTCGTCGAACTCGACCAGCACACCGGTCAGGTGCAGCACACCTGGCACACGGTGCCCAGCGGGTCGCTTGGCGGCAGCATCTGGTCGAGCGCCGCGGCTACCTCCAGCGGCAGCGACGTCTGGGTGTCGACCGGCAACGAGTGCGATCCCACCATCAACACCTGCCCCTCGGCCAACCAGATCGGGCACTCGCTGTCGATCGTGCACCTGTCCTCCGCCCTGGCCTTGCTTCAGGCGTGGCAGGCACCGGGAACCGCCGGCCACGGCCATGACTGGGACTTCGGCTCCTCACCGACCCTGTTCGGCACCGGCAGCCCGCCGCCCGACGTGGGCGCTTGCAACAAGAACGGCCAGTACTATGCCCTTGCCGCCAACCCGCTGGGCAGCACCCCGCTGTGGACAGACGCAATCGGCGCCCCCTCGCGATCGGATGACTCGTGCCTGGGCAGTGCCGTCTGGGACGGGCAGGCCGGCGCCCTTTACATTGGCGGCGATCCCACCACCATCGGCACCACCAGCTACGGCGGATCGGTCCGCCAGGTCAACCCGGCAACCGGCGCCTACATCTGGCAGACCGGTCTGCCGTGCGCGGTGATGGGCACTCCCTCGCTGGATAGCGCCGGCGTGCTCGCCGCCGGCACGTACATTTGCCCAGCCGGCAACACCCCCGGCGCCTACCTGATCAACGCCGCCACCGGCGCCATCCTCAACACCCTCCCGGTGGGCTCCAGCCGCGTCTTTGGCCAGCCGGTCTTCGCCCAGGGCACCCTCTTCGTCGCCACCGAGACCAAGGGCCTCTACAACTTCGCGCCCTAATCACTGAGGCGCACTAAGACGGCACGGGCACCGGCTCCGGCTGCGATCTGGTGAGCGTGTTCACTGGCTCCGCGCGCTCCACCATCCTGGAAGATCTCGCCGAACACCGCCGCCGCCTCGCCGAAGGCACGCCGACGGCTGACCCGTGCCCTGCACGTACTCAACCCGCAGGTTCGCGGCGCACTGACCGCTCGTGCCTGAACCTGCGACCGCTTCGGTGTCAGGTTCTCGGCGATCAGCGATGCGCGGGCCGGCTCAGCCGAAGGCCTGCCGGACTGTCCGCCAGTGACCGTGACGGTCTTCTGGTCAGCCACTCAGCCGCCGCCAGCCGCTGATCGCCCAGGTTGCGGCCGTCGGTGGCGAGCGCGGCTGCGGTGTGGGGTGCCGGGCTGCTGGCGGTCCCGGGCGCGGGGGGCGCCTGGGCTGTCCCGGCCACCGCCGGGGCGGGCCCGGCTGCCAGCTTGCAGGGCCGGGTGATCGAGGTGCCGGGCCTGGGGGGCCTGAACGTCGACAAGCACGCCCAGCTCTTCCAGGTGTCGTGCGGTTCTGCGGGCAGCTGCGCGGCCGGCGGGTTCTACCGGGACCGCCACGGTCATGGGCAGGGGTTCGTGGTCAGCGAGCGGAACGGCCGCTGGGGCCGGGCGATCGAGGTACCCGGCCTGGGGGCCCTGAGAAAGGGCGAGCAGGCCTGGGTCCTGTCGGTGTCGTGCGGTTCTGCGGGCAGCTGCGCGGCCGGCGGATTCTACGGGGACCGCCACGATCACCGGCAGGGATTCGTGGTCAGCGAGACGAACGGCGTCTGGGGCCGGGCGATCGAGGTACCCGGCCTGGCGGCCCTGAACAAGGGCATGGCCGAGGTCTTCTCGGTATCGTGCGCTGCGGCGGGAAGCTGCGCGGCCGGCGGGGAGTACGGGGATGCCGACAATCACCGGCAGGGGTTCGTGGTCAGCGAGACGAACGGCCTCTGGGGCCAGGCGATCGAGGTACCCGGCCTGGGTGCCCTGAACGCGGGCGGGCTCGCCCGGGTCTTCTCGGTGTCGTGCGGCTCGGCGCGCAGCTGCGCGGCCGGCGGGGACTACCTGGACGGCGACGATAGCCAGCAGGGGTTCGTGGTCAGCGAGACGAACGGCGTCTGGGGCCAGGCGATCGATGTGCCAGCCCCGGCGGGCCGCAGCGCCAGCATCAGCTCGGTGTCGTGCGCCTCGGCGCGCAACTGCGCGGCCGGCGGGCGATACTCTGACGACAATGCTGAGCAGGGGCTGCTGGTCAGCGAGACGAACGGCGTCTGGGGCCAGGCGATCAAGGTACCCGGCCTGGGAGCCCTGGCCAAAGGCGGGTTCGCACAGGTCGGCTCGGTGTCGTGCGGCTCGCCGGGCAACTGCGTGGCCGGCGGGTTCTACGGCGATCCGGACAATCACCGGCAGGGATTCGTGGTCAGCGAGAAGAACGGCGTCTGGGGCCGGGCGATCGAAGTGCCCGGCCTGGCGGCCCTGAACGCGGGCAGGGACGCCGAGGTCAACTCCGTATCGTGCGCCTCGGCGGGGAACTGCGCGGCCGGCGGCGACTACCGGGTCCAGCAGCACGGCAGCACAACCACACAAGGATTCATGGTCAGCCAGAAGAACGGCGTCTGGGGCCAGGCGATCGAGGTGCCCGGCCTGGCGGTCCTGAACAAGGGCGGAAACGCCAGCATCAGCTCGGTGTCATGCCCCCCACGAGGCCGATGCACGGCCGGCGGGTTCTACACGGAGCGCTCCCTCCACCCCCACCTCCAGGGGTTCGTCCTCCAGCGCCACTGACCCCCAATGACCTCAGTGGCCGCCGGCGATCACGGACCGGGTGACGGGCCGGCCCGTCCAGGGGACAGTTCCGGCGAGATGCCAGTCGCCGGAACCGGCATGAGCACAATGGCGGCGCCGCTCAGGACGCAATGAGCAGACCTCGCCACGCATGCTGCCGCCGACCCGGAAGCGACCCCTCGCCGGGCAACGAAGACCCGGCTGAGAGTCCGACACTGACTCCGCTGAGCATCTGCTGATCTGCCGACCCGAGATACTGTCACCGAAATGGATGTTCCGCGCCTCGATAAGATCAAATCTCTATCGAACTGACAAGAATGCATACTCGGCGGTAGGGAGCGATCGATCCGCGTTGGCGACTGGGCCGCCTGCTCGTCCCGTCGCCGGGCTGTCAGAGGAACTGGCCTGGCGGGTTCTCCGTGTCACCGTGCCAGACGACAGCGACCACTGCTGACGGGTCGAGGACGGTCCATCCGGTCTCGCGCTCCAGGCGGACCAGGCCGTCCGGGCGGAGTTCCACGCCGGTCAGCTTCCTGCTCTCGCCCGCAGCGAATCCGACCTGGCCGATCCTGCTGATGAGCACGGAGATCGACCCGGACCTGCCGATCAGGGGCCGGAGCAGATCGCAGATCGTCTCGCCGGTCACGAATCACCACCTCCAGCGTCGCCACGACCAGCATCCCCCGCGCCGGCGGCGGGAAGCGCCCGCCAGCCCGGGCCGCAGACTATCCGTTCCATGGCCGGCATCGCCGGGTGCTGGCTGCCTGGAGAAGCTGGCATTAGCGGGGTTCCTGGCCGACTACAGCGACCTGGCCCGCGACGCCTACAGGCTGGACCTGTTCCAGTTCACCGCCTGGTGCCGCAGCCGTCAGCTGCGCCTGTTCGCGGTCCGCCGGGCCGACATCGAGTTGTTCGCCCGCGAGCTCGAGATCGCCGGGAAGGGCCCGGGCCACCGTGACCCGGCGGCTGTCCACCATCGCCGGGCACGGCGCCTTGACACTGTCGGCGACCCTGGCGGATTCCTCGATCACGAACTCGAAGTCCGGGGATGCCACGCGACCAGTATCACGCGCCGAGGCAGCGCGCTCCAAGCGACTCCTGGCGCAAGGGCCGCGGCGCACAGAACCGGCGCTACTGCGTCCAGTGCCCTGGCCGCTGGCGGGCCGGGCTCCGCAGCGCGGCCGCCGCCACGGGCCGGGCCTAATTGGGGTCATTCTTAGCCGCTGCCGTAAGTGTCCCAGAACCGCCCGGAACCGCTGATGGTCGCAACGAGCCACCGGATGCGTCCGGCGAAGTCGCCACGATCTGTGCCCGGCCCAGAAAACCCTCTTTTCGGGCGTTGGCAGGGCGGTCGGGGTCACGGATGTGGTGCGTGGTGACCTTGATAAGGAAGTCTTGCTCGTCCCTGATCAGGCCAGGAGGCGTCGCAGCGCTGCTCGGCTGCCGTCCTCGAATGACGGCTGGCCGCTTTCCCGTGCCTTGATCAGGCACCACAGGGCGGTAAGGACGGCGCAGCCCTGGAGCATGGCGTGGTCGGCGTCGCCGAGTTCCTGGCCGCAACCGCGCAGGAAGGCCTGGCTCAGGTCTCGCAGAATGTCAGGGTCCTCCCCACGAACCGCCGTCCGAATAGCCGCCGATCGGTGGGGCTCCATTGTCCAGTTGGCTATCGATGGCGGCGCTAAATAAGACGCGCTTGACATCTTCGCGGGCGGGGCGGACACTTCCGAGCGGGGGGAAGGAAGGGGGGTGTGATATCGACTTCCAGCGGGCGGGCTTTCTGCGGAGGCGTCTCTCGGTATCTCGGCCGATCGCTGCTCGTGGTGTCTTGCAAGCTCGCTCGTCGAAGCCGGAATTAGGCATCTCTAGAGAGGAGCAAGAAATGAAGGCTGCACGACTTTTCCGGATCGGGCTGGTGGTCCCTGTCATCGGCGCGGCCGCCTTGTTCGCATCAAGCGCAGCCGGAGCGGACTCGTCCAACCACCTGTATCGGTGGGACATCATCCACCTGTCGGGCCCACCCCCGGTGACCACAACACTGCCGGGAGGCGAGGCATCGGCATGCGCGGCATCCTCGTGCGACAACATGATCACGCTCACCGGCAGCGGGACTTTCCGCGCCGATCCGGGGCAACCCCAGGATGTGACCGGCGGCGGCACCTGGACGACGACCGGTTTTGGAGCGGGTAGCGGCACCTACAAGGTGACGGGTTTCGTCAGCTTCGTGGTCGCCCCGGGCAATCTGCCCTCACCGCCGTTCACCGACGGCGTCACTGGTGTGGCCGCCGATGCGCGCGCAGGCCTGGCGGTGCTCCGGATCGCCTACTCCGATGGCGACGGGGGAGTCCTCGTCGTCAGCTGTGACCTCCCGGGCACCCCGGCTTCACTCCCCATCGTCGAGGGGATCACTGCCACCAAGGGTTTCGTGAACTACTGGAACCGGGTGGCGCCCCAAAGCGTGACGCCGTTTGGCAACCGCACAGCGTTCCACGTCCTCAGCTAGCGATCAAGACGCGAGGCGGCTGCACCACAGCCGCCCTCGCCTTTCCCGAATTGCCGCTCGGCCGTCACCGCAACGCCGGCGGCGACTGGGCGCTGCCCTTCCATATCGCCACCATCGCCCAAGACGGCCACGTCCTGTTCACGCCCTTCGTCGGCCACGCGCCGCTACCCGACCTGCCGCCCATCCGCCACTGACCGGCGCAAGACTGCCCGGCCAGCCGAGATCGGCTGCGTCGGAGTCGTTGTGCGAACGGCTGGACTGGCTGTCGCTGCTGACCCTGTCAGGGCTGGTCACAGTGCTGTGCAGCACGTACCGCGGGTCCCGGCGGATGTCTGCTGCCTTCCCCCGACCACGTCATGGCACCCACCAGCAGGCGGCCGTTCACGAGGTACGGCTTGACGGGGGGTGATCCGTCCCGCCGCAACGTGCCTAGCAACGCGACCCGCGCAGCGCTCAACCGGGCGGCACCAGGCCGCGCGATCTCAGGCGCGCCCGTTTCCACGTCCCGCCAGTCGAACATGCCGGCTGCACCAGCCATGTCAGTGACGTTACAGGCCACGCCGCCCGCATTTGCCGATTGGCTCCGGATTAGATCCCCGGTCGTGCCACGCAGCCAAACCGACGGTTCTGCGGCGTGGTTGCTCGTGCTGAACATTCATCCCGGGGCGGCTATCTCAGCGGCGCCTGGCATCGGTGACCGCGGGCCGGCTGATCTTGCCTATC
>WNGK01009043.1_pt1 | contig 10276 bp, 7 predicted proteins | sample 5400601 | NCBI WGS metagenome assembly WNGK01 (sample SAMN13153376, study PRJNA577476) | soil metagenome | isolation source: 60 cm soil or saprolite under Garry oak tree replicate 1 | place: USA:California | collected 2016-06-15 | reverse complement strand
TTTTAAGTTCAGGGGTCAGGCCTCCGATTTGTGCGATTCTCCATCGCCGCCGCAGCGCGTCTTGTTGATAATGAAGGCACTGAGGCCAATGATGATCCGAAATGACAAAAAACGCAGGCCTGACCCCGATCTTCCTCACCATTCTTGATTGAAATCTAAATGCTCCCATTTTGTCTCACGTGTAGATCGGTGATATAAGCCACAACCGATCTACAATCCCACACCATCGGAGATTCCTAACCATGAAGGGCATCTCCGAGGCGCTATGACATCCCCCTATGCTCTACAAGTATCGGTCGCTTTCGAACTGGCGATTCTTCGCTGACATCCTCGTAAAACGTCGCCTTTGCGCGGCACCCTTTCGGACGCTAAATGACCCGATGGAGGGATTACTTTATCTTTTCGATGACAGGGTCACCACACGCTATAGAAGCGCGGAACCACTGCAAGCTCCCGATTGAACATCTGCTCACTCTGTTCAAGTCGGACTAATAGTCTCCTCTGGAGCTACTACGCCGACGGACATGCCGGAGTGGCAATTAGAGTGAAGGTGCTAAGCAGTACCTCCCCTCGGGTTGACGAACCCGAGCCAGTCACATACGACATGAATGTCACGATCGACCCAAAGACCGAGCGCAGTAGATCACCAAGTGCTATCGCTAAGCGAGTGCTAAGTCAGAAGCTGTCGTTTTGGAGTCACGAGCAAGAGCAGCGCGTATTCACGACCCAGCGATATGTGCCCGTTGAAATATGCGAGATTGTGCTCGGGTGCATGACGACGAAGGCCGACGCGAGTGCTGTACGTGAACTCTCCTCACAACTTATTCCGTCTGCGCCTGTCACCCAACTGAAACGCGATGACCTCGAGTGGCCTGGAATTCTACAGCGATGAAGCCTAACCCTTTCAATCGAGGGAACCTCGGTTCGGTGATCGATCAAATGCGACATATGCAGTGCTGCTCTACGAGGCTAACGTTAACGTCTATGCGTCGAGTGGAGTGGCTGATGGCAGAGGCAGTTACAGATACGTGATCTACGTCAAGCCGGATGACTACGAGAGGGCGGTGGCCGCTCTTGAGGCTTTCAAGTCGCCGGGCTTGTGGAATACGCAAATGACCGAGCCTTATACGTTGCTGAAAAGAATCAACATGAACATATCAGAAGCTGAAGCGAAGCTTGACGATTATTCCGGCAGTGCTTTCGTTGATTAAAGAAAATCTAGCGATCTGGCATTTGCGCGAAAGGATAGCGTTAGAAGATCTCCTAATGGATCATGGATGTAACCAAACGACCGTTAAAAGTTTTACGGACGAACAATTGATCTCTATGCTAGTGATGCACTACGCAAACACCTTTCCTGATCAAAGCAGGTTACATTATAAACTTTCGGCGTCATTAGCAGCTGTTCGTGAATCACGCAACAAGGTGCTTGCACACAACGAAGAGATTGACCCATCCGCTCGCAAATTCCCAACGTGGAGCGACACGAAAGAGCTGGTTGAGTATGCTAAAGATTTCGTTTTCGAGATCGATCAAAGGAAACACTAACATGTGGCAACTACGTACTTGTTTATCGATGGTCGATGATCTTCGACGCCCGAGCCCCCGAAACTCCATCACGATAAAACGGCTTGTCTGATGTGGTCCATTCTTTGTGTGCCGTAACTCGCGCCGCGCCCGAGACGTGAGGTTTATTTACTTCGGTAATTGATAGCAGGGCTCTTTTTTAGTGTAACGGTTCGTTTAGCGAAATTGCCCATGGTTGCCTTTGCTTTGTTTGAGCTTTCAGGGCGTCTGAAAGTCTCCCCAGATTTCAGCTGGCAATGCCGGCGAGGGCATCAATCATTCTGAACGGGCCCTCAGATTGACCTTTCATCTTGAACTTATTTTAGATTCCTCAGCCTCTCTCAGCGATCCTGACTTACATTCATTTCATTCGGATTGTTCATCAAATTCGCATCCCTGGCCGCTTGGGGGCTCGTGGCATAAGCGGTGATAAGGCTAACAGACGCGCGACCTATTTGGTGGACGCGCTTACACGGCAAGGAGAACGACATGCGAATCATCTGCGACCACTGCAGCCGGCCCATATCAGGAACAGTCAAGAGATTGGTTGGAAATTTCAACTTCCATCCTGACTGCATGCTCAACTCGGTAAAGAAGCAAAGCATGAATACTGCGATCTCATGGCGGAGCCAGGAGTCCTCAGTCAGCGCGTCAGTGGAGTGGAACCGTCCCGCAGTTAACTCGCCGTTGGGCCAGCATTCCTAATAACACCCCATCGACACGTCTCTCTTGCTCGCCCAGTTAGGTTCACGCGATGTCCACTCCAATCCGCTTTATTACCAACGAACCTGAGCCCCAGCCGTTCTTAGTATGTGATGAGGTGCAAGCGGAAGCTGAGCTCCAGCGGCTTCTATTGCGTCATGAGGTCCAAGAAGATCCAAAGAGCGAAGTTCAGCGAGAGCTTCACGCTAATCTGCAAAACGAAATCGCTTCGGTAGTGAAGCAGATTGACGACCCTGAGCTGCGCGAGATCGCGCAAGATATTCTCTGGGAGCTGGTTCGATTCTTCGACTGGTTGGCTCAGATTGATAGTAACCTGCATAAACTAGACACTCTGCTCGAGAGCCTTTCCATTCTCGAAATCTTGCAATTCGAAGCGCATTCTTTAACGGACTTCATCGATACAAAAGCTATGAGGGCGAGAGTTGTCAGCGACAGAATGCGCGAGGTTCTCGATGGAATTAGCTATGGAATTACCCATGATCTGCGAAGGATTTTTGAGCAGGAGCTTGTAGGGGGGATAACACAGCAATCAACTCCCCTTGTCTACGGTAAGATTCTTCATGCCCACGGTCTGTTGACCAACTCCTTCCAGCAGTCGGTCATAACGCTCCTACAGTTTTTCAAGCCCAATCTGGAGGCCTCCACGCTTTTCAATGATTCCGAACTGAGGCTACAACAATCACTCATTCTTTGTAGAGACATATCATCGCTGATCAGGCTCATGCGGCGCGCCCAAACGCAAACTGAGCCCGATGTCCTCCGGAAAGTCGTCGGGCGCATTTTGGAGTTTCGAGATGGGACCATGCAATACCTGATGTACAAAGACTGGCAGGGTTACGAAAGTCTGGCACTGGAAGTCATTACCGCAATTGAGAATAACCTTGACTCGAAGCCGTTACTTCATCGTTTCCTGTGCTACTTGGAAGTATTATATGGGCACGTGAAAATGCGTGCGGTGCTCGCAGATAATTTTCTCTTTTCTGCCAATTTCGCCCACACACGCGACAACATAAAAAAGACAAACATCTTTCATGGGAGCAGGGCTTTGGAGGAACCACAACACGAGATACTTCAACCATCGATCCGCTGTTTGGAACAGATCGTTAAGTTGGGTATGGACGTGCTAATGGAAGAAGCTCGCGCGGCTACCTCTACTCTTTAACGAGTTCCGACGCAGAGACAAAGCTCGGCGGCTCGGATACTCATAGGCTACAAACCTCAGTCCGTGGTTATCAGCAATAACAGCGTTCTCGAGCGCGCCCGCACTACCGAGTTCACCGAAGGAGATTCACTGGGTCGACGTACTTGGGTTGACTGAAGCGTTACCGTATACAGTTCCATCTCGCCCCAGGCGCACATGAGCGCCGTGTGAAATCTGAACAAAATGTTTCCCATAGCATTGCGGCGAAATACTCTCCCCGACCGCGAGGGCGAGTGCGGCAAGCATCGAGCAACGACCTTTGGCATTGGATGCCAGGACGGCCAATTGATGAAGTTGGCTGCGCGGCCGTCTAATTCCAAATTACTCTCAGCGATTTTCGCCCAACTGATCCTATAAACCTTTTTCAACCGCAGAATCCGTAATCAGAATAATATTATAGATGTCCGCGCCACGGGCACATACGAGTTGTTTCCCATCCAGCGACCAACCGTATGAGTAGATTCGATAATTGTCGAAATTGGTTAGTTGTTTGGCGCTGCCGCCATTGAGGGGCTGACTCCAGATATTATCGACGCCACTTTTACGTGTCACGTAGGTGATGGCGCGCCCGTCCGGTGTCCAATGAAGCCGATTGGGGGCATTACGTTCTTCCGGCGGACAATAAAGTAGCTTCACCGGCTCGCCGCCCTCAAAGGGAATGATGGCGATGCGATCCGTGTGGCCCTTTGGGTATCGACAGGCGATCCATTTGCCATCCGGCGAGACTGCCGGCGAGTCTGCGCTCTTTAGTAGTCTCACTGGGTTACCACCATCGATCGAAACTTTCCATAAGGCGCGGCCATCGGAATCCGAATCGGTGTAAACCACCCATTTGCTGTCCGGAGAAGTATCCAGGAACCATCCTACGACGCCCGGCCTCAATTGCTTCGCATTCGCTCGTCACCGAGGGAGTAGCGCCTTTGTCGGCAGCATTTACGGTCAGTTGTCTTTGATGGCTGCCGTCAGCATCCATGATCCACATGATGTTACTCACAAGCGAGCAATAGACGATTCGACTGTTGGGTGCCCAGGCAATGCCTAAATACCCGGCATCATTATCGAAGGTGATCTGTTTGTTATCTTTGGTATCTTCGGTTGGAGCAACCCAGATATTTGCTACATTGTCACCTTGCCTGGCAACGACAGTACCGGACTCTTCTGCTACACCAATGTGGAAGTAATTGTGAAAATCATTAGTAATCCGGCGTACGTGTCCATCGGGATAACCTAGATACCAGATCTGACCCCACCCATCTCTCTTACGATCCGATGCCGAGCGGGTCGAGTTCACGAGCTTTCAGAAACTCCTCTAAGGCTTCATCTAGACGCCCCTGTCGCAGAAGCGAAACTCCCAAAATATCAGACGCCGCCGCTCATTTTGTATCGCTCATGAAACAGAATAGGTCTCCTTTTTGGCTCACACTGATGAAGATGAAAACTTAGATTAGGCTGTTGCGGGGGGCGGGGAACTAAAAGATCACCTTCAGTGCCAGTTGTCCGATACGTGGATCGGTGGCTGTAGTAATGGCCCCAAAGGACGATGTTGAACTCACTTTTGCGAAATTTGAAGTGGGACCGACTGTGCCGTCATCGCTCAAGAAGTTCACGCGGTTGAAAACGTTGAAGAACTCTCCGCGCAACTGTACCTTCCATCGTTCCGTGAATGAGAAAGTCTTGGAGAGCGACATGTCCCAAGTGTAGAAGCCCGGAAAACGGATGCTCCCTTTGCCAACATTGCCGAAAGTGCCCAGGTCCGCTTGAGTAAATGCAATCGGATTCAGCCAATCCTTGCACGGCCTCGTTGTGATCCCGGCAGCCACACAAGATCCAGTACCGAGCGCAACGCCTAGTAACTTGGCCCTGTCTTGTCCAATGCCCGTGCCGGAGCTATTTGTACCCGACACAATCGTGAGCGGGCGACCAGTCCTGGCACTCACAATGCCGCCAAGTTGCCAGTTGCCCAGGAAGCTCCGCACGAGGTTACTCGATTTGGATAAACCAGGGAGCTGCCAAACGAAGGAGGCGACGAAATTGTGCTTGCGATCAAAATCCGAAGGCCCTCGATCGAACTGATGCCGTAGCGGGTCATCCCATGGCCGCGCCGATACGGTATCGGCACCGATGTCGGTGACTCCTCCGCCGGGAGGGAGATCATCAATGCTCTTCGACCAGGTATAGTTCGCCAGGATGGTCACACCATGCGTCATGCGCCTCTCCAGCGACAACTGAAGTGAGTTGTAAGAAGAATTAATATCCTGCAAGTCCTGTGTGGGTCCATTATTTGTAGTGCCGAAGACATTTGGACCCGCGATAACGTTCAGTCTGGGCGTACCCCCGCCGACAGGCGACACATTGAACGCGATCGTCTCCTTTAGATGGCTGCCGTGAGAGCCGACGTAGGCGGCCCGCACAAGCACATTCGACGGCAACTGACGCTCGATGGCCAGGCTCCAGTTGTATAGCGTCGGCACTTGGTACTTGTTGTTTGGATCCCAACTTACAACCAGCAGGTTAGGAGCAAAGGTCGTAGTCGATGGTGGCGGAAAGGGGGCCGGAAACAAATTCGCCGCCGCCGCGCAGCCGCGGGCCAACTGGGTCGCTGCCAAGGTACAGAAGGGATCACTAAAGGTCCCCGGTTTTCCCGCAGGGCCGGTCGCAGCGCTTAAAAGCAAAAGCTGTGGACTGAAAGGCGTCACGTCCACAAACCGGTTGTTAATGATGCCCGGTATGCGAGTGTCGTAGAAAATACCAAAGCCGCCCCGCAGGCTCGTCTTGCTGTCGCCGAACACATCGTAAGCAAAGCCGACGCGCGGCGCGAAATTATTCAGGCTTGATCTGACGCCGTCTTTCGGTACGCCCGGGTCACCAGGAAAGTAAACTCCTGGAGGAGCGTTGGGGAATTGTGTGGAGCGCGTTCCGGCGATCAGCCCGGCAAGTCGGAACTGCTCCACACGTCCCTTGATTTCTTTCCAGGGTAGGGCCGGCTCCCAGCGCAGACCAAAATTCAACATTAACCGACGATTGAAGCGGTAGTTGTCCTGGATGTACAAGCCGACAAAAGTGTTTCGATTGTTTTTGAATTCTCCGGCGCCCTGCCGAAAGGCTGGATTCCCGCTGTAATCCCCGAGCTGTCCTGCCAGGAAAGTAGTTATCGAAGGAAAACTAAATTCTGCAGGTTGAAAGAACAGATTGTTGAGATCTATGCGGCTGCGCTCGATGACGCCTCCCAAGTGCAAATCATGCTTCCCTACTACCCAACTAAGGTCGTCGCTAATAGTGAAATTCTTTCGCGCAAAGCTGGCGGTGGGGTTGTCACCGAAACTAAAGCCGCCATTCACTCGGATCTGCTGAATCGCTTTAGGACTGGGCTGAAACGGAATATTCACCCCGAGATCCTGAACGCTAATCGCGCTGGCGGCCGGTCCACGCTGGGCCGTCTCTGGCGCGAAGCTGAAGCGGAAGTCGTTTATCAGAGTAGGACGAAAGATATAGGTCAAGTGAACCAGAAGATTTTGGGAACGGATAGTCGAACCATCCGAGTAGGTCAGGATATTGTTGGGATCGAAAACCGCATTTCTCGTAAAGCGATCGTAAAAGTACCGAACTGACATCAGAGTCTTCTTGCGGTAGGCGTGGTCGACTCTTGCGGTTAGCTCCTGAAGGTTTTGGAGATCCGGCCGAGCGAAGTTGGCGCGCCCACTCTGATCGCCCACAGGTATAAAAGACAGGAGTTTAATGACTGCCGGATCGGTAGCCGAGGTTCTTTGAGCCAAGTTCGGTACAGGCTGACTCGTCGTCGGAAGCACGTTGTGGAAGACCGTACCTTGATACGCGGCAAAGAAAAAAGTGCGGTCGTGACGTATGGGTCCTCCGATTGTTCCACCAAACTGATTGCGATGGATTTGGTCTTTCGTGGGTTGGTCCCAGCGCCTCGCGTTTAAGGCCGGGGTACGCACAAATTCAAATGCGCTGCCATGAAGCTTATTGGTGCCGGACTTGGTGATAATGTTCACCACGGCTCCCGCATTCTGGCCGTATTCCGCGGTGTAGTTGCTGGTCTGCACGCTGAACTCCTGAAGCGCGTCCGGCATGGGAAACGGCTGATTGACGTTAGTATACTCATCGAGGTAATTGCCGCCATCGAGTTGGTAACTGATTTGGTTTTGCCGCGCACCATTCACCGCGATTGCTACCGCGCCCGGAAACGTCTTGGTTGCTCCCTGAAGAGCGCCTCCCGCTGTAGTTGAGGTTGGGTTCGTTGCATTCGTAAAACCAATCGAGCCCGGGACTGAGAGGGTTAGCTCAGCAACATTGCGACCATTCGATGGCAATTCCGAGATCCGTGACAATTCGATAACCTGTTTCAGTGTCGGAGTCGAAGTGTCGACTTGATTAACGCCGGTCGTCACCGAAACTGACGCCGTCACCGTGCCGACCTGCATGTCAACATTCAGCGTCAGCGTTTGGTCAGTCAGTAACGTCACATCCTTTTGGTCAAACTTATTGAAACCGGTTGCTTCGATGCTCAAGTCGTATTGCGCGGGGCGAAGCGAGTCGAGCACATAGTAACCGGAAGAGTCCGTGCTGGCCGTTCGCGAGAAGCCCTTGCCGGTTTCAGTTGCCGTCACCTTGGCGCCGACAATCATGGCTCCCGAAGAATCTTTCACGGTACCGACGATTCGGCCAAAGCCCTGCGCATGGGCCGATGCAGAAAGAGCAAGAATGCACAGAGCGATCAAACCAAACAGCGTCCAACCTCTCATGACCAAATTCTCCTTTCGGTGGCCTGAGTCCTGGCCGGCTGGCCTGGGACCCGTTAGTGCTCGCTAACCATCAGGCAAGGACTTAATTCAAGAACTTGAATCAATTTGTCGCTCTACTGCCGGCGGTAACTGTTTCTCTTAAGAGTGCGAAATGATGCCCGGGCATTGTATTCGCCCTTGACTGGGGCAGTCTACTACCATGATGACCGCGGACGCGTGGAAATGTGATTCTCTATGCACATCAACAAGATGTTCCCTTTGACTTGTCGTGCACAGCGCACTTGGATGAAGCTTGTCAAACAGTAGACGACCATTGTCGCTCGGCACCGTTTTCGTCAGCGGAAATTTTCCATCAGCATGATATCGCTTTCAAGACTGTCCGCTTGCACGTAAAGAAGCCATCGACCATCGGGCGAGACAGCGAGACTTGGAGACACCAATTGAAGTTCTTTCTGAACCGCTGCAACCTGCTTTGTACCGCCTGTGGCGAAGTCGAAGAATTCGATGGTGGGATGCGGGGTCACCTTCGGATTCACGAAGTAAATACCGGTATCAAACAACGCCCAAAATCCCTGGAGGCCCTCATCGATGACGCGTATCTCCTCGCCGCCTGCCACAGGTACCTTCCAAATGCCTGGGATACCGTAGCCCCTGGTATAGTAAATAGAGTTGCCATCAAATGATTCGAATGCCTCACGTCCACCTTGTCGAGTCACTTGCACAGCCTGGCCTCCTTCGGCGGGCGCCTTCCACAACTGCCAATCTCCGGTACGATTGGACCCGAAGTAGATCCATTGCCCATCTCGCGACCAACTCGGCCGTACTTCGTCGGAAGTGTCTTCGGTGAGGCGGCGTGGTTTTCCTCCTTCCACGCTCACCACAAAGATGTCCCGATTGCCTGCCGCTACAGAATCGAAAGCAATTTGTCGACCGTCGGGGGACCAGCGTGGAGAGCCTACGTCAGGCCCGGCGAATGAAGTCAACTGCATGGGATTTAGACCATCAGCGTCGCACACCCAGATCTCGTTGCTTCCGGACCGACCTGATGTGAAGGCAATTTTTTTGCTGTCGCGAGAATACTGAGGACCATAATCCAGACGTGTTGACGAGATTAATCTGGTCGGACTGCGCGTACTGATAGAACCAGATGTCCCAACTCGCCAGATGTCAGTGTCTCTGAATTCCCGTGAATAAGCGAGACGATTTCCCTGTAGCGAAATAGCGACGGTGGAAGCGGCCTCTCCGGCTGTCGCCAACTGCTCAGATGTGCCGCCAGAGGCCGAGACTCTCCAGAGTCTGGGGGTGCCGTAGAGCCACGACGAGAATACGATCTCGTGGCTATCCGCAGTCCAAGCTAAACTTCTACCACTGCCATTACCAAAAGTAAGCCGCTTCACTTCACCGCCAGCGGCCGGCATAACATAGATCTCAACGTCACGACTTGAGGGTGCCCGAACAAAAGCCAGAACCTTACCGTCAGGGGAGAATGCTGGAGTGGAATCACCAAGGACTCCTGCAGGCGGTGACGTAACCTGGCGCGTCTCAAAACTTTCGAGCGAGAGCAAGAAAATGCTATTGGGTTCGCTAAGTGAGCGTTGCCCTGAGAAGGCCAGATATTTCCCATCTGGAGACCAGGAAAGCGCGTTGCCATATTCATACAACGATAAAAATGCTGAGGTTCCCGAATACAACTTGCGTTCAGGCCCGCCCAGGGCCGGAACTACGAAGATGCTTATCTCGGATCCCGACTGCCGGACAAACGCGATCTGACTACCGTCAGGCGACCAGGCCGGATAGAGGTCATCGGCCGGATTAGACGTGAGCCGTAATGGTGGCGTTCCAGTGTTAACCAGCTTGACATAAATGTCGAAGTTGTTGCCCTTTTCGCCGTTCCACGCGAAGGCGATCTGATTGCTATCGGGCGAGAAAGCAGGCTGCAGTTCGCGCCCGGGAAAGGTGGTAAAAGGTACGATCTTCACAGCCGGCAGCACTGCCTGGGGCTTCTGTCGTCCCACGAATTTAT
>WNGK01022870.1_pt1 | contig 10277 bp, 13 predicted proteins | sample 5400601 | NCBI WGS metagenome assembly WNGK01 (sample SAMN13153376, study PRJNA577476) | soil metagenome | isolation source: 60 cm soil or saprolite under Garry oak tree replicate 1 | place: USA:California | collected 2016-06-15 | reverse complement strand
GAGGGCCCCGCTAAAATTCTTGAACCGGTAGGTTCGCTCGATCCGCTTTGCCTGATCGAGAAGCTCCCAGTTTGGCGCTTCCACCTGATAAGCGCCGGCCTCTTCTTCGGTCAGCGGCGGTATGCCGCCGCGGCAGGGCGTGCAACTCTTCTCGGCGAGTGTTACTGGCATCACGTGATCTCCTCCATTTTCGCCAGAATAGCACGAGACGCGGCACCATGCTGCGGATGCTTCTTCAGAAGGGCCCGCCCGATGATGTTGCGGACCTTCGTCCGGCTTGCCTGCCTCACGCCAATCCTCGGCGCGCTCGTCTGCCATGGTGTCGCACACGCCGGCCCGGCTGGGGCCAGCGGGAGCTGGCAGGTGGTACTTGCCGCTGGCGATGATGCCGAACCGGTATTCGACAATGCGACCCATGAAATGAGCCGGCGCCTTGTGGCGGCAGGCGTTCCGGCGAGCAACATCCACCGCCTGAGCGCAAGCACCGCGGAGCTCGGCGCCGGTGCCGAGCCAGCGAGCGCCGATGCTCTGTTGCGGCGGATTGCAGACCTGCCGGCACGGCCGGGCGACCGATGCCTGATCTTCTTGACGTCGCATGGCGAGCGCGGCGCCGGTCTGTGGCTCGCGCGCTCGAACCGGGCGCTCAGCCCCGAGGAGCTCGCCCGGGCGCTGTCACGCGGATGCGCCGAGGTACCCACGATCGTCGTCGTCTCGGCCTGTTACAGCGGCGGCTTCGCAAGCGGCAAGATGGCAAAGCCCAATAGGGTCATCCTGACCGCGGCCCGCGGCGACCGTCCATCCTTCGGCTGTCAGGCACACCGGACCTACAACTTCTTCGACGAGTGCCTGCTCGGCGTTTTGCCGCAATCTTCGACGTGGCGTATGGTGTTCAATGGAGCGAACCGATGCGTGCGGCGCATGGAGCAGGCCCTCGGGGTGCAGCCGTCAGAGCCCCAGGCCTATTTCGGCGGGCAGGTAGCGGCCCTCAAACTCGGCTTCTAAAGCCGCCGACTTCAACGCAAGATGATGATCGGCACCTTCCCTTGCCGGCGGGTGATATTGACCGACACGTCGGTGCTGTCGTACCGCCGCAGCAGGATATCGGCCACACCGTGCTTCGCCTGCAAACCACGCAAATGCAGCTCGTCGAGAAAATCGGGCAGCGCGGGGCGATCGAACCGTATCCCCTCACCATCCTGGTCGAAGCTCATGCCGAGACTGGCCTGCACCAATGCGAAGACAGTAGCGCTCGCCCAGGCTTGCGGCGAGCAGGCTACCGGATAGAGCGTGGGTGCGGTTAGCCGCCGCCAAGCAAACCCGCAGAACAGCTCGGTAAGGCGCCGCAAGTCCATATAGCTCGCGGCTTCGAACAGGCCCTTGAAGATCCTCAGGATACCGGATTTCAGACCATAGCGGGCAAGACCCAGGGCGATCATTGCGTTGTCGTGCGGCCACACCGAGCCGTTGTGATACGAGATTGGATTGTACCGCGCCGCCGATCGCGCCACAGTGCGAACCCCCCAACCGGAGAAGCAGCTACTAGCAAGAAGCGTATCGGCCACATGCTGGGCACGGTCAGGGTCGGCAATTCCCGTCAGCAATACGTGGCCGGCATTGGATGAGATCACCCGGCACGGCTGCTTGGCGCCATCCAGTGCCAGCGCATAGGTCGAGAGGTCGTCGCACCAGAACGCCGCCTCGAATTGCTCGCGCAATGTCTCCGCTTGCTGCGAGAGAATAGCGGCTTGCACCGGGCGGTCCAGCGCCGACGCCATGGCAGCGGCGTGCTGCTTGGCGGCATAGACATAAGCCTGCACCTCGCAAAGCGCGATCGGACCCTCCGCTGTGCGCCCGTCCTCATGGAAGATCGCGTCGCGCGAATCCTTCCACCCCTGATTTACCAATCCGTCCGCGTTCTTACGGTGATACTCCACAAACCCGTCGCCATCGGCGTCGCCATAGGTATCGATCCAACGGAGCGCGGCTTCGACATTTGGCCACAGCTCCCGAACCGTCTCGAGGTCGCCGGCACGTTTGAAGTATTCCCCCACCAGCAACACAAAAAGCGGCGTCGCATCGACACTGCCGTAATAGCGGGCGAACGGCACCTCACCAAGGCGTGCCATCTCGCCATAGCGCATCTCGTGCAGGATTTTACCAGGCTCGGCATCCCGCTCGGGATCGATCTCCGTCGATTGTGTTGCCGCGAGGAAGCGCAATACGCCCCTCGCGATTGCAGGATCGATCCACAACGTGAACAGGGCGGTCAAGAGGCCGTCACGCCCAAACGGGGTGCTGAACCAAGGGATCCCGGCAAAGGGATAGGGCCCATGCTCGGTGTCGGTCATCAGCATGTAAAGGTCGGCGACCGAGCGGCGCGTCATCTCGTTGAACAGCGAGTTCGAGCTTTCGAGGCTGGCCGCGCGTCCGCTGGACGTCCTAAGGGCGCGCCGTGCCGAGCGCAAGGAGCTATAGAAGCACCGCCCGACTGCTTTATCTTCATCTTCCCCAGTCTGATCGCAGGCGATCCGCAAGACGAGTCGCACCCCTTCCCCCGGCCCGAGTCGCAGCTGAAACCGCGCCGTCCCGCTATCGAGATACGTCGGTGTCGGCTCGAAGGCGAGGCTGGTGATGCGCTCGATCTCGTCGAGGCCAAGATACCGCAAGGCGACGGATGAATCGGATCGGCGTTCAGCCGAAATCTGTCCGCGCTGCGCCCGCTTTTGCCCCCGCACCTCAAAGAGGTCGGCAAAATCTGCGGCGAACCGTATTCCCAAGGTTACGGCGTGGGGTCTGGTATCAAAATTGTGCACGAGGAACCGCTCGTAGCAGGCATTCTCCCAGATGTATTTCAGGCGGTTCACATGGATCAGCTCGCTATGTAACGTTATCCGACCGCGCAACACCAACCCTGGATTCGCCAAGTCTACCGTCAATACCGCGTTATCCTCCTGCACATTCGAGCTGAGGAGCAACAGTGAGACGTTGTTCAGGCGGAGTTCCAGCTGCGATAAATAGCGTGTGTCGCGATGGTAAATTCCATCGGAGCTTCCGGACGCTGCGATAATGTCGCCACGAGGATCAAACACCGCGAATGTATGGCCGTGTTTGAGGGTGCGCGGGCGGCGTTCTTGAAAGGAAGAGAGGTTCGCCTCGATGTAAAACGGTGATGTCCCTCCCTCGCCGGCCCCTGCTGGAACCGACTTGGTCAGGCTCGTATTGCTCGGGCGATCAGGCAGCGTTCGCCGCCGCCTGAGCCGTCACCGCAGAGCTCAAGACTGCATCCACGGTACCGCGCCGCAAGACCTCGCCATATAACGCCACATAGTCTCGCGCCATGCGCTCGGCAGAGAAGCGCTCCTCAAAGCGGCGCCGGATCGCGCCGCGATCGAGCGCTTTCGCCAGCGGAATCGCCGCCACCGCTTCGTCGACGCTGTCGATGATAAGCCCAGTGACGCCGTGATCGATGATCTCAGGCACCGACGCTCGTCCAAAAGCGATCACCGGCGTCCCGTTGGCCATCGCTTCGATGAGCGCAAGGCCGAATGGTTCTGGCCAATCGATCGGGAAGAGCAGCACCATTGCATCGCCAAGGAAAGCCCCCTTGTCGCTGTCGCCAATCTCGCCGATGTACTCGACCAGCGGATCCTTGAGCAGCGGCTTGACCCGGGTCTTGTAATAAGAACGATCGACTTTGTCGACCTTTGGCGCCATCGTCAGCGGCAATCCGGCGTGGTGTGCGATCTCATGGCCCAATCCGGTCGTTCCTCTGGGCAGATTCTGCCAATAAACGCAAGATAGCCCCCATCACCACAGCCCGCAGCGTACAGACTCTTCGTTAGGCGATGGTAAACTGTGCCATACCAGTTTGCCCGGCGGCCGTGCATCGTCGTCAGTGTCTTTCGCCCGCGCTGTGCGAACGCCAGAAAGTGGAGGAAGTCAGTGTGGAAATGGATTATGTCGAACGCATCAGCGATGCGCGCCACTCGGTTGAGCGATATAAAATGATAGGGTAACGGATCTTTGCACCGAGGATCGAGCCGCAGCGCGCGCTCGCAGGGTGCCCGGAGGATTGCTTCGGTTTGCGAATCGCCACTGGCGAACAGAGTAACCTCGTGCCCGTGCCGAACCAGTTCTTCCGTCAGATACGACACTACCCTCTCGGTGCCCCCATAAAGCTGTGGCGGGCAGCTCTCATACAGCGGAGCTACTTGCGCAATTCTCATTTCCCCAACGACCCTTCGATCTTGACCACGGATCTAGGCTCAGTAGACGGTAATCTCCCGCGACCAGCGCTAAGGCGGCTCACGCCGGATCATCTTCACCCTAGCGAACATCTTGCCCTTTGCCGTTCCCGGGCTTGCCGAGCGCGCGAAGGGGGCAAGTCGATGTTCCTCATAGCCACATCCTCCGTCGAGCAACATGGATACAAGGTGTAGCGGATAACGTCCGGCGGACGTCACGCCGAATCCGGAAATTGGGTTTTCGGCGTCCCCTATCTGGCCCTTCCCGGGTGCTGTTCAAGGGGTTGCCCAATAAGCCTACATGCTGTTTTGATTGATCAATCGGTCGTCGCCAGGCACGCCCTCTGAACTCGCTTCGCCGAGATGGTACTTGAACATCGCTGCCGCGCGACTAGATCGAGGACGCGCCGGATGCCGACTACCGGATCTCGGCAGGGAATGATGGCCGGATCAGAAATTGGCCGGCCGCGGCGTGTGATCCAGCTGCCATTCCGGGTCGATGCGGACAAGGTCCAGGCGCGTTTCAATAATGGCGTCCTGGAAATCGAGCTGGAGCGTCTAGAGGCGGACCGGCCGAAAAAGATTGAGATCCGTGCCGCATGACACTAGTGGAGGGAGTGTAATCATGGCCCAGGAAATCAGAACTGTCGACCAACCGACGCCGCCCGCGACGCAGAACTTCGAGCGCCGCGCCGATCGGCCGGTCTTTATACCGCCGAGTGATATTTACTAGACGCCCGATAACATCGTTGTGCTCGCGGAAATGCCTGGTGTCCCTCCCGACGGGGTCGACATCACGCTCGAACGGCGCGTTCTGACGATCCGAGGACGCAGCGCGGCCAATGAACATGCCGGAAACCGCAAAGGCGCGAAAGATCGAGCTCAAAGCCTAGGGAGCATCAGCCTCGGATAATCTTCAGCCTCGGATAATCTAACGTCGAGCAACGGCGGAGGCGGGCAGCGACCCGCCTCCGCCAATGGTTTTCTCTTGGCATTTCCATTTTTCCTCCGGTTCCTGCGAGTCGCGGCCGCTCTGGCGATCTTGGCGCCGGGCCAGTCTTCCTTCGCCTCGGACGGGATTGAGCAGTTATTGCAGCAGACCCATTGGGGCGAATCGTCGAATGAGCTGCTGCACCAGTTCGGCGCCGAAGCGATGCGGTTGCGTCCGGCCCTCGACTTCGGCGACACCTACGCAGATGTGGTTCTGCAGGGTCAGACCCTCGGTGGTGTGCCGATAATCGCTTTCTTCCAGATGGACAAGGCGACGACCGGGCTAAAGCGGATTCAGCTCGAGCGGCCGCGCCATGGTGTCAACCCGCCCGCCTATCGCGCGGTGGTGGCGGCGCTGCACGCCGCCTATGGCAAGCCTGACGAGATTTGCGCGGTGCCGGTGCGCCCTGACGGTGGCTACCAAGCGGCTGGCGAAGAATTGTGGCTCCGCGGCGATCAAGTAATTACGGCGATCTTTCGCGACACGACACTCCAAGCATTCGAAGGCTGCCTTTTCGGACCAACCGCCGGCCCGTGCGGCCTCACCGGACAGCTATTGGTACGGATCGACCCGGCCCACGGCAACCCAGCTCCAGATCCCTGTTCTCTGGAGCTACATCGCGGCCGGCCTAATCCCGCCGGCCCCTAGCGCATCAAGTGCACTAGAAGGGATCGTCGCAGCGCGATCGGCCGCACAGCTCCCGACTCTCGCTGTAGCGGAGGGAGGTCTCCACGGTTCCTCCGTCCAGCCGGTTCAATCGAAAGACATGGGTCTTTTGCTCGCGGCCTGCGAGATGCACGACCCCGATCACCTCGTGCGGCGCGTAGGGTTCGACAAAGAGGCCGCGAACCGCATCAAAGGCCGGCGGCGCATCTCCGGGCATCCAATTGCAATAGGCCGGGAGAAAATTGACCGGCAGATGCTCGGCGAAGATCGCAATTGACCATCGGGTTGCGGCCCAGACGATCGGCGGCACGCCAGCCGAAAGCTTCGCGATAATTCTTCCAAGCCAATGTCCACCCAAAGGGCTTTGGCCGCTTGTAATGGCGTTTGTAGGCGCGGTCGATCTCCGGGGTGATCGCGAGCTTGTCGTGCCCAGCGGCCGACACGTAGAGGTCGATGACGCGCCCATCCTGCAGCCAGGCATCTGCGTCGATCCAAAAATACATCTCGTATCCTGGAAAGTGACGCCGGAGAAATGGCCGCGCCACCTGCGCCTTCAGCGTCTCGGGGGTTCGCTCGCGACCGGGAAAGTCGAGGTCCCAATCCGGCCGGACGATGTGAGCGACCCGGGCGCCCAACCAGTCGCGATGTTGCTGGTCTAGCCCCAGGTCGAGAACCCCGATCGCCACGTCTCGGCGAAGCGCCCGGATCGACAGGATCGCGTCGCGCAACAGCGGGAAGTAGTTGCGATCCGCCCCGCTGGCGATCAAAAGCCGGGCGGGTATCATCTCCGATTCTTAAAGGACTGCTCGAGCTGGAGCACCAGCACAGACCGATGTCCGGGTAAAAACGCCGTTTACGACGTCCCTTTGAACCTCCTTGCCGCGGAGAGACAGAGAAAGGCCGGCAGCCTCGAGCGCGCCCATCAGGCGGTGGTTACGCGCCGTGTCCGACGCTTCGAGTTCGATCAGCACCGACTGCAGATCGGGATCCCTCAGCGTCTCGGAAGCACCCGCCAGGATTCGCTCTTCGGTACTGTCCACATCGATCTTCAAGTAATTCGGCGCTGGCAGACGGAACAGACGGCGGAAGTCGTCGACCGAAAAGCCCACCATACCTTGGCAGAAGACCACCTCGATCTCGTTTCCAAAACAATCTTCAGTGCTGGCGAACGCATTGAAGACACTGCCGGCATTGGTCCCGGAAAGATTGAGACTGCCCAGCTCGGTCCGATCGCTCAAGGCGACGCAATAGGCCCGCACTCTGGCGCCGAGATCATTCGCCTCGATATTGCGGCAGAGCGCTCCATAGCTGGCCGCTGCCGGTTCGAACGCGCTAATCTCGACGCCAGGACGCAGTCCGGCATAGAGTGAAAATACGCCTATATTGGCGCCGATGTCCCAAAAGCGGCAGGGTGTCTGGAATCCTTCGATCCAGGCCAGCGTTTCCGGCTCGCGGGTCTCAAAATCGTGGGGATACAAGAGCGCCTGAGGATGCGTTGTCACGAATACCAGCGGACCACGACGCGACGCGATCCGATGACGTGGTAATAGATATTCACTGACGCGCAGTCGTGTGTCGGCGCGCCGCCACGGCTTTTCCACCGCAGTCAAGGCGATCACGAATCGCGAGAGGGTTCTGCCGAACCTCTTGCCCACTCAGGGTACGAGGCGATAACCGCCCGGCTCGGTCACCAGAATTTCGGCGCGTGTCGGATCACGCTCGATCTTCTGGCGAAGGCGGTACACGTGGGTCTCCAGCGTGTGGGTTGTCACCCCGGCATTGTACCCCCACACCTCGCCAAGGAGGGTGTCGCGCCCGATTGCCTGATCGCCCGCGCGGTAGAGGTATTTGAGGATCGCCGTCTCCTTTTCGGTCAACCGCACCTTCTTGCGGCCGCCGGGATCAAGCAGGAGCTTAGCGCTGGGGCGGAAGGTATACGGGCCGATCGCGTAAACCGCGTCGTCGCTGTGCTCGCTCTGCCGCAGATGCGCACGCAGCCGTGCGAGCAGGACGCTGAGCCGAAAGGGCTTTGTGACATAGTCATCAGCACCCGAATCGAGGCCGAGGACGGCGTCTGCATCGCTGTCTGCCCCGGTCAACATGACGATAGGCACCTGCACCCCCGCACGGCGCAACAATCGACACAATTCCCGCCCGTCCATGTCGGGTAGACCGACATCGAGCAGAATGGCATCAAACCGCTCGGACTTGGCCATCTCCAGTGCCCGCGCGGCAGTGCCGCACTCGACGCTGGCAAACTCTTCATGCAGTTCCAATTGCTCGGCAAGCGACTGGCGCAAGGCACCATCGTCGTCGACGATCAATATTCTGCGAACAGCCCTCATCATTGCCCGGCCACACTGGGGCAGAAGCAGTGATTATCTGCGAAATTCGCTCCTCTCATCCCCGAAATCGGATACGAACCCTAAACCATTCGCGCCGCGACTTCCAGCCGGTGCCCGCCGTCACGGGGGCGGATCAAGTGCCGAAAGGCGATCGAACGCCCTTTCCCACTCTTCTGTCGCCTGCGGCCATTCCGGCAGGCGGGCGCCCGCCGCACGTGACCCCGCAGCGAGCCGCGCCGCGAGCGCAGGCTCGGCGATCACCCGCCGCAGAGCCCGCGCCAGAGCCGTTGGATCGCCAGGCGGAACGAGCAACCCGGCTGCGCGCGGCACGGTCTCGGGGATTGCCCCAGCAACCGTGCCAATCACTGGCAAGCCATGCGCCATCGCTTCCGCATAGGCCATGCCGAAGCCCTCGTGGAAAGACGGCAGGACAAAGGCGTCCGCCGCCCGATAAGCATGCGCGACCGTGTGCGCCGGCTGCTCGCCCCAGAGAGTGATGCGGCGGCCGAGCCCGGCGGCCGAGATCATCTGCCGAACCGATCGCACAGTTGGCGGATCGCGCTCGAGCGACCCGATGCAGAGGAGGTTCCAGTCGAGAGCGCGGAGCCGCGCCAGCGCCTCGACGAGCAAACGATGGCCCTTGCGCGGGACCAAGTTCGCGACGCAGAGCAGCGCTCGAACTGGGCCTCGCCGCGGCCGCAGATGCTTGTTCGGCTTTGCCGTTCCCGGTGGGACGATGGCGATTCGGTCTCGGGAGACGCCATAGCTCTCGACCGCAGCGGCAGTTCTCAGGCTCGGACAAAGGACGCCGCGCAATCGCAAAAGCAGAGCAGCCTCGAGCTGTGCGGCCTGCTTCGCCTCAGCCGGCGAAAGGCCGGTCTCTTGCGCCAGCGGGCCATGGACGAAGGCGACTAGCCGCAGGCGGCGCGCCGCCGCCGCCAACACCTCTCCAAGATTGGCGAGGGCGAGGCCGTCGACAACCGTCTTGGCGCCATCGCCGAGGCCGGCGAGCGTCGTCGCGTCCGCTTGCGGATGCCGCACCGTAAGTTCGATGACCCGGACGTCCCGGCCGCCCGCGCGCAAGCCCTCGACGATGTGACGGTCGAACAGATATCCGCCGGTGATCTGATCGAGCCGGCCCGGGACGATAAAGACGAGCTCGGTCATCCAAGCGGTGCATCGTAGGCGGCCCAGGCGACCGGCGTCTCACGCAGCACCACTCTGAGGCTGCGGATCGCCGCGGCGGAGGGCCCGAGCGCCCCCTCGCGCACCCTCCGCGCCAACCGGCGATGGATTTCGCCAGCGAGAAACTCGGTTGTCGTATTGCGCCCACGGAACTCCGTCAGCTCGTCGAGGTTGCGGTAGTCGAACTCGCCGAGCACGGCCTTCAACAGGTCGAGAGCACGGCCGATGTCGCAAACGATCCCGTCGGCATCGAGCGGATCACGACGCAGCTCAGCCTCGACCACGTAGGTCGCGCCATGCAGCTGCTGCGCCGGCCCGAAAACGGCCCCGACCAGGCTGTGGGCGACCATGAAGTGATGACTGACGGTGATGCTGTACATGGCTTCGCCCTTCGGTTCAGTCGTAACGCAGCGTATGGCAGAGCACGCCCGCCGGTGAGCGGGCGAGACGCGGCATCAATTCGGGCAGGGCGGCGAATCCGCTTTCACCGGATAACAACACGTCGAACACCGGGTCGCGCAGCAGGGACAGCGCGAGCGCCAACCGGCGCTTGCGGGACCAACGATGCAGCCTGACCGCGGGCACGGCACCGACCTGCGACGAACGCAAGGTGAGCCGGCGCGAATGGAAAGGACCGCCGAGCGCGAGCGGCACGATCCGGGTGCCGTACCAGCTCATTTCGAGCACGGTTGCCTCAAAGCCGGCAATCGTGAGCGCCGTTGCAAGCCCCTCCGGTGTTCCGCTCGCATGAACGACGAGATCAGCCTCCGGCCGCGCCCCCTGCGGGATCGCAAAGCGGCAGCCTAGCGCCGTCGCGACGGGTTCACGGGTGGGATCGATATCGAT
>WNGK01025356.1_pt1 | contig 10278 bp, 12 predicted proteins | sample 5400601 | NCBI WGS metagenome assembly WNGK01 (sample SAMN13153376, study PRJNA577476) | soil metagenome | isolation source: 60 cm soil or saprolite under Garry oak tree replicate 1 | place: USA:California | collected 2016-06-15 | reverse complement strand
ATGCGTACAGCGGCTCATCGGGGTCGTCCGTGCGGTCGAGCCGCATCTCGGCGCCGAGACCGATGGCCCGGTCACGCTGCCGGTCAAGCGTCGCGCGATCCGGAACGGTCATGTCGAGGTGAAGCTGCTGCGGCACGTCTGGCTTCGGCCAGGTGGTGCGCGGCAGCTCGTCAACTTGCTGGAAGGCCAGCTTGCGGACCCCGGCGGAGTCCGTCAGGACCAGCCAGTCGGCATCGTCCGCCGTACTGCCGGAGGGCGGCTCGTCGCCGGGACGATAGACCAGACCAAGCAATTGCCGGTAGAACTCAGCCAGGGACCGCACGTCGGTGGTGTCCAGCACCGTATGCAGTAGCTGCGGATGCTCCTCGGCGCTGTAGTCCTCCATGTCGCACTCCTTCGGTTGGTCGACTCATCAGCGCTCCTCATCTCATCGGATTCGGTCGAGGAAATCGAGGGTCCGGCGCGTGAGCAGGCTGGCCGCCGCCTGGTCGTACGACGGCAGCGAGGAGTCCGCGAACAGGTGCTCCTTGCCGGGATAGAGGAACAGTTCGGCTCGCTCGGCGGAGGCAACCAGCGCGCGCGCCGCGTCGAGGTCGCCCTCGCCGGCGAAGAACGGGTCGGCGTCCATCCCGTGTACTTGGACGGGAACGCTGGCCGGCCAGGCGTCGCCGAACTCCGACACCGGGAAGCACGAGTGGAAGAGCAGCGCTCCCTTGGCCCCGGCACGGGTCTGGGCTAGCCGTTGCGCCGGCATCACGCCGAGCGAGAAGCCCGCGTAGACCAGCGTGTCGCCGAGCCCCTCGACCGCGGTGACGCCGCGGTTCATGATCGTGTCGAATCCGGTCCGCCTCGCGTAGGTAAGACCCTCGTCCAGGGTGTCGAAGGTATGCCCTTCGTAGAGGTCTGGCAGGTGAACAGTGTGACTCGCCCGGCGCAGTTCGGCCGCGAAGGCCTCCACTCCCTTGGTCAGCCCCTGAGCGTGGTGGTACAGCACAAGCTCGGCCATGGTCTGCTCGCTTCCGAAGGCGTAATGATCGAAAAATATCGAACGATCGATAATGCTAGTCTAATCTAGCCATGCCGAGCAATACCCCAGTCCCGGACTACGACCTCGACGAGACAGTCGAGCTCACCACCGCCGACCAGGTGCGGGCGATCGGCGACCCCCTGCGCACGACCATCCTCGGCCTGCTGCACGAGCGGGCCGCGACCGTGACGGAGCTGGCCAGCGCGGTCAAGCGCCCCAAGAGCACGGTCGCGCACCACGTCAGCATCCTGGCCAGAGCAGGCCTGCTGCGCGTCGTACGGACCCGGCGCGTGAGGGCGATCGACGAGCGCTACTACGGCCGCACCGCGCGGATGTTCTACGTCAGTCTCGGCCGGCACGTGGACGGCGTCGCGCTTCCGCCCGACTTCAACGACTTCGAGGTCGCGGCAAAGGAGTCCGCCGCGGCGTACGAGATCGGCCAGGTGCGCGCCTTCATCCGACATGCCCGGATACCTGAGGAACGGGCGGCAGAGTTCTGGCACCGCATCGACCAGGCGATCCATGAGTTCGACCGGCTCCCTCGCTCCGGCGAGACGGTCTACGGGTTCGCCGTCGGCCTGTATCCCGTGCTCGACTACCCGACGCTGCCGCCCAGGCCCGGCGAAGAGGACTGACGCGCCGGTCCTTGGGCTTCTCGACGGTTACAGCCCGGTGGCATGTGCCGAGATGATCTCCACTGGCAAATCCTCCGACCTGTCCATCTTGCCGATCAGTTCCGCAAGCTGGCCGGGCACCCGCAGCGGCAGCATGTGATCGGCGCCCGGCGCGGCGACTTGGTGGCAGCCAGGTATCCGGGCCGCCACCCGCTCGGCGCAGCGGATCACCGCCGGCAAGTCACGCTCGGCGCCCCGCGAACCTGAGCCTCTGCACCCTGACCAGCGCCCGCGGCTGCACAGGTGCGCATTCCCAGTGCCGCGGTGCCGTCGCGGTCCCCGGCCGCGAAGAGTCCTGCCATCTCGGTGACGTGGGGGCCATCCGGCCGCGCTGCGGCGCGGCCATCACCCTCCAGGAGCCGTACGGGCCGCCGGGTGGGCTGCCGGGTGAGGCCCGCGTCGACCGGGGCAAGGACTTCCTGTCCAAGACGGTGGCCTCGGTGCTGGCGGAGTTCGCCGTGAAGGTGGAGGACCTGCCCGGGTACACCCCGCACCTGAAGGGCTCTGTGGAGACCGTTAACGGAGCGGCCGGGCAGATGTTCTGCGCGGGCCTGCCCCGCTACAGCGGTGCTCAGAGGCTGGCCAACGGGTGCCCGGTCGATCCGGATGCGCCGGCGCTGACGTTCGAGGCGTTCGTCGGCGAACTGCTGGACTGGGTGCGGTGGTGGAACACCGAGCACGCGATGCCGGTGCTGGAGGGCAGGACGCCGTTGCAGGCGTAGTTGGAGGATCCGGCACCGCTGGGCACGGTGCCTGCTGGTGACCTGTCGGGGCGTGGATGACCGGGCAGGTCGGGCGGGAGGTCCGGTTGCGCTACATGCCGCACCACGAGCACGAAGTCGAGGTGTTCGACGCGCGCACCCACGAGCACCTGGGCGCTGCGACCCCTGGCCGATCAGGCCAGCTCGGAGCAGATCGCCGAGCTGCGCCGCGCCCGGGAGAAACGCCGCAGGCAGCTGAAGGCCGATCTGAGCGCGGGCGAGAAGAGCCGCCGGATCCGGTACGCGGCCGCCACGACAGCGGCACCGCCGCAACCGGTCACCGCGCTCACGTCCGCGCAGGTCGCCGCGGAGCTGGGCGGCGCCGGCGACAAGGAGCTGCTGGCCCAGGCGCGTCCCCGGCTGATGCCACTGCGCCCGCCGGCGCCCAGTTGGGTCCTGCCCCGCTCCGCGGCCCGGCCGCCGGTCCTGCCCGGCACTACGGCGGCGGCCGGCGGCGGGGATGACCCGGATGGGGGTGGCGCACGATGAGCACCTGGGCGGACATCGACGAGCAGGACGATCACTACCTCGGTCTGGCCGGGGCGAACGTGGTGGCGACCGAGGCACTGCTGATGCTGCAGGACAACCTGGCCGACGTCGTGGCGGCCCGGGCGATGATGTGCTGCGCCGGGAGCCGATGCTGTCCAGCCGGGTCTATGTCTGGCAGGAGTTCCGGCGCCTGGACCGCGAGCAGGTCCTGGCCGTGATCCCGGCCTACCACCCGGTCTGGGCCGGCGCCGATCCCGGGGACATCGCCTACGCCGACGTACACGCCGGCCACGGCAACTTCCGGGCCTGGTCGAAGATCACCGCCCACGTCGTGACCGCCCTGGCACTCCTGGAACGCAGCCGGCCCGACCGGGAGATCCTGCAATGGGTCTTCAGCCGGCTCGGCGGCAGTGGCGGCTGAGGTCCGGGTCCTGCTGGACCCCGGGGACGACATGCACGTGAGCGTCGGCCTGCTGGAGAGCGACGACCCGGCCCGTGGCCGGGTGATCGTGCATCCCACGCCTGGCGCCTCCAGCCCGCAGGCCCTCGCCCACGATCTGCTGGGCGCGCTGGGCCGGGCAGTGAACCGGCTGAACGCTGAGCAGCTCGCGGGGCCGGCGGCCGGGCGGGCCGTGACCGCGTGGATGGTAACCGACCAGATCGATGACCTGGTGGTGATGCGGGCCGACCGGCTCTCGGCGGGCGCCTGGACCTGGGTGCTCGGGCTGTGCCGGGAATCCGGCAGCCGGGTGCTGCTGGTCTGCCACACCCGGCAGATCCCAGCGCACCTGAACGCCGTCCTGGCCGGCACCGGCTACCAGCTGCTCATCGGGCTGCCGCAGGCCCGGGTTCGCCCGGACCGACGCCGTCTACCGGCACGGGCGGGACGCGGCCCGTCACTGGCTGAGCACCCGCCCCGAACCGGGCGCGGCGGCGGTCACCTGCCAGAGCGTGCAGCTGTTCCTGACCTGGCTCGTGCACGACAGCCCCAGCCGCCATCACACGCTGGCCCGGCTGCGAGGCGCCCAGGCCGGGGTTCTGGCTGCACGGGCTTATGCTCAACATCACCGGCGTGCAGGCACTGGCCCTGGCGAGCACGCCCTGGGATGCGCTGTCACCAGAGAACGACACCCTGTAGCTGACCTGGCATCCTCCCAACCGGCAATTAGTCCCGGCCCCCCCTGGCAGCCTCCCCTGCCCCCGCCACCACCGTCGTCTTCCACGTGCCGGCCGCCGTGCGGCCGCTCCTGCAGGCCGCACGCCACTTCAGCCGCTCCGCCCCAGGCCACCGCGCGGCCGGGCGGCTGTTCGCCGCGACGCCGTTCAGCAACGAGCGGATCGGGGCCGCGGCCGCCAACTGCAAGGTCCCGCTGCCCGCTCAGCCGAGCCTGACAGCAATGTGGCAGATCAGGGTCACCGGCACCCGCGTCGAGCACTTCGGAACCGGTTCGACGCCGGGTGCGGGCCGCCTGAGTGACGGAGGTGCCGTCGCGAATCAGCTGGCGCAGCGCGGCAAGCTCGGCTGGGCCGGTCACCCGGGGCCGGCCGATGTGTTTCTTGCCGGGCAGCATCGTCCCGGCGGCCTGGCGGCGCCGCGCGGCGGCGATCCCCTCGGCCTGCCGCTCGGCGCGCAGCTCGAGCTCGTATTCAGCTGCCGCGGCCAGGACCGCGAACATGAACGGGCCTTCCTTGGTGTCCAGGTCAAAGTTCTCGGTCAGCGAATTGACCCTCACGCCGCGCTCAGCGCAGCTGGCCGACGGTGGTCAGCACGTGCGCGGCTGAGCGGCCCCACCGGTCGGACTTCCAGAACACCAGGGTGTCGGCGGCCTGCAAGGTGGCCAGGGCCCGGCTGAACTCCGGCCGCTGCACGCCGTGCTCGCCGGATTCCTTCTCGGCGAACAGCTGGTCATAGCCGTGCGCGTGCAGGGCATCCAGCTGCAGCTGGGGGTTCTGGTCTCGCGAGGAGACCCGGCAGTAGGCGATGGTGCGGCCCATCGGCGCCGCCTCCGTCCGTCCGGGAACGTCTACATTCCCGGACACCCTAGCCACCAGCCCGGACACCGTCCGCAAACCCGCGTCCAGAAAGACCCGGGGCATCTCGCGGCATGCGCACCGCTGCTGGCGGTCATCGGAATCTGTCCGCCGCCAGTCATCAGGAACTGCCTGAAACCGGCCAGCTCGGCCACGAAATGTGACTGGATGCTGGGCCGCGACCGCTCCTGATCCGCCGTTGGGAGCGGAATCGGGGTAGTCGGCCTATCTCGTCTGATCCGCGCAGATCGCGGGGATCTGAGCGCGGCGCTTAGCCCTGGACCGGGCGCGTCATCGCGTGGTCAGGGCACGGATGGCGTCGTTGAGGTAGGCGCGCCGCCCCGCCCTGGTCGAGGGCAGCACGCCGGGGGTTGAGTGGGCGAGCTGGCCGTGCCCGAGGTAGGCACTGTAAGCCAGGAGCGCGCGGCGGCGAGCTTCGGCCGGGGGAAATTCCAGGCGCTGGAGCGTCGTGGCGATTAGGTTGAGCCGGGCGGCGGTGACCCGCTCCAGTGCCGGTGCGACTGCGGGATGAGCGGCGCTCGCGAGCAGCGCCGGGCCGACCCCGTCCTGCTCGGCGCGCTCGATCACGCCGGCTACTAGGCGCCGGAACTGGCTGGCTGGCGTGTCGCGGGCGGCGGTGATCTCCGCGACCACGTCGGTGGTCGTCTCCTTTTCCCAGCGCCTGATCGCGGCCTCGAGCAGCGCGTCCCGGTTCTCGAAGTGCCAGTAGAAGCTGCCCTTGGTGGCGCCCAGGCGGGCGGCCAGCGGTTCGACGCCCACCGCCGCCAGGCCGCCGTCCGCGATCGCGCCCAAGGCAGCGGTGATCCAGTCGTCGCGGGTGAGCCGCCGCTGGCCGCTTGCCTTCTGCTCCGCCATAACTGTACGCTACCGTACGGAAGGTCCGTACGGTAGCGTACGGAAGCTGGACCGAAGGAGGCGGCGATGGGTGCTGGCCGGTACGACGTGATCGTGGTGGGGGCCCGGGTGGCCGGCGCGGCCACGGCGATGCTGCTCGCCCGGCAGGGACTGCGGGTGCTCGCAGTAGACCGGGTCTCGTTTCCCAGTGACACCATCTCCTCCCATCAGCTTCAGGTCCCAGGCGTGGCGCTGCTGCACCGGTGGGGCCTGCTGGGCAAGCTGGCGGCGGCGGGCACGCCGCCGGCCCGCCGGGTGCGTTTCGACGCCGGCGGCGGCCTGGTCATGGACGGGCAGTTCCCCGCATATGACGGCGTGGACGCCCTGTACAGCCCGCGGCGGACCCTGCTCGATTCCATCCTGGTCGAGGCGGGGCGCGAGGCCGGGGCGGAGATCCGCGAGAACTTCCGGGTGACGCAGGTGATGGCCTCGGGCGGCCGGGTCACCGGGATCCGGGGCAGTGCCCGCGGCCGCCCGGAGGTGACCGAGACCGCGAGCCTGGTAATCGGGGCCGACGGGAAGCGGTCACTGGTGGCCGGCGCGGTCAGCGCGCGCCGATACCGCGAGCGGCCCGGTCGGTCGTTTGCCAGCTATTCCTACTGGGCCGGGGTTCCGGTCTCGGGTGGGGAGCTGTACCAGCGGCCGGGCCGCGCGGTGGCGGTCTTCCCCACCAACGACGAGCTCACCATCGTCTATGCAGCAGCGCCGATGACCGAGTTCGCGTCGGCGCGCGCCGACCTGGAAGGTCATTTCCTGCGCACCCTGGACCTGTGCGGCGACCTGGGCGAGCGTGTCCGCAGCGGCAGCAGGGCGGAGCGGCTGCGCACCACGCCCGACCAGCCCAACACGTTCCGGTGCCCGCACGGGCCCGGCTGGGCACTGGCCGGGGACGCCGGTGTGGTCATGGACTCGGTCTCGGCGCAGGGCATGACCAACGCGCTGCGCGACGCCAGCCTCCTGTCCGCCGCCGTCGCGGCCGGGCTGGACGGCAGCCAGCCACTGGCCGGCGCGCTGCACGACCATCAGCGCCGCCGTGACCGGGCCATCCGCGGCATGTACGACTTCACCGTCGGCCTGGCCGCCTTTCCCCCGGCCACGCCCGGCCAGCGCCGCTTCCTCGCCGCCGTCGCCGCCGACCAGCAGGAGACCGACCGGTTCCTCGGCGCCTTCGCCGGCATCGTGCCGCCGGAGCAGTACTTCACCCCTCGCACGGCGGTGCGCGTCCTCGGCTCGCGGGCCATCCGCCAGCTCGCCGCAGCTACGCCGAACTATCTGTCCTCCGGCCCGCGACGACGTGATCGCGCCCGCCAGGCCGGTGCCGGGGCATCAAGGGTGCCCGGCCGGCTGCTGAGAGAAGACCGGTGCGGAAGATAACAGCCACCGCCGGCAGCGCGCTCTTCCTCGTGATCGCGCCCGGGGTAGTGGCCGGCCTGGTGCCCTGGTGGCTGACCCGATGGCAGACGGGCGCCGCGTTCCCGGTGCCGACCCGGATCACCGGCGCGGTGCTGACCGCCGCGGGCGCTGCGGCACTCTTGGCCGCGTTCGCGCAGTTCGCGATCCAGGGCCGGGGCACCCCCGCGCCACCGCTGCCTACCGAGCAGCTAGTGGTGCGCGGGCTGTACCGGTACGTCCGCAATCCCATGTACCTGGCAGTGCTGGCGGTCATCACCGGGCAGGCCCTGCTGCTAAGCCGCCCGGTCCTGCTGGGCTACGCCATCATGGCGGGCGCCGCCTTCATCGCGTTCGTCTACGGGTACGAACAGCCCACGCTGGCCCGGCGGTACGGCGCCCAGTACGAGGCCTACCGGCGGGCCGTGCCCGGATGGTGGCCCCGCCTGCCACCCGCCCGCAAGAACCCCCGGCCCTGACCCGGCGCCCTGCCAGCGATGCCACCACGCCCCGCCGGATGCCAGACCAGCCGCCGCGCCCCTTGACCTCGTCACGATCACGACCGCGCCGGTTACGGGTCACAGCGGAAGCCAGTACCGGGTGGCCCGGCGCCGTTCCCACCCGGCGAGCCAGTCGCGGTCGCCGGAGCGTTCACCGTGTCCGGTCCGCTCGCTCGCCCGGTCCAGGGAGGCTTCGATTTCCTCGAGCGGGCCCGCGTCCTGCTCGACGTGCAGGGCGATGGCGCGCACCCTGGGACTTGGGTCTTTCTGCAGCCGCCTGACCTCGCCGCGGAGCCGCTCATAGAGCCGGAACCCGGCGGCGCAGGGGCAGACGGCGTGCAGCGCCTTGACGCGGGCCTGCTCGTCAGGCAACCGGAGCCCACCGAGCACGGCCGTGAGGTCAGGCTGAGGTTTGCGGAGGTGACGCTTGCCCATGCCGGAAGCGTAAAATCCGGCGGCCGGTCAGACGGCACCGGTTTTCCGGCCCGATCGCAGCGCGCCGGGGATTCCCGTGACGTGAGCGCGGTCGCCTGGGTCCCGCGAAACTGGGGCGGCGGGGCTGGTGCGGGTGGTCACGGGCCGACGTTGCTGGCGACTGGCGTGCTGCCCGTGGTGAATGGGTGGCCGGCGGGGTTTTCCGGGGTGATGATGACCGCCCAGGCCGATGGACCGCGCCAAGACGGATGATCTGTGCGCAGCCGCACGCTTGGTAGTCCCAGTTGCCAGTTGCACGGAATCGGCAGGGAGCGAACTCACGAGGCGCAGCAACCGAGGGTCCGCTCACTTTGAGTGATGGCCACAGTGCCGACTACGTGACCGCCAGCGAGCAGAGCCCGTGACCGTCCACACCGACGCCCGGCGCGTGCCCAACAACAGCGGGCAAACGCCCCCTTCAACCGCCGGACACCCAGCCACCACACCGCCAAGATCATCACTAGCGCCAACGGCTACGCGCATCGAACCCGATCTGATCAGTGCAGTGACATGGAAATGACCGAATCACTGACATCGAGGCGCGGCCTCTCACGATGCTGGCTGATTCGCGCGTGCAGGCAGTGGTGCTGGTCGGCTCGCGGGCGGCCGGGACGGCCACGGAGCTGTCCGATTGGGATTACCTCATCGTCTCAGCCGACCCGGGCGCGATCGCTTTGCAACTCCCCGGTCTGGTCGCGGAACTGAACCCATGAGCGCAACTGTGGGACCCGATGGCCAGCACGCCGGTCTACATGATCATTCTCCCGGGTGCGGTGAAAGCTGACCTGTTCCCAGGCGCCCCTGCCAGCACGGACCCGGCGATCGAGCCGGGAACAGCGCCGGCCAGCCTGGCCGACATCGACGCCCAATTCTGGGACTGGAACCTCTAGCTGGGTGCCAAACGGTTGCGGGGCCAGGATGAGCTCGTCTGTGCCGAGCTGGCCAAGATGTGGCGCTACCTGCTTCGCTCCCTCGGCGCGACTGAGCCACCTGCGACGCAGCAGGACGCGATCAGCGTTTACCTTGGACTCCGCGACAGGCGCGAACGACAGCTTGGCCGCGCCGTCGCTCGCGATCTCGGGAATGCCGTAGTCATACGGCTTCAAGGCCGCCGGACTCCTGGCCACACTGCAGCCAACCGCATGAATCTGTCACCGACACGGATACCAGCGCTCGCCCAGTTGCTCGCCCGATCGGGCCTCACCGGACCTTGCGAATGTACTCCTTAGGATCAAGCGGGTTATTGTCCGTTCTTGACCGAATAGGAATATAGCCGCGCACTGGCTGGTAGCCACCGAAGGCAGATTCGAGTACACCTTCGCCGCTGGTCAGCCCCGGCAATTGCTGCTGGAGACCGTGAACCTGCGCGGAGGGCAGCAGAGTTTCGAGTACACACAGTTCACCGCGCACCAGCGGCGGGTCGACGGCCGCCCCGAGCTGGGCCAAGGCGGAAAGCACGGCGCCCATCGCCGCCATCGGGATCTCAAGGGTGACGCGAGCCATAGGCTCGCAAACGACAGTGCCGGCCCGCTTGAGTGCATGCATGAGAACCAGCGGCGTTAGCTTGCGAAAGTCAGCGGCTGTCGTGCGCGGAGTGGACAGCACCTGCTTTTTTGGCCCGTCTCCGATGTAGTAGTTGCATTCGTCCATCGTCACGACGCAGTCGGTGACCTCCCAGCCGTAGAGGCCCTCCAGGAACGTGTCGCGCACATACTGGGTCATGGCCTCGGTAAAGCTGCCCGTGGTCTTGTAGATGTAAATCGGGACATCGCGAGCATGCACGTCGAGCCGGAACTCGATGCCCGAGCCGGTCGGCCCAGGTTCGACGCGCAATCCGACCGTCGCGGAAAACGGATGCGTATCCGCTTGGAGAAACTCGACGGTGCTGCCACAGCCCGTGGGGCGCTCGATGTAGATCATCGTTGTTTCGCGGAACGTGACTTCGATGCCGAAGTCGTTCGCGAGCGTCGCCTGGATGACCTCTTTCTGAACCTCGCCGTAGAGCGACACGTAGGTTT
>WNGK01017710.1_pt1 | contig 10278 bp, 10 predicted proteins | sample 5400601 | NCBI WGS metagenome assembly WNGK01 (sample SAMN13153376, study PRJNA577476) | soil metagenome | isolation source: 60 cm soil or saprolite under Garry oak tree replicate 1 | place: USA:California | collected 2016-06-15 | reverse complement strand
GGGCGCGGTGAAAGCAATGCCGCGTTCGCCGCCGATGCCGGTGCCGTAGTCGAGGCTGGCGCCGATGCTGACGCCCGCGGCGGGGATGGCGCGGTTGCCGGGCCCGGCTCAGGTGTCATGATGTTGACTGCGGGAGTCGAGGCTGCCGTGGGAAATTCGGCATTGGTGGGCTTGCCGGTGGGCACCGATGACAAAAGCGCCGCGACCGGCGCTGCCGCGGGCGCGTTCCACGACGGCGCGTAACGTGAGATCAGGGCGTCATAAGTCCGCTCGGCCATATTGACCACGATCTGGTGGGAATCCGTCAGGGCCCGGAAAGCCGCGCATTGCGCGGGCGTACATTGGTCCCGCGCCATCAGCACTTGCGCCATCAGCCCATACCGGTCGCGCTCGATCGCACGGCGCAACGTCAATAGCTCGTACGTCAGGTTCTTGTTGGCTACGGCGGCATCGCCGAATGCGGTCAGCCGGGTGATCTGAGAGCCCGCGTAAGATACCCCCGCGGCGACGGATTCGGCGGAACCGAACAATGCCTTTTCGCAGGCCGCCAAAACGGTCTCTCCCGCCAGATCGTCGATACACGACAGTGCCGGCAGCACAGCACTGGTCTGCTGGGGGGATCTGGTTTCACCCGACGCCGCGCGATCGCCCGGACCGAACGTGCGCATGGTGGCGGCGACTGCGATGCCGATGGCCAGCAACGTAATTACCGTCAATGCGCCGTTGGCGACCGATTTCTCGGCGCGCAACAGCGTGATCAAAAGGATGATCCCGAAGAACCCCGCCGCGGCCAAAATCAGCCACATCGGAAAGGTCGGCGAACGCCAGAGTTGATCAAATGATGTAGTCCAGGCCCAGTTCATGCGCGGTTTCCTTTAACGCGGCATAGAAACGCACGCGGCGGAAGTGAGTGCCGATTCTCCCGCACTCAGCTTACCGCATAATGTTTCTGCGATCCGGGCCTTTTGACGACAAGTGAAATCTGAACCGTCACCAGGCCATGCGCGCAGCTCTCAGGAAATGTCGAGCTGACTTTCCTTGGCCACCCGTTCAAAAGCCTCGGTCGAGTTTTTGATCCGATACTGGCAGTCATCGCCGTCGGTCGGAAGCAGCCGCATCACCTCATAGGTGCCGCTGGCGGCCGGACGCGCGACATTGCTCGCAGTGAAATAGACGGTCTCTCCAACGGTATATTTATGCTTCAACGCCCTCTCCCATCACGCAAAAACGTCGGCCATGCCCACGGTCCCGCTGCAATGGCCGACTAAAACCCCGGTGGCAGCGTATACCACAGGGCCAGTCACGTTGGCCAGTTACATCCGGACATGGCAAGTAGAAGAATTTTGCAGGTTTTTCAGTACGATAAGCACGCTTCCGCCCGGTCGCGGATGAATCTATCCTGCGGTCGTCAGAACCCCTCCCCCCGACGGCTCCGGGCGCAACGCCATCCCAAATTCAGACAGCCCTCCAACTCCCTTTCAGGCAGCGATGACGGCCAACGTCGCGCAACGGGGGGACTACACCATCTCGAACTTCTCGATGACGATGGTTTCGGCGAGGCCCGCGGTAGTCCACTCCTGAAAGGCCGGCAGCGACATCATCGCATTCATGTAGTCCCGTGCCTCGGGTGCCACCTCGATCGCATAAGTGCGAAAGCGATGCACCACCGGCGCAAACATGGCGTCCGCGCCGCCAAAGGCTCCGAACAGGAACGGCCCAAATTGCCTGTAGCGCTCGCGGCAATCGATCCAGATCTGCTGAATGCGCGCGACGTTGTCGCGCGCATCAGCCGACAACGCGATGGCGCCGACCGGCCGATGCAGGTTCATGCCGCATTCGTTGCGCAGCGCCATGAAGCCTGAATGCATCTCCGCTGAAATCGAGCGCGCATGGGCGCGGCGAGCGCGGTCCTCGGGCCACAGCAGCGCTTCCGGAAACCGTTCAGCGAGGTATTCGATAATGGCCAGCGAATCCCAGATCGTGACGTCGCCGTCGATCAGCGCGGGAACCTTGCCCGAATGTGTGAAACTCAAAATCCGCTTCTTGTCGGCATCACCGGCATAGAGCGGGATAAAAACTTCATCGAAGGCGATATTGTTGGCTCGCAGCGCCAGCCACGGCCGCATCGACCACGACGAATAGTTCTTGTTGCCGATGACGAGCTTCAAAGCCATGCGAGCCCCCTTTCGCCTGTCATCCTGCCATAGCGCGCGGGAAATCTCCAACCCGCCGATGGGCCGCCGTCGCGGTTGCCGCGATCGGTCATGCATGCCATGCATTCACAACCGCCCGGGGGATGCAACATGGGTGCATATTCGGTCGATATTCTAGCGGTCGGCTTCTTCCTGCTCGAATGGACGGTGTACGCCGTCACGCTCGAGCATACCGCGTATGGGCGCAACAGCCTGTCCGCCCGCATGCATGCCTATCGCGAGATCTGGATCCGACGCCTGCTCGACCGCGAGGCCCGCATGGTCGACATGCAGATCATGGGGTCGCTGCAAAACGGCACGGCCTTTTTTGCCTCCACCAGCCTGCTCGCGGTCGGCGGCGCGCTGGCTCTGCTGCGATCGACCAACGAAGCGCTGGGCATCCTGGGCGCATTGCCGATCAATCTTGGTCCCTCGCCCGCGCTTTGGGAGATTAAATGCGTCGGCTTGATCCTGATCTTCGTCTACGCGTTCTTCAAATTTGCCTGGGCCTACCGGTTGTTCAATTACGTCGCCATCTTGCTCGGGGCGATGCCGCCGGCCGCGCAACGCGACACGCCGGAGGCCGAAGCACATGTCATCAGGACGACAGGATTGTTCGAGGCCGCGGGCCGGCATTTCAATCGCGGCCAGCGTGCGTTCTTCTTCGCGCTCGGCTATCTCGGCTGGTTCGTCAGTCCCTGGGTTTTGTTCGTCACGACGGCGTTGGTCGTGATCGTCACCTGGCGCCGGCAGTTCGCCTCCGATGCCTGGCGCGCGATGGGGGGCTGACCCTCATCCTCGCGCTAAGACGAGCCCGAAAAATCCTGCGGCGTGAAGCTGAGATCGAGCACTTTCCACTCACCGTATCTGTCCGCCGGCAACATCGCGTAGGGCTGGCAGGCCTGCAGGGCGCCGATCGCGCTTTGCATCAGCGCGGGCCTGGCCTCGATCAAAATCGGCTCCGCCGCGAGCTTCCCTTCAAGCGTCATGAACACCCGCAGCTTGATGCTGATCTTGTCGGAGGGAGCGACCGATGCCGGCAGCTTCGCGCATGTCTTGAGACGACGTCGAAACTCCGTCACCAGGCTGGATGCTACGTCGGCGGCCTTGGACGCTGGAGCGTCGAACGGATCGCCAGCTTTGGCCTGCGGCAGGCTCGGCGGCAGATCCAGGGGTAACCCAAGCATCACATGATACTTGATGGAAAGATCAGGCTCCGGAGCGGTGTAGCCGGCCGCCGGAGATGTCGATGGCGGCTGGGACTGGGCGTTCGCCTGTTGGCTGTTTGGACGCGGTGTCCACAATTCCGCCTGCTGTTGCGGCGGCGCCGCAGCCTCGGGGAAGGCGGCGGCAGGTGGCGGGGAACTTGAAGCCGCAGATTTCGAAGAAAGATCAAAGGAGTCCGAGGGCTGCGCTGTGGGCGCCGGTTCTTCCTCCTTGGGCGGCGGCGCGACCTCGGCGGGCGAAACGATATCGACCGCGATCGGCTCGGCCGTGAGCGAACCGAACGGATGCACCTCGGCAAACAGCACGACCATCGCCAGAGCCGACAGATGGCCGATCGCCGATGCTGCGATGCCTGAGCCTATGAACCGCCGTGGTTCCACCGTGCTTGATCAACGTTTGGAAGTCATCCCCGGCGGCCAGCATAGCCGGGCAACGGCGCCGCGTGGATCTTTTTTTTGACCACCGGCGCCAATTTCGAGCAGCGCCGGCTCGCCGGCCTCAATCCCATTTCGGCGCGAAACCGAAATCGGTGAGCCGGCCTTTGGTGCTGGCCATCTGGGATATCAGGTGCATCTCGTCAGGCGACAGCGCGAAGTCGAAAATGTCGATATTTTCCGACAGCCGTTCGATCCGCGACGTCCGCGGTATCGCGGAAACATTCTGCTGCACGAGCCAGCGCAGGCAGACCTGCGCAGCGGTCTTGCCGTGGGTTTGCCCGACCTGCGCCAGCGTCTCGTCGTTCTTGATACGCCCCTTCGCCAACGGACTATAGGCGACGACGGCCATGCCGTGACGCGCGCAGGCGTTTCGCACCTTGGTCTGGTCGAGATAGGGATGGTATTCGACCTGATCGCACACCAGTGGCTCGGAACAGGCGGCAACCGCCTCGTCGATCAGGGCCACGGTGAAGTTCGAGACGCCGATGTGCCTGCTCATACCGAGCTTCTTGACATGCGCCAGCGCGCCTAACGTCTCCGCCAGCGGCACGTGCGGATTTGGCCAGTGCAGCAGCAACAGATCGACCTCGGAAAGACGCAGCTTTGCCAGGCTCTCTTTGGTGGATCGCTCAAGATCGTTTGGCGCGAAATGGGTGGTCCAGATCTTGGTCGTCACGAACACCTCATCGCGCCTCGTACCCGAAGCACGCAGGCCCTCGCCGACCTCACGTTCGTTCTCATAGACCTGAGCGGTGTCGATGTGGCGATAACCGAGCCTCAGCGCCTGCTCGACCAGGCGTGCGCAGGTTCGCCCGCGCAGTTCCCAGGTCCCCAGCCCGATCGCGGGGATTTTTGCGCCGTTGGCCTCAACGAATAGCATCGCGGGTACTCAGACAGATTAGACCCATTATGTCCTCCGGCGATCGCGCTGCCAACATTGCAAGGGCGTCACCCTTAAGAAGGGCTATACGCTGGTCGCGAGTGCGGCAAACACCGTCTCGGGGGCATGGGCAATCACGGCGAGCAGCGCCCGCGCCGGTCCGCGCGGCATCCGTTTGCCCTGCTCCCAGTTCCTGATGGTCTCGACCGGGACGCCGAGCCGGCTTGCGAATTCCAACTGCGTCAGACGCGCGCGCCGGCGAAGCTCGCGAACCGCCGGAAGCGCCTCCATTCCGGCCGACGCCACCGAAGCCGTCACCGGCGCGGCGGCAGCCATCGCCGCTGCGAGCGGGAACTCCTGCCCGTCCCGCAGTTCGACGATCCGTCCGTCCGCTTTCAGCCGCAAGCGCTGCATGCTCGACTCCACCAGAGCAATAGTCGGCGATGCGCGTTAAGGTCTGATTAACGATGCGCGGTCCGCGGCGTATCGTTAAGTGTCTATTTGACGCGTTTTCTACGTGCAAACCGGTACCCCACGGTGGATCACGTCCGGGGCAGGCTTCGCTCGAAAACGCTATTTCAGCCCGAACCACAGCGTCGCGATGCCCAGAAACGAAAAGAAGCCGACCACATCGGTAATGGTCGTGACAAACGTTCCCGACGCCACTGCCGGGTCGGCGCGCACCCGTTCCAGCACCATCGGAATCAGAATGCCGCCGAGCGCGCCGGCAACCAGATTGCACAGCATCGCAAGGCCTATCACGACGCCAAGCGCTGGAATCTTGAACCAGGCGACCGCGGCAATGCCGGTGATGATGGCGAACGCGAGACCGTTGACGAGGCCGACCAGACCCTCGCGCATCACCACGCGAAATGCATTATTCGATCCGAGTTCGCGGGTGGCCAAGGCACGCACCGCAACCGTCATGGTCTGGGTCGCGGCATTGCCGCCCTGGCTGGCGACGATCGGCGCCAGTACCGCCAGCGCCACCATTTTTTCCAGCTGGCCCTCGAACAGGCCCAGCACCGAGGACGCCAGAAAGGCGGTGGCGAGGTTGACCAGCAGCCAGTTGAAGCGGCCCTTGGCGATGGTCCAGACATTGTCGGATAATTCTTCGTCGCTGGTGACGCCGCCGAGCGCCTTCAGGTCCTCATCGGCCTCTTCCTCGATCACGTCGACCACATCGTCGATGGTGATGACCCCGACCAGCCGGTCCGTGGTATCGACGACGGGGGCTGCGACCAGATTGTATTTGCCGAACAGCCGCGCCACCTCTTCCTGGTCATCCATGACGGAGACGCGGCGGCGGTCTTCGTCGACCAGGTCGGCGAGCGGAACCGGCCTGCGCGAGCGCAGCAGCGCGTCCAGCGACACCGCGCCCTGCCAGTGCTGCGCCTTATCGACGGCGTAGATTTCGTAGAACCGGTCCGGCAAGTCCGGCGTGTCGCGCATGTAGTCGATCGCCTGCCCCACGGTCCAGTCCGGCGGCACGGCGATGAACTCGGTCTGCATCCGGCGGCCGGCGGAATTTTCCGGATAAAGCAGGCTGCGCTCGAGCGCGTCGCGCTCCGAAGGCGGCAGCTTTTCGAGGATCTCGACCTTGTCTTCTTCGTCGAGGCCTTCAAGCAATTTGACGGCATCGTCGGATTCCAGTTCGCGAACACCCTCCGCGACCGTCTCCGGTTCGAGTTCCTCGAGGATTTCGTCACGAACGGAGTCGTCGACTTCGTTCAGCGCCGAGAAATCGAAATCCGCGCCCGTAAGTTCCACAAGGCTGACACGGTCGTCCGGTTTGAGCGCCGCGATCAGGTCGCCAAGATCAGCCTCATGGAGTTCCGCGACGATCGCGCGCAGAAAAGCCGTGTCGGCGGTATCTATCGCGCCCGAGATTTCTTCGACAAACTCCGGCCGAACGTGGCCGTCTTCGTCGCGCATCGGAAGCCGGTCGAGAACCGACGCATCGGCGGAATTGGCAACGTCCACATCATCGGCCATGCCGCGCCTCGCCGGTTTGACAGAATTGCTGAACTCGTCTGAGTTATCGCCTCAGGCATTACCCAATGGGCAACACCAAGCGCAATGATAAATATGCAACGGCCAAAACAGCCTCGGAAGTTCGTGAAGGGGCCGGGAGCTGCCCTTGTTGCCCTGGTCGCATGGACGGTGGCGGCGCAGGCGGCGGACTGTCCACGCAAGGAAGCGCTCGGTACCTCGCGGGTTCTTGGCGTCGATGCCGCCGCCACGCCGCGGGTTGGGCTTAAAAGCTTTCCGCAAACGCTGCCGCTCAGGGATCACGAGGTGGTGCTGACATTCGATGACGGCCCGTGGCCTCCGACCACGCAGCGGGTGCTGACGGCGCTGGCCCATGAATGCGTGCGCGCGACGTTCTTCCTGGTCGGCAAGCCGGCTTCCGAGCATCCAGGCCTGGTGCGACGGATCGCGGCCGAGGGCCACACCATCGGTCATCATACCTGGCAGCACCCCAGCCTGATGCGAATCCCGCCGGACGAGGCGACAGAGGAAATCGACCACGGCATTGCCGCGGTTGAAATGGCGCTCCACGGTGTCGCGAGCGGCACGCCGACCACGCCGTTCTTCCGGTTTCCCAACTTCGAATCCACACCGGCCACGCTTGAGCTGCTGCAATCGCGCGGCATCGCCGTGTTCGGTGCCGATTTGTGGGCGGGCGATTGGAAGCCCATGACGCCGAAGCAGGAATTGAAGGTACTGATCGATCGGCTTAACCGGGCCCGAAAGGGGATTATCCTGTTGCACGACCCCAAAGCGCAAACCGCGGCCATGCTGCCGCAATTCTTGCGCTATCTGCACGACAATGACTATCGCGTGGTCCATGTGGTGCCGGCTGCGTCCGGTCCCGACACCGACCGCCTCCCCTGAGTCCGTGTAACGACAGACGCCCTTGGAAACACGGCTCACTGGGTGAGAAAGCGCTCGAGGTCAGTGCGGAGCGCGAGAGCCGCATCTTCGTCGATTGTCAGCTCGATATGCCCGCCATCGGTTCGCAATTCGATAATTCCGGTCAACGGCTCCTTTGATTTGGTCAGGATGGAGTTCGCCCGCATTTTTCCCACCGTGTTTGTTCCCGGGTGCACCGCAGCCGTTGAATCCCCAGACATTCAATGCCCGCTTTCTGCGTGTCGGCGTTTGGATAGTGAAGAGCTTGCCTTCTTGCGCGACGGCCGGAGAAAGCGCGCGCCAATCTGTTCGCCGTCTATTCGCGCCAATTCGCAACGCCGATAAGCAAGACCAGTCGACGACAACAGAAGGAAAAACTCCTTTAAGTCCAATCCGGCGATCGACCCTTTGATAAGGAGCTGGACGCCGGAGGCAGAGACATCGAGCATCGTGCAATCGCGACGCCAGGCAAGCACCGGCAATATCCTCCTTTCTGGAGGGACAAATCTAAGGTCCAGTACAATCTCGGCGTCGTGGAAATACGACCAGGATTCTGGCTAATCCTGCCGGTCCGGGCGAAATACATTCGACCTGGCCGGTCCGGCGATCTTGATCTTGAGAAGGCGCGATTTCGTTAAGATCCCAACAAAACAATATCGGAATCTTGCAAATCGCTGATGGCGCGCCGCATGCGCGCTTTCCAATGGCTTTTGGCATCTGGGCGAGTTTGCGGCCCTGTATGCCGCCCAATTTGGCGAAGCACCGTCGATAACTCTGGCTCGCTCGCGGCGGCCTTTGAAAAATGGCGCAGCGCACCGTATTCCAGCCTTGGATTGGGCCCAAAGCCATGGTTTGCCAAGCGATACTGTAAAGATTACGCGGAATTGAGGTCGCATTCATGGCGCCGCGTGTAATGATCAGATCAAATGGGATGCATGACGGTGTTTCATGGTCGGTAATGTGTTGTTGGGCGTCCGGATGCGGTTATGGACCGCCTTATGCCTGGGGCTACTGACCTGCATCGCCGCACCGATTGCGTCGGCGGCCGATTGCCCCGGCCATCCCGATGCGCTCGGCACCTCGCGAACGCTGGTGATTGATCCGAAAGCGCATCCCCGCATCGGAGCGATGAATTATACCGAGACGCTGCCGCTGAGAGATCACGAGGTGGTGCTGACGTTCGATGACGGCCCGCTGCCGCACAACAGCGATCAGATCCTGGAAATTCTCGCCTCGCAATGCGTGAAGGCGACCTTCTTCACCGTCGGCCGCATGGCCCAAAGCTTTCCCGAAGGCGTCCGCAAGGTCCGCGACGCCGGGCATAGCGTCGGCACCCACACCCAGAATCATCCGACCGGCTTCGACAAATTCTCCATCGAGCGGGCCCGGCAGGAAATCGACGACGGAATCGCGTCGGTGACTGCAGCGCTCGGAGATGGTGGCGGGCTCACCCCGTTCTTCCGGCCGCCTGGCTTGCGGCGCTCCCCGGCGGTTGAGGACTATTTGGCATCGAAGGGCATCCAGCTCTGGAGCGCCGATTTTCCGGCTGACGACTGGCGGCATGTTTCCCCGTCGCGGGTCTATGAACTCGCGATGAAACGGCTCGAAGCCAAGCGAAAAGGCATTTTGCTGCTGCACGACATCCAGGCGCGAACGGTCGTCGCGTTGCCGAGGATTCTGCATGAGATGAAGGCCCGGGGCTATCGCATCGTCCATGTCGTGCCTGCAACGTCGCAGCAACCGAACACGCCGACCGAACCGCCGCAATGGCAGTTGCATCCGCCATCGGAGACGGTGGCGATTTCACACTGGCCAAGAATCCCCAAATTCGTTTTTGCCGATGCCGGCACGCTCCCCGCTCCCTCGTTGCAGGATTCGGGGTGGCATGACGGACAGCTGCTACGGCTTGCGGAGCCGTTCGATCGCACCAGACGGCGTGCGCGCGGAATTCCGCTGCCGCCGCAAGCGCCATGGCCCCGGCTGTCGCCGGACAAGCTGGGGGGTGCCGCGATTGTCCTGCCGGTACCGGCGCAGAGCATTTTCGAATTCCAGGAAAAGCCGCGCGCGGCTCTGCCAGCCGTCGCTTCATCCTCACATCATGCGGAACAAACGGTCCCAGCCGGACCTGAAGCCAACGGCCTCGAACGGCTGATTTCTGCCGACGCCGATGATTCCCGGCGCGCGATTCCCGGAAGCCTGCCGGTCGTGAAGCCCGGCCTGCTGCGCGCGCCGATCGGGACCCGCTGAGCTATTGCATCCACGCCAGAAAGCTCGCGACGGATCAATCCGTCACGATCTTTGAAACGCATAGCACCACGACCAAAGCGAGAAACAACAGATCGATATACGATTTGACTTCGCCGTCCCGGCGGAGAACCCCAACATCATTGACGATGTGCTTGCGCGAGGCTGCCGCCGCAGGGCCCTCCCCTGTCAGGCCCGAGAGGCGGCGCGCCTCAAGCTCGAGCCGCTCAATGCGCTGGAAGAAATAGAATGAACGCAGCGCGGTCGCCGCGCGCATCAAGGCATAGACCAGCACGAGAATCGCGACCACCGCCCGTTGCTGATATCTCTCCATGAAGTTCAGACTGTAATAAACCAGCGCCAGAAAGACGAAATTGGAGAG
>WNGK01010897.1_pt1 | contig 10278 bp, 11 predicted proteins | sample 5400601 | NCBI WGS metagenome assembly WNGK01 (sample SAMN13153376, study PRJNA577476) | soil metagenome | isolation source: 60 cm soil or saprolite under Garry oak tree replicate 1 | place: USA:California | collected 2016-06-15 | reverse complement strand
ACTGCCGCGAGATTGCTGCGGGCAACAGTCTCGACGTGATCGAGATTGATGGCGCGAGCAACAACAGCGTCGAAGACGTGCGTCAATTGCGTGACAATGTTCGTTATGCGCCCGCCAAGGGCCGTTACAAAATTTATCTAATCGACGAAGTGCACATGCTGTCGCCGGCGGCGTTTAATGCGCTGTTGAAAACGCTCGAAGAGCCGCCCGCGCATGTGAAATTTATTTTCGCGACCACCGAGCCGCAGAAAGTTTTACCAACAATCCTGAGCCGATGTCAGCGCTTCGATTTGCACCGCATCCCGGCAAACTTGATTGCGCAGCACCTGCAATTCATTGCTGGAAAAGAGAAGATCACGCTTGAGCCGGCAGCAGCGCACGCAATCGCGCGTGGCGCGGAAGGCGGGTTGCGCGATGCGGAATCGATGCTCGATCAACTCGTTGCATTTTGTGGCGAAACGATCGCCGAAGCGGACGTGCTGAATGTTTTCGGATTCACGAGCGAACAAACCGTGACCGATCTTACAGCACATGTTTTGCGCAGCCAGACGGCAGGCGCGCTGGAATTGCTCTATCAGCAGTGTGAAAGCGGAAAAGACATGATGCGACTCATGTCGGATTTGATCGCTTATCTGCGCGATCTGCTTGTTTTTAAGGCGAAACCGGATGCCCTGAGTGAAGATATCGATTCTGATTTGCAAAAATCACTCGCGGCACACTCGGAATTAATCACGACTGACCGTTTGCTCGATCTGATCGATCAATTTGCTGCTGCTGAAGGCCGCATGAAATGGGTCCCGAACAAAAAGCTACATTTCGAAGTCGCGCTCATCAGAGCCATCCAGAGTTTGAGCCAGGCGACGCTGGATGAAGTAATTGAAAACCTAAGCGCGTTGCGCGGGGGTAGTGGGGTGCGACCGCCGGGCGCGCCGTCTAAAGATGTTGTAGCCGTGGGCGCTGAGTCTGGTGCAGCGAAGAGCTATAACAAATCTGTGCGCGTCGCCGAGCAGCCCTCGCAATATAGCGCGCCTAAGCCGTCTTCAGATATTGATCCCGCGAAAGTCTGGCAGGAAGCATGTGCAAAGATTCCGACACAAAAAGCGTTTTTGCGAAATTCTGCGGCGGCGGCCCATGTCCTCGGGATTGAAGGCCGCAATTTTCTGCTCGGTTTTGCGCCTGATCAAAGGTCAATGATGGACATTGTGACTACACAAACTAATCGCAAATTTCTCGAAACACTCCTGCATGAAATTACGGGAAAAGACTGGACGGTGAAACTCAGTGTAAAAGAGGAACTTCCTTCCAAGCAGTCATCGCCTTTAGAAACCGGCAAAAGTTCTCCAGCTGACGATTTCAAAGATGATCCGCTCATCCAGGAAGCGATTGAGATGTTCAAAGCTGAAATAAAATCCTGAGCGAAACCTTATGAACTTAAGCAAGCTGATGAAGCAGGCGCAGAAAATGCAGGAGCAAATGGCCAAGACACAGGCTGAGCTCGAACAAAAAGTTGTCGAAGTAAGCGCCGCCGGCGGCAAAGTGAAAGTGACCGCAAACGGCGCAGGCGACGTGGTCGCAATCAAGATCGACAAGGAAGTTGTCGATCCAAACGACGTTGAGTTTCTGGAGGAGATTGTCTTAAGTGGCGTGAAACAGGCCATTGAGCAGGGCAAGGCGCTCGCTCAATCCGAGATGAGCAGGATCACCGGTGGGCTGGGAATGGGATAACGTTAAAATTGTTAAAAGCGTTACAAAGTTAAAACGGGAGAAAAGCAGAGCAGGTTTAACGATTCAATTTTGTAACGGATTTAACGAACCGCCTGTGTTTTTCAAAAACGCAGACTTCCCGAATCCCCAAGGTCGACATCTTCTCGGCCAAACGGTGGAAGTTTTCGCCGAGTTGCACGTGTGAGTGCGCATCGGACGCGGTTGTGAACGGAATCCCCTTCTCCATTGCGAGCCGGATGATCTGGTCGCTCGGATAAAGTTCGTTCACCGGTTTGCGCCAACCGGCCGTCGAAAGTTCAATCGCGAGGTTACGCGAACGAATCAAATCAAGTGTTTCGCCGGCGATCGCTTCAATTTCGGCATTCGGTCGATGGCCATGAATCTTGACCAGGTCAATGTGAGCGAGGCAATCGACCAGACCAGTCGCCGCTATTTCGCGGACACGACGAAAGTAGTCGGCGTAAATTGCGCCAATATCGCGTGCCTCAAATTGCTCGGCGCCAGCCGGGACGCTGTCGAACATCTGATCGTCCCGATCAAGGAAATGAACCGAGCCGAGAACAAAATCGAGTTTATCCCAATGTTTCTCGATCCACTTTCGTCCCGCGGCCGAATGAACCGGATCGTTGTCCAGCTCGATGCCCGCCCGGATTTTTAGATCGGAATTTTTTTCACGTAAACGATCGATTTCATCGAAGTCGATTCCGGCGTGGTAACGATCGTGATCGGTGAAAGCGATGTCGCCTAACGCTGTTTTGTGCGCCGAATCCGCCCATGGCTGCAGCAGCGCCTGTGTGTAACGCTGCACCCGATGTCCTTGGGGGTGGGTGTGATAATCGGAAAAGAGGACTATTGGAGTGTTGGAGCGTTGGAGTGTTGGAGACACGGCGGAACCCATTACTCCATTATTCCATTTCCTCCCGTCGTCACGGCACGGCAAGGAATTTTTGCTGGATTCGCAGCTCCGGATATTTGGGAAAGAAAGCCTCGGCAATGAAAACTTTATTTGGTGCAAGATCGCGGGTCGCAATCGTTTCGTTGTATTCGACGTGCTCCTGCGGATTAATTAAAACCGTTCCCGGTGTTTCTGTCATGGCGTGATTGTTGGACCATTTTGTCAGCATATTCCCCGCAGAATTCCTTAAATAAATCTCGATCCGCTGGTTTGTCGGAAATTCGAGCGTAACGGGACGCTTGGATTGATTTGTCAACGTTACTTTGATCCCGAGTTGGCGGACCTCTGAGAGCTTTACCGTCTCAGGCGTGATCTGCAAGCCGACCGCCAGTCCGCGCAATCGTGGATCTTTGTACTGGGGAATCGGTTCGGAAGAGAAGGGATGGAGCATGCGCCCCAGCCAACTGCGTCCGCGCGGCGTTGCCGTAGGCGTGGCCTCCTGTCCGAGGCTGCGTCCGATAATCGCAAAGAGCAGAACAAGTAAAACAACGCGTTGCTTCATGAGCGGGTTAAACAGCAAACGTTGCAAATCCTGTCAAACCCTTTATCAATCGGCATGAAGACTCTTTGCGCGCTCGGGCTTTGTCTGCTTGTCGCGCCGCTGACAGGGATTGCGAAACAGCGCCATTGCATGTTCCGGGTGCATGCACAAGCGAATGCGCGGGATACCGACGTCTTTGCAACCTCGGTCCGCGCCCAAGTTTCCGGGAAAGATGTTGCGATTGAAAAGATACCGCGCATTTCCGAGCAGGATGTCATCGGGTTTTACCCTTATCCGGCGGCAAATGGAACTTATGGAGCGCTGTTTCAACTCGATGAGCACGGGAGGATTGCACTCGACACGCTGAGCATCGAACGCCGAGGCAGCTTACTTTTTGTGCTCATTAATGGTCGCCTGATCACCCAGCTCGAAATCGACAAGCGAGTTTCCGACGGAAAAATCTACATCTCTTCGGGCTTGAGCAGCGCCGATATTGAATTGATGAAAAAGGATTGGCGTTTGCTTGGCCAGCGCAAACGATAGGAAGTCATGCGATTATTCGGTGCGGTAGTTTCGCTACTCGCTTTTTTGCATTTCTCGATAATGGCCCAAACCGACCGACCAGTTGTCGATCTGGTTCTGCCGACGGACAACGACGCTCTTTTCTCCGGCAACGGCCTTGCCTTCTACCAATGCGTCGAGCGCGATTTCAAAGGAGTCAAATCAACTCCGTGGGAAGGGGGCCAGTACGGGTTTGTGCGTGATCCCGTTGAGACATCGGCAGGCGTAGTTTATACCCGCTTCCACGAAGGAATCGACGTTAAACCACTGCGGCGCGACGCCCGCGACGAACCGCTCGATGACGTACGCGCCATTGCGGACGGCAAAGTCGTGCACACGAACGTCGTGCCCGGCTACTCAAATTACGGGAAGTACATCGTGATCGAGCACCGGTGGGATAACTCGAATTATTTCAGTTTGTACGGGCACCTGAGTTCCATCGGTGTCCAGCCGGGCGAATCCGTGAGACGCGGCCAGCGGATCGCCGTGATGGGTTACACCGGCGTGGGATTGAATCAGGAGCGCGCGCATCTTCACTTGGAATTAGATCTGATGCTTAGCAATCGATTCGAAGCGTGGCACGACACATTCTTCAAAAACGATCCCAATCACAATGGTATTTACAACGGCATCAATCTCGCCGGTCTCGACATCGCACGGCTCTATCTCGCGTTGCGCAAAAATCCTTCGCTCACAATTCCAGAGTTTCTCAATGAGGAAGAAACGTTCTACAAAGTGACGCTGCCTAAATCGTCGCACTTTGAGCTGCCCAGACTTTATCCCTGGATGCTGGCGGGCGGCAGTCGAAGCGAGAAATCGTCGTGGGAAGTTTCATTCGCGCGCTCAGGCTTGCCACTGAAAATAGAACCAAGCGCCAAACATGTGACGCAGCCAGAACTGAGTTACGTCAAAACGAGCCCGATCGATTATTCCTATCTCACCCGGGACGAAATATCCGGTCGGGGGCAGGGCGCGCACCTCACCGAATACGGCCGACGACTGATGCGACTTCTGATTTGGCCGGACTGATGATTTAGTCGCGGCGCGGACGGCGGTCGCCGCCCACTAGTTCAACACGAAGTCGGCATGCGTTGTGCCAGCGCAACTCCGTGCGGGATTGCGCCTTGCACGAAACCGAGACATTCCACCGCGCCGCTCGGCTTTCCCGGAAGTGCGATTACCAGTGAAGAATCAACAATCGCGGCAAGACTGCGGGATAAAATCGAGTTCGGCGTGATTTTCATCGACTCAACGCGCATCACTTCGCCGAAACCGGGCAGTTCCACACGCATGATCGCGCGGACTGCTTCCGGAGTGACATCGCGCGGGCCAACTCCTGTCCCGCCCGTCGTCAAGATCAAGCCGCAACCCTGTCGGGAGAAGGAGCGAATCGTTTCCTGAATGCGCGCTGTGTTGTCTGGAATAATCGCTTCGGAAAGGACCTGCCAGCCCGCGTTTCGGGCAGCCTCTTTCAATGCAGGTCCACCAAGATCTTTGTAATCGCCTGCACTCGCGCGGTCTGAGATCGTAATAATGCCGGCAGATATCTGCATGTTTTATTCTGTAGCGACGCTCCGGAAGCGTCGCATAAATTTATTCAATTAAACGACGGTCATAGACCGCCGCTACAATTCCTCTTTTGTCTTCTTCAGCAACCGGATGTCCGATAATTGCATGTCTTTATCGACTGCCTTGCACATATCGTAGATGGTGAGAAGCGCGACGGCGACACCAGTGAGCGCCTCCATTTCGACTCCAGTCTGCGCAATAGTCCGCGCAGTGCATTTTACCTGTGCGAAATCATCTGAAGCGACGATGTCGATTTTGATTTCGCTCAACGGCAACGTGTGGCAGAGCGGAATGAGCTGGGCGGTCTGTTTACCGGCTTGAATCCCAGCAATCCGAGCAGTTGCAAAGACGTTGCCCTTTGCAATTTGGTCTTTCGAAATCAAATCAAGTGTCTCGCGTCGAAGCCGGATTTTTCCTGTCGCAACCGCCGTCCGGATAGAGGGCGGTTTGCCCGAGACATCAACCATCTGCGCGCGACCATCTGCGCCGATATGAGTGAGGCGCTTCACCAATCAGCCACCGATTGCGATCATTTTGCGGCCCGGCTGGTAATTATCGCGAAAATCGTGTTGCTCAGGCTTTCGATCGACGACATCGAGGAAAAACTGTTTCAGTTCCTCGTCGCTCGCGCCGGCCCGAAGTGGTTTCATGATGTCGAATTCGAGGTAGCTGCCGAGACAAGGACGTAATTTTCCATCGCACGTGAGACGAAGTTTGTTGCAGCTCTCACAAAAATGGAGGTTCGTCATTGCGCCAATAAACCCGATGCGTTGCTGGCGGCCGGGGATTTGATAGTAAGCGGCCGGGCCATTCGTTCGAAATTCCGGTTCCGGAATTAAGCTGCCGTAACGGGATTCGATCGCCCGTTTCGCCTCAAAAATCGATATGAAATTTTTCTCATCGAGAACTTCTCTCGTGCTGACGGGCATCATCTCAATAAAACGCAGGATTAGATTGCGCGCCGCGGCAAATTCGATCAGCGGAATTAATTGGTCTTCATTCCTGCCGCGCATCAGGACCGTATTCAATTTGATTTGATCGAATCCTGCTGCGATGGCGGCATCGATCCCGTTTAGGACTTGTGCGTGTAAATCGCGCCCGGTGATTTCGGCATAAGCATGTCGATCTAACGTATCGAGCGAAATATTGACGGATCTCACACTGGCGTGCCGTAAAGCTGCCGCCATTGTCTGCTGCGGCTCAACTTCACGGACCAGGAGCGTCCCGTTAGTGGAAAGGCCGATGTCACAAAGGCCCGGAATTTTCGGAAGCTCGCGAACAAGATCGAGCACGCCACGCCGAGTGAGCGGCTCGCCGCCCGTGATCCTCACCTTCGATACACCCAACTCTACCCCAATGCGGATGAGACGCAGCGTCTCTTCGTAAGTCAGAATCTCGCTGCGCGGCAACCACTCCTGCAGTTCGTGCGGCATGCAATAGGCGCAGCGCTCGTTGCAACGGTCTGTGATCGAAACGCGCAGGTAGGAAATGTGATGACCATGTCGATCCTGCATTCGAACGCAACGTTACGGTTAATGCGGAGTTGAATCAAGGAAGTGATATGATTGACTCATAACTCTGAGACCGTATGATTTTTCCTGTGAAGCGTCCCTTCCTTTTCCGGACCCTGACGTTCGGCATCGCAGCCAGCGCACTAACTCTTGGGGGTTGCTCCACCACCGAGACACGAATCTCCGGGCACCCCGAAATTTACCAAACCCTTTCTTCCCGCGACCAGGCGCTGGTGAGCCAGGGACAGATTCGCGCGGGGATGTCGCAAAATGCAGTATGGCTGGCCTGGGGTTCGCCCGATCGGAAAATTGTGGCCAATATGCGCGGTCGTCCAAGCGAGACCTGGATTTATGTAAATTACACAACGGCTCCGTACGGTTACGGTTATCCGTACGGTCCGTATCGTTATGGTTACGGTTACGGTTTCGGATTTACGAGCGTCGGTTTTGTGGGCAGCCATCACCATCATGGCGGTCGCTCTTTTGTGTTCTTTGGTGATCCTTTCTTCGATCCGTTCTATTACTCGTATATTCCACCGAGCATTCCGTATCCAACCAGGACGGTCACGTTCGCAAATGGACGAGTCGTGTCGTTCCAATACTTGGTGCCGCCGTACCGCTGATTAAGAATTCTCTGGCGTTCTGCCACAGAACTAATCAGAGTTGCGGCACGCCTGACAAATGGCTTACCGCTCATTTCGAAAGTTCCTCGACGCTCTTGACGAAGCGGGCGAGTTGAAACGCGTTCCTGTCGCGGTCGACACCGATCTACTCATTGCAGAATGGGCGGACCGCGAAATGAAATCGTCTGGTGGGGGGAAAGCGATTTTTTTCGAGCAGCCGATTGTCGATGGAAGAAAATCGGAATTCCCAGTGGCGATCAATACGATGGGATCCCGACGGCGCATGGCTCTGGCGTTGCAGGTCGCAGACATTGGAGATATTGCGCAGGAAATTCAACTCATCCTGAAAGCAAAGCCGCCGACCGATCTGCGAGAAGGTTGGAGTTTGCTAAGACAAGGGATTCATCTGCTGCACGCGCGGCCGAAACGGGTGAAGGAGGGCGCTTGCCAGGAAGTCGTGCATAAGATCGGCAGCGGAAATACGTTTTCATTGCGCGATCTTCCCGTCCTTAAATGTTGGCCGAAGGATGGCGGGCGTTTCATTACCCTGCCGAATGTTCATACGCGCGATCCCGAGACAGGAGCGCGAAATGTCGGTATCTACCGGATGCAAATTTACGACGAGCAAACGACCGCAATGCATTGGCAAATTCACAAAGTCGGCGCGCGGCATGGCAAACGTTATTATGAACGCAGCGAGCGAATGCCGGTCGCGGTGACATTGGGTGGGGACCCGGTCTATACCTTTGTCGCGACTGCGCCGCTGCCCGACGGCTTGGATGAAATTCTCTTTGCAGGGTTTCTGCGAAAAAAATCAGTCGAGCTGGTTCGCTGCAAAACGATCGACATCGAAGTTCCGGCGGACGTTGATTTTGTCCTGGAGGGCTATGTTCAACCTGGCGAGATGCGGCCGGAGGGTCCGTTTGGCGATCACACGGGGTTTTACACCGCGTTGGAAGATTATCCGGTCTTTCACGTGACCGCGATTACGCATCGGCGCGACGCGATTTATCCGACAACCATCGTCGGCGTACCGCCGATGGAAGATTATTATATCGGCGATGCGTGTGTGCGGATTTTCCTGCCAGTTTTCAAAATGAATTTCCCGGAAATCGTGGACATGACCCTGCCGCCGGAAGGTGTTTTCCACAATCTGGTCTTTGTCAGTATCCGGAAGCAGTATCCATATCAGGCTTTTAAAGTCATGCATGGACTCTGGGGAATGGGACAGATGATGTTCAGCAAATATATTGTCGCGGTTGACGAGGACTGCGACGTGCACAACACGAGCGACGTGCTTTTCCGGCTGTGCGCGAACACCGATCCCGCCCGGGACACAACCATCATCAAAAATCCGAGCGATTCGCTCGACCACGCGCCGACCGACCAGAATATCGGCTCGCACATGGGATTTGATGCAACGCGCAAACTGCCGGGCGAAAACTATCACCGCCCATGGCCGGAATTGCTCAAAATGACCGAAGAGGCGCAGGCCCTCGTGGATGCACTCCAGGCACAAACGCACTGATCGCTGCCGCAATCTTCTGAACCAAACTGGTGCCCGGTTACGGTTTGCGGAAAAGCCGGCCCGTATCAACGTCGCGAGTCAGCCCGCCAGGTGGAACCCCACGAAGATCGTAAACGCGGCCGGTGTAAGGGCTGTAATAAAAACCGGGCGTCCCAGCCCAGCGCGCAAATGGAAAGCCACCTGGCGGTGGCGGACCGTACCGCGCGGCTTGGTCTTCTTCAACCGCAGCGCCAATTAACGCGCCGGCAGCAGCACCTGCGGCAGATCTTTCACGTGTATCGAAGCAAGCCAACCCACTGGCTCGCCGCGGCTATTTCAAAAAACTTTTAATAGCTCCGCTGCGATTCGGCTGGCTTTCTCCAATTTGCTAAGGCGGTATTCTTTTTTGAAAACGTGAAATTTGTCTAGTTCGATTCGGCGAAGCAAGCCACGATAAACCGACCCCATGATCTCGGCGGCGACCATCGATCGTCGATCTTCAGGCGGAAGCGACGCTGCCGCGCTTGAGAAAAACTGTCGCGCTCGCTGTGTCTCGAACTCCATCAGGCGAACGAAACGCTCGTTATATTGCCGATCTTTCAGTTCCGCCTCGGAGTATTCGCACCGCTCCAAATCCTCGTGCGGCAGATAGATTCGGCCGTTGCGTAAATCTTTCCCGATATCACGTATGATGTTCGTCATTTGCAAAGCCAGCCCGAGTTGAAGCGCATACTCTTTGCAGGCGGGATTGCGATATCCAAAAATCTCGATGCTGACGAGGCCAACTACACTGGCGACCCGGTAACAATAAACGCGCAGCTCCTCGAACGTCGCATACCGTGAAATGCTCAAGTCCATCTCTACGCCGGAAATAATTTCCTCAAGCATTTCAATGGACAGCGAGTACTTGTCGATCAAGCATCGCACCTCTTGCGCAAGGGCCGGCTCGCCTGGAATCGCGGAGCGGAGCATTTCGCGCCATGCCGCCAAGCGCTGTCGCTTTTCTGTGACAGTGAGCTCCGCCGAATCGGCGATGTCGTCAACTACGCGGCAAAACGCATAGAAGATGTTGATGTCTCGCTTGCGTTCGCGCCCTAACGAAATAAATGCCAGCGCCAGGTTCGATTTGCTCTGGCGAGTGATATTAGCTGCCTTTACCTGGGTGCCTCTCGCAATCGGGCTTATTATTGAATCCATTTCTCTTGAAGGCGAAGCGCCTCACGTTGGCGAAACAAACAGACCCATGAAGCCAAAAGCCAGGCGGTGATAACTCCGCGAAGACAGGCAAAAATGAATTTCCAAAGAAAGAGCGCGCCCAACCGGTCGGCGATCGCGCCGCGCACAAC
>WNGK01010362.1_pt1 | contig 10280 bp, 8 predicted proteins | sample 5400601 | NCBI WGS metagenome assembly WNGK01 (sample SAMN13153376, study PRJNA577476) | soil metagenome | isolation source: 60 cm soil or saprolite under Garry oak tree replicate 1 | place: USA:California | collected 2016-06-15 | reverse complement strand
ATGCGGATGGTGTCGCCGGGCGCGACGCGATACTGTTTTCCCCCGGTCTGAATAACGGCGTACATCGGTCCTCCAAGAGCTTGAGACAAACGTTGATTATACGGGTTCTCGGTCAGGATGGTCAATGAAAATGCGGGTGCTGCGAAACTAGATGTTCAGGCGACGATCGAGACCATTCCCAGGACAGGAAGGGCCAGGTTGGCGTCCCCTGTAATCGTTACTTGGGCGCGTGCGGATTCGGGATCAATGCCTTTGGTGAAGATCCGCCAGGCTATCTCGTGAGGAATGGTCACGTCGGAAACAGCCTCGGCGTATGGTTCTCCGATGAGTTGCCATGAATCCACTGCACGATAGAGGTACCAGTTGCCGCCGCATTCGCCGGAAACGATGATTTCGACCAGTGTTCCCGGCTTCGCGGGCACATTGCGATACCTGAATGGCAGCGCCCGCAAGAAGCAATCCAGGACGGGATAATAAAGCTTCCGCGTCATGATGCCGGGTTTGTTCACCGCCAGCCGGATCTGCTGCTGGTGATGCCAGCGCTCGGTGAATTCGCGCGCCGTGTCGAACCAGTTTGCGGATTTTTCTTCGCCGGCCCAGCTAACGCCGTACGGAGCCATTGCATACGGGTCGCGCGAGGCGTGATATTCCGCCAAGAATTGGCAGGCGACCTCCATGAGCGCAATCAAGACCGCCGGGCTCAGCCGCCGATAGACGCGGACGCCTTCCTGATTCAAGCGGTTGATGAAGGCTGCCAAATCCGCGGAAGAGTTGATTTTTGGGCTTTCGGCCACAGATCCGTCTCGACCGATGGAAACCCCGCGTAGCGACGTGTCCAAGAGATGCGCGGTGACGTCTTTGACTTTCCACCTGGGCGACACGGTTTGCTTTTCCCAATCGTCCGGAGCCAGGGAGCGCAGCAGTTCGACGAGCATGCCATCGAGCTTTCGAAAGAGATGGGGAGTAAGTATTGGCGGCAACGGTTCGATTTTTGTTTTCATCTGAGGATCAGACGCGGAAAGAATCCTTACACTGGCCAGCGCCAAAAGCAATCCTCCGACCGGGACGAGGGGACTTTTGCTGGTTGATTGCTAGATTGCACCACCAGGTACAACGGGATGCAACTTTCCGCAAGCAGGCGGGTTTACTGATATAGGTGCCTCAGCTCAAACTGGAGCATCCAATAATAGGTTCAAGGTCTTCGCAGGTCGTAGTGATGGACTTCAGAAGGGGTCCAAACATGCGTTATTTAAGGATTCTTGCTTTGCTCGGCATTTGTTTAGGTTCGGCATCCTTCGCCCACGCACAGAGAGTCTTTGTCGGCGTTGGAGTTGGGCCAGCGTACGGGTATGTTGGTCCGGCACCGGTCTGCGGCTACGGCTACTATGATTATTACCCATATGCTTGCGCGCCGTACGGCTATTACGGCCCAGATTGGTTCGTAGACGGAGTCTTCATTGGGGCTGGCCCATGGTTCCATGGGTACTACGGTCGTGGCTTCTATGGCCGGGGCTACTACGGACGGGGCTACTATGGTTATGGGCATGGCTACTACGGCAGGGGCTATTACGGTCGCGGTGGTTATGGTTATGGCGGCCGGGGCGGATTTGCGCACCAAGGTTTCCGCGGTGACAGTGGTTTCCACGGCGGAGACGGCTTCCATGGCGGTGGATTTCATGGAGGCGGTGGCGGGTTTCACGGTGGCGGTGGCTTCCACGGAGGCGGCGGTGGCCATGGTGGTGGAGGCCACGGAGGCGGGCATCGCTAGCAGGCAGAAATCATAAAACTCAAATCAGGAACGGCTGGCAGCCCTGCTGCCGGCCGTTTTCGTTTTCGCCCTCCCACAAACGCGAATTCCCTAGGCGCAGACGCCTTCGTCCGTGGGCTGAGGGAACTGCTGCGAGAACCAGAAGGAGTAAGGCGTGGCCCCATGCGTCTGGTAACGCTCCAACCGCTCGCGGCCCTCGGTCACAGTAGGAATGTGGCCAGCCGGAATCCACCAGAGGCAATAATTTGGCTTTTCCATCTTCTCGAACCACTTCGCACGATCGCGAAAGACCTTCGCGTGATCGGACTTGTACGCATAATGCCGCAGCGCCTCGATGGATTCCCAGACGGACATATTGACGATCACGAATGGGTCGTCATTGTAGGCGATGTCTGTTGCGTTCCCAGAGCTCGACTGTAGCCGCCAAACGAACCCCGGGGCTTTGTCCGCGAGTTCATTGATTGGCGCCAGTTGAGCGACGAATTCGGCGATCTTAGGATCGTCCAGCGGAGCAATCAAACGTCCGATATTGATTTGCGCGAGATGATAGTTCATGGCGGACTCCAGGCGACTCCTTCTCAAAGACGCTTCAGAAATCGAAACGGTAGCCGAGAATCATCTTCGCAAGCAAGTGATCCGTGGCGCGCGTCACGCCCACACCCAGCCCAAAATTGACTTCCCACTTGGGCGAGAGGTTCAAGTCAATCGCGGGAAGAATTTGCTGTTGTTGCTGGCTTACCGGGTCAAAGCCCGTGACCGGGCCGAGCGAGCCGTAATACTCGAGGCCTCCCGCGATTTTCTTGGTGAAATTGTAGCTGAACTTGAAGTTGGGCGAGAAAACGAGACCTTGATTCACACCTGGGCCATGGAAGGATCTGTCAAACGTGGGATTGAACGAAAGATACCACGGGCCGAGTTGCCTATCGATAATGGGCCGGATTTCCCACGTCCAGGTGTCCGCGGAGTATCGGCGGCTCTGCCAGCCGATTTCGTTCGAGAGGCTGATGCCGACGGGCCAGTGCCAGTTGGGAGGAACGCGCACCCTGGGACGAATGTGGCTGCCTACATAATCCCAACCCTGGCCGTTCTTGGCGGAAGTAAAAATGTAAAAACCGGTCTCGAACCAGTTGTTAAAACCGTGGGTGATCTCGATGGTTTCATGCAACTGGTGGTTCGTGGGAAGAGTGCCGTCATCGGTGGATTTGGAGCCCTGAAATGTAAAGTTCGAGTGCAACTCCACCATAGTGTGGCGCGGCTCGACAGTCTCGTACGGATACACCTGGATTTCGTAATTCCCTTGCGCGCTAGCGGCCAGCGCCAAGGCCGCGCTTCCAGGCACACATAACGCGATCGAGAATGCCATCCGCAGCCGCATATCAATGCTTGACAACTCCAAGCGTATCTCAGCCGTGCTGGCCGGCAAACTGCAATAGATGCACGAATCAGGCGTGCGGGTGCGCCTTGTCGTAGACGTCCATTAGCTGGCGGATGGAGACGTGGGTGTATTTCTGCGTGGTGGAGAGTGACTGATGGCCGAGAAGCTCCTGAATCGCGCGAAGATCGGCGCCATCGGCGAGCAGATGCGTCGCGAAGGCGTGACGCATCGAATGCGGATGCAGGTCCCAGTTGACGTTGGCGATGCGAACGTATTTTTTGACGATGCGCCCGACGGAGCGCTGGGTAAGGCGCCGGCCCGAATAATTGAGGAAGACGGCTTCAGCGTGTGGCCCCCGCCTGCCACTCGTCCGCTCGTTTTGTTCCAGAAGCTGCTCGCGCACCGGCCAATATTTTTCCAGGGCTTCATGGGCCTTAGCGCCGTAAGGAACGATGCGTTCCTTGCTGCCCTTGCCGCGGACTCGGAGAATACGTTCTTTTTGCTCCATGTCGGCAAGATTGAGGCCGGTGAGTTCGCTGACCCGCAGGCCCGCGGCATAGAGAAGTTCCAGGAGCGCCCGGTCGCGGCGAAGGAGCAAGCCTTCTCCTGCTCGCACGGAACTACTCTGCTTAGGTTGCAGATTCGCGGCGGATACTGGTGGAAGCAATAGGCCCTTTTTGAAAGTCGCCCTGCCGACCTGATTGAGGAAACCGTTCATCTCTTCGGCAGAGAGCACCGAAGGAATGCGCTTCGGCAACTTCGGCGTAGGAACGAGACGCGCGGGATTCTCCTTCAGATGGCCCTCGCGGACGCAATACTTGAAGAACGAGCGAAGGGCCGCGAGCTTCCGCGCAATGGAACTTTTCTTAAGGCCATGATCGTGGAGATGCGCGACGAATTCGCGAATCATCAAGTGGGTAACGCCGGTGAGTGCAGGCGGCCGGGCCCCGGGCGGAGATAAATAAGCGAGGAATTGTTCGAGGTCCTTGCGGTAGTTCAGAACGGTATGCGGCGATGAATTCTTCACCGACTGAAGATATTCAAGATACTTCGCAATCGCTTCCATCATTCGCCGCCACAGCTCCCGGGGAAAGGCCCAAGTACAGTATAGACGCAGACAAATCCGCGCATAGCAAAATCACGGCAATGTTTCACTTGATGCAGGCGGGTCAGGATTTGGCCGCAACGGGTACCGGAGCTTCCTCTGGCGCCTGCGGCTGAGCTTCGGGAACTAGCTTCTCCCAATCGCAGCCCTCTTTGAGGCAGGAGTGGACGGTGCCGATCTTGGAGCGCTTCTCGACGATGAACGGGGCGCCGCACTTCGGGCACGACTCGGCGATGGGCATATGGGGTGAGGTGAAATCGCAATCCGGGTAACGGGAGCAGCCGTAGAACACGCGCGGGCGTCCGCGTCCGCCTTTACCGGCGCTGCCGCGGCGGACGAATTCGCCTTCGTTGCATTTCGGGCATTTGATGCCCAAGGTGATTGGCCGCGTGTACTTGCACTTCGGATAGCCGGTGCAGCCGATGAATTCGCCGAAGCGGCCGTGCTTTTTCACCAGCCCGTTGCCGCAGAGCGTACATTTTTCATCGAGCGGCTCATCCGGCTGATGTGCGATGCGCGTGCCTTGGACTAAGCGCCGCGTGGTCCTGCAGTCCGGGTAACCGGTGCAAGCGAGAAAAGTGCCGAAGCGCCCGCGCTTGATGGCCATCTCCTTCCCGCAATTGTCGCAATACTCGGTCTTGGGTTCGCCGCTGGTCTCTTCGGGAGTCTCAGGGGACAGGTCCTGAATGAAATCGCATTCGGGATAGCGCGAACAGCCAAGGAAGAAGCCGTGGCGGCTGATGCGCTCCAGCAATTCGCCCTGGCCGCACTTTTCGCATTTTTTCCCCGTGGGAATGCCGGCCTTGTAAGAAAGCATCTCGCCGTCAGCCTTGTCGAGGTCAATGACGAATTTTTCCCAGAACTCCTTAACGGCTTCGCGCCAGTGAAGCTTGCCTTCTTCGATTTCGTCGAGTTCCTCTTCGAGCCGCGCGGTAAAGGTGACGTCGAAAATGTCTTCGAAGCTCTTGACCAACAGCATGCTGACGCGCTCGCCGAGCATCGTGGGCGAGAAACGTCCCTGGTTCTTGGTAACGTATTCACGCTCGACAATCGTTGAAATGATCGAAGCGTAAGTCGAGGGCCGCCCGATGCCGTCTTCTTCGAGTTCTTTGACCAGCGTCGCATCGTTATACCGCGGCGGCGGTTCGGTGAAGTGCTGGTCGGGGCGAATCTTGTCCAGGCGGAGCGTTTGCCCTTCCGCAACCTGGGGAAGAGCGCGGCCTTCGCCTTCGTCATCTTTTTCGTCATCCTCACGATCAGCGATCGACGCGGGCATCTGATAGACGCGCAGGTAACCGTCGAATTTCTGGACGGAGCCGGTAGCCCGAAAGGTGTAATCGCCCGCAGCAATGTCGATGGTGGTCTGATCGAAGATGGCCGGAAGCATTTGCGACGCAACAAACCGCTGCCAGATCAGCTGATAAAGCTTGAAAAGGTCTTCGTCGAGATACTTGCGCACGTCTTCCGGCGCGCGCATGGCGTCGGTGGGACGCACAGCTTCATGGGCTTCCTGCGCATCCTTCTTCGACTTGTAATAGTTGGGCTTTTCCGGGAGATAATTGCTTCCGAACCGCTCGGGAATCAGTTCGCGAACCTGCGCCAGCGCATCGTTCGAGACGTGCACGGAATCCGTTCGCATGTAGGTGATGAGCGCCACGGATCCTTCTTCGCCCAACTCCACGCCTTCGTAGAGTTTCTGCGCCAGGGACATGGTGCGCTTGGCGGTGTACCGCAGCCGGTTATAAGCCGCCTGCTGCAATTTCGACGTGGTGAACGGCGGGGGCGGATTGCGTTTCTTTTCCTTTTGCGTGACCGTCGCCACTTGCCACTTCGCCTTGCCCACCTCTCGGACGATCTGCTCCGCGGCCTCCTGATTTGAGACGGCGATATCTTCGCCCTTGTATTTGAAGAGTTTTGCTTCGAAGAGTGGCGGCTGCCCGGCATCCAGCATCGCGTGAATCGTCCAGTACTCCTGCGGGATGAACGCCCGAATTTGCTGCTCGCGCTCGACGATTAGCCGCAGCGCCACGGTCTGGACCCGCCCGGCAGAAAGCCCGCGGCGAACTTTGTCCCAAAGAATCGGAGAAACTTTGTAGCCCACGATGCGATCGAGTACGCGGCGCGCCTGCTGCGCATCCACCAGATTGGTATCCACCTGTCGCGGTTTGTCGAAAGCCGCGCGAATGGCCTTGGGCGTAATCTCATTAAACGTAACTCGAAAAATCTTTTTCGGGTCAATGGCCACAGGCTCCTTTTTGGGATCGCTCGCGTCTTCCTTCTTAGGAGGTTCTTCGGGGGTGGCCTCTTTCTTCTTAAATCTGGAAACGCTGGGTTCTTGCTCGATGAACTTGGCAGGCTTGGAGAGAACCAGGGCGAGGTGCGCCGAAATTGCTTCCCCCTCGCGATCAGGGTCGCCCGCGAGATAAACCGCCTCCGCGGAGTGCGCCGCTTTCCTCAGATCATTAATGACCTTGCCCTTGCCGGCGATGATTTGCAGCGTGGGCTCGAAGATCTTGTCGTCATCCAGCGTAATCGGCTTCTTGGTGTTCTTCTCTTCCGTACGGGCGCCCTTCTTGGCGCCCTTTTTTTTCTTTCTCTTCCTGCGGCCCGAAGGATCTTCGCCAGGCAGACGAATGCCAATCGTTTTCTTGGGCAAGTCCATCACATGGCCGATGGACGCTTTGACGGTGAAGTTCCGCCCCAGATATTTGTTAATCGTTTTTGCCTTTGCAGGCGATTCGACAATCACGAGCGAACGAGCCATATTGCTTTTGTAACTCCGTAATGTGTTGCAGTGAGGGCTGACCGCAGCGGCGTGTGTCCTTCTCGCTACCTTAAAGCGCTCGGCCCGAATCCCAACGGGGTCTACGCTTAGATGCGCTGGTTGCCATTGTGGATGCGCTTTACGATTGGATGTCAGCCCCGGGCCAACGATGCAAACCCCTATCTGCTTCTACAGCAAGACTTTGCTGAACTGCTTGCCCGGCAACTGCCGAATGACGCCTTTCATCTCCAGATTAAAGAGCGTAGCCAGAACTTCAGAAGAGTTCAACCCGGAGCGCTCCACGATGTCATCAATGTGCACCGGTTCCTCGGCGCTGAGCAATTCATAGAGTTTCTTTTCCGAGCCGTTCAACGCAGCAGCAGCCAATAGATTCCGCTGCTCGGCTTCCGGTTTTTCGGCTTGCACGAGGGCGGCGCGCACTGGCGTGGGGAGCTCTTCGATGACGTCTTCGGCGCAAGTGACGAGCTTGGCGCCCTGCTTGATGAGTAGGTTTGGCGCGAAACTCACGGGCTGGGTGGCGTTCCCCGGCACGCCGAAGACCTCTCTGCCGAACTCCATGGCCAGGCGCGCGGTGATCAGCGACCCACTGTATTGCGCCCCCTCCACCACCACGACGCCGAGCGGCATGCCGGCGACGATCCGGTTGCGGACCGGAAAATTCTCTGGCGCCGGGTGCGTGCGCAGAGGAAATTCACTGATGATTGCGCCGCGTTCCAGCACTTTTTCGTACAGTTTCTTGTTTTCCTTGGGATAGCAGACGTCGATGCCCGTGCCGAGAACTCCGATGGCGCGGCCGTTGGCGGCCATGGCTCCTTGATGCCCCATGGCATCAATCCCGCGTGCCAGTCCGCTGACGACGACCAGCCCCCGCGCGGCAAGTTCCCGGCCAAGACGCTGAGCCATCTGCGTGCCATAAAGGGTTGGCCGGCGCGTACCCACGATACCTATGCTGGGGAGATTCAAAACTTGCGGATCACCGCGAACGTAGAGCAGGACTGGCGGATCGTAGATTTGTAAAAGCGACTGCGGATATTCGGGCTCTGTCCAGTTCAAGAGAATGCAGCCTGCAATCTTCTGAATGCCCGCCAATTCCTTCTCGGCACGCTTGAAGGCTTCCTTCTTCACGATGGCTTGGGCGACTTGAGCTGGAAGGTGGCATGATTCGAGATCAGGGAGAGTGGCCCGAAAGACTCCATCCGGTGAGTCGAACCGGCGCAGAACACGAGCGGACAAACGGCAAGCGAGGCCGGGCGTGAGCCCCAGCGCAAGCCACGAGAGGGAGGCGTCAGACTGCATCGCATGACGAGCCTATGTGCGGAGTAATCTAATTGTCAAGTAGTGCCAATAGAAAAATAGCGGCGACGCCAGGTCTTGGCTATTGCGGCTTCGGTTGCGATGCCGCCGCAGGGTGCGGGTTGCCGAAGCCGATTTCCAGCGGCGTGTCTTTTGGCAGGACGACGTCATGTCCGCGCGAGAGGAAATTCGAATAGATAGAGGCGGAAGCGCCATAGGCGCCAAACGCAATCGAAACCGGAGTGGACTTGGCCGCTAGGCTCAACACCGCGCCTGTCAAGCGAAAGCCTGAGCCGCCGGCGGCAGTGCGCACGCCCGGGTCACCCGCTGCATCCGTGGTGCCGTGTTCGGTATCAGGATGCGCAGCGGCTGCGGCCAGCAGGACCGCGAGCCCTGTGGACAGGTACCGGGTTTTGCTATCTGTCGTACGTGCGCCGCCCTCTTCGTCCAGCTTCATATGGGCACTGCGATCCACCTCAACGCCTTCCAGGTTGCCGACCATGCCTTGTGAACTCGCTTGAAAATGCTCCGTTTGCCCCTGCATGTGTGACAACGCCTGAACGCCTTCCTTAGAAGTCTCAATGCGCTCGAAGACTACCCGGAGCTCGCCGTTGCGGTGCAACTTATGCGCGGGTTTTGCTTGGACAACTTCACCGATCAGGCGGCTGTCCGCGGGAAGGATCAGAAAGTGCTCCGCTGAATAGATTGGCTCTGTCAGAACAGCGGTCACAGGAGTGCCACGTGTCGCGGTTGCAGAACTGACTTCTGCAAGAAGCCGTGCCTTAAGCGTTGTGTCTGGCATCGGGGCATTCCCGATCAAGGCTAGCTGTTCTGCTGTGCGAGTCGTCGCGCCAAAATCCAGAGGAGCGTCGAGTTCCGCCACAAAGCGCGTGCCCGGCTGGAGGTTGCCATCGGGCAGAGTCAGCGTGTCAAAAGTCAGCTCGTATTTGTGAAAGGGAGAGAAGTTCCCGTTTGCATAGGCGAGAGTGCGCTTCGTGATGGGAACCGGAGCCACTCGGGTCAAGTGACCTGTTGCGATGCTGCCGGCGGGGATTACAACCTGGTCAAAGGCATACACGGTCTCGACCACCCGGCCGTGTACAAGATTACCCGTCCGGCCGACTCGCTTGCGCTGATCGAGCGCAAGACGAATCGGCGTTCCGCTGGGAATCGTGAGGGGGATTTTCGCAGGCGGCATGCTTGCCGCCTCATCCTGCTTTTCTTCGGCGTCCGAGGGCGGTGCGCAGAGGGAGACGAGAGCGTCTTCGCGCGGCGCTACGTCGCAAGTTGCCTGAGCCACCGGTACAACGGGACGCTGAGGATTTTCGACAGGATTGGATTGCGCTGATGCCACCAGAATACAACCAGGGATCAGGAGTATAAGAAGAGAAAGGCGCCGAACAAAAATCATGACCCTTAAACCTCGGCAGGGCCTCAGGGCTGAAGTATTGAGACCGAACCGGCTATCTGTGCGAAAGATAGCCCTTTGCTGACAGACTGTCTACCGCCAAAGCGCTTGAATGCTACGTGAGACGCCCGCGACACCGAATAGGATGGCCGCCAAGAATCGCGACTTGGTGGTACTTCCTCGGGGTGCAATACATAAACGACAATTCTCGAACTATTAGAGGTCACCTTGGATTGTCAACACCCAGAAAACAGGCAGATTAGCTGGCGGGTTGCGCGGCGTCCTCTTCCAAGATGGCGTCCAGCGATTTCAGGAAAAGATCCGCGTCACCTTCAGAAAATACCAGTGGCGGGCGAAGCTTGATTACGTTGTGATGCGGTCCGTCGGTGCCAGCGAGTATGCCGCAATCGCGAAGGCGATTGACCACATAGGAGGCTTGCGACGGAGCTGCCTCTCGCGTTTCACGGTCCAGCACAAGATCGATCCCCAGGAAAAGTCCCGAGCCACGCACATCGCCGATCAATGCGTGGCGGTTCTGCAAGGCCT
>WNGK01009040.1_pt1 | contig 10281 bp, 7 predicted proteins | sample 5400601 | NCBI WGS metagenome assembly WNGK01 (sample SAMN13153376, study PRJNA577476) | soil metagenome | isolation source: 60 cm soil or saprolite under Garry oak tree replicate 1 | place: USA:California | collected 2016-06-15 | reverse complement strand
GCATTCAATTTGCATAGGGCCCGCGTCCGCCGCGCCAGCGGCTTCCTTCTGACGGCTTTTTCGAACGCGCGCCCCAATCCTTTATTCCGCCCCACTCTGATCACCAAAGGCGCGCCTCCGAAAAAGCACTAGCGTGATCCACGCTCAATGCTGTGTGCCATACCCATTCCTTCCGCAACCCAGGATCTTCTACATAATGGCGATTCGCTTAAGTACGTGTAGGATATGGGACTGAACAGAAGCTCGTGTGGTGCCGCACGGAGCCGATGCGGTTGATGACTGAAGAACGTATTCGTCATGCGATTCCGGCGGGAAGGTAAGAGGATTTCGCCTCGCCAAAACTGGCTACACGACGCACACACTCTCATGTCTCTGACTGTACGCGTGCTTGTGGCGCTCGTTCTCGGACTCGCCGCAGGTCTTATTGTTCTTGCGCATCCCACACCGGCACTCCTTAAGCTCGTCAGGGTAGTGGAGCCGGTCGGCATTCTGTGGGTGAACGCAATACGCATGACGGTTGTCCCCCTCGTTGTGTCCCTACTCATCACGGGTGTCGCTCATTGTTCGGATATGCGCGTCCTTCGCGGGATCGGGTGGCGCACCCTTGCTTCTTTTTTGGGGCTGCTTGTGCTAGTTGCCGCCGCCGGACTCATCATTGTTCCGCCGCTGTTTGCCTGGTTTCGTATGGACCCAGCCACGATCGCGACCCTGCGCGGCAACGCCGCAGCAGGAGCGGCCACGACCCCGAATATCCCGGGGTTTGGCGAGTGGGTCGTAAGCGTAGTGCCCACAAACCCCGTCAAAGCAGCGAGCGATGGGGCAATGCTTCCGCTCGTCGTATTCGCTCTGGCTTTCGCTCTGGCGCTCCTCAAGGTAACCGCCGACCGACGCAAAGCTGTGCTAATGTTCTTCCACGGTGTGGGCGATGCAATGCTCGCCATCGTCCGCGCGATCATCGATCTGGCCCCGATTGGGGTCTTTGCGCTGATGCTGCCCGTGACGAGCCGAACTGGAATCGCGGCGGCAGGTGCCTTGGGCTACTACGTAGCAGTAACGGCAGTCGCTCAGGTGCTCCTTATCCTACTGCTTTATCCCGTCGCAGGCCTTTTGGGACGCGTTCCACTGTTACGGTTCGCTCGAGCGGTGTTTCCCGCACAAGCCGTCGCCTTTAGTTCGAGTTCCTCGCTCGCCTCGCTCCCGACGCTCATAGACGGCAGCGAACGGAAGCTGCGGCTTCCTCCGAGCGTGACCGGTGTGGTCCTCCCGCTTGCGGTATCGACCTTCAAAGTCGCTACCCCAGCGATCTGGCTTGTGGCGGCGATCTTTCTCGCGCACCTCTATGGCGTGCTGCTTGCACCGACGCAGCTCTTGGTCATTGCTTTGACAGGGATCCTGACCAGCTTTAGCGTACCCGGCGTTCCGCATGGGTGGTTGCTCGTCATTTCTCCGCTGGTGGCGACAATGGGGATTCCAGCTGAGGGGATCGGACTCCTGATTGCGGTCGATGCCATTCCGGACATCTTCGGGACGACGCTGAACGTCACTGGCGACATGGTTGCGGCTGCGCTTGTCTCGCGTAACCAGGTGATTGCGGATGACGTCGACCGTTAGCGCCAATGTTCATTACTTTTTCCATTTCGATTCCACGCTCGTGGCGCGCTCCGCGGTTGTCCTGAGCATGTCGGCGAGCTGACGGACGTGGTGCTCTCGCGTGTACAGGTTGACCATGTTGAAGCGTAGCCAGATGCGGCCAGCGTGGTGTGTGGTTGAGAGCCACGCCTTACCGGAGGAGACAACATCGCGTGCGATTGTATTTTGAAGCCTGTCGATCGCTTCACGCGTTTGATCCCGCGGTTCCCATCGGGCGCATGCGACTGAGAGCTCACCGCCTTCGAGGACGCGGAAGCCATGTTCCGCGAGTAGCAATTCGAGCATACGCGTGAGCTCGATGTTGCTCTTCACGGCTGCCCTGATGGTCCGCCATCCATGCGCCCGCAATGCCATCCACACCGCTAGGCCGGACGCTCTCCGAGTTGTCGGGATCCCCCGCTGCCAGGCATCCGGCTCGCCATCGGTCGGGATGTACGATCCCGCAGTCGTGGCGAAGGCCTTTTCCGCGACGTCGCGCTGGGCAGTCAGCAGGAGCGCGGCCGTGACCGGAATGAAGAACCACTTATGTGGATCGATCGCGATTGAGTCAGCTTTCTCGATGCCGGCGAGGCGAGCCCTCATGGACTCCAGTAGCATCGCCGCGCCGCCGTAGCACGCATCCACATGGAGCCATATTTGCTCTTCACGACAGAGAGCTGCGATATCAAGGAGGGGATCAATCGCCCCTGTCCCGGTAGTGCCGGCCGTCGCGACCACAGCGAACGGCCGTTTATTCCGCTCGCGATCATGACGAATACGCCGTTCGAGCGCGCTCACGTCCATCACGCCTCGTCCCGATACGGGCATCGAGACCACGTCCTCTGCTGCGATGCCTGCGACCATCGCCGTGCGCGCGACTGAGAAGTGCGCCCCTTCGGAGGTATACAGCCGCAGCCCAGATTGCGCCGGCCCCCCGGTCACCTTCACTCTCGCAAGCACGATCGCTTGCAGTGTCGCGAAGCTGCCACCTGGCAGGAACATGCCGTCGGCGTCAGCCATTCCGAAGAGGCGAGCGAACGCGCGCACTACCTCCTCTTCGCACGTGGTCATCGCCGGCGACTGATGGAACGCGCCACCATTGTTGTTGAGCGACGAAATCAACAGGTCTGCCAATACCGCTCCCGGCAGTGGTGAGGAGTTCACTAGGCCGAGATACAGCGGATGTGGCGTGCCCATTGAGCCCGGCAGTACCCATCGCTCGAACTCGTCGAGGGCTTGCAGGAGACCCACTCCCTCTTCGACGAGGGTCCCCGAAAATGTCGCCCGCAGCCCAACCCGTGTCCTGGGCGGCGCTACCGGCCGCTGCTCAAGTTCTCGATAGATCGAGACGAAGAGGGCAGCCGCCTTGCTCGCCGCTTCTTCGAGGCCCGTTGCCGCAAGGTCGAACGCGTCGCTCCGGGGTGTTGCACTCTGGTTCGGTATACTCATGATTGGTTTCCCGCAACACCGTACCATGTCCACATGACTCTAATGCAAGTTTCATGCTAACAGCCCGTTATTGATGAAAGGCAAGTAGGGTGGAAGCGGCCATGATCCCACGATTCGGCTCCTACACTGAAGAACTGGAGATGTGGTGCGTGACGCTGTAATACTGCCTCCAATGGCGAAATGCGTGAACTTCCGCTGCGGAGTTGACAGGGACAGCTCGCGCTGTGTGATGTGCGCTAGAGCTCGTGCTAATTAACTGTTCGAGCGTTTTTGCTGCACCTGCCGCGATCCTGGGTGGATTGTCGGCAAACAGGAACTTATAATAGATCCTGCCCAAGAATGGCAGTGCGAAAACCGAGCATCCATTTCTTCCCAGCTATTCCTGCCAGGAATAATCGGTCGTTCGATTGGTTTTTGATCGGCGAGAAGGAAAACCGTGAGAGAAGCCCGGCGGAGAACCCGCCCCCGCAGAATACTATTGTACGAAATTAAAATGTGCCTGTAAACGATTGATAATAAACGAGATATTTGTGGAGGCGACGGGAGTCGAACTAATCACTATGTTGACAACACGTAAGATATTGATTCTCGGAACTGCCACAACGGCTAAAAAAGCCCCATTGCCCGATCCATTGTACGTTCATTGTACGAAAATCTTTTCGAGTTTCTAGTGCGCCGACGTCGATCACAGGCCGAGTATCACACAGTCTTGCCCCATTGAGAACGCAAGTTGTGACCTCTAACGATCCCCCGGCGAGCTCTTAAGAATGCTCAGCCGCGTCGTTTCTTCAAGAGAGCGACTATTTACGAAAGTCACGATAGGCGAAAATAGCGGAGTTCGCTATTTTCGCCTTCTGAGTCCATGTTCGGATGCTTGTGATCCTGAACGCCAGTGATTGCGACTTCTGGCCGGACGTCACCGCGTTGGGTGCTTGTCGTGAGGATCGTGCAAGTCTTGATCCAGGCGTCGTCTTTCCACACCCGTCCTATTGGAGCAGGCCCTTTCTCGGTGATTCGCCGCCAGCGCGTGACGGAGTCCGGTACTGTGCGATCATTTTGGAGTCAAGTAGTGGCGCGCACGGGCAGGTCTTTGACTTGAGCAAAACTGACAGCGAGTTTCCCAACCTTGAGGTATCCCTGGCGGAGGTAAGACGCCTGCGTGACGAAAATGCTAGGCTACGCGGCCTTCTAATTGAGCACAATATACGAATTCCTGAGATTCAACCCACAAATGGGATTCCTCAGACCCCTCAGACCGTAAGCAAAGCGCCGGAGGTTCCCGGGTCCGCATTCGGTACGGCGGAACAGCGGATCGAGCTGTTTCGCAGTCTCTTCCGTGGACGTGACGACGTTTATGCTGTTCGCTGGGAGTGCGCCGACGGGCGATCTGGATACATGCCGAAGGCCGATCGTGATTGGAAATCATATCTACACGCCAAAGGCAAGGACCGTAAGAAGGTCGATCGCCAGACCAGAAAGTTTAGGTCCCTAACCCAAGACGTGGTGCGCGGCCACCTTGTTGGGGATCATACAGTCGGGATCTATCCGCTTTTGCAGCACGAGACCTGCTGGCTCCTGGCTGTTGATTTCGATAAGAAGATCTGGCAGAAAGACGCCACCGCGTTCCTCGCGGCCTGTCGCGAGATGAATGTGCCAGCGGGTTTGGAACGTTCCCGCTCAGGAAACGGAGGCCATGTGTGGATATTCTTCAATCGAGCGATTCCTGCGACCACCGCGCGAAAACTAGGCTGCGCAATCCTCACCCGAACCATGGAATTCCGGCACCAAGTGGGTCTGGAGTCATACGACCGATTCTTCCCCAATCAGGACACGATGCCCAAGGGTGGTCTCGGCAACCTGATCGCTCTGCCACTACAAAAGACTCCACGTGCGGAAGGAAACAGTGTTTTTGTCGATTCAGAATTCCGTCCGCACCAAGATCAGTGGGCATTTCTGGCAAGCCTCGAAAGAATGTCGGCTGACGCTGTCGAGGCAGTCGTGCGGGAAGCTCAAAAACGAGGAGATCTCATTGGTGTCAGGATCAGCATTGTGGACGACGCTGCGCAAGATCCCTGGGCGCTGCCACCGTCACAAAAGAGAATAGACCGCCCAATACCAGGACCGTTTCTACCCGCGGTTCAAATCGTTCGCGCCAACCTTCTGTATATCGAGAAGAATGGGCTGCCCTCGGCGATGTTGAATCGTCTGCTCCGCCTGGCCGCATTTCAGAACCCTGAGTTCTATAAGGCACAAGCTATGCGGCTTCCCACATTCAACAAGCCGCGAGTAATTGCGTGCGGCGAGGATCTCGCCGACCACATTGCTTTGCCGCGTGGGTGTCTGGCCGAGGTAATCGAACTGTTTGAAACGCATCGCGTCAAGCCAGACATCCGTGACGAGCGGTGCGCGGGACATGCAATTGACGTGGAGTTCTGCGGCCAATTACGCGTGTCGCAGCAGGACGCTGTTTCCATGATTGCTGAACACGATGAGGGGATACTCTGCGCTCCTACTGCTTTTGGCAAGACCGCAGTGGCCGCATGGCTGATCGCGGAGCGAAGGGTGAATACCCTCGTACTGGTTCACCGCCAACAATTGTTGGATCAGTGGCACGCGAGATTAGCGATGTTCCTCAATCTACCAGCCAAATCAATCGGCCAGATTTGAGGCGGGAGAAGCGAACGTAGTGGCACCGTCGATATCGCCATCATCCAAAGCACCCACGGCAGAGAGGGAGTCAAAGACTTCGTCGCAGAATACGGGCACGTCATTGTCGATGAATGCCACCATTTGTCGGCATTCACCTTTGAGCAGGTCATGAAACAAGTAAAGGCGAGGTACGTCCTCGGCCTGACGGCAACCCCTGAGCGCAAAGATGGACACCACCCCATAATCTACATGCAGTGCGGTCCGATACGACATAAGGTCAGCGCCCGCTCGATGACCGCTGCTGCGCCGTTCGAACATGAAGTGGTTCCTCGGTTGACCGAGTTTTGCTTGCCGCCCGAGCAAATCGATACGACAATTCAAGAAGTTTACGCTGCACTTGTGGATGACCGTGCTCGCAATGAACTGATTCTGGCCGATCTCCTACGCGCAGTCGGAGACCGGCGCTCGCCGCTGCTTCTCACCGGCAGGACCAATCACTTGAAGTATTTCGATACGGCGCTCTCTGGCAAAGTGAGCAACGTGTTCGTGCTAAAGGGCGGCATGGGCAAGAAGCAGCGCCGAACGATTGCGGAGGCGATTGCGGCTGTTCCGGAGAGCGAGCCAAGAGTCATCCTCGCAACTGGGAGTTACATTGGGGAAGGCTTTGATGATGCTCGTCTGGACACGCTGTTTTTGGCGATGCCGATTTCCTGGAGGGGAACGTTGCAACAGTATGTTGGCCGTCTCCATCGGCTTCATGATGCTAAGCGTGTTGTTCGCGTCTACGACTACGTCGATTCTCACGTGTTGATGCTGGCGCGAATGTACGCCCGGCGACTAAAAGGCTACGGCGCCATCGGCTATAGAATCGGCGCCGCGGTCGCCGATGAGCCGTCGTCCCGCGATTGAACGTTTCTGATGTGAATGGATGGATATGATGCAACAGAACAACAAGCGCGTTGTGGTCCACATGGATGTGTGCAAGCTGAAGGGTAGACCGGACACTAATCTTCCGTCATTCACCAAGGCGAAACTGGAGAAGCTGATCGAGGAAGCAGTTGTGGATGCGTATACCGAAGGGGAGCAGGTTGGCGGCCTCCTTACGATGATGCAGGAGCACCTCGCACTGCCCTTTTCCGCAAATGTCCTCGGTGTTGACGTTGTTGTGGAGAAAGTGGATATGACACGAGGTGGCCACATTGTAGCGACTTGCCGGCGTGACGGAATCCGGCAGAGAATCGGAATCCTCGATCTGCCGTTGCCGACGCCAGTGCCCGCCGGTACGGAATGGGTCGCAGCGTACCGCCACTGGCGCCGAGGATTCTGAATGAGCGAATACCAGTTTTACGATTTTCGGGTAATAGACCGCGCGCTGACAAGAGCCGAGATAGCCGAACTGCGATCCGTCTCCACGCGCGCCGCGATTACCTCGACGAGTTTCACGAACCACTACGAATGGGGAGACCTGAAAGCAGATCCTCTCAAACTGCTGGAAAAGTACTTCGACGCGTTTCTCTACGTTGCGAACTGGGGAACGCGTGAGTTGTATCTCCGCCTTCCGCAGGAATTGGTCGAATACAAAGTGTTCAGAGCCATGCTCCCAGGCGGAGCTGCTCAAGTGCGAAAAGCTGGTAAGTCGGTGATCGTCGCTTTTGAGAATAGCCTTGAGGATGATGACTGGGACGACGGTACAGGATGGATGGGCTCGCTGATGTCTCTGCGTTCGGACCTGCTGCGTGGCGACCTCCGCTGCCTTTATCTGGGATGGCTCCTTTGTGCGCAAAATGAAGAGTTCGGCAAGGACGAACTGGAGCCAGCTGCGCCTGCTGGTCTGGGGGAATTGTCGGCTCCCCTCCATTCGCTGATCGAGTTTCTTGGAATAGACGAGAACCTCGTCGAAGTTGCTGCACCTGTTTCGTCGCCGTTGAACGCTGGCCCGGATCGGGAGGAACTGGCGACTTGGATTCAGAGCCTGCCCGAAAAAGAAAAGAACAATTTGCTGGTTGCTGCGGTCTCAGAACCCGGTGAACGGTGGAAGAACGGACTGCTGCAACGTTTCGAGCAACAGAACGCGCGACGCACTCTGTCCGCGCCCGACACAATTCGTCGGCGCACTGCGGGCGATCTTCTGAGACTGGTTCATGCCCGTGTGGAAGAAAGAACGCGGTTACTGGAGGAAAAGCGAGCGGCGGAAGCTGCGCGACGGAAGGTAGAACACGAGGCTAACCGCTCTCTCTATTTGGACCAACTGGGGAAGCGCGAGAGGACGACTTGGAATCAGATTGCAGCGCACATCCAAAAGCGGCAGCCCAACGAATACGACAAGGCGGTCGCTCTGCTGACTGACCTGCGTGATCTCGCGGTCCGGCAAGGCCGCGTGGCTGCATTCCAGTCCGCACTGAGGGAACTCCGTCAGGAGCACGCCGCCAAGGAAAGTCTTCTGCGCCGGTTGACTAAGGCAAAGCTGTAAAGACCGGGGGCGATGAAGCAACCGGATCGGAAGATATAGGCTCGATCTGGGAGGACGCCCCTACATCGCATACACCCAGGTAGAGATGGCCCCTACGAACCGGAAGGGTCCCGGAACCGTTTCAGTTTCCGTTCCGGATCAGACGAGCCTATAATCCGAAATAGACGAACCATCAATCCGAATCAGACGGAGCCTTCACCCGGCATGGACGATACCGATCACGCGCTCTTTCCTCGCTTTTCCGCCGAACTGGTGGCTACCGCGCTCAAGGACACGCCGGTTGTCATGGTTACGGGTCCGCGTCAGTGTGGCAAGACCACATTGGTTCGCGATTTGGTCGCGGGCAATCGCGAATTCATCACCATGGACGACGACACAGTTCTGGCCGCGGCACGCAGCGATCCCACTGGGTTAGTGCGCGCTCTCGATCGAACGACCATTGACGAAGTACAGCGAGTGCCCGACCTTCTCCGGGCTATCAAGAAGTCAGTGGATGATGATCGCCGGCCCGGCCGGTTTCTGTTGACGGGCTCAGCCAATATTCTCACTCTGCCTCAAGTCTCGGAGAGTCTAGCTGGCCGCATGGAGACCGTGAGCCTTCTGCCCCTCTCGCGGACTGAAGTCCGAGGCAAGAAGCCGGGGTTCCTCAAAGCAGCGTTCGATAGCAAACTTGGCAAACCTGCGGAGCCAATGATTGGCAAAGACCTCGTACAAGCTGTGCTGATTGGCGGCTACCCCGAAATGCTGCGGCGCGGAGATCCAAAACGACGCCAGACATGGGCACGCGATTATGTAAGAGCCATCGTGCAGCGGGATGTGCGCGAGGTTGCCGACGTTGAAAAACTCGACCAAATGCCGCGTCTGCTACAGGTTCTTGCCCACCATTCTGGCCAGCTCACCAATTTCACGCAGATAGGCGGCCAAGTTGGGTTTGACGACAAAACCACAAGGAAATACGTGGCCATCCTGGAGCAGTTGTTTCTCGTTCGTCGGGTGGAACCGTGTTTTCGGAACCAGTTGAAGCGTTTGGTAAAGACGCCCAAGCTGCATTTCCTTGACTCCGGCCTGCTCGGCGCACTCTTAGGAGCTAGCGTGGAGAGGGTCGCGAAAGACCGGACAATGTTCGGACCATTTCTGGAAACGTTTGTTTTCTCTGAGGTGTTGAAACAGGCGTCTTGGTTTGGTGAGAGCTGCGCTTTATACCACTACCGGGACAAAGATCAGGACGAGGTTGACCTTGTGATTGAAGCGGGAAGTGGCGCATTGGTCGGTATCGAAGTCAAGGCGAGCGCTACCGTGAATGCTGGCGACTTCAGGGGTCTCCGGAAACTGGCCGACGCCTGCGGCGATAACTTCAAGCTAGGAGTGATTCTCTACGATAGCGGAAGCGCAGTCCCCTTCGGCGACCGTCTTGTTGCTGCGCCAATGTCTTGTTTGTGGGGGTGACTCGATTTTTCGCGGTCTTCGGGCGCAGTGGATGCAGTTGTTGCAATACGTCATTACATACCAGAAAGTGATGACGGTTTAGACTTTCAATCGATATGTAGCCTTCAGAAGGAACCCACGTCCGAAAAATCGCAATGGATTGAGAATACAGCTTCGTGAAAAATCTAAGTGTCTGTAACTGATTGATAATAAAAAATATGGTGGAGGCGGCGGGAGTCGAACTATTCAGGGTATTGATAACACGTAACTTGTTGATTCTCTGAACTGCTACAACGGCTAAAAAGGCCCCATTGCCCAATCCATTGTACGTTTATTGTACGAAAATGCTTTTCGCTCTGGAGTCCAACAGACACCACATTGCGGCCACAGTATCGCATAGATTCGCAGGGATGGATCGAAAAACCACCTGGCTTCGTGCGATATCGTAGGTCACCGCTTTTCGATTTCTTCGGTACGCCGGCTTGCCGTCTCGATCACTTCCGGGGTGCCCGTTAGAACGAAGCCGCTGGCGCGGCGGAGGAAGAGTTGTGGTGTAGCGAAGGGAGTGCAACGGCGCTAGCGTAGTGGTCGTAGGAAGGAGGTTCCTATGACCCGACTCCGTCAACGCATGCTGGAGGATCTTCAGCGGCGCAACTATT
>WNGK01009038.1_pt1 | contig 10282 bp, 9 predicted proteins | sample 5400601 | NCBI WGS metagenome assembly WNGK01 (sample SAMN13153376, study PRJNA577476) | soil metagenome | isolation source: 60 cm soil or saprolite under Garry oak tree replicate 1 | place: USA:California | collected 2016-06-15 | reverse complement strand
GGAGCCCCTCCCGGAATCACGCACCCCGGGCATAACGGCACGGCGTGCCGCGCCCCGCCGGCCCCTCACCTGTCACTCACCGTAACTAATCTCCCGGACCCCGCCAGACACGCCAACACGCTCATCTACATGGCATTGCCCTGCCACGGCCCCGGCCGGGGCCTCCTCCACCGACACTTGCCCATTTTCCAGTTTCATGAACGTGCGCGACCACCACACCATCTCGGGCGACCCGTCTGCGATCGCCGACCCCACGCAGCGCCTCCCGGCACTGCTGGAGGAGCTCAACAAGAAGCTGCAGCAGAATTACAACTTCACTATCTACGCCGCCAACGCTCAGGAGCGCAGCGTCAATTTCGGGATCCTCAATACGTACCGGCAGATCTGGACGCCTCTAAGCTACCAAGCCGGCCCGATGGTCAAATCCATTCCGCTGGCACCGAAGCAGACTCAGAAGGTCGTCGTCACCCGCAAGACCACGATGAAACGCTCCGACAAGGAGCTGAGGAATAACCTGAGCGTGCTCAAAGAAGAGACTAGCCAGACCAATCGCGCCGAGCAGGAGATTGTAAACAAGGCTTCAACCAATACTAGTTCTGCTTTTTCTAATGAGGCTAAAGGCGACTTCGCGGTGGGCAGCGACACCCTGACGACGAGTTTCAAACAGGATGCCGCTAAGAGTTCCGACGACATGAAAAAATCCTTCCATGAAGCGGTCTTCAAGTCGGCGCAGGAGTTCAAGCAGGAAAGGACAACAGAAGTCAATACCGAGGAAACCCAAGCATTCGAATCGATCGAGACCTCGGAAATCGCCAACCCGAACGATGAAATAGCCGTGACGTTCTTGTTCTACGAGCTTCAGCGCCGCTACCGCATCTACGAACGCCTCTATCGAGTTCAGCCCGTGGTCCTTATCGCCCAGGAGTTCCCGCAGCCGCAAGACATCGACCAGGCCTGGCTAGTGAGGCACGACTGGATTCTCCGGAGGGCAATCCTCGACGACTCATTCCTGCCTACCATCGATACTTTGGCGCAGACGTCCGGGGATGAAATTGCGATTGCAGAGATGCAGGTCAACGTCAATCAGCAACGCTGCATCGTGCAGGAACTCAGGCAGGAGCTGGCTATTGCCAGCCAGCAGGCGACCACACTACGAGCCCTGATGGACCAGGCCGTCTACCAGAGATCCGGCGCCTCCGACACAGGGATCTTGGGGTCTGTCGAAAACCTCGCAGGCGACGTGGTCGGTGCTAGCGCTGTCGGGAGCATTGCCGAGTGGCTGCTTGGTGGCGATCCGGCCCAGAACAACAGCAACCGTCAGGCTCTCCAGGAACGCGCCGACCAGGTCCGCGACCTGATGTTCCGCCTGGAACGCGAAGTGACGGCATTGAACGCCTTGACGGAGACCTACACCAAGGCGCTACGCGACCACGACAACCACCTGACCGAAATTGCCCGTCTGATTGGCCACGTCATCGATAACGCCATGTACTACATGCAGGCCATCTGGACCCACGAGCCACCAGATCAGCGCTACTTCCGCCTTCACAACGTCCCAGTCCCGGACCTTTCCCACCAATCACGCCATTTTCACGTGGGCTTCGACAATGCCATGCCCACCACCCTGGCGCCCGCACATCTTTCACTTACGCGCTTCGGTGGTCACGACGCTAAGGTATATCCGATCGAATCGGTTACGAAGTTCACCGACGAGATCCAGTTCAAGCCGCTCTCACAGGTCGCCAACCTCGACAATCTGCTCGGCTTCAAGGGCAACTATATGGTCTTTCCGTTGAATGAATCAAACCCGCTTACAGACTTCATGATGGACCCGTATGTCGACCGTGCCACTGGGCAGCTGGTCGACCCTTCCGATCCGGTGAACTGGTCGATTGACGAGTTCACGGAATACGTCTGCTGCCTGAAGGAGAAGCTTCCCGACGACGAGTTCCAGCAGCTGCTTCCCCAACTCCAGAAAACGTATCAGTTCATCTTGGCCAATCCTACCAGAAATGACGACGTGCTCGTCGTTCCGACGAATTCGCTGTTCATCGTGGCACTCCCGGACTCCCACACGCTGCTCGAGCAGTTCAAGTTGTATCACCGCATGATTGACGCCATGAAAGCGGCAGGTGAAGCCCGTGGTGGAGAACTGGAGAACCTCCGGCGCACGGCCAGGCTGCTTGCCGGCGAACGCGAGGATCCCAACATCGATCAGCGGGTATTGATCCAAGGCGAGGTGCCAGGTGTCGTGGTTCCCCCGCCGGGACACTGATCGGCGGGGTGACAGCGTGCCAACTCCGGAGACAGCCGTTCCGATGCTCAAAACGGCCAGCCGACGCTACCGCATCCGGGATCTCAAACCTGGCGTGCGCGTCGCTGGCCGCTGCCTTTCGAATGGCGGCCGACAACGGGGTATCAGCCACGAACCTGCGCGAAGTTCAGATCCAGAACAGATCGACCCGAACCTAACCTTCACAACACTGGGCCGGGTCCCCGACCTGGATAACTTCGTGAGCCCCAAAGGCAACTGCACGACTTCTTCCGTCGAACATTCGAATCCACTGAACAATGTGATTATGCAGCCATATGCCGTGACCATAATGAACGAATTGGTGGACCCCGACGATCTGGGCAACTGGATCCTGGAAGACTTCACCAAGGACATGCCGTGCCTCGAAGTGCTTTTGTCACAGCCAGACGTCAGCGCGATCAAGCCACGGTTCCAGCAGTACCAAGCCACCCACCGGCTGGCCGACGGAAAGAAGCTGGAGGCTGAGGTGCGCCCGGGCGAGGTAGAAAACGTGTGCACGGCAGTGCGGAGTTTGGCCATTGAGCGGCGGGATCCGCAGATAAGAGAACTGATCGTGATCAAATGCGGCCCTGTGCCGGTGACGGAAACGTAGGCAGCCATGGGCGAGCCGCCTCGACCAATCCTCGGTCACTCCCTGGAATGGCAGCAGGCCTATCTGACAGCTGCGCCGGAAGATGGCGGCCAGCGTGACGTTGTCGCCCAGCTCGCGCTGCCGATCCGCGCAAGCCAGACACCCGAGCAGGCGCGGCGAGTGGAGATGCTGGAAGCGCAGATTGCCTTGATGGATCCACGCAATGCCCAGCGCCTGTACACTCGCCTGACCGGCCGGTCCGATGCCCTGGGCAACCTGTTTCATCTGACCCTGCATCCCACCACGATCAAGTCGCTGCTGGGCCAGCTGGATGCTAAGCGGCACGACTTCGACCGCGGGACAGCGCCAGCGAACCGGGGCACGGACAACCGCCAAATTCCTCATCTTCGGCCAGGGCCTCCCTTGCCTACACCTCAGCAGCCGAAGCCACCTCATAAACCGCCGCCATGGAATACCAATACCGGCCTGCCCTGGTGGCCATACCCCGTACCGCCGCCTTGGATGAGCGACGAGGGCCAGCAGACGGACCCGGGCGGCTCGAAGTCGCAAAGCTGGATCCGGTCGTCTTTGATGGCCGCCGCGGGAGCTCTTGGCATGACCGTCTCGGTCGGAGTCCGGGCGGTCACCACCGCGGGCATGGAGAAAGCGCTCGAGGCGGCCTGGTTGGTGTTTCAAATCACCGAGGCGGAACCAGCCGCGCTTATCGGGATGGCAGGAGAGGCGGCAGCCGAGGCTATTCTCCCCGAAATCCTGGGCGTAGATCCGGTAGCGGTGCGCAACCTGAACGAGATCAAGACGAGCTTCCCGGCGCTCGATCTGATCTCGCCGCGCTGGCTCGCCCAGGTCAAAACACGTGGCGTACTCAGCACACTACCGGCTTCGGCACTCAATGAGCAGCTCCGCTCGCAATACTGCAGCGACCTGCTCGACATCATCACTGGGGGTAAGAAGATCGACGATGCGGCCGAAATCCTGCTCCGTAACCGGGGCGAGCTGGGCCGCGCCTGGCCCAGGGACCTGCGGGCCACCACGCGCGAGGGTGTCATCAAATATATCCGCGAAAAGACGATCCTGCTGGCGCCGAGCGATCACATTCAGCCACTTCGGCGGACTCTGGGCAAGGATCTCTATCGTCGGCTCAAGGACAACAAGAGGTGGTTGGACCAATTGGGGATCAAGGGTAACCGACAACTGTCCGACTTTGTCAATGAGCAGGCCGATCGCATCCAGTCTATGGGCCCGAGCAGCGCCGATTTCCGCATCATGGCGGAAATAGCTGCCAACCACCTGCCGCCGGAGATAAACGAGAAGTTCCGCAAGAAGTTTGCCAGAATCCTAAAACAGGCTAAGAAGAGGGTTGGCGAATGACGCGGTCAAGCCGTCTAAGTGCCCATTCATACCTGAAGAAGCGGAGCCCCTGTCAAATGAACCGTAAACTGCGCGGGCACGCAGGTTACGGCCTGTTCGCAGGATATGCGTTAGAGTTCCCGCACTGGGGTGAAGACGCGGTCGGCTCCATAGGCACATTACCCGTCCTCGGCGGGCTAAATTTAGCCGAGCGGTCCGCCCACCCTAGCTGAGGAGCCGCTTGTTCCTGGTGTCCGCCTTCGGGTCACCGAACGTGATTTAGCCCCCCGCTGGGGCATGTGCGCAGACCCGGCTAGTGCCGTAGCAGATCACCACCGATCCGCTGCCCCCGCGCACGATCCGCACCAGGCGCCGTCCCTCATCATCATCGATCTCACGCACCCGCAGCCGTTCTGCCACCGGCCCAGTGTCAAGGATCAGCACCCGCAGGCAAAGCACCGGGGCGGCCAAGCCCAGCCGGGCAAAACGTGACCTGCTACGGCACTAGATGGGATATCCCGCGGCGTGGGCACCTGGGACTCGAGGCGTGGACACCTGGAACTTGATACGTGCGCTTGACCCACAAGCCAGCCAGACTCCGGGTGTCGATGCGACGCTGCACAGAAACGGACAATATGCGCACCGCGGATCGCGCGCCGTCATCGGCAGTCAGCAATACCTAGTCGGCAGGGAGGCGTGCTTACGAGCGTTCAACGCCCACAAAAGTGCTCACGCCGTGTAGCGGACAGCGTGACACGCCCGATGTCGCCGCTGGAAGCTCGCGATGGCCCAAGCCTGGCCATGCGGCCGACCGAGATGCCGATTCGTGCCAGTCTTTGGCACAACGTGCCGCACTCCGGGGTCCCATCCCGCCAACGAGCGGCCAACAAATGACCAAGAAGCCCGATTGCCGCCTGGCAATCGGGCCCCTGACCTGCATTTCCTGGTAGCGGGGGCGGGATTTGACCTGCGACCTCTGGGTTATGAGGACTGCGAGGCACCGTTCAACTCGGTCCGGCATCCCCTGGGGTCGTTCGGCATTCTCCGGCAGAGAACGGGCGATGTGCGGTCATGCTGGCCGTCCCCTGTTTCGGTTGCGGATCTTGCTGAAGGCGTCAAGGGCGGTGTCGTCGGCGTCGGGGAGGGCGTGGAGGTATCGCTGCGTGGTTGAGATGTCGGAGTGTCCGAGCCGTTCTTTGACGACCGCCAGATCGGCGCCGCCCGCGAGCAGCCACGAGGCATGCGCGTGACGCAGGTCATGGACCCTGACTCGGATCCCGAGATCCGCAGCCTTGAGAGCGGGCGCCCAGACATGCTCACGGAACCACCTGCGGGGGATATGCCCGTCGGTGTCGATGATTCTCGGTGGCCTGGGCTCGTCCTTGCCGCTAGCTCGGCGCCTCGCCCGGTAGGCCGCAACCGCCGTCTTGCAATGGGCACACCGGCACGGGCCTGCGTTGTAGGCGCTGAGAGTGCCGTGCCGGTAGCGGCGTCCGGCGTCGTTCGGCCTGGTCATCCCCAACGTTTCCGGATTGGGGACAACCTTCAGTCTCGGTGCCGGCAGGGTTGTGGGAGGCATGGCGAAGAAGAGGTCATCCGGCCCGAGGCCGCGCCGCCGGGCGTGGGCGGTGAGCTTGGCGACGATCTGCGGGCTGAGCTTGAGCCGGCGGTGCTTCTTGCCCTTGGGGTAGTCCCGGACCAGGAACCGTCCCCCGTCCGGGTGGAACCGGGGATTGACCTCGGTCAGCACCCGGCTGATCGTCAGCATCCCGGTCGCGGGATTCAGGTCCCGCGGCCGCAGCTCGGCAAGCTCCCCCCAGCGCAGGCCGCTCTCGATGGCGGTCTCCACCAGAAGCCGTGCATCAGGGCTGGGGAGCGCCCGGTACAGGACGTCGAACTGTTCAGGGGTCACGACGGTCAGCGGCGCTGGCGGAACGGTCGGGGTCTTCACGCCCTTGCACGGATGCAGGAAGGTCACCTGGTCGTTCAGTGCGGTCGTGAATACTGCACCGAGGATGCTCTTCAGGGTGCGGATACTCGCCGGGCTGACCTTGGTACTGGCCAGGTGGGAGATCCACTCGCGGACGTCGGACGGCATGATCTGGTTCATCCGCATCGGGCCGAACCACGGCAGTATGTGCTTGCCGATCGAATAGGTATAGCCCTCCCGGGTGGTTATCTCCATCACGTGGTGGGGCAGCCACTCCTCCTCAACGTACTGCCGGAAGGTCTGCCTGCCCCGCCGCGGATCACCCACGCGGCCCTCGGCCTGCCGGACCTCCGCCACGCGCCATGCCTGGTCAGCGTCCCTCTTGCTGGCGAAGGTCCCGGCGACCGTGGTCTTACCGCGGGCGTCACGGTAATAGGCGGTGTACCGCACCTGGCCTTTGAGCCCGGGACGCTTTCGCGACCATCCCATGACGACCACTTCCATCAAGATCTTCTGACCGCAGCTTGACCGCAAACAATGCGTCACGAGCCGGTATCACGCGTCATTCCGCGGCACTCGAATTAGCGCTCTGGCCAGCAGTTTAACCCAATAATCCGACAATGGGAGATTGGCGTTTGAACGAGAATACGCCTCTGGGGGTCAAGGGGTCGCGGGTTCAAATCCCGCCGTCCCGACGGGTTTTTCGAACGCTTGTGCGGCGCGTACAGCAGCAAAGTACAGCAGTAGCCAGAGAGAGTCCCGAGCGCCGCTGTAGTTCCGGCGCCGGGTTCGAGATCACGACGTGGGGTTCAGTGAAGTTAGATCCAAGGCGCGCAGCGGAGGAGTTGCGGAAGCTGCGTGCGCAGGCAGATACGCCGAAAGTACGGCGCGAGGGGCCTGAGCACGGGTCGTGGAAGGCCAAGGTCGACGCCGTCATGGAGGGGGCTCTCGGTAAGGATTCCGAGACTCTGCGCAGTTTCCGCGCCCACCGGTATAGCGTCGGCATTTGGTTCGGGGGACCCGGGGAGGCCCAGCGGGACGCCCAGTACTTTGCCGAGCGTGTAGGAGACGCCGCCGGGCTCGTCGACGCCGCGATCTTCCAGCTTGAGCTTCAGGCCGAGGCAGCCGGGGAGGACGGGGTGGCCACTCGCGCTGTGTCCACTGGGCCCATCTTCGTTGTTCACGGACGTGACGACGCGCGTAAGTACGAGTTGATGCGCCTCCTGGAAAAAGCAGTTGCCGCGTCGCAGCCGATCGTGCTCCACGAGCAAGCATGCCTACTGTAGTCATGACGCATCCACGTTTTCCCTGGTGAGCACGGGTATCAGTTCATCCCGGGGGGAACTTCGGTCTAAACCTTGTCCCGGTACCGCGCGATCGAGGCGAGACAACGCCTGCAAATTCGTGCTCGTCGGGCTGGCCATGCCCGGCGGGATCGGACGGGATCGGAGCGTTTCCTGGCGTCTCGACGCTGATCCTCTACATGTGCCTGTCTGAGCGCACGGTCCGGACCGCGCTGGATCGCCTGTCTATGCCTCCCGGTGGATGGTGCCCGTCATAGCCCGTTTCTGACCCTGGGTGCCGCACGTTATCGCGAACTCGGGTTTACGCTCCGCAGCGCCTGCGTTGTACGTTGTCTCGGCCTCCTTATTTTTCCTTGCCGTAGTAGAACCCGGTGGCTGCCCCAACCAGGCCAACCAAGGGAGCTAGCACTATCCCGAGGAGATTGCTGGCGTCCTGTCCGCTGTAATTCGAAAATACACTGGCACAGACAATTATAAGCAGGACAGTGGCCAGTAGGACGGTCAGACTGATGGCGAGTCCTGCCCGCGTGATCTCTCGCCACTTTCCAGTGTCGAATGGTGTTGATGACGGCACGGCCGGGCCGACCTCGGGAGGACGGTCTTCGATGAACTCCCCTTGTTCGCTTGGTCGCGTGCCTTGTTCGTCTGATGACCCGCCAGATTGGTTCATAGCCGACATATCACCCCTCTATCTCCAGGGTCGGTAGATCATACTCGCCGCAGAGATCGGGCATTCCGGGGTTCGGAGACCCATGCTCGACGAACTCGTTGCGACCGGCTATGTTCGCTGGGCGAGGATCGCGAAAGAGTCGGGCCAAGCCGTCTGCCCCCAATGCCCTTGCGGCATGACGCGCGTAATATCGCCAGCATTCAGCCCCGTAGTGCTCCGGCATCTCGAGGTAAGGGACGCCCTCCGCCGGAACCTCGTTCTCGATGAACTCAGCAATTCCAGCGTAGGGAACCCCCGGTTCTGGCGTCTCGTCCTCGGTAAAATCGTCACTCACCGTGACGACCAGATATCGTTACATCTGACGATAAAGGATGATAAGAGGCCGTGACGCATAGATTCCCCGTAGACAGCTACGCCACAGTTGGAGGGCGTGTCCGCCTATTTACTCATAGGGAGCCGCGTCACGTTGCCTGATCGCAACATGAAGATGCATGCATGAGGCCAGGCGACCCTTACACCAGCTGCACCGTCGCGCGATGCCCGTCCGCGTCCTCGGTATACACCTTCGTTTTGCTACGTCGAGCCTCCTCGAAGAACCCCAGCAACCCGATGGCTCGCCGGATAGCCTCAGTCGTACTGATTCCCCGGTCCTTGGTCACGTTACGGAGGATCTCCGCGGACTCACTGTTGATGTTGACAGACAGCCGCTGGAAGTCAGACATGTGTTACCTCCCCACGTAGGCTAGCTGACGCTCTAACAATCTACTCATCTTCTCCACCTACCATGCTGCTGACAAGCAGACATCACTCCCACATGATGATGATGACTGCCTGCAAGCCCTGCCCATGCCGTGCTTGGCCAGGCCAGCCGCGAACAGCTTGTCCGGCCCATTGAGTGGCTATGCGCTTCCACCAGGCCTGGAGTCATGGCTATCCATCTCTCGTAAGCATGCGTCAAGGCCGAATGCGGATCATCTCCACATCCTGCTTGTGTCTTGTATGTATGCTATGTGGATGAGATACAGCTGTCAAGCATCTTCTACGCACACGTTCTGTGCGTGACCTTGCCTAGTGGTGACCGGCTGCCTGCGACAACGGGAGCCGCTCATCCGCTGCGTGCCAGAGGTGCCGACGCGAACCTCACCACCGCCACCTCAACGGCGCGAACATCACGCCCGGGGTAGGGCCACCCGCTGCGACCTGCGGTACAGCTCTGCGCCCGCTCGCCGACTACGCCCATCCCGCGGATGTCCCAGGCGGGGCACGCAGTCTCAGGCCACGAGGAGACTCAGAGCAGACTGGGCAAAGCCTGTCGTTCTCATCCATGACGTCCTGTTCGAGTTCATCACGGGTTCCGCTGATCACCTGGTACTCATCGCCTAGCTCCAGGAGGCTCTCGCACGTCGCGCGGTGCAGGACCCTGGGTACTTGGCCGGAGCTTCCACTCCGGGACGTTCGCTGGCGGTGTTCGCGATCCCCTCGATGACTTCTGCGTCTCCGCATGCGATCCGGCCGGGCTCGGCCCGGCCTGGAAAAACCGTAGGAGAAAGTACCCACCAGGCCGCCTGGGCAGCCCTGGCAGCCCTGGCAGCCCTGGGGCCGCGGAAGTGGACGGCTCCTATGTCGGCATGCGCTGTGGCGGCCTCTCCGGCCGTACAGCAGTGGAGTACAGCAACACCCCTGTATCCGGGCGGATCGCGGAGGACGTTAGCGGACTCGTTTACGTGGCCTGACCTGGCCTGATCTGGGATGACGCTTGCCTTGCCGGTATCGGGGGGTCGTGGGTTCCAATTCCGCCGTCCCGACGGATTTTCGAATGCATTATCGATGCGTACAGCACGGAAGTACAGCAGTCGCCTGGAGAGTCTGGGCGGCTGTCTCCGTTAGCTGGGCGCTGAGTCTCGGGGGGCTGGGGGGCATGGCTGATCTCGTCAGGGGCTGGTTCGATTCTGACGGCGGCATCTCGCACGCCGTCGATCCTGGCAATCCAGGTGAGAGCCGTCTGACGCGACGCTGACCGCGATGTGGCCACGCGCATCCGCGCGGGCCAGCTCGCGGGCCACGCCCACGGACCGCGGCTCGCCCGGCAGCGTCCAGCCGGCGCGGCCCGCCGGGCCCAGCAGCA
>WNGK01019895.1_pt1 | contig 10284 bp, 8 predicted proteins | sample 5400601 | NCBI WGS metagenome assembly WNGK01 (sample SAMN13153376, study PRJNA577476) | soil metagenome | isolation source: 60 cm soil or saprolite under Garry oak tree replicate 1 | place: USA:California | collected 2016-06-15 | reverse complement strand
CGGGCTTGACGAACAGCTTGAGGACCCGTCCGGCATAGGGGGAAAAGATCGGCGTCGAGCGGTCTTCGTCGACCGCGATCTTGCCTTCAGTCACGTGCTCGGACTGAAACACCCGCTGCTGCACCGGCTCGACCGTCAGGGTCGCCCATTGCGCGGGGGTTGGATAGAATACCCCCGTGACTTTCTTGGACTGGCCCGCCGCGTCCGGATCGCGCGCATCGCTGTTGGTGCGCGACTTGGCCACCCAAATGCCGGCCCCGACCGCGAACACCAAAATCAGGACGATGAGAACTTGCACGCGGGCGGGTAGCGCGCGCGCCCAGGATTGCGGGCGATCGAGATCGCTGGACACTGACTTCCAACCTCCGGGCGACGCCGTTGTCGGCTTATATCCGCCTTATATATTTGAGCGGCGTTCTTCCTACCACAAACATACGATGCCTGGGTGAACGGCGCTCGGGCGTCCAATACGTTTTGTCGGCGCCGTCGTGAAAGCGGTCGTTGCACTACGACAAACGGAAAAGCCTCTGACCCGGGTCATGGTTAAAGCGTTCCTTGGCCTTTACCCGTCTTGTCATCCGTCCGGAATGATCCTTCCGCGACATCCGCCTCGACCCGACCCGCGCCGGCGCAGGAGCGATGTTTCCGCGTCATAAGGCCCATATGAGCTTGTTGCTACCAGTTCGCAACTATGGCTTGCGCACTGTAAGGTCTGTGTAAGGTGATTGTGGTCCGGCCTGCCGCCCCGGCCTCGACTCAGCCGAAACATCTTCCCCCTCGCAATTGCACTATGCCTAACGCCAATACGCGAACGCCATTCCGCTGCCGGTCCCGGCCGAAGAGCGATAGAGCGGCTGATAATCGATGACCGTCATCTCGAGGCCGACCTCGTTCATGGCGCCGGCGACCGGAATCCAATTCTTCAACTCGGAGGTGCCGGAGCGGAAGTTGTAGGCCGGAATCGAGATCAGGGCGTCGGCGTCCTTGCGCTTCATCGCGTCGAGGAAGCCGCGGTCGAGGTCCTCATCCACCACGAAGTGGGACATCCCGCCCGAGCCGATGACAGCGACGCGCAGATCGGCATCCCAGGATGCGATCGCGTCAGCCAGCGCCTTGCCGAGCGAGAAGCAGCGCCGCACGCTCGGTTGGTTGGGTGGATAGAACGTGTTGATGAAAAACGGAACCGCGGGGACGAAATTGTCCTGCATGATGCGGCGATAGATGAAGCCATAAGCGTGCGGCAGTCCCGATATGTTGGACGAGGGGGATTGCGGCAGCCGCGCCGACGCCGCCACGTCGAACTCGCGCTGCATCAGCTTTTCGATCAAGTGGCGGCCGAGCTCCGGATGGCCCGGATAGGTTTGCGCGGTCTTGCCGTGATGGTTCGGCTCGGCGATCTCGATGCCGGGCGGCAACCGCTTCTTCTGCTCCTCCGAGAACGGGACGTTGTCGACGCTCTCGCCGAAGCACACCATGAAGGCGGGAATGTTGGCGTCCTCGAACACCTCCATCTGGTCGTTGCCGATGAGCACGGCGACGTCGGGCCGCGCCGCCTTAAACACCCGCGCCATTTCCGCCATGGCGCGCTGGCAGGCGTCGTAGCGCTTCTGCTTAGTGGGAAGCTCGATCTGCGCTTGCAGGTTTTCCTTGGCGCGCAGCTTCGCCAGCTCCTCGAACTTGAACGTCCCGTCGCGATAGGCCAGCGCCGAATTGCGTCGATCAGCCTCCACGCGCTGGTCCCACTGCTCCGGCGGGGTTGCCAACAACGGGCCGTGCGAGGCCCCCATGCCGAGAACGATCTTTGCCATGTCGACGCCTCACCTTGTTCCGCGCGCCGACCGCCCGTCATGATCGTCGCTCATGACCGGCCGCCCGCGAATTTGCGCTACGCCACCACGCGCGCGGCGAGCGAGTCTTGGCGCATGCCCGAGACCGCGGTATCGGGAAATGCTTCTTTCAGCCGAGGATAGACCTCGCGCGCAAAAGTTTTGATCCCACGCACCGTCTCGTCGTGCTCGAGAAACCCGGCCTGGCCCATGATCAGGAGATGCCCGAAGCCGCCGACGTGGTCGTACATCTGCTTGATCTGGTGGAAGACCTGATCGGGGGTGCCGGCAAACATGATGCCGGCCTCGATCGCCTTGTCCACGGTCGCGTTGGCTCGATTCGCCGCATGCTGGTCGATGGCGGCGCCGCGCAGGATTTGCGCGTGCACCGGCGTCGGCACATAGCCCGGCGGATAGCAAAAGTGCAGCGGCACCTTGTTCGCCGTCATGTACCAGAGCAGCTTCTCAGCACCGGAGCGCGCCTCGGCCTCGCTCTCGCCGGCATAGACCAGCGCGGCATAGGCGAGCCGGTTGACGGGAACGTCGTGGCCGCGGCCGGCCTCGCGCCAGCCCTTGCGATAGGAGTCGTAGATCGCCGGCGTGCCGCGGTATCCGGTCAGGAACGTCGCCTGCACGTAGCCGCGCGCGCCGACGCGGCCGGCGCCGCCCGGCGTGGTCGTCGACACCCAGATCGGCGGATGCGGCTGCTGGTAGGGACGCGGCCAAATATTGATGTTGCGGTGATGGAAGAACCGACCCTCGTGGCTCACCGGTCCGTCGTGACTGGTCCAGGCCTTGACGATGAGGTCCATGGCCTCCCATTGCCGCTCGTTCATGCGCACGGGATTGCTGTTCGCGGGCAGCACCTCATAGGGCACGCCGCGCACGAAACCGCATTCGAGCCGGCCCTTTGAGAGCACATCGACCATGGCCATCTCTTCGGCGACGCGCACGGGCTGGCGGCGGTTGGCGACCGGATTTCCCAGGATCAACAGCCGCGCGGTCTTGGTCTGCCGCGCCAGCGCGGCCAGCACCAGCGGCGCCGCCGGATCGACGCAGGTCGCCGTCTGGTGGTGCTCGTTGAGCATGATCTCCACACCCTCATCCTCGGCCACCAGCCATTCGTCGATGTAACGGTCGTAGAGCGCGGCACCCTTCTTCGGATCGTAAATGCGATTGGGCAGCGAGACGCGGATCGATTCGTATTCGTCCGCGGGCGGCAGATAGGGATAGGCGTTCTCGCTGAAGTGCCACGCTTTCATGACCTTGCTCCGGACGTCTCGGCCGCTTGCGCAGCTTGCAAGAAATGCAACACCTTCGCCGCCGTCGCGGTCGGCTGCTCCACATGGGGCAAGTGTCCCGCCTCCGCAATGGTCTCGGTCCGCGCCTGCGGGATGAGCGCCGCATAGCGCTCGAGATATTCGGCAGAGACGATGCCGTCGCTCGCGCCGCGCAGAAATAGCGTGGGAACGTTCACCCGGTGGAGCCGATGCTTGAGCTTGGGATTGTGCATGTACGGCTCCCAGGTCAGCAGCGCCAGCGTCTCGCGGTTGCGGGCGACGATGTGAAGCTCCTCCTCCGGCATCGACGCCAGGTCGACCGCGTTCTTCGCGGGATCGTGGAAGCGCAGCCGGTCGAGCTTGTCCTGCGGCAGCGCGAAGACATCCGGAATGTCGAGCTTGTCGGGCCGGCCGGTCTTGACGCCGACCGGGCCGATCAGCACCAGGCGGCCGAACCGTTCCGGCACTTTGGTGGCGAGGTCGGCGGCGATCCATCCGCCGATCGACAAGCCGACCACGTCGGTCCGCGTCAAGCTCAGGCGATCCATCAGTTCCAGATAGATGTGGGCGATGTCGTCGACGCTGTCGAGCCAGTCGGGCAGCGAGGATTTTCCAAAACCGGGATGCGACGGAGCGATGATGCGACGCTCGCGCGCGAGCAAGTCGATGAAGGGAACGTCGAGCGCGATGCCGGCGCCGCCGTGCAGATAGAGGAGCGGCGCGCCGTGGCCGCGCTCGAACATCTCGAGCTCGACCCCCGCGATCGAGATCATGTTTGAGCGTCTTGCCATTTCGGCAGGCTTGGCGAGGACCGTCACGGCGACTTCCGCTGATAGAGGCCGAGCTCGGCACTCGCCTTTTGCGCAAACGACATGTCGATCACATCGCTCGCCTTGATCTGGCTGGTGACCCAACCCTGCTGGAGGAAGAAGTCGAGGTCCTTCTGCACGCCGGCGGCATTCACCGCGCCGGTGACGTCCACGGCCTGCGAATACATCTCGCGCACGAGGGCGGGATTCATGTTGAAGCTTTTCGCCATGGTCGCAACGATCTCGTCGGCCCCAACGCCGGCGATCTTTCCGTCCTTGATCGCATCGTTATAGCTGCGCACGCCGCGCAGCCAGGCGCGCATGAATTTTTCGGCAACGTCTTTGCGCTGGGTGGCGAACTTGTCGCTGAAGAAGATCACGGAAATCTGCTGGTACGGATAGAACTCGTTGGTGTCCATGAAGCGCACGCCGTACCCGGCGTTGACGGCGACCGTTGCCTGCGGCTCGATCAACAACGTGCCGTCGAGTGCCTTGTTCTGGAGCGCCGCGATCTGCTGCGGGAACGACAGATAGACCGGCGTGATGTCCTCGAACTTGATGCCGGCGTACTTCGCCGCCTCGTTGAGCAACGACAGCGACGTCACGCCTTGCGCCGCGAAGCCCATGCGCAGGCCCTTGAGGTCTTTGAGGCTCTTGAACTGTCCGCTGTCGACCAGATCCTTGCGCATGAACACGGTCTGATAGAGATAGCCCGGCTGCGCGTGCCCGCGGTCGGCGACGATGCGAAACTTGATCCCACGGACGAGCGCGTTCCAGAAGCCGACCGAAAGCGCGCCGCTGCCCACGTCGAGCTCTCCGGTGCCGAGCGGCGCGATGACTTTCGCGCCCGAGTCGAGCACGATCAGGTCGACGTCCAAGCCTTCGTCTTTGAAGAAACCCTTGTCGTAGGCGATGTAAAACGGCGCATCGCTCGCCGAACCGCCCGTTCCGACCGCGACCTTGTCCGCCGCTTGCGCCGCGATCGCAAAGTTCGCCGCCAACACGCCGGCAAGCCACGCCCGGATCGGCAATCGCAAACTCGGCGCCATCGGCATTCCTCCGGTTATCATTATTGGGCCTGCAACCTTAGCCGATCCCGCGAAGACCGGTCAAAGCCGCGCGCCATCATGACAACCTGAACAGCGCCTGCGCGTTGCGGTAGCAAATCTTCTCCCTCTCGGCCTGCGCGATGTCGAGCGCGGCGATCACCTTCATGGTCTCGCGGATATAGCTCGCTCCGCCCTGCGCACCGAACGGCGCGTCCGAGGCAAAGAGCACGCGATCGGCGCCGAAGAATTCGAGCCCGCAAACCGTTCCGATGCGACCGCCGCACAGCGCCGTGTCAGCGTAAAAGTCCCTAAAACAATCCATCAGCGGCTTCCCTAACATTTTGAGCACGCCGCCATAGTCGTCATCCGAGGTGCGGCTGCCGAGCGTCGCCCAGCCGGTGTCGAGGCGCGCATCGAAGAACGGGATCATTGCGCCGAGGTGATGGATGAGGATTTTCAAGTTCGGCAGCCGCGTAGTCACGCCCGAGAAGATCAGCCGGGCCATGGTGCAGCTGGTCTCGTAGGGCCAGCCCAGGATCGCCCAAATCTCGTATTTCGATTTGGTCTCCGCCGGAAAGTCCGGGACGTTGGGCGTGCGTGCCGGATGCAGCAGGACCGGCTTGCCCGACTTGGCCGCCACTTCGAAGATTGGAAAGAAACGCGGCTCGTCGAGACAGGCGCCGTTGACGTTGGTGTGAAGCTGGAGTCCGTTGGCGTTGCCGTGGATGAGGATGCGCTCCGCCTCCTTGACGGCCGCCGTCGGCGCATTCATGGGCAGCGCACCCACGTAGCCCGCGAAGCGATCGGGATGTTTTGCGCACAGCTCGGCGAGGCCGTCGTTGGCGATGCGGGCGAACTCCGCTGCCTCGTCCGGACCGGCCATCGCTTCGAGTGGCGGCAGCCCAAGCGAGAGGATTTCCGCGTAGTCGTCGAATTCATCCATCATCTTGAGGCGCGCGTCGAGATCGTAGATGGTGCGCACGCCCTGGATGCGCTTGCCGATGTCCTTGGTACCGCCGGCGGTGCGCGACATCTTCTCGAACAGGCGTGGCGGAAAGAAATGGCAGAAGGCGTCGATGTGGCGCATAGGTCATCCACTCCTGTCAACTATCTCTCCACCGCTCATTCCCGCGTAAGCGGGACTCCACTCTATCATCCCGCGTCTGGGTCCCCGCTTTCGCGGGGACGAGCGGAATGGAAATGTACGTGGCTCGGCATGTTTTACCAGCGTGGCGAGCCATCTTCGCTTCGCCGTCGCGGCCACGTGCAACAGTTGATTCGCATTCCCGGTGCAACAGCGTGCGGGCCGGCTTAGCCGCCAAGGCCATCTTCGCGGGGCACCTTGCTGCCCCAACCGCCGACCCGATAGCATCCAACGGGTCATGGCACGCCCACTCACGCCCACGGCCGTTCGAGGACAAGACGCCGGGATGATCCAATCCCCCGACGCGCTGCCGGATCGCTTGCGCGACGTGGAGCACCTCGAGGAGGTGATGACCACGCCGTCGGCGGCCTTGATCGCCGCGTTGCAAGGGCTTCCCGGCGACATCATCATTCTCGGCGTGGGCGGAAAGATCGGGCCGACGCTGGCCCGCCTCGCCCGACCCGATAGCATCCAACGGGTCATGGCACGCCCACTCACGCCCACGGCCGTTGGAGGACAAGACGCCGGGATGATCCAATCCCCCGACGCGCTGCCGAAGCTTCCCAACGTGGTGTTCATGGCTGGCCGCAAGTTCGGCTCCTCCGGCCACGAGGATCTCACCTGGGCGATGAACGCGCACGTGCCGGCGCTGGTGGCCGAGGCCTTCGCGGACGCGCGTATCGTCGCCTATTCGACCGGCTGCGTGTACCCCTATGTCAACGTGCATCATGGCGGCGCGACCGAGACGACGCCGACAACGCCGCCGCCCGGCGCTTACGCCAATTCCTGCGTCGCACGCGAGGCCATGTTTCAATATTTTTCGCGCACGCGCGGCACGCCCGGCCGCCTCATCCGCCTCAACTACGCGATCGACATGCGCTACGGCGTGCTGCACGACGTGGCCTCGCGCGTGCTCGCCGGGACGCCGATCGATCTCACCACCGGCCACGTCAACGTGATCTGGCAAGGCGACGCCAACGCCATGGTGCTGCGCGCACTCGGCCATTGCACCGTGCCCTCGAGCCCGCTCAACGTCAGCGGGCCGGAAACGGTGAGCATTCGCTGGCTGGCGCAATCCTTCGGGCAGCGCTTGGGCAAACCGCCGGTCTTCACCGGCGTCGAGGCCGCCGAGGCTTGGCTCGTCAATACCGCCGAGGCGACGCGCCTGTTCGGCTACCCGAGCGTGCCGCTCGGCACGCTCGTCGATTGGACCGCGGACTGGGTCGCGCGCGGCATGCCGAGCCTCGGCAAGGACACCCATTACGATACCCGCCATGGCGACTTCTGAGCCGCGGCTCACCGTCAAAGCGTCGCTGACGCCTGCGGAATTGGACGACGTCGGCGCGCTCGTGCGCGAAGCCCGCTGGAATCAGCTTACCGCCGATTGGCGCATCTTCACCGAATTCGGCCGTCTCTATGCCGCCCATAGCGAAGCGGGCCGCATCATCGCCACGACCGCGACGCTGCCCTATGGCGGGCGTTTCGCCTGGATCAGCATGGTGCTGGTCGCGGGCGAATACCGCCGCCGCGGCCTGGCGACGGCGTTGCTGCGGCGGGCGATGGCGGACCTGGCGGCGGCAAAACTCGTGCCCGTGCTCGACGCCACGCCGGATGGCCGCGCCGTGCCGTGCTCGCCGGCCTGCGCGGGCGGCTCCCCTCGGCCGAACTCGTCGCCGCGCGCGCGAACGGCATCGCCGGCTTCCTGCTCGGCCGCGACGGCGGCTTGGCTGCGCAGATCGGCCCGCTGATTGCGGACGACGACGCGATCGCCGGCGCGCTCGCGGCGCGCGCGCTCGACCGCATCGAAGGTCCGCTGTTCGTCGACCTCGCCGACAGCAAGCGCGAGCTGCGCAATGTCCTCGACGCGCGCGGCTTCACCGCGGCGCGGCCGTTCACGCGCATGCTTTACGGGTCATCGGCACGCTTCGACGACGCAACGCGCACCTTCGCGGTCATCGGGCCGGAATTCGGGTAATCAGTGCGCGCCGCGGCGCAAGCTCAATCCATCAATAAAGCTTGGGCGGATTGATCGGCGGCATTTTCACGTTTTTGTCGAGGAAGTCGTTGGTGTAGGCGGTCTTGATGTCGTAGGGCTTTTCCATCTTCAAATATTCATCGACCAGCTTGTAGTCGTCGGCCATGCGCTTGTCGTCGTGCCAGCCGAGCGCCACCGTGCGCGAGGTCTCGTCGCTCATCAGGATGGTGACGAGATGCCAATTGTCGAGCTCGTTCTGGTAGAGCAGCGCCCCGTTGGCCTCGACCAGCGCCTGGATGCAGGGCTCCGGCGTCTTGGCGCAGTCCGCGAACGCCTTCTGCGTGATCTTCACGAACTTGTCGGCCTTGTCCCGGTTGGCCTTGAGCCAAGCGCCGTTGGCGATGATGGAGTTGCCGTAGGGGTTCACGCCCGCGTCCTTCCAGGCGAGAAAGCCCATGTCGCTTCCAAGCTCGCGCGCGAACACGTGGTGCAGATTGAAGAACGACGTGGTCGCATCGACGGTCCTGGATTTGAGCGCGCCGAGCTTGGCGTTGGCGTCGATGTTGACCCAGGTCACCGAGTTCGGATCGACGCCGACCTTCTTCGCCAGCGCCGGCCACATCGTGCGCGCGCCGTCGCCCGCGGGATTGCCGATCTTCTTGCCGGCGAGATCGTTGACGCTGCGGATGCCGGAGCTCTTGAGCCAATAGAGTCCCTGCGGCGAGTTGGCGTAGACGTTCATCACGCCCACGGCGTCGACACCCTTGCCGCGGAAGAGGAGCACGCCCGCCATGTCGGAGAGGCCGAGCTGGGATTGACCCGCGCCCACCTTCTGCGCCGAGGCCGCCGAGCCGCGCCCGGTCTCGAAGTCGACGTCGAGGCCGGCTTGTTTGTAGAGGCCCATCTTCTGGGCATAGAAATACGGCGCGTGATCCCCGCCGGCGACCCAGTTGAGCGTGAAGGTGAGCTTCTGCGCCGCGGCTTGCGATGCGCCAAGCGCAACGAGCGTCGCGAGCGCGGCTTTCGCGATGATCTTCATACCGGACTCCAAAAATGGGCTTAAGGATTGGCGCGTCGTTCTCCACGCGCGGCGAATGTTATAACGTCGTTGTCATTCGCAATGCAATCCGGGGACGCGCGAGAGACGAGTCCATGACGTCGCACTGGCAGGATTGGCCGCAGCACGTGCTCGCCGCGTTGCGCAAGGGCGTGGTGATTCCAGCGCATCCGCTCGCGCTCAACGCCGATCGCAAGCTCGACGCCCGCCGCCAGCGCGCGCTCACGCGCTACTATCTCGACGCCGGCGCGGGCGGGCTCGCGGTCGGCGTCCACACCACCCAGTTCGCGATCCGCGCGGCCGCCCTGTTCGAGCCGGTGCTGGAGCTCGCCATGCGCAGCGCCGAGGAATGGGCGCGCGCGCCTGCGATCATGATCGCGGGGCTCGTCGGCCGCACGGCGCAGGCGGTCAACGAGGCGCAGGTCGCGCGCGGGCTCGGTTATCACGCCGGGCTCCTTTCGCTCGCCGCGCTCAAGAGCGCGAGCGAAGACGAGCTGATTGCGCACACGCAGACGGTCGCGCGCGAAATTCCGCTCGTCGGCTTTTACCTGCAGCCCGCGGTCGGCGGGCTCGTGCTGCGGGTCTCGTTCTGGCGTCGCTTCGCGGCGATCGAGAACGTGGTCGCCATCAAGGTCGCGCCGTTCAATCGCTACCGCACGCTTGACGTGGTGCGCGGCGTCGTGGAAGCGGACGCCGCCGAGCGCGTCACGCTCTATACCGGCAACGACGATCACATCATCCTCGACCTCGTCAGCCCCTTCACCGTGGTAGCGAATGGCCGCGAGCGCACCGTGCGCATCAAGGGCGGGCTGCTCGGCCATTGGAGCGTGTGGGTCAAGCGGGCGGTCGAGCTGTTGGAGCGCATCCACGCGGCGGTCGCCAAGAACGAGGTATCCGCTGAACTCCTGGCGCTCGAGGCTCAGGTGACCGACTGCAACGCGGCGATCTTCGACGCGGCCAACGATTTCCATGGCGTGATCGCCGGCTGCCACGAAATCCTGCGGCGGCAGGGATTGCTCGAGGGCATCTGGTGTCTCGACCCGAGCGAGACGCTGGGAAGCGGACAGAAGCAGGAGATCGATCGCGTCTGCGCGGCCTATCCGCACCTCAACGACGACGCCTTCGTGCGCGCGAATTTGCAGCG
>WNGK01009036.1_pt1 | contig 10284 bp, 8 predicted proteins | sample 5400601 | NCBI WGS metagenome assembly WNGK01 (sample SAMN13153376, study PRJNA577476) | soil metagenome | isolation source: 60 cm soil or saprolite under Garry oak tree replicate 1 | place: USA:California | collected 2016-06-15 | reverse complement strand
GCCATCGCGACCCGCCAGCGATACCGGTTCTGCGGCAACCCGGTGTGCTCGCCCAGCTCCTGGCTTCGCAGCAGAAGCTGTGTGGCGGCCCGCAGGTCGTCGCGCTCGCGGGCGATCTCACTCATGCCCACGAACATGTCTGCGGTTCCCCGCAGCACTGACCCGCCCTGCCCGGGTCCGAGCTGCAATGCCTGCTCGTAGGTGCGCAGCGCCTCGCCGAGACGGCCTTGCGTGATCCGGATGTCCGCAAGCGCGATCGAGCAGCCCAGGATGTCAGCGACAAACCCGGCCCGGCGCAGCCCGGCCACGCACGCGGAGTAGGCCCGGTGCCCGGCCTCGAGGTCCCCGCTGCCCCAGTACACGAGCCCCAGCAGTCCCGCTGCCGAAGCGTGGCAGAGGTGGTCGTCGTCAGGCGCGAGTTCGAGCGCCCGCTGGGCGTGCCGCACGGTGCCGGGAACATCACCGCGAGCCAGAGCCAGCCCGGCACGGTACAACTCGATCGTCCCCGGGAGACGGCGGTACTCCTCCTCGTCGGCGACGACCATCTCCGCCGGAGGGACTTGGGGTCCCTTACGGTCGCCTGTCGTTGGCTCCAGCCACCGCTCGGCGTCCCGCAGCCGGCCCTCGACTCCCTCAAGCTTGCCGCTTATCAGCAATGCCCCGGCAAAGTAAACGCTGAGCACCGGCCTGACGCGGACCACTTCGCCGGGCAGCACCTCGAGCCAGCCAAGCAGCCTAGCCTCCTGCCTGGCCCTGCGCATTGCCGGGATCGCCAGCTCGACCAGGTCCGCCGCTCGCCCGAAATCCCCGGCGGCCAGCGCGTGGCCGATGGCCACGGGCCGCTCGCCGTTCTGCTCGTACCACGCGCTCGCCCGCCGGTGCAGGTCCGGCACCAGGCCGGGCTGCTCGTCCAGCAGGCGCGCCTGCAGCACGTCAGCAAAGAGATTGTGGTAGCGATACCACCGGCGGCGGTCATCCAGCGGGACCAGGAACAGGTTCCCCCGGTCCAGCGCCTCCAGCATGGCCTTGCCGCCACCCTGCCCGGTGACGGCATCGCACAGCGGACCGCTCAGCCGGCCCAGGACAGAGGTCTGCAGCAGGAAGGCCTGGACACGGTCGGACTGACGCTGCAGCACCTCTTCGGCCAGGTAGTCGACGACGTACCGGTCATCCCCCGCGAAGCCGGCAACGAAGCCGGCAACGTCGTCTCGCCCCTGCATCGACAGCGCCGCCAGCTGAAGCGCGGCGATCCAGCCCTCGGTGCGGGCCTCCAGCACGGCCACGTCCCGCGCCGTCAGCTGCAGGCCCATCATCCCGGTCAAGTACGCCGCCGCCTCATCAGGGGTGAACCGCAGCTCGGCCGCGCGGATCTCCACCAGTTCGCCGCGCGCCCGCAACCGGGCCAGCGGCAATGCCGGATCGACCCGGCTGGCGATCACCACGTGCAGCCACGGAGGCAGATGGTCGAGCCAGAACGCCATCCCCTGCTGCACCTCGGGCGTGTCGATGACGTGGTAGTCGTCGAGCACCAGCACGATTCCGCCCGCAACGGCACCCAAGTCGTTGAGCAGAACGGTAAGCACCGTCTCGATCGGAGGCCGCTGTGGCGCCTGCAGGAGGGCCAGCGCACTCTCGCCTACACCGGATGCCACCGTCCGCAGCGCGGCGATCACATAGACCCAGAAGGATGCGGCATCGTTGTCGCCCCGATCGAGCGACAGCCACGCGACCAGCCGCTCCGCGGCCGGAGCGGCCGGTCCCGCCGCAAGCCACTCGCTGAGCAGCGTCGTCTTGCCGAAACCAGCGGGTGCGGAGACGAGCATCAACTTCGACGCGGCCCCGCGGTCCAGCCGCTCGCTCAGCCGCGGACGCGGCACCAGACCACGTCGCCGCCTCGGGACATAGAACTTCGTCTCGAGCAGGGCGGCTGGCACAGACCATCTCCCAATGCGAACGCATCAGCCAGGAACTCCTGGCTTCTTCGACCTACCCACTCCTCGCCAGCCAACGACCGATAAGTCCCGTCATCCGGGCTGTTGCAGAATTCGCTGGGGTGGTTCTCGGCGTGCCTTGGGGTCTGGTGTTTTGGGATGATTTGGGGCATGGCGAAGGGGTCTCGGCCGGTGCGGCGGGAGCAGCCGTTCCTACTGCCGCCGGACATGCGGGAGTGGCTGCCAGCTGATCACCCGGTATGGCTGGTGATCAGGGCGGTGGAAGATCACCTGGACACCTCGGCGTTTCACGCGGGGCGGCAGACTGGTGGTGCGGGACGGCGGGTTATGACCCGGACATGCTGGTGACGCTGCTGGTGTGGACGCATGCGCAGGGAGTGACCAGCTCGCGGCGGATCGAGGCGGCGTGCAATACCGATGTGGCGTTCCGGGTGATCTGTGCGGGCAGTGCCCCTGATCATGTGACGGTTGCCCGGTTCCGGGCGGGGTTCCGTGGGTCCGTGGAGAGCCTGTTCGGGGAGGTGCTGGTGCTGTGCGCGCGGCTGGGGATGGGCAAGCTGGGCACGGTGACGCTGGATGGCACCAAGATCGCGGCGAACGCGTCGAAGGCGGCGAACCGGGGGGAGGAGGCGCTGCAGAAGCTGGCGGCCGGCCGGGTTGAGCGCGGCAGCGTGCACCCTAACCAGCACGTCGTCGGCCCCGACTTCGGGCAGGTCGGTGTCGGCCAGGTGCAGAACGTCCGGCGGGCCGAACCTGTCCTGGACGATCACCTTCATCGGGTCATACCTCCTGCCCTCACGCCGCATCGTGAGCCCGTGAGCTACAGCTGGGAGGCGGGCGTGCAGATGCTTTGCGCCGGGGCATTCGCGAGGCACACATCGCCGCCGTTCTGCTCGGCCGCCTTTGCCTGCCGCAGCGCCGTCAGCGCCGCGCCGAACAAGTTGATCTGTGCAGTGGTGGATTTGCAGCGGTGTGCCCGGAGGTCGAGTGCCTCGTAATGCACCGGGCGCCTGTCGAAATCCGCGAGCACCGCCTGTGCCTGCGCCGGCACGGGTGCAGCTTTGTAGTCCTCGCCTATGAACTGCCTTACGCCCGTCGAGGCTGCCGAACCACATAAAGGTCATGAAATCAGCGTGGTGTTCTCGCTCGCGCCGGTCCAGGCTGGCGCCGGCCACGCTGAACCGGCCCGGCGCCGGGGACGTGTGAAGGGGGAGATGCGCGGGCCGTCAGGGCCCGCGGAGCGCTGCCTAGGTTCCCGCAACAGGAGGCAGAAGATGAGCAAGATCAGGTGGCTGCTGGCCGCGCTGGGCGTGGCCCTGGTTAGCTTGGCGCCGGCGCTGGGGGCATCCGCCCCGGCAGGCGCCGACCCCGGCACGATTCTCAAGTTCACCTCGATGACGCCGGTCACCGGGCCCTACGTCGGCACCGCTAACCCGATCCGCACGGTGCCCGGTGGCGGGCTGCCGTGGATCATCACCGCCGGGAACGGCGCCCTCAAGAGCGACGGTCATCTTCTGGTGCATGTGCGTGGCCTGGTCCTGGCCGACCAGGCCCCGGTTCCGCCCGCGCTACAGGGCACCAACCCCATCCCCGGCTTCGAGGCCATCGTCAGCTGCCAGACCATCAGCGCCACCGGGGCGGCCACCGTCACCAACGTCAGCACCGCCCCGTTCCCGGCCAGCACCGCCGGGAACTCCGACATCAACGCCACGGTGAGCCTGCCCCACCCCTGCATCGCCCCCATTGTGTTCGTGTTTGGCGCGCCGAATGTCGGCTGGTTCGCAGCGACCGGGGGCTGAGCTGGCAGTTCCCTCCGGCCCGGCCGCGCGGGCCAGCTGCACCGGCCCTTGGCGGCCAGATACCACCCGCCCAGTGATGGCCGCCTCCAGCAAGGACTGGCGGTCATGACGGGAGCCCGGCCGGGAACCCTGGACGGGCTCCTTGCCGACCGAATGTGACTGACCGCCGAGCCACCGCCGCGCTTGATCCGCCGATATGCTCGCCGACGTCGGTTCTTGGCTGGCGGCCGATGTCACGCCCGAAAGGTCGTTATGGATCTGCAGTGGGTGCGGGCCGGATGGCCGGGGCGAGCGGCTCGATGTCGGCGCTCAGCAGGCGTCGACGTCGTCGCGGGCCGGTCACTTGGTGTCTGCCAGCGCGGCCTTCAGCTTGGCGCGCGCGTGATGCAGGTCGGCCTTGACCGTTCCTTCCGGCCGGCCGAGCATCGCCGCGACCTCGCGGACGCCGAAGCCCGCGTAATGGTGCAGCAGGAACGTGCTGCGCAGCCGCGGCGGCAGCCTTTCGATGAGCGCCCGCACGTCGACGTCCTGGGCGGGGTGGCAGGTGGAGTCGCGGGCAGCCGCGGTCATCGTCTTGATGGCCTTGCGTTCCCGGGCTGATCTGCGCCAGTGATCCCGGACCAGGTTGGTGGCGTGCCGCTGGCCGACCAGACCGGCGCGGTGGCGCCCTTACTGCCGGGCATCTCGTGCACGGCGGTACCGGGGGTGCGCAGGATCCACAGGGTGTGCGTGGCGTACCAGCGGGCCACGACCGGCTGGGGGAAGCCTGCGGCCGGGCTGGCCGGCGCCTCGACGAACGCCAGCACGTGACCGTCCGGCGACCAGGCCGGGTCCAGGGTGAGCTCGCCCCTGGGCGCCCGGACCGGCGTGCAGGACCCGGATATCGGGCTGCACAGTTCGAGGGTCTTAGTCTGCCAGGCGTATCGGTTCAGCCCGTTGACGATCGCGAACTCGCCCGTGCGGCTGACCGCGACATAACCGGGGCCGGTCAGCGTGCCGCCGACCCGGATGGGATGCTGCCCGGGGGCCTTGATCAGGTAGAGCGCCTGCCCGTCGGCGGCGTCGGCTGAGCCGGGGTCGAACCAGTACAGCAGGCCCTGGTTATGCGGCAGCACCGCGGCGAGGGTGACCAGGTTGGGGACCGCGGGCACATGCTGGGCGGGGATCGCCGGGTGGAACGGGGACCGGTACCACACCACCGACCGCCCGCCCCGGGCTGGAATCTCCTCGAGCAGTGTCACTTTGTGCCTGGTGGTGATGAACGCGACCCGGTTGCCGTCCGGCGACCAGGCACCGTAGCTGCCCTGCCGGGTCACGAGATGAACAGCCCCCCGGCTGGTTACCTCGATGATGCCCACGCCTGCGCCGGTGAGCAGGTCACCGCGCGGGGACCAGGACAGGGACAAGCCTGCCCGAGAGCCCGGGACCGGCTGCGGCCGCTAGCAGGATGCCGGCTGCGGTGAGCCGGCGGAGCCGGCGGAGCCGTCTTGCCTCTTTGAACAGGGCCTCAGCATCGGGGCCGCCCGGCGGCGCCTGCGGGGTCACGGCCATACCGGCCCACCTGCCCCTGGCAACATAGACGGAATGGAACTACTATTACTCACACCATGAGGGACGTCAAGATCGACCCGTCCGACCCTGTGCCGCTGTTCGAACAGGTCGCCGCCGAGATCCGCCGCGCCATCGCCGACGGCGAGGCCGGGCCCGGCGAGCGGCTGCCGCTCGCCAAAGACATGGCCAAGGTCCTCGGCGTCAACACCGGTACCGTCCTCCGCGCCCTCCACCAGCTGCGCGACGAAGGCCTGCTGGAGTTCCGCCGCGGCCGCGGCATCACCGTGGCCGGAACACCCCAGGGCGGCGCCGTCATGACGCGGGTCAACGAGCTGATCAAGTTCGCCCGCGACCAGGGCTACCGCCGCGACGAACTCATCGCCATGATCGAAACCGCGCCATAGCCGCCGACATCGGCTCCCTCGATCTACGCAACGTGCGCATCCATCGGTGACCTGGCCCGCTGGCTGACCAGCACCGGCGTGCCCGTTGTGCTCGTTGCTCGCAGCGGTTGCATAGTGACGGCCAGCATGTCACGGAGGGTGACAACTCAACCCTGCCATAGGCGCGCCGGAGCCGCCGATCTGTACGGCTGCCGCGATCGGCTGGTTGGCACAGGAGACACGCCCGAACGTTCGTTCGGTAGCGTTTCTCTCGCACGAGTGCCCGGTGCGGTCAGCGGCAGGGGGTGTAGGGACGTCGTAGAGGTTGACGTCCTTGAGGATGGAGTTGAAGTTATAGCTGGATGAGTTCGCCTGGGGGCAGAACTTCGACGCCGCCAGCTTGTACTCGACGTTGAAGATGGCCTTGCCGTATGTCGATGGCCAGGCCTGCAGCCCGGGCGCGGGGAAATTGCACTCCCGGTACTGCCAGGGATTAGCCACCCAGGCCATCAGGCCGATCCAAGCTTTTCACTCGTTTGCCGGAACGGAACTCCGATCGCGGTATCAGCGCACCAGCTTCAAGCGTCAGCAGGCGGCCAACGTCTTGACGTGGTGGATGGGGACCACGAGCGGGTGGCCACCGGCATTGAAGGGCGACACCAATCCAAGCTTGTGCTCGGCCGGGCGCAGCCCTCTTTCGATGAAGGTCAAGCTGGGAGACGCTGCCGACCCAGAGAGTCTGACGATGAGGGAACCGGTCGCGCTCACCGTTGTATTCGGTTTCCGCGCGCCGCTCAGCTTTATTTTCCCGTTACTCAGGGTAAGGGTGACCTTGGTCGTCTTCGTATAAGGGACGTTAATAGCTCGCGCGCTCGGTCTTGCGGTTGTGGCGCCCCTTTTAAACGACCATAGGAGGGCATAGGAAGGCCGCAACGTATCGCTGCTACCTCCTTCGACTGCATTGAAGAACCAGTCACCGTGGATGCCACTGCAAGACGCTCCGTAGAGGACCGTGATCGCGGGCAGGCTGCGCGACGTCCTGACCATCGCGCAGCCTGAAGAGCCACAGTTGGTCGTCGGCTTAGCCAGATGGGTGGCATGAGTTGCTGAAGGTTTGGAGGACGCCGAGGAGGAGCTACTCGAACTGCAGCCCGTGACCGCGAGCGGGGCAACAACCGCGACGGCCACCGCCAGAGCCAACCCTCTACCTACCATGAGACACATCCCTCCCGACGAGCGGCCTTGACGCCGACCGCTTCGCCCGATCTTGCCCTGGCTGAGGCAGCACGTCATGTCACTACCTCGCTTATCCGCTAATGATCTGAAACCTAATGTTCATAGCTCAGACGGTCAGACATACCCGCAAGCATACCTCCAAGGAACAGAGCCAGAGGCCCGTAACCCGAGTCCGTTCTATTGGCCGGTTTGCTCCCCAGGGCTGCCACTGACATCGTCGAGGGACTCCATTCATGAGTGGACTCCTGCGACCGGACGCCTGGCGGACAGGCAATCGGCCACCAAGCTACAGAACCCACACCGGAAAAGCCGGGCTATCTGCCCGGCTTTTCCGGGTAGCGGCCTTAATTCTCGGCCTCGGCCGCGGGTTAATCTGTCCGTTGTCGCCGGGGAGGGGCCGGTTTCAAGACCGGCCCCTCCCGCCTCCTTTAGCTATCTGCTGGTAGGGCTATCCATTGGTGATCGTGAAGTTCTCGACACCACAGGCCGAGGTAGTGCCGGTGTTGTTCGCGTCACCGGAGTAGATGACTTGCCACCGCCACTCGCCGGTGTCACTGGCGATGAAGGTGGAGTTGGTCGTCTTGTAGGTGCCGTCCCCGTTGACCGTCACCTGCTGCGTCAAGGCAGGGGTGCCGGAGCAGGTGGCATCACTGGGGCTGAACAGGTTGAAGGTGACCGTCCCGCCCGCGTTGGATGTGGTGCCGCTGATGGTGGCGGCGTCGTTGGGGATGAGGTTCTGGGCGGTGGTCATCGACGGGCTGTTCGGGCTGATCACCAGTTTCTCGCTGGTGCAAGGGCTGCTGGCGCCGAGGTTGTTGGCGTCGCCGCTGTAAACGGCCTGCCAGAAGAAGGTCCCGGCCTGGTTGAAGGTGACGCCGTTGGAATCGGGCACCACCCCGTTGGTGACGGTCACCGTGCCAGCGCCAGTCACCTTGGTGGTGCAGGTGTTGTCGCTGTAGACGGTGTAGGTCACCGACCCGCCCGCATCCGAGGTGGCCCCGGTCAGCGACGCCGAGTCGTGCACCGTGTCACCGACACTCCCGGTGGTCTCCGACAGCGTCGTGGCGATCGACGGGCCCGCGTTCGTATGGTTGGTATAGGTGCACTCGACCGTCCCTTCCGGGGCCATGGTGAGCGACACCGTCGCACCGCTGATGGATTTGCTCGTGCCGCTCCCGGTCGCGGTGCAGACAAGGCTCTTCAGCGTCCACCCGGCCGGCAGCGTCGACTCGGTCACGCTGTAGTCACCCGGCAGCACCGTGTCAGGACCGTAGGTCTGGGTCTGGCCGTTGGACAGACTGAACGTCGCCGGTGTCAGGCCGCCCGTCGTGGTGTAGCCGAACGTGCCGTCGCCGTTCTCGGTCACCTTGTGAATGATGATCGTGCCGCAGTTGCTGATGCTCACCGGAACCGGCGCCACGAAGTCCTTGACCTCGGCTGGGAACGACGCCGACGAGCGGCTCTTCAGGAACGCGCTGCCGAAGGCCTCGCAGGTGCCTTGGGGGAAGACGCCCGCCGCGGTGAGGTTAATGGCCGCCTCGCCGAACCTCAGCGCGCCGACGTTATTTGTGCCCGGCTGGAACGGGTCGGTCACCGCGCCGAGGTTGTTGACCGCCCCCTCGGAGTCGCCGCTGTTCAGGTTCACATGGTTGCCCCAGCAGGGCAGGCTGCTGCTGGAGAAGCACTGGCTGGTGGGACCGGTGGTCACCCACTTGAGCAGCCCGAGGGTTGGCCGGCCGCCGCCATTGGTGAAGTCGAACGTGACCAGCAGGTCGCCCGCGGTCCGGTTGAGTGTCTTCGGGCCGGGAGTGGACAGGTCCGGCTGGGGCTTCTGGTTGATCTCGAAGTCCATGTTCGCCGAGCCGAGGTTGTTGGTGCGCTCCCACGCCAGGTACAGGAAGTTGCTGCCGTTGGCGAACTCCGAGGCCTCGTAGAAGCGGGTGAGGTCGCTCTTGTTCGGTGGGATCGACCCGCTGACCACCGTAACGTTCGGATCGTCTTCCTTGGTTCCGTTGCCAAACGAGTTGTCTCCACTGCCGCTGGCCAGGTCGACGCCCGTGCGCAGTTTGGCCACGTTCTGCCAGTCGGTGGTGCCGAAGGTGGTCGGGCTGGTCAGCAGGTTGCCGTCGCCGCCGGCGAAGGAGCTGCCGCTGAGCGGCCCTACACAGCCTGGGGTGCCATTGTTGGCCGGGGAGAAATCACACCCGCCGACAGCGTCAGCGAAGCTCGTGGCTGGGATGGCGACGCCCGCGACGACCAGCGCGGCGACGGCAGCCAGCATCCCCCACCTTCGCCTGGCCAGGACAAATAGGCGGCGAGCCGGCCGTTCGGCCGGCGGAGCGCCGCCCTGCGTATCCGAAACGTTCACGATTCCCTCCTCTATACAAGCCTCTCCAGCGGCAGGAGCCCACCGGTACCGGCGCCTCCCACCGAACTGCTCACGCCAGATGGGTGACCTCGCAGCCGGACGGCAGACCCTGCCGACAGGCGCGGAAGCTCAACCCTGCGACCACGAGTACCGCAGCAAGCCCATGAAGCATCCGACGCACCGAGCCGCGTCAAGGGAAGATGTGAGATACCACAGATCCCCCCAACCTCGTCGAGGTTGCCCGCCTGGGTAAGACTCAGGCGAGATTATCGTCCCCGGGTGGGCCCAGCGAAAGCCCCTATTTAGTAATCGAACAGGTACTAAACGCATTCAACCGTGGTGCACTCGGCGGTTTCCCGCCATGTGGGAGAACGCCGCGCGGCCGAATATCGTTACATCCGGGCAGACGGCACGGCGCGCCCGGTTTTTAAATCGGCCATTGCCGGTGATATAAGACGTAACTATCTATTCAAGAGGTCAATCTGGACTTAACGCGCATCAACCACTATTCACCTCATTGATGCTCATTCACTGCTCAGGCGCATCGATGTGCTGCCCGGGCGAGGCGCTGATGCCGCGGAGGACTGGCTGCGCGAGCATCCCGGTGTCGAGGTGGTGTGCGGGGATGGCTCTGGCGCCTACGCCATTAGAGGCCATCCGCCGTGCCCTGCCGGATGCGGTGCAGGTCGGAGACCGCTGGCACCTCTGGCACAACCTCGCTGAGGCGGTGCGCAAGGAGGTCGCCGCGCACAGCGCCTGCTGGGCCAAGGCCACCGTGCCGGCGAAGGACGGTGCCAGGGCGGTGACCACCCGCGAGCGCTGGGCCCAGGTCCATGTGCTGCTGGACCAGGGCGTCGGGCTGCTCGAATGCGCACGGAGACTGAACCTGGCGCTGAACACCGTCAAGCGCTACGCCCGCGTGCCCGAGCCCGAGCGGCCGGTCCGCGCCCCGCAGTACCGGCCCACCCTCGTCGACCCCTACCGCGACCATCTCA
>WNGK01009033.1_pt1 | contig 10284 bp, 9 predicted proteins | sample 5400601 | NCBI WGS metagenome assembly WNGK01 (sample SAMN13153376, study PRJNA577476) | soil metagenome | isolation source: 60 cm soil or saprolite under Garry oak tree replicate 1 | place: USA:California | collected 2016-06-15 | reverse complement strand
AACCCGTTCGCGCCGTCGGGAGGCGTCACGCCTTGGCCTCTTCGACCAGCGCGGCGAACTCGTCGGCCAGGGCGTCCGCCTCCCGCTCGGACCCGGCCTCAGCCCATAGCCGGACGACCGGGTCCTGGGGATGCGGGACGACGAGCGCCCAGTCCTCGCCGCGATAGGCCTTGACGCCGTCGATGGTCTCGACCCGGTCCGCACGGCCCTCGCCATCCACCGACTCGAGGACCCGCCGCATCACGGTTCCCTTCGCCTCCCACGGCGTGGGCACCTCGCGCCGCGCGACGTGCACCGGGGGGAGCGCGTCGACCACGTCCTGGAGCCGAACGCCTCCCTTCGCCAGGAGCTCGAGGAGCTTCGCCAGGCTCATCACGGCGTCGTAGGCGGGGAGGAACCCGGGGAAGATGAACCCGCCGCCCTCGGCCCCGGCGAACACGGTGCCGGCCTCGTCCGAAGCCTGCATCAGGGCGGCCGGCGAGATCCGCGTCCACACCACGTCGCCGCCCCGCCGCCCGACGATGTCCGCCACCAGCCGAGAGGTCGCCACGGGCACGGCGACTCTCGGTCGGGGCACCGTTTCCGCCACCAGGGCGACGAAGGCATGGAGCGCGAGCCGCAGGTCGAGGACGCGGCCGGAACCGTCGACCAGGCGCAGCCGCTCCCCCGCCGCGTCCACCAGCGCACCCAGCTCGGCTCCGCTCGAGCGGACGAGCCGACGCAGCCGGTCGAGGTGGGCGGCGAGGTCCGCGGCGGACTGTACGACGCGATCCTCATCCAGCCCGGAGTTCACCGCCAGCACGTCGCCGCCGAGCCGCGCGAGCACCTGCGGACCCGTGAGCGTGGCCGCGCCGAACGCGTAGTCGACGACGATCTTCGGCCCGTGCCCTCGGATGGCGTCGACGTCGATCGCGTCAAGCAGCCCCTGGACGTAGTACTCACGACCACGCGCGGGGAAGGCGAGATCGCCGAAGTCATGCGGGAACGCCCGACGCAGGTCGTCCCGGTAGAAGGTGCGCTCCAGCCTGCGCTGCGTCGAAGCGTCGATGTCGATGCCTCGCTCGTCGAAGAACTGGATCTCGACGGTCGTCTGGTCGGACGGAGCCGTTCGCACCGACACCCCCCCGGAGGCGCGGGCGGACCGGGCGTAGAACCGGGCCGCCGGGATCGGCACGATCTCGAGGTCGTGCACGTTCACCCCGCAGGAGTTGATCCCGGCCATCATCGCGCCCTTGATGATGCGGGCCGATCGGGTCCCGTCCCGGCAGACCACGACCTCCGAGCCCTTCTTGACCATGCTCCCGTAGGCCATCGCCAGCCGCACGGCCATCTCGGGCGAGATGTCGACGTTGACGAGACCGCTCACGCCCCGTTCGCCGAACAGGCCCCGGGCGCCCCCCGTCTGCCAGATGATCGACTTCGAGACGATGGCGCCCGGCTCGACCGTCTTGAAGGGATAAACCTTCACCTGAGGGTTGATGACGGCGCCCTCGCCCACGTGGCACTCGTCGGCGACGACCACGCCTTCCTCGAGCCTCGACCCGAAGCTGATGTCCGTGTTCTTGCCGACCACGCACCCCCGGAGCGTCGTGGAGGGGCCGACGTAGGCGCCGTCGTGGACCACGGCCCGGTGGAGGAAGGAACCCGCCTTCACGACCACGCTGCGGCCGATCACGCTGTACTCGCGGATCGTGGCCGCCTCGACCCGGGCGTTCTCGCCGATGTAGAGGGGTCCGGTGACCTCGGCGTCCGGATCGAGCTCGGCGTCCTCGCCGAGCCAGATGCCGTCCGCGACCTCGAACCCGCCGATCTCCGCGTCGACCTTCCCGTCCAGGACGTCGCGATGGGCGGTCTGGTACGCCTCCAGGGTCCCTACGTCCGTCCAGTAGCCGTCGGCCACGAAGCCGGACATCGGGAGGCCCTTCTCCAGGAGCCGCGGGAAGAGGTCGTGGGAGAAGTCGAACTCCCGGCCTTCCGGGATGAAGTCCAGGACCTCTCGTTCGATCACGTAGATGCCGGTGTTGATCGTGTCGCTGAAGACCTCGCCCCAGCCCGGCTTCTCGAGGAAGCGCTCGATCCGGCCGTCCTCGTCGACGATGACGATGCCGAACTCCAGCGGGTCTTCGACGCGCTTCAGCGTGACGGTGACGGCGGCCCCCGTCTTCTCGTGGAAGCGGACCACCTCGGACAGGTCGATGTCGGTCATCGAGTCGCCCGACAGGACCAGGAAGCGTTCGTCGAGGAGCGGTTCGGCGTTCTTCACGCTTCCGGCCGTGCCGAGCGGTTCGGCCTCCGTCGCGTACGTGAGCGAGAGCCCCAGGTCCGACCCGTCACCGAAGTAGTTCCGGATCACGCTCGCCAGGAACTGGACGGTGGCGACCGCCTCGGTGACGCCGTGCATCCGGGCCAGGCGCAGGACGTGCTGCATCATCGGCTTGCCGACGATGGGCAGCATCGGCTTGGGCTGGTTGCTGGTGAGCGGACGGAGCCGGGTTCCCTGGCCTCCGGCCATGATCACGGCCCTCATCAGGCACATGATACCCAGGGGGTCCGCCCCGCACGACGGGCGGGGGCGTCGGGCGTCAGGGAGACGCGCCTCGCCGGACGGTGGCGAGGGCGGAGCGAACGTCGAACCCGTAGAGGATCGCCGCTCCGTAGTAGAGGGCGATGGCCGGCCAGAACACGATCCACCCGGCCGGGCGAGCGAGCTCGTGGAGCCACAGCCCGAAGTTCCCCCACGCGATCCAGGGGATGGCGGTCATGAGGCCGAACGTGGCTGACTTCCCGATCCACCGGACGTCGATCCGGATCTTCGGCCCGGCGGCGAGGATCGCGACGGCCAAGAGGACCACGCCGTCGCGCACCAGGATCAGCAGCGCGGCCCACAGGGGGAAGGCGTGCCGCACGACGAGCGCGATCAGCCCGGCGGCGATGGCGAGACGGTCGGCGAGGGGGTCGAGCATCTTGCCGAGGTTCGACACCTGCTGCGTCCGGCGGGCGATGTACCCGTCCACCCAGTCCGTCGCCAGGATCGCCCCGAGGAGCACCAGGCCGGCCCCCTCGGTGGCGCGGTGGAGCAGGAGGGCCACGAACACCGGGATGGCGAGGATCCGGATCAACGAGAGGAGGTTCGGCACGGTGGCGATCCGCGAGAGGTCGGACGTTCGCGGGTCGGACTCGGTCACGAGGTCCATCATAGGCACGTCGACGAGGCCCCTGACCTGTCGGGGCCGGAGAGGAGGCATCGGTGCGGAGGATCATGATCGTGCTGGCGGCGAGCCTCGCCGTCGTGATCCCGGCGGCGGCCTTCGCCGCGGGTCGGTCCTCCGTCGGGGGCGGACTGGACCGCCAGGCCGTCGGATGGCAGCGCGCGCTGGTGACGCAACCCGCGACCCCAGACTGGACCGACGTGCCGAAGCTCGGCCACGTGAACGTGTGCGCGTCCGGCCCCGTGACCGTGCTGGCGAACGTGGTGAACGGGGCGGCCGCCACCGATTACCGGGTCCGGGTCGACCGCACCCAGACGCTCCAGCCGGGCTTCGTGCTGATCGGGCAGAACCAGCAGGCCGTCCTCCAGGACGAAGGGGTCGTTCTGGACGGTCTGCACCGGATCGACCTGCAGTGGTACTTCTGGAACGGAAACCCCGACGCCGACAAGACGTACCGCTTGGGTAGCTTCACCGTTCTGTACCAGCAGGGCACCACCTGCTGAGCCGGCTGGATCGCTGAGCCGGCGGGACAGTCGAACCGAGCTCGGTCGGGCCGGCGGGATTTGAACCCGCGACCTCCTGACCCCCAGTCAGGCGCGCTAACCAAGCTGCGCCACGGCCCGTCGCGTACGATTCTACCGGTCGCGGCGCCGGCGCCCCGCGGGAGCGCCCTTGGGCCGGAAGGTGAGCCGGACCGGCACGCCGTCGAAGCCGAATTCCTTGCGCAGGGAGTTCTCGAGGTACCGGCGGTACCCGGGCCCCGGGTCGGCCGCGCCGAACAGGACGAAGGACGGCGGCGCCGCGGAGACCTGCGTCCCGTAGAGGATCCGGTGCGTCCCACGGGGAGGCGGATGGGCGGCGGCGGATCGTTGGAGGGCTCGGTTCACCTCCGCCGTCGGGACCCGCTTCGACCAGGCGGCATGAACGTCGAGGAGCGCCGGGATGACCCTGCCGACGCCACGGCCGGTCAGGGCCGAAACGCGCAGGACCGGCGTTCCGGGGAACAGGCGCAGCTCCCTCCCAAGCTCTTTGAACAGCGGGTCGCGCTCATCCGGCACGACGAGGTCCCACTTGTTCAGCGCGACGGCCAGTCCGCGGCCCGCCTCCACCGCGCGCGCGGCCACCCGCTTGTCCTCGGCGGTGAGGCCGCCGGCGGCGTCCAGCACCAGCAGCGCCACGTGCGCGGAGTCGATGGCCTGGAGCGAGCGCACCAGGCCGAAGAACTCCACGCCCTGTGCCTTCGACCGCCGCCGGAACCCGGCCGTGTCGATGAACCGCACGGCGCGGCCCGCCACCTCCACCAAGGAGTCGATCGCGTCGCGCGTGGTCCCCGGCTCTTCGTGGACCACGGCCCGATCATCCTCGACCAGGCGGTTGAAGAGCGACGACTTGCCCACGTTCGGCCGCCCGACCAGCGCGAACCGAGGCTCATCGTCCAGTTGAGGTTGACCTCCCTCTGGAAGGATCGCCAGGATCCGGTCCAGCAGGTCCCCCGTCCCCCGGCCGTCGAGCGCCGACACCGGCACCGGCTCGCCCAGCCCGAGACCGTGGAACTCGGCGGCGAACGGGTCCCGCGACTCGCCGTCGACCTTGTTCGCCACGACCAGCACGGGCCGGTCCGACGGCCGGAGCCGCCCGGCCAGGGTGGCGTCCTCCTCCTGGATCCCGGTCGCGGCGTCCACCACCAGGAGGATGAGGTCGGCGCCCGCCATCGCCCGGTCGGCCTGGGCGATCACGGATCGGTCGATCCCGGCGGCCTCCCGCGTGAAACCGCCCGTGTCCATGAGGACGAACGCCCGGTCGGCCCGTCGCACCGGCACGTCGAGGCGATCTCGCGTCACCCCCGGCGACCCGTGGGCGATGGCGACCCGGCGGCCGGTCAGGCGGTTCACCAGGGTGGACTTGCCCACGTTCTGGCGGCCGACGACCGCGACCCTCGGGGCGAGGGCGACCGCCGCCTCCGTCGGGCCGGTCACGGGTGCACGTCCTTCCGTCGCCGGGACCGCGCGATCAGGACGAGCGCCTCCTCCAGGACCTCCCCGGGTCCCAGCGCCGTCGTGTCCAGGACGTGGGCGTCGGGCGCGGGAACGAATGGGTTCGTCTTCGCGTCCAGCCGGTCCCGCAGCGAGACCGCGGCCGCCACGTCGGCGCCACCCCGCTCCCGGCTCCGCCGGCCGACGCGCACGCCCGGCTCCGCCGAGAGGAAGATCTTGACGTCGGCGTCGGGGAACACGACCGTCCCGATGTCCCGCCCTTCGATCACGGACCCGCCCGCCCCGAGCGCCCGCTGGACGGCGCGCATGACCTCGCGAACCTCGGGGTGGCGGGCCACCCGCGAGACGATGGACTCGATCTCCGGGCTCCGGAGGACCGGATCGGGGGCGACTCCGTCGAGCACCAGCTCCGGGGTCTCGTCCTCGGACAGATCGAACCGGAGGCTCTTCGCCGCGATCGTGAGGTCCGCGGCGTCGTCCGGATCGATGCTCCCGGCGACCGCCCGCCATGCCAGGGCGCGGTACATCAGGCCGGTGTTCACGTACGGGAGCCGGAGGTCCTCCGCCAAGCGCCTGGCGAGCGTGCTCTTGCCCGCCCCAGCGGGACCGTCGATGGCGACGACGAAGCCATGCTTCGGCTCGCGCTCTCGTCCTTGGACCACGGTCAGGGCCTCACGGTGGGGGGTCACGCCGACGTCACCTTCATTGGAAGCATGACAGGCGGAACCGGCGGTTCCCACCCGCCCGCGGGGAGCAACCGTGACCGCATGGGAAGGATCAGGGTGAACGTCCCCCTCGGGTCGAGACCCCGAGACCAGCCGGGTGGTGCCCGGAGCCTGCGCGAGGCTGCACCTGAGGTCGAGAGCGTGGCTCGGGGCAGGTCGACCTTCAGCCTGTGGCGGGCCGGGCCCGTCCGAGCCCGGTGACCCTGTACGCGCCCATGACCTCTTCCGCGGTCAGAGGTCGAACCTCGCCCGGGCGGAGCCGACCGAGACGCACCGGCCCCACCCTCACCCTGACCAGACGGGTGACGGGGAACCCAACGACGGCGAACATCCTGCGGATCTCGCGCTTCCGCCCCTCGACCATGACGACGGTCACGGACGACCGGGCACCGGCGCTCTCGACCGCGCCCAGCCGGGCCGGCCGGGCGGGCCCGTCCTCCAGATCGACGCCCCGCGAGAGCCGCCGGACCGCGTCCCGGCTGAGGCGCCCCTCGACCTCCACCAGGTACTCCTTCTCCACCCCATGACGCGGGTGCTGCAGCCGGTACGCGAGGTCGCCGTCGTTCGTCAGGAGCAGCAGCCCCTCCGAATCGCGGTCCAGCCGGCCGACGGGGACGACCCGAGGGCCCGGAGGGAGCAGCGGCGCGATCGTCCGCGCGGCGTGGGGGTCGCGCAGCGTGGTCGTCACCCCTCGCGGCTTGTTCAGTGCGAAGTACCGGAGGTCGGGGTTGGCGGGGATGGGGACGCCGTCGACGGCGATCACGTCACGGGCGGCGTCCACCCGATCCCCCAGTGTGGCCTCCCGACCGCCGATCGTGACCCGACCCCGGCGGATCAGGTCCTCGGCCGCCCGGCGAGAGCCGAACCCGACCCGGGCGAGCGTACGCTGCAGCCGTTCGAGGCCGGGCTCCCCTCCTGGCCCGGCGCTATCCCCTGGCCGCGGTCGCTCCCGCTCCCCCGCCATCCGCCCCGGCGAGGAGTGGCCCGATGGCCGGCAGATCCGCCAGCGACGCCAACCCCAGCCGCTCCAGGAACTCCGACGTCGTGCCGAACAACGTCGCCCGTCCCGGCCCGTCGTCCCGCCCGACCTCCTCGACCAGACCTCGCTCCGCGAGGGCCCGCAGCACGCCGTCCGAGCTCACGCCCCGGATGCTCGAAACCTGGTGTCGCGTCACCGGCTGCTTGTACGCCACGATGGCGAGCGTCTCCAGGGCGGCCTTCGTGAGCCGGGCGTGGCGCGACGAGAGCACGAACTGCTCCACGTACGGGGCGACCTCCGGGTGGGTGAAGAACCGCCATCCGCCGGCCACCTGACGCAGCGAGAGTCCGGACCCCCGGGCCTGGTACGCGTCGGCCGTCGATCGGAGCAGCGCTTCCACGGCGCTCCGAGGGAGCTCCACGACCTGCGCCAGCGACGCCGCCGTCATGGGCTCGTCGGCCAGGAAGAGGATGGCCTCGAGCGCCCGGCCGGCTTCGGATCCTTCGGTGTTCGGCTCGTTCCGTTCGTTCATCGTCCGTCCTCGTTCGTGGGATGCCAGCGAACCTCGATCTCGCCGAACAGCTCCGCCTGCGAGAGCTCGACCTTTCCCTGCCGGTACAGCTCGAGGAGCGCCAGGAAGCGGACCACGATGTGGATCCGTTCGGGGCAGTCGTCCAGGAGGTCGCGGAACCGGGCCTCGCCGACGCGGGTCATCCGCTCCTCGACGCTCGCCATGGCGTCGGACAGGGAGATCAGGATGGGGGCGACGTGCGACAGGTCGACCGGCGGCGGCGCCGCGAGCAGCCTCGCCGCCGCCCGCACCAGGTCCTCGGTCGAGACCTTCTCCAGCACGTCCGGGTACAGATGGGCGAGCTCCTGCGGCGGCCCCGCCGTCCGGGGGATCATCAGCGCCGCGGCCGCCATCCGCTCCGCGAGGTCCTCGGCGATCCGGCGGAAGGCGGAGAGTTCCAGGCTCCGCGCATACACCAGGTCCGGCGACGCCCCACCCAGCAGATCCTCCTCGGACTCCGACGGGGTCCTCGGGAGGAGCCGCCCGACCTTCAGCTCCAGCAGGGTCGCGCAGACCGCCAGGAACCATGTGGCCTCCTCGAGCGTCCAGCGGCGCGCCTCCTCCTGGCCGCGCTGCAGGAACCGCTCCGTCACCCTGGCCACGGGAACGTCGCACACGTCCACCTTCTGGTCCAGGATGAGGCTCGCCAGCAGCCGGAACGGACCGGAGAACACGGGCAGATCGACGAGCATCTCCGCCCCGGCGGGCTGGCTCGGGGACCGGCTCACGGCCGACCGGCTCATGGCCGCGATGGGGCCGCGCTCCGGACGAAGGGGTCCTGGACGGACCGGGGCCGCCGGGCCCCGGTTCCGACGGACGGCAGAACAAGCCGGTTCGATCCGATGCGCCATGCTATCGGCGGGCGGGGGTCCCTTCAATCATCTCCGTCGCCGGGCGTCCGGGCGGCGCGCCACGCCCCCGCCGTCAGCCGCCGCAGGCGGCCCCCGCCACCAGCCGGCAGATCCCCCCGCCGACCGCCCCGACGAACGCGTTGATCGGCCCGGGGATGATGAAGAAGATCACGAGGATGATGATGGCCCCGTATTGATCCGCGTTCTGGTAGAACTCGCGGGCACGTGGAGGCAGGAACCGCGCCACGACCCGTGAGCCGTCGAGGGGCGGAAGCGGGATCAGGTTCAGGACCCCGATCACGATCGTCACCTCGAGGCACGCCAGCAGGAACACGCGGACCTCCGAACCGACGGCCGTGAGCCGCACCAGGGCCCCGACGACGAACGCCAGCGCGATGTTCGCGGCGGGTCCGGCCAGCGCGATCAGCGTCACGTCGCGGTCCGGCTTGCGGAGCCCCCACGGGTTCACCGGGAGCGGCTTCGCGTAGGCGAACGGGAGGAACAGGCTGCGCCCGAACAGCACGGGCAGCAGCAGCAGCCCCGGAAGGAGCACCGAACCGAACGGATCGACATGGGGGCGCGGATCGAGCGACAGCCGGCCCATGGTGCGGGGCGTCTGGTCGCCGAGCCGGACGGCCGTCCACGCCCGCGCGACCTCGTGAACGACCAGCGCGATCAGCAGCCCGGCCGCCAGGTACACGACGTTCAGCACATTCCGGATCATGCGCCCAGCCCCAGCTCCCGGGCGAAGCTCTCCCCCGCCAGACCGACGGTCGGGACGTCGAGGAGCTCCGCGATGGTGGCACCCAGGTCGGCGAAGCTCCCCCGGGTGCCCAGGTCGATCGCCGAGGGCCACTCCCCGCCGCCGACCAGCACCGGCGTGTGCTCGCGCGTGTGATCGGTCGATCCGTCCGTCGGGTCGCACCCGTGGTCGCCGGTGACGAACAGCAGCCCGTCGCCCCGGACGGCCTCGAGCACCTCCGGGAGCCGCCGGTCGAACGCCTCCACGCACCGGGCGTAGCCCTCGGTGTCGTTCCGGTGACCGTACTTCGAGTCGAAGTCGACCAGGTTCGTCACCACCAGCGACGGGCCGGGCTTCCGCAGGTCGTCGAGCGTCAGGTCGACCCCGTCGTCGTTCGACCGCGAGTACCGCGACGCCGACAGTCCCTTCCCGTCGAAGATGTCGCCGATCTTCCCCACGCCCAGGACCGCCACCCCGGCCTCCATCGCGAAGTCGAGGACGGTCGGCCCCGGCGGGGCCACGGAGAAGTCTCGCCGGTCGGGGGTGCGCTCGAACGCTCCGGGCTCGCCGGCGAACGGGCGGGCGATCACGCGGCCCACCCGATGCTCCCCGTCCAGGATCCGTCGAGCGATCCGGCACCACGCGTACAGCGTCTCCAGCGGGACCACGTCGACGTGACACGCCACCTGGAACACCGAGTCTCCGCTGGTGTACACGATGGGGCTCCCGGTGCGCACGTGCTCCTCTCCCAGGCGGGCGATGATCTCCGTGCCCGAGGCGGGTTCGTTCCCCAGCGCCTTCCGCCCGATCGCGGCCTCGAACGGCTCGATGACCTCCGGCGGGAAGCCGTGCGGGTACGTCGGGAACGGTCGCTCGAGCACGACCCCCGCGAGCTCCCAGTGTCCGGTGGTGGTGTCCTTCCCGGCGGACCGCTCCGTCAGCAGCCCGTGCGCGGTACCCGGCGCGCCGCCCGCGGGTACCCCTTCGACGGCGGTGAGGTCCCCGAGCCCCAGGGACGCGAGCCCGGGCGCGCGCAGGCCTCCCACGGCCGACGCGACGTGCCCGAGCGTATCCGCCCCCGCGTCGCCGTAGGCGGCGGCGTCCGGCGCCTCGCCGACGCCGAACGAGTCGCACACGATCAGCGCCACACGGTTCACGCGCCGGGCCATCACGCGCCGTTCCCGACCGGTGCCGGGGCGCCGTCCGCCGGCCG
>WNGK01012871.1_pt1 | contig 10285 bp, 7 predicted proteins | sample 5400601 | NCBI WGS metagenome assembly WNGK01 (sample SAMN13153376, study PRJNA577476) | soil metagenome | isolation source: 60 cm soil or saprolite under Garry oak tree replicate 1 | place: USA:California | collected 2016-06-15 | reverse complement strand
CTACAACTTGCGGAAAGGCGTTGGCGATATTGATGACCCCAAGGTCCTTACCACGAGCGTTGGCCGATGGCAGCACCTGTGTAATCAATGCGATATCAACGCCAAGGTAGGCGCCAAAGCCAAGGCCAAGGACCGCAGCAGCTAGCTCTACCGCAGGCCACGTTTGGAAGAAGGCGAGGATCAGGAAGGCAAGAGCGATCACCAGGCTCGCACCCATGACAAAGATCTTGCGACGCTGGAGCTTGTCTGAGAGCATGCCGCTAATAATAGAGGCAATAAGCAACGTGCCGGTGAGGATTATTTGAAAGGTTGTGACCCCTTGAGCCGCCTTGGGGTAATGCACCGCATCTTGCAGAAAGTACAAGAGGTAACCTAATGAAGTAAAGTAGCCCAGGTATACGAGGAAGCGGGTAATCCATGCCCAGCCAAAATCAGGGTACTTCACGGGATTCACCCAGAAGCCTGCGAGAAAGGCACCGAGATTGAAGCGCGGTGCTGCTCCCTTGGGGAGTGGCTTATCGCGCAACACCAGCAGGAAGAGCGCCATGACGACGAGAAGAGCACCAATGAATGTGTAATAGGACAACTGCGTCGAATTGACGACTCGCGTGACTAGCAGAGCGCCGATGACCGCACCCAACGGCAATGAGAGACTGACGAAAGCCGACACCGTAGCACGCTGGCGCACGGGTACCTGGTCGGGCACAACCGCCGAGAGTGCTGCCAGCACCGCATTGGCTGCGATGTGGAAGATAGCCCACCAGACCACCAGCGCGACAAAACTCGTGGCGTTTGCCATCAAGGCAAGCGTTACCACAGAGAAGACCGTCCCGGCAATGAACCAGGGACGCCGCCTTCCCAGGCGCGACGTCGTACGATCACTTAAAGCGCCGGCAATGGGATTAGTAATAACTGCAGCGAGAACCCCCACAACTGTGGCTATGGCCAGGTAGCTGAACTTATTCGCGCCATTGAGTGCGGCAATCTGCGTGGGCAGCAGGATTTGTCCTATGGGCAAAATGCTGAGCCAGATGACCATATTAGCCAGGGACAATAGTAATTGGAAGCCGGGGCTCGCAGCTTTGGAAGGTGTCTGTAATGCCTCGGGCACATCGTTTACACCATGCTCTAAAGAAAGGCGAGCACTATCAGCGACAGGAGAATTGGCCATAGTCAAGATTTTCCTTTATTGATGAGAGGCTCAACGGAGCTGGCGATGAAGTTCGCCCACGTCGTAGTAGAGCGCCTCACGAACGATCTTGCCATCGTGACGGATGACCACGGTGACACCGCGAAGAGTGAAGGGACGACCAGAGGCAGGTAAGCCTGGGAGATCTCCAGTATGGCTACCAGTAGCCACCCATTCCGCCGTCACCTGGTTGCCATGCACGATGCGGTTCGTCACAGTGATCGCAGCATCGGAAGCAGCAGCCAGAATCAGGTTTTTCCGTGTCATAATAGCAGTACGCCCAACGAAAGGTTGTGCGTGCATACTATCCTCAACGACTGCATGCTCGGCGTAGTCGTTGTGCAATTCACTTGCATTCCCCTGCGACTGGTGAGTGAGATGCTGATCGTGCAGTTGAATGTGCTTTGCCGCGTGGTCAGCCGTGTGCACCTGGAGGGAAGCCGTCGCAGCGGATGAACTGGATGCGGCGACAATAGCTCCAATGCCAGCGGCAGTAATACCCATAGTCGTAAGTCTCTTCATAAATTGGCGGCGAGCCATCTTCCCAGCACGAACTTCCTCGACCATCTGGGGAATAGTATATTCCTCTTCTTGCATGTATACTCCTCGATGGCAGAATGCCATCTTCAAAATTTCTTTGCTGTTTCAGCAAAACTTTAGCATATTGAGGGAGCGGATTCGGTTAAGCTTTCATTAAAGAAACGCACGAAAGCACAGTATTTGGTGAAGTATTCTCAACCAGGATCAAACAAGTTGGAGCTGCGAGAGCAAGGAAGAGTGTATGCCCAGGTCTGATCTTATTCTTTATAGAAGGTTATTTATGACACAATACGTCAAGTTTTTGCTGCAAGCCCTGTACTGCTCTTTCCATGCGAGGAGATCTGGGTCACCGAGGGTAAATTAGAGGTTGATGGGCTGCTCTGCTTAGAAGAAGAGAAAAAATTCAGGCGCGGACCAATGAGTGCGCCAAGCGGTCCGAAGGCGGCGCGGGCGACCCGCTCTATCTCTTCTCTCTGCTCATCTTTCGTCCATGCAACCTTCGTCAGGAAGATATAACTGTCTTTGATCTCCTCGTCGATCTGAGGGGAATGCATGATGAAGAAGTCAATCAGCGGGTAGCTGATAGCTACATAGTGATTGAGGTCATCGAATCCGATCAGAATCTGCTTATAGGCATTTTGAAAGGCTGTGACAATGGCCTCTCCAGCCAGACCGAACATGCTGCTGAGACGCTGATCCAGATTGGAATTATTCGCTGCAGCGTTTTTAGTGGGGGGCTGTTCATTTGACGCGGGAAAAAATGTAGAGCTCGCCCTGGTCAAGACAGTGCTCACGAGCGTTAAGGCGCTTCCGACGAGTAAAGCAATGACGGCTGCGAGGCTTTGTAGCTGCCCAGTTTGCACGAGAAGAAATAGACCTGCCCCTACGATGATCAGCAGGAGAATGCCCACTCCGATAAATGGCGTCCAGAGCTGCTTCAGTTGCTGCTGGGCGGGATGAAGCAGTTCCTTTTCGGCCATGCTCTCGAATTGGGCCATGACATTATTCAAAATCCTCTTCGTCACGCTTTCGGTTGTAAAGGAGCGCAACGTTTGCTCACCAAGCATCAGTGATTGCCAGATACCTGCTTGATTGACCAGGGCCTGGCGCAACTCGCGTGACAACTCTACTGTCAGAGCCAGTGGTTGTGCTGTCTCATCTAGTAGAGAGGTAGTCAAGGTAGTACTCGTGGTGGTCGTCTCGATAGCGGCCTCGGTTGTCGTAGTGCTTACCGTGGTATTCATTGGAAGAGTATTCAGCAAAGCACTCGTAGTGGTCGTCTCGATAGCGGCCTCGGTTGTCGTAGTGCTTACCGTGGTGCCAGCACGGGTCTGTCGACAGATGCATTCTACTGCCCGTTGCCAGTAAACGAGACTATTTGTGATTGCACGAATGGCATTGCCTGGTAGATCAGGGTCTGGCCGCTCATTTGCAAGCGGTCGTGGAACTTTCTTGATAATATAGTAGGCATCATCCAGGGCCGGGCCGAGCGCGGAGATCTGACGCTGGACGGTGTTGATGTAAGGGCTTTTGAAAACGTTCATCCAGATGGTAGAGAGGCGGGCCAGCAGTTGCGCTGCACCGGAATCTTCCTCCGAGGCATTCTCCAACGGTACAGTCGTCAGGGAAATACCCCATGAAAGAGATGATAGTGACCGGCCAGCTTCATAAGCTAACAACTCCAATTCATTATTTTTCAAGCGTCCGCCCACATAGAAATTTTCGCGCAGGTAGCCATCCCAACTTTCCAGGAAGCGGACAGCCATGAAGCTGAGGAACTTGATAGCCGAGTTGAGGTCATCCTGGGAAGGTCCTGCTACAGCTTCGTTCAAGTATTCTCGTAATATTTCTGCGGCTTCCTGCTCCAGGCTCTCCTGCAATGCTGCTGCCGTTTCCTGCTGCGAGGCACCTGGTGATGTTGCTGGCGTACCATTGCTCGGAGCTTGCGCGTGCTTGAAAATAGACTGCACTATCCGTGTTTGATAGTCATGGATGATATCGGGTAGAAGGCTCTCCTCTGGCCTGATGTACAGGAGATTCAGACAGTTGAGCGCCCGCCGTGTGACGTCGTATAGCTTAAATTTTCCCAGGTGCGCGTCGTCGTCGAAGTTATTGACCCCTACGCTACCCGATCTGCTGACCCCTATAAGGGCATAGTTAGGGAAGGTAGCAGGATACAGATAAGGAAATCTCGACGCGGGGGGTGACGTGGGAGATGGGTCATAGAGGGTGTTCTCGGTGGTGCTGGCGGGAAAACATTGGTCGTGTACGCTTACAATGCGAATAAAGATGGCTTGCCATTCGCTCGTACGGTCGATACTCTTGTTCGATTTGCCCGGCAGTCCTGGCGTTTGCGATGTATCAGGTGATGCAGATGGTAAGGACGCTTTCAGCAGCGTGTCAACCACGCTGAAGGGGAGGACTGGTGTCTGCGTTCCGGGTGTGCCAGTGGTTGGCTCCGTTTCATGAGTGAATTCGCTGGCGGGAGCTGATGGCTGCAAACCGAGCGCTCGGAGCAGCACCCTGCTTTTGAGTTCCTGAAGGCTCCAGCCTATTAAGAAAGCATCGTGGATGGCAGTAGTAGTCAGGATGGCGCTAGCGGTTTCATCGTCGAGCAAAGCGGGTGAGGGCGCATTTTTTGTCGCGGTGAGTGTTTGTGTACCTGGAGTAGCAACACTTTGGGCGGGATCTTGAGCACTCATAAAAGTCCTCCTTGTACCAATACCAAAGGTTCAGTCGTACTATTTACGGTGCTCAAGATATCAGTTTACGATTAGAACATTCAGATGCTCTCCCCAAGCTTCTTGATGCCCTCCTCGACATGGTCCTCGATTTTGTCTAAGATGTTGCCGTCTTTGTCGGTATCCTTTGCATCTGGATTTTGCGGTGTGGGTTGCTGATCGACATGATCCCCATAATCCGGCGGATATATTCCAAAGCCCGGGTCTGTTGGCTTGTCTGGGGTTGTTGGCTTGCCTGGAGGTGTTGGGCTACTTGGATGTGTTGTAGCTGGCGGAATGTGGAAGACCTGTCCAGGATAGATGAGATTAGGGTTGTTTCCGATCTCGGCTTTGTTTGCCTCGTAGATGGTCGGCCAATCTGCCCCATTGCCGTAGGCGCGTTCCGCAATCGCCCAGAGGCTATCCCCAGTTTGTACCGTATAGTTGCTGCCGGGTGTAATTCTCGCTTGTTGCGTCATTTGATACTCTCCTTATCTGTTCTTGAGATCAACATGTGGGTTGTACCGAGTAGAAGAAATGCCAAATTGCTGTACTTAAGTATAACAGATATTTTATTCATTTGCTAGTGCAAAAGGGAGCAATACCTGCTCTTTCAACCGCAACTCGTTTATACAGAGCTACTCTTTCAGCAAGATTTGCAGATCTTTGGTCAGCTGTCCCGATGTAAAATCATCTCCAAAGAAGATACGCTCATGCCCCTGCTTATCGATCACATAAACCGCCGTCGTATGCGAAACCGATCCACCTGTACTGGTCGGTGTGGGCGCTGCATAAACCGAATAGCTCGACCAGACCGGCGAGAGCTGGCTTTCCGTTCCCATCAGGAAATGCCAGTAGTTCTGCATCTTATGTACCTGCGAGAAGTTGAGTACTGCAGCTCTAGTATCCCCTTTGGGGTCTGTGCTCACCGCCAGCACTGCCACGCGCCGGGCATCGCTGCCCAGGTTCAGCATCACAGCATGCAACTTTTCGGCAGTCAGGGGGCACTGATCGGGACAATGCGTGTAGAGAAATGTCAGGACGACCGGTTTACCTTTAAACTGTGATAGGGAGACCGGCTGACCAGATTGATCCGTCAGGCGAAAATTTGGAGCGGGTACACCTCCAAGGTCCGTACCTTGCAGGCCAGATGAGTTTACCGCCGGTGTAAGATTAGAAGCATTAGAAGTTAAGCCCCCTGCGCGTGTGCCCAGGACAGCCACAACGATTACTACCAGTACTGCCAGAGTAACAACAGAGAGTCGTGAAGCCAAGCGCCAGTTCATATGTGTACGTACCTTTTTTCAATGTATGACCCGGTCGAGCACCATCGCTGCAAAGATCATTGCCAGGTAGCAGTTAGAGTACCAGAAGAGCGTTTTGGCCCGGCTCTTGGACTTCTCACGCAGCAGGCGGATCGACATGTAGACCAGGATGCCGCCCAGGACAAGCGCGGCTACCAGGTAGAAGTAGCCCATAGCATGCATGCCAAACAACACGAGGGTCACCGCGAGCAACAATAGCGAGTAAAGGAAAATCTGCTTGCGCGTCTCGCCTTCGCCCATCACCACCGGCAACATGGGAATACGCGCCTTCTCGTAGTCCTTCTGGATGAGCAGCGAGAGCGCCCAGAAATGTGGGGGCGTCCAGTAGAAGATAATGGCGAAGAGCCAGATGGCCGGTAAGGTGATGGTATTCGTGACAGCTGCCCAGCCTACGAGGACGGGAACTGCGCCCGCCGCTCCGCCGATCACAATATTCTGGGCCGAGGTACGTTTCAACCCCAACGTATAGACAAACACGTAGAAGAGGATGGCCGAACACGCCAGGGTCGCGCTGAGCAGGTTCACAAACGCGGTCAAGACGACGAACGCACCGACTCCCAGCGCAATACCAAAGATCAACGCGTGCCCGGGCTCTACCCTACCGGCAGGCAGGGAGCGCCGCTGTGTGCGCCCCATGATCTGGTCGATATCGCGGTCGATGTAGCAGTTGATGCAGTTAGCGCTCCCTGCCGCCATGGCACCACCCAAAAGTGTCGCTGCCACCAGGCCCAATGGCGGTAATCCCTGGTAGGCGATGGCCATAGCTGCCGCTGTTGTACCTAGCAGTAGTATTGTAACATGCGGCTTCATCAGGTCAACATAGTTGGCAATAGTTTGCTGTACCGGCCCCAGTTCTTTCTTTGGCTCAACTGTTACCGCTTCATCTGCTTCGCCAGGTGCCTGCCCTTCCTGTTTTTGCAGTCCAGCACGCCATTGTCTTGTAGCAAGTGCAGCCAGCAGCACCAGCGTTCCCCATACCGCAGTAGCAAGAGCAAGGTGCAGGCCGGCGACAAATGCCGGTCTGTCCAACAGGACGATCAGCCCACCAACAATCGCTTGTGCCACAAACAGCACACCACCCACCAGCGCGACCCAGGCCTGTCCAGGAGCAACTTTACGCCTGCGCCACGCCGATATGAGGGTCCAGATGAGCACGAGTCCTACAATGGTCGCAAAAATGCGGTGCAAGACATTGATATCCGCCAGGTGATTGGTTACGGCCCACGATTCCGCACTACAAAGAGGCCAGCCTGTGCAGGCCAGCGACGCACCGCTGCCAGCGACATAGGAGCCGCTGAGCATGAGACCATAGACGAGCAGCGCATTGGTTACCGCCAGGCGTACAAACTTACGTGTCTTCTCAGGATGCTCCTGGCTTTCCGCCGGCTTGCCTGCCATCACCGCGATCGTAATAATCGTGGCAAAAATAGCCAGGGCAGTACCCAGGTGAGCAGTAATGATATTGGGCGGCAACTTCCACAAAACAGTCAGGCCACCCAGCACGATCTGTATAACCAGCAGAACCGGAGCGATGAGGGCAGGCACTAATATATGTCGCTCCTTACGCGCCCACATAAAAGCACTAATTGTCAGTGTAATCACCAGTACACTGACAATGGCTGCTACATAGCGGTGAAACTGCTCAAGAAATGTATGATAATTTAAAGCCTCATAGGCTTTACCGTAGCAGAGAGGCCAGTCGGGGCAACTCAGACCAGAATCTGTGGTACGCACTGTGCCACCCAGTGCAACAAGAAAATATGTGAAGGTAACTGTTATCCACGCGACGCGGCGTATAAATTTCATAAAAGTGCTCCAAAAATAGCCATGTTTGGTAGAGTAGATAATAAGACAATTGTTATTGTCGTTGACTCTCCTGATACTCTCCTTGCAAGCAATATATCTAGCCTTACAGTTGCCTGAACAGAGATCTTACTGATTATTTGAAACCCTTGATTAGGTATTGTACTCTTTTAAAGAAGAAAGAAATACAAAGGCGAAAGGCGTGAAAGGTTGCCAATCATGGCAGACATAGGACTCAATTTCTGGCTCACAGAATGGAACTTCGATCCATCTATACTTATGGGCACAGCCCTCATCGTAGGCCTATATCTTTACGCAATAGGCCCCCTGCGCAAACGGCAGCACCTGGCAGAACAGGTGCAACGCAGACAGGTCATCTATTTTTTGCTCGGTGTCTTCCTCATGTTCCTGGCGCTTGTTTCTCCCCTGGACGAATTAGGTGACAGCTACCTGTTCAGCGCACACATGGTACAACACCTCTTCCTGACCGTCGTCGGGCCACCACTGCTATTGCTAGGCACACCGGCGTGGCTGGTCAAACCCCTTTTGCGCCAGCGTCATGCCTTTCTTATAGCCCGAGTCTTAACATTTCCAGCGATTGCCTTTTTTCTCTACAATGCCGATTTCTGGCTCTGGCACGCGCCGCCGCTCTACGACGCGACGCTAGAGAACGAGGCTATTCATATCCTGGAACATCTCACCTTCATCGTCTTTGGCGTAATAGCCTGGTGGCCCATCTTCAGCCCATTGGAAGAAGGATTACCACGACTGTCCCTGTATCTGGGGAATTTCGGCTGTCACGGACCAGCAGTTGGGCGGACTCATCATGTGGATTCCTGGCAATATCCTCTACATTGTCATCATGAGCGCTCTCTTCATTCGTTGGATGCAGAAGCAAGAGGCAAAGCAAATGCAGAAAGAGGCAGAAGAATATAAAGATGTTGTGGTGTAGTTATACCTGGCACCCTGTGCGAGTGCCAGGTATAACTACACCACAACATCCATGTCCGCTATCTATTCAGGCCATTGTAAGGTAGCATTAGAGGACTGCAAGTCGCCAGTCAGGAAGAATAGCTATAGTAGACGCATAAAATGGAAAGAGTGTCACATGATCGCTGAGATAATCAACCTTTCCATGCTATTGCAAAACATTATTTATTAGGAGAATAGAAGTGAGGACGCCTTTATTTCGTAGGATGAAACGCTGGGCAATCATACTTCCACTCATGCTTTTATCCTCGCTCCTTTTTGCAGCTTGCGGCAACTCCCCCACCATCACCGAACCGAAAGGGATCGTTGCCAGTCAAGAAGCCGGATTGTTCTGGTTTATTTTGGTAGTGGCGACCATCGTCTTTGTAGCCGTTGAAGGATGGTTGATCTTTTCGATTGTACGCTACCGTGAGCGTCCCAATATGCCTCAACCGCGGCAGATTCATGGCAATAATACCGTCGAGATTATCTGGACGGTTGCACCTTCCATATTCTTGTTCGCGGTATTAGCGGGCACCATCTACACGATGTTCAACTTGCAAAATATTAGTGGTACTAATGGTGCTGGGCGTCTTGAGGTGCAAGTGGTTGGACATCAATGGTGGTGGGAATTCGACTACCCTAACGAACATATTGTCACTGCCGATACGCTCTATATACCCAAAGGCTGGGTTATCCAGACTGATCTTATCTCGAACAACGTGATCCACAGCTTCTGGATTCCGGAAATTACAGGTAAGACAGATGTTATTCCCGGCCATAATAACCATCAAATCTTCCGGGCAGATCAGGCCGGGGTCTACCGCGGAGAATGTGCTGAATATTGCGGCACACAACATGCGCATATGGACTTCAATGTCGTTGTCTTCGATACCTATGGAGAATACACGACATGGCTAAGCGCGCAGCAGCACGCGGCACAGACTCCCACCAGCAGCCTTGCTTTACAAGGTCAACAAATTTTCAAAGGAGCCGGAGGCTGTACTGCCTGCCACGGTATCGTGGGTGTCAACCTGAAGAGCTTCGATGACCCCACTGCCAAAGGGTTGATTGGACCCAACCTGACACACTTTGGTAGTCGTACAGTGCTTGCCGGTGGAGTGCTTGATAATAACGCGGGTACAATAAATCTTACAACTGGCTTACTGGATCATAGTAATAATAACCAATGTCAGCCAGGTAATCTTGCTAATTGTAACCTGGCCAAGTGGTTACATGATCCACAGGGCATAAAACCTGGCAATGACATGGTCATCGGGACTCTCACGGATGCTCAGGTAAATGCGCTTGTGGCTTACCTGGAAAGTCTACAGTAGTGTCCTTTGACCCCGTTCCTAGTGCATTTGCACTTGACCTGTTCGGGTGTGGTGTGTATACTCTCCCTCAAGGGGTGCCAGGAGCAATGTCCTTTCACGACCCGCTTGAGGGTACTGAAATTAGAGGGTCCGGATATCTAGATATTTGGAGGAATTGCTGATGGCAACCCGTACGATTGTTGAGGTTCCAGCCGTAGAGCGCCGCAGGCGTCTCGAAGAAACCTATGTTGGCAAATGGCTCATGACGACCGACCATAAACAGATCGGCATCATGTACATATTAACTGGCTTTTTCTTCTTACTGTCAGGTGGATTAGAAGCCATGCTCATCCGCACACAATTAGCCGTACCCAATGGGCATGTCCTGACCCCGGAGATCTACAACCAGATCTTCACCATGCA
>WNGK01018622.1_pt1 | contig 10289 bp, 10 predicted proteins | sample 5400601 | NCBI WGS metagenome assembly WNGK01 (sample SAMN13153376, study PRJNA577476) | soil metagenome | isolation source: 60 cm soil or saprolite under Garry oak tree replicate 1 | place: USA:California | collected 2016-06-15 | reverse complement strand
CTCGTACCCGCATTCAAAGAAAGCTTCGCCGCAGGCTCAACCGGAGTCGCGTCCCCACCGATCCGAACCTTTTGCGGCAATTCCGAGTCGGGTACGTTCGGGGCGTAGGAAGCCTGAGCCCGCATCAGCGGCGAAGGTGGAGGGCATCCACACTCCAGCGGAACATCGCCGTCCACCTTGTCGATTTGTCCGGAATGAAACACGGTCTGCTCCATCGGCTTGACCTGGTAAATGCGGTCTCCCATCAGTTCTGAAACAATCGCCGACGAAGTATTGCCCTGAAGTCCACGCACGCACGTGTTGCCGTGCGCGTCAGCGCTAATGGCATAGTGGAATTCTCCTGGCCCCGCGAACAAGATGCGGAAGTCCGGGGTCAAAACCGTGTCCGCCGCTGACTTGAGCGAATAGTGCGCCTCGATCGCTCCGGTGCTCAAGCCCAGCATCAGGTCGCGCTTGCCCCGGGAGGGCGTTACCGAAACCGAAGTGCCCGGGCACACGCGTACTTCTCCTCCGCCAGCCACACGCAAGACAGCCGTTTCCGAACCGGCGGTCACCGTCGACCCCGATCCGATACGGCCTCCCGCAAGCACCATGGCACCCGAACCGCCCGTAACCGGCACTACAGACGGATTCGCGCCTAGAGAAAGGGTCGCCACCGTCGGCGGCTGCAGGCTGGATGACTTCTTGCCGGCGTTGACATCCTCAGCCGGCTTGAGGCGCACCATCAGACGATGGCCTGCGCCGTCCCAGGTGTAGCCATACGGCGCCGAAAGGTCGAGAACGATCCTGGTCACTGGAGGTTTCTGCTGGAATTGATCGACGCGGATCGCCAGGATGTTCTCTTTCCGAATCGCGATCCGCTTCTGCGTCAATCCCAGGCGCGAGTTGGGAAGATCGATGACCATGCGCGGCGGCGAATCGATCATCTGAATCTCGGGAATGACGGGGCCGCCGCTGGAAAGAATCTCAACCGCGGGCACGCCTCGTTCATGGACAATGCGAACGCCGGTCACCAGCGGTGGCGGCCCAAAGGTCTGAGCTGCAACCTGGGCGGCAAACCCCACCGCCATAATCGTCAGGCACACAAGTTGGAGCACAGGTCGCGGCAAAGATCCCTCACTGGAGGCTTGAAGGAAACATATCACTTGCGGTGGATAGGAGAGAAGGAAAACAAGAAACGCCCTCAGACCTCAAGTAGCGCCGCCGTCCCCGGCGGCTGTCGTGGCGGCGTCTCGCCGCCACCCGCGAGAACAGATACCGGCACGAAGTAAAAAAGCCCAGAGTGAAAGGCCTGGGGTCCGAGGTCTGAGGTTCCAGCTCAGGCTTCCGGCAAAAACTCGTATTCCTCGATGACTGCGGCCACGGCGAGTTTGCCGCTGGGTTGTCCGTTTTCGACGCGCACTACGCGGCCCTTGCATTGCACGCGGATGCTTTCTGTAAGCGTGATCTCAGGCGGAAGCGTCAATGTGAATCCAATGGGCGATCCTTGCGTGACCACCGACTCCAGGTAGAAGCAGATGCCACGCGCGCTGACGTCACGAATCTGTGCGGCATGGGTGGCGTTGTCGTGATCGACCGTAACTGGTACGCGGAGCGGGAAACGTCGTGCACCCCTCTTTTCTTGCTGGGGCTCGGCCATGCGTCCTCCAGTGGCGTCAATTACCGTTTGAGATGATAAATTTGAGCTGATAAGTGAGGATGCTCCGAGCCAACGCCAAGGTCAATACCACCCTTGGGTCAGTGAGTGGCCCGTTCAGGGGAGAGCGAAAGGATATCCATTTCCTTCGTCTGACCCCCGTGTCCTTCGTGGTAAGAATCTTCGAAGATGTAAGCTGACAGGAAGGGTTTACTTTCTTGATTTTCGTACTCGACAACTACGACTCGTTCACCTACAACCTGGTGCAATACCTCGGCGAACTGGGCGCCGAAGTGGAGGTTCGCCGCAACGATCAGGTAACAGTGACCGAGGTCGAGAACATGGGGCCCGAACGCATAGTCATCTCCCCGGGGCCGTGCACACCGCGTGAGGCCGGCATCAGCATCGATCTGATCCGCCACTTTGCAGGCAAAATTCCACTTCTCGGTGTTTGCTTGGGACACCAGGCCATCGGCGAAGCCTTCGGCGGCCACGTGGTTCGAGCGTCTCATCTCATGCACGGCAAGACCAGTGCGGTCATTCACGACAACCGAACCGTCTTTCAGGGTCTCCCTATGCCGATGACAGCCACGCGCTACCATTCTTTGATCGTTGAGGAAAAGGATCTGCCGGCAGAGTTGGAAGTCAGCGCCTGGACCACCGAAAAAGACGGCACTCGCACCATCATGGGTCTGCGCCACCGGCTCCATGAGGTCGAGGGAGTGCAATTCCATCCGGAGAGCGTGCTGACCGATGCGGGGAAAAAGCTGGTCGCCAACTTCCTAGGGCTGCGACATTGACCTGTGCGGGCAGATCATGTCGCCCTGCGATCAGAAATGCAGAATCGGAATGTTCCTCGACTCCTTTTCGATAGCAGCGACGTAGTTTTCGAATTCTGGTTCCTTCCGCAGATTTGTGAGACACGGGTCTGTGCGGAACATGGGCCAACAGCGAAACCCGGTACTGACGGCCCGATCCAACCATGCAAGAGCCTGGTCGTTGAGGCCCAGTACCGAGTAGACGCATGCCACTTGATACATCGTGTGATGGGTGGGCCCGAACGATCGTGGCGACTCACAGGCTTTTCGGGTGTATTTCAAGGCGTCTTCACCTTCGCCTTGAAGGGCGCGCAGCATCCCTTGCAGTGAGGTGAACAAAGGCTCGTCGGGATACTGCGCCAGCGTCTCTCGAAGCGTGCTCTCGGCGGCCTTCAAATCGCCCATCAGTAATTGCGGCTGCGGACGCAACCACAACGCGTACTTGCTACCGGGACTCTCCTTCAACCACTGGTCGCACCCGCGGTCCGCTGCTTCATATTCGCCCGACCAAAGATGCGCGAGTCCTGCCCAGTGCGCCCATGCATTTTGCGGATTGACCCGATGAGCCTTCTCGAAAGCCGCTAATCCCTCTTTCATGCGACCAGCATGCGCGAAGATGAGTCCCAGATGGCCGTGCGCCCCGTCGACGTTGGGATGTAGCGCAAGAGATTTCTCGAATTCCGCAATCGCTTCCCGATGAGCATAGTTCTTCGCCTGGCTCCAAAGAACGTAGCCGCGAGCGATGTGGCTCTCGGGCAGGTTTGGATCGAGTTCGAGCGCGCGCCGGCAGTGGAACTCCGCCTTCTCCGCCAGAATTCCCCGCCCGTCGTAGATCTTATACTTATCCATCAGCACTCGAGTGAGAGCCGCATGCGCCTTCGAGGGAACCGGCAACTCGTCGGCCGATCTCATCCTGTACTTCGAAAATATCGCCGAGGGTCAGATCGTATCGATCGGAAACAATGATTTTGCGGCTCTCCGTATCCACCAACTGGATCGACACGCGCCACCGGGAACCCAACTTCTGAATGTTGCCTTGCAGTACGTACCGCACCTGCAGATCACGGCTCACGATTGCAGGATCGGTTCCGCTGGAATATTTCAGAATACTCGACGTGGGTGGAACCACGAAGCCTGGCAGCGTTCCCAGCAACGAAATCAACGAATCGGCGAAACCCAAAGACAGCGATTCACCTTCTTGCACTGGATTGAGAAAAGTAAAAGGAAGCACGGCGAGCGATGTCTCCCGCGTGGGCGAATGCGATGCCGAACCGGTCCGACTCTCCAAGTCCCGCTTGATCCGCTGCAAATCCGTCCGAATGTCGGCGGCATGCTGGTAACGAAGGTCGATCGACTTTTCCAGCGCTTTGTCGATGACCTGTTCCAGCCTCGCGGGCAGGTCAGCATTCAGTCTCACAGGCGCAACGGGCGCACGGTTGAGAATGGAGTCGAAGACCAGCGTCGCGCTCTCGCCACGAAACGGCAGGACGCCCGTCATCATTTCATAAAGCACCACACCGAACGAGAAGAGATCCGTCCGGGAATCCAGTTCCTTGCCCTTCACTTGTTCCGGAGACATGTAGGCAACCGTCCCGACCGCCGCACCCGGACTGGTCAAGTGCTCTTCGCTCCTGGTTGCCTGCGTGACCGCCTCCGGCTCCCCGCCGCGAAAGTTCGGGGCAACTTTCGCCAATCCGAAGTCGAGAATCTTGGCATGTCCACGCTTGGTGATGAAGATGTTCGCAGGCTTGATGTCCCGGTGAACGATTCCCGCGTCGTGCGCCGCGTCCAGCGCCTCGGCAATTTCAATTCCCAGGGACAGCGCAGTACCAACATCCAGCGGCCTGCCCGAGATGCGCTCCCGCAACGTCATTCCTTCCAGAAATTCCATCGCGATAAACGCGTGCCCATCTTGTTCGCCGATGTCGTGAATCGTGCAAATATTCGGATGATTGAGTGCGGACGCTGCCTTTGCTTCGCGCCGGAAACGCGCTAGCGACTGCGAATCGCGGGCAACATCTTCCGGCAGAAACTTAAGAGCCACAAAGCGATCGAGGCGCGTGTCCTCAGCCTTGTAGACCACACCCATGCCGCCGCTGCCCAGTTTCTCGATAATGCGGTAGTGCGACAGAGTCAGACCAATCATGGCATTGGTCGATCAAGGTAGGAGGCAGAAGGCGGCGAGTCAATTGAAGACTAAGCGGCAAGTTTGCGGGGATCTGAGGCTCGTCTGACTACTCACTACCCCGCGCCATTTCAACAGCGCGCAATACAGCCTGCGCTTTGTTCATTGACTCCTGAAATTCGCTGGCTGGATCGGAGTCGGCTACGATCCCGGCTCCTGCCTGCAAGTATGCTTTCTTCCCCTGCATGAGCAACGTGCGAATGCCGATGCAGGAGTCGAGATTCCCAGCGAAGTCGGCGTACAGCACCGATCCACCGTAGATTCCCCGGCGGGTCGGTTCGAGTTCCTCGATGATCTGCATGGCGCGCACTTTCGGCGCGCCGCTGAGCGTTCCCGCGGGAAAGCATGCCGCGAAAGCGTCGAGGGCGTCGAGATCCTTGCGCAGCGCACCTTCCAGCGCCGACACCAGGTGCATCACATGGGAATAGCGCTCCACGTACATCAGGTCCTTCACCTTAACGGAGCCGTACTCACTGACGCGGCCCAGGTCGTTGCGGCCGAGGTCGACCAGCATCACGTGTTCGGCGCGTTCTTTTTCGTCGGTGCGCATTTGCTGTTCCAGGCGCAGGTCCTCGGCTTCGTCGCGTCCGCGGGGATGCGTGCCGGCGATGGGACGATATTCCAGTTTGCGTCCGGTAACCCGCACCAGCATTTCGGGAGAAGAACCGAGAATGTGCGTGGCGCCACTTCGCAGGAAATAAAGATACGGCGACGGATTCACCTGCCGCAGCGAACGGTACAAATCAAACGGGGCAACTTCAGGAGTGAAATCGAGCCGCTGCGAGAGCACGACCTGAAAGATGTCGCCCGCGGCAATGTACTCCTTGCAACGTTCCACGCTGCGCAGAAAAGTCTCGCGTCGCGTACACGCATGCACTTTGAGTTTGCCAGGCTTCGAGTTGGCGGGTTTACGCCAGAGCGCCGGGCTCAGTCCTGCGGCGAGTTTCCGCTCCAACGCCGCAATGTCGCGAAGGGCGCGGTCATAGGCGCGGCGCGGGCTTTCGCTGGCCACGTCGGCGGCGGCGACAATGTGGATCTGGTGGCGCAGGTGATCGAACGCCAGCAGTCGGTCAAAAAACATGAGTTCGGCGTCGGGCAGTGCCAGGTCATCTTTGCTATGCTCGCCAATTTTTTCCAACTGGCGCACCACGTCGTACGCGAAATACCCGACCGCGCCTGCCGTGAAAGGAGGCAGTCCGGGAACGCTGGCTGGGCGATGCTCGCGCAACAACCGCTTCACCACCTGGAAAATGTTGTCTTGGACGACTTCCCGCTGCCGTCCGCGCTCGATTTCAACCGTTCCCTGGTGGGCCCTCACCCGCATGTAAGGCCGCGCGCCCAGGAACGTGTAGCGGCCGATCTGCTCGCCGCGTTCCACCGACTCGAGCAGGAACGCATGCGGTTCTTTGCCGGCGATCGCCAGAAAGGCGGACACCGGCGTCAGCAAATCCGCGCTGACGGATTTCACCACGGGGACGAGCGTGGCCTCACGCGCTAGTCGGGAAAACTGCTTGAAGTCCGGTTGCAGCATCGTTTGCGATCCAGGCCGCAGGTTCGGCGTTCGAACTCGCGGAAAGCTTGCTCCGCGCCGAACTGGGGGCTTTTTATTATAGGGGACGGCGAATCCCCGAAACTTTAGTCACTTGTTGACCTGTGAGCAACCGATAAAATCGTGGATATCCCGAGTATTATGAACGTTTTGAGCTTGCGACAAATTTGAGCATTGGTCCCACCTCAGAAAACGAACCGAGAGACCAGTAATCAAAATTGACGGGGAAGACTCATGCGGTCGAATACGAATTAAGCAGCACCTGAGTTTATGCGAGTGAAGTTTTGGGGCGTGCGCGGATCCACGCCCACTCCACAGACCGAGAACCTGCGCTACGGGGGCAACACCTCCTGCGTCGAGGTGCGTCTGGGAGATCAAATCTACATCTTCGACTGCGGCACCGGATTCCGCGTGCTGGGGCGCGAACTGGCACACGAGTTCGGCGACCGCCCGTTTGCCGCGCATGTTTTCGTTTCGCATTTCCACTGGGACCACATTCAGGGCATGCCGTTTTTCCGCCCGCTCTACGATAGTCCCAACAGTCAGTTCATCTTTCACTCTTCCAGCCGCACACGCAGTCTGGAACAGGTGATGGCCGAGCAGATGGCGTCGCCGTACTTTCCTGTGAACCTTGCCGAGATGAAAGCGAAGCTCGACTTCTACAACCTCGACAACGGATGCCTACCCATGCAAGACGGCACGCGCATCAAGACTGCGTGGCTGAATCATCCGCAGGGATGCATGGGATTCCGCCTGGAGACCAAGGAAGGCGTGTTGGTGTATGCCACCGACAATGAGCCCGGCGACGCAGACTTCGACAAGGCGGTGCGCAAGTTGGCGGAAGGCGCGGACATCCTTATTTACGATGCGCAATACCTTCCCGAAGAGTACGAAGCCCGCCGCCACGGCTGGGGACACAGCCACTGGCGCGAGGCGGTCAATGTCGTCATGGAAAGTGGCGCGAAAGAATTGATCCTCTACCACCACGACCCAGACCATTCCGATGCCATCGTCGACAAAGTGGTCGCGGACGCGCGCAACTACTATCCGAAGGTGCGCGCGGCGGCTGAAGGCATGGAGATCGAGCTTTAGTTCTGCGCTGAAGCAGAGGCGCGTCCTTCGTTGGTCTCTGAGCTGGGGTGGGATTGGACTTGCGATTCTGACCGGGATAGATCCCTTCTTTCTCTCGGTTTTTCTAAAATATTCATTCTTAAAGGTTTAAGCGGTAGGGATGGAGCTTCGTCTCCGTAAAATCTTGAGCCGCAAGAACTTGCAGGTAAAATATTCTGGAATAAGGACTTAGGCACGGTTCGAAGGGCATTGTGGCGCTGATGTCTGCTGTTTTCTTTTTTCCTGTTCCCTAAAATATTCATTCTGAACGGTTTGCAAAGCAGGGATGGGAACGGGACGCCGCAAAATCTTGAGCCGGAAGGACTTACCCGTAAAATATTCTGGAATAAAGACTTAACTTCGGACCGGGAAGTGGTACTGGGATCGACCGTGGAGAACTGGTTGGGAGGGCCCGCGCGCATGTAACGAGTCTGGGCTTCCTGAAATCCTCAGTAAAGGTTGTTCGTCACAAGAAGCGAAATTCTTTTTGTGGAGGGCTGTGGAAAAGAGCTAAGTTCGGGTCGAGGAGGAACCATGTGCAGTGCCCTCGTTTTCTCCAGTGAATGAAGCGCGGACGAAGATTTCGTTCGAACGCCAGCCGCGTGATGGAGCCGCGTTGCGCAAACAGTCCGGACTCTCGCCCTTTGCAAACGGCCTGGGCACCCCGGTATTGGCAATGCCAGCGAGATCAAAAACGTGAGACACGCGCCGAGATCAAAAGGCTGGGTCACCCGCCCCTTCTGTCCGCGGGTTGTCCCATCGAGATTCGATCAAAACAGCCATACGATCTACGTGGGGCTCAAAGGAGCGGCAGTTGTGGCATTCGATAGGGTCGGATCATACCGTGCTCCATTGGCCTAGGCGAGACTTTCTCTGTAGCCACAAGAGCGTTTCCAGGCGGAATCTCGTCTCCCCATTGGAGCCAACCTCTACGAGTACTTCTTGCGAATAATTCGAGGAATGGGGCAGGGCTGCAATGCTCGATCATGTCGTAGAGCTCATCGGGCTTCTTGGAGTGGCGTTCGTTCATCGTGGCAATGATGTTTACCATTCTTGCCCGCGGCTGCGGTGCGTAAATGCCCGCGTGTTCCGAAAAGGACCAGCTCGGTGACATTCCGATAGTAGAATCCGACACCTCGATCGTCTGGGCCGCCATCCTTACAAACCTTCAGCCAGACGATGTTGGTTTTGTATTCGAAGCCCCAGGCCTTCATCGTTTCCAATCCCCAGGCGAGCAAGGCATTGGGACACCAGAGGTAAAGATGGGACTTTTCAGCGGCGATCTTGGAGATTTACGAAGGCAACGAAAGTGCCATTTCGTTGTAGTATCCTTCTGCAGAATGAGATCGAATAATGAGGAAATCCGCAATGAATAAGCTATTCATTACCGTATCCGGCGGGTGTGCCTACGTCATGGAGGATACCGTGCCTCAGGGCTTCATCGTCGAGATCATCGACTTCGACAACATTGAGGCGGGGGACAGATTTCCATCAGGCGAGGCTCTCGAATACTGCGCTAAAAACGGCTTGTATGAGGCTCCGCGAGCATCGCAGCGATGAATCTGCAATGCAGGGCCGAGCTCGGACTCGCCTACAAGGCAGGGTCGCAGATCGCGCGTGTGATCAGCGAGGACTGGTGCAGTCGCGAGCTCTACTGCGTGGCGTGCGCTTCCGACCGATTGTCATCGTCGAGGGCCAACACCCCCGCAATCGACTTTACCTGCCCCGGGTGTGATCAATGCTTCCAGTTGAAGAGCTTTAAGACCTGGAACCAGAGGAAGATTCCAGACGCTGGCTACGAGTCCATGCTTCGCGCGATAAGGTCAGACAGAGTCCCGAACTTGCTCCTCCTCCAGTACTCCGCCGACTGGGCAGTCAAGAATCTCCTGCTGGTTCCCAGCGCCTTCTTCTCCGAGACCGTTATCGAGAAGCGGCCTCCACTAAGTTCAAGGCGCAGCGGGCCGGGTGGGTAGGGTGCAATATCCTTTTGGATCGAATCCCTCGGGACGGTAAGATTCCCGTGGTAACGAATGGCTCAACCGTTGAGGAGCAAAAAGTTCGAGAGGAATTCTCTCGTATTCGGAAACTTGCGGAATTGCCGCTGACCGTAAGGGGCTGGACGCTCGACGTTCTTGCCGCCGTGCGCAAGTTGGCAAAGGCACGCTTCTCGCTTCAGGAGTTGTATGAACTTGAGCCCTACCTGCGGAGTATTCATCCGCACAATCAGAATGTACGACCAAAGATAAGACAGCAGCTCCAGGTGCTTCGGGACCTGGGCCTGATCGAGTTTAGAAGTCCCGGAAATTACGCAGTGAGAGGCTGACCTCCGTGCGCCGGTGTCACAAGGGCGGGACGGCAGAACAGCAGATTCGGCACCCTTAGTAGGGTGCCATAGGCCCTCACCGGCTCCTTTACCGCCGATCTGCGAGCTTTGAACGGGCGGTACCGCGCTTTGGAGTAACTCTTGGATCAGGCTGGTGCAGCTCCCTAAACTCTGCCTGCAGCCGGTCTGGGGCGTGGGTGATCGCGGCAGCGGTGCGTTCCAGCAACTCTTCTGGTGTGCTGCGCTGCGCGTCGATCAAAAATACGACGTAGGAAAAAATGAAAGCCGCTATGAGTAGGGCAATGGAGTAGATCACCACTAGCTTTGCATTGACTGCATAAGGATTGGAGTTGACGGTGCCGATGTAACGCAAGAGCACATAAGCAACGATTGCTAGGAAGATCATCACGTGTGAGACAAGGTTGAAGCCTTGGCGACTTACAAAAGGTCCGCGGCTGGGAATGTCTTTGGCAATGAGTCGAGTAGAACCGGCAACAATGGTGATCGCGTAAATGAGAAACTCTCCATGGATCACGAGATCGAGCGGTTTCACTGGTTGGTTCGCGAGTACATAACTGAACAAAACAGCGAGCGTAGGGAACATCCAGTAAAAGAGAATGTAGTAGAGCCACATTCTTGCGACCCGGCGCGTTTCAGGACTGCAAGCT
>WNGK01009024.1_pt1 | contig 10289 bp, 7 predicted proteins | sample 5400601 | NCBI WGS metagenome assembly WNGK01 (sample SAMN13153376, study PRJNA577476) | soil metagenome | isolation source: 60 cm soil or saprolite under Garry oak tree replicate 1 | place: USA:California | collected 2016-06-15 | reverse complement strand
GGATGCTCCGCGCTTGAAGCTCTTCATACAGAGTGCCGAGGCAATCCTCGAGCCAAGTGTCTTCGACCGCAACCTTCAGACTACTGAGGCGCTGCTTGAGCAACTGCTCATCCGACAGCTTTTCCCAAGGATATTTCCGACGTGGCATAGGCAACCAGAAGTCATAAAAACTCGGTACTTGGATGGTGTCATAGGATGCTGCTTGCAACAACCGCCGAGTCTTCGCCGCGCGCCGTTGTTCAGTGCCCGCGACGGCTTTGGGTCATGACTGGACTTTTGCGTTGCGGCACGAGAACCAAGGTGCCGGGGCGTTCTGCTTGGTTGCGGCGCCATCGGGTCGAATCTAGACTGTGTGGATGCCGATTGCGATGACCCTGTTGATACGAACATTTATTTGCCTTCTCGTGTTCTTCCTGGTGTTCGACGGCGCTGCTTTGGCGCAGGGCCGCAGGATCGCGCTCGTCATCGGCGTTTCCAAATATAAAAACGTGCCGCCGCTCGCCAATACCGCGAACGACGCCGACGGCATCGGCGCGGCCTTGCGTCGTCTCGGCTTCGCGGTCGATCTGGTGATCGATCCAGACCGGAACGCTATGGAGTCATCGATCCGTAACCTGGGCCGCAAGGCGGAAGGCGCGGAAGCGAGTGTTTTTTTCTACGCCGGCCATGCCATCGAGGTAGGCGGCCAGAATCTACTGGTGCCCGCCCCAGCCGACATCCAGTCTGATCGCGACCTGCGCTACGAGACCATCGATCTCGATAGCGTCCTGGACGCTGTTGCCGGACGATCGGCCGTGTCGCTGCTGTTCCTGGACTCCTGCCGTGACAATCCATTCAGCAAGAAACTCGTCGCGAATTCGCGCGCCATCAGCTTCCGCGGCCTCGGGGCGATCGATGCCGCCACGGGCACGTTGATCGCATTCGCGACCGCGCCGGGAAAGACGGCGGAGGACGGCGACGGCCAGAACAGCCCATTCACAAGCGCCCTCCTGCGCAATCTCGAGCGGTCCGGCATCGAGGTGCGCAGGATGCTTGGCGAGGTCCGGCGCGAAGTGCGGGAGACGACCAAGGGTCGGCAGATACCTTGGGAAAATTCCGCGCTGGAGGGCGAATTCTATTTCAAGCCCGTAGCGGCCAAGCCGGCGCCTCAGCCCAAACAGGCCGTCGCCGCTGCCGCAGCGACCGATCCCGCTGACTTGCAGCAGACTCTCCGGAAAGCCGTGCAGAAGGTTTTGCCAGCCGTAAACTCGGCCCATCTCAACGTCGCCCTGAAGTCATATGCGGACGGCAAGGACAACAAAGCGATCGCAGGATCGCGCGAAAGAAACGTAACCTGGCGGTTCACAAATCGCGAGAGTGCCTATGCCGCCGAACAGGCTACGCTGGAAGGCTGTCAGCTCTTTCACGCAAGTCCGTGCATCCTGCTCGCCGTCAACGGAACAGTCGTAAACACTCCGGAGGACGGCACCTGGGTCACCAGAAGCATGAGCCGGGCCAGTTACGAGGGACAATTCAATCCGCAGCAGATTCCTATCGTCAGGCCGGAAGTGCGTGGGCGCAAGGACGTGGCTGACTATTCGTTTGGTCGCGAGCCCAAGGCCATCGCAATCCATCCCTGGGGGCTGCTGTTCATCGCCTCCGGAAGCGCCAGTCAAGCCTCGGCGGAGGCAGAGGCTTTGAAGAACTGCAACGATGACCCCGCGCGCGCCGGCAAGGACGGACCATGCTTCCTCTATGCCATCGGAAATCACGTAGTACTGCCGCTCAGGATTACGGGGCCGCGCCCCCCTGCCAAGACGATCGCCGAGGCGATCCGGCTGATCGGGCCGGCAAGGGCGGAAGAGGTCTATCGCACCGCCAGGCCGCGCAAGGCCCTGGTCATCGAGCCGGAAAGTGGCGCCTGGAGCTATTGGGATGGCGCACCCACGGCGGAGGTTGCAGAACGAATGGCATTGGGCCAATGCCAGGTGAACCTGGCGAAGCCATGTATTCTCATTGCAACGGACGACGCGCTGATTGCAACCGATCCTCCTGCAACTCCGCCCCGCGATATGGAGCGGGTGCACGCCGAGGGACGGTATGATCTTAACAAGCTTCCTTTCCTGTCGCGCGGAAGCCGGGACACTGCAAACGAATACTCGCAATTGCCGATGCCGAAGGCCATGGCGATCAAGGCTTTCCCGCCCCGTCACGTTTCGGCAACCGGTGCGACGGTTGCCGAGGCGCAGCGCAAGGCGCTGCAAGACTGCAATCAGATAGCCGGGTCGACATGCATGCTTTATGCGGTTGACGACACGATCGTGTTGCCGAAGCGATTGACGTCGCCGCCATAGCTGCCGCGCCGTCCGCTCGAACGCCCTTCTGCTGGTTAAGCAGCCCGCTCCCACGTGGCTTCCGCCGACCCGATACATCAAGGAGATCGTCACCCTGATCGAACACGGAGCCGGCAGCCGTGCGGCCTGGTCGCGCGCCTGGGTGAGCTTGAAACATGAGAAGATGATTTGAACGCCCTCCCCGGCCCCGCCCCCTGGTGGACTCGCCCGACAACCACCTCATATCGCCGAGCTTTCCGCCCGGTGCGCGCGGCGCCGCCCTCATGCGGCCGGCATCCGCAAACCTTCACAGGAGCGGTCATGCGGACGCGAGACGCGCGACTTCGTATTCAGTAACACCTTCATTATCTGCCTGGGCAAACGCGGCCACGGTCCGGGGCGTTTTCTGGTCACGAAAATGATAGACCGCGCTGACACTACCTGGACCGGCCCCCGAGTGACCGATGGCGACGCCCGCTGACGTCATTCGACCGATCATTAAACCGAGCCCGTAGCCGGTGGTCTTCCAAGGACGATCAGGCAGTCGCCCGCCGAGCGGGAGGCATGTCGTCATTTCGGCCAAAAGCTCACGTGGCAGAACATCACCCAACATGAGCTTGTGCAGAAAAAACACAGCGTCGTCCGCAGTTCCGGCCAGAAGGCCGTGGTAGACCCAGCCTGGATCATAACCACCCTGGTTGCCCCACGCGGTATTGGCGAGGTCGCCTGCGGTAGTGACTACGTTCACGGACTTTAGGCCGAGCGCATCGAAGACAAGATGTCGTAGAGCACTGCCGATATCATGACCGGTGATTTCTTCGATTTTTCGGCGGATGAAAAAGTAGCCGACATTTGAATATCGCCAGCCATGGCCCGGCTCAAAGTCGAGGCGGTCAGCCCCGACCCGGTCAAGCAACTGCCCAACATCCCACGGCTTCTCGCCGCGCTGAACGGCTCCGTGATAGGATGGAAGGCCGCCATAGTCTGGCACACCGGCCCGGTGCTGGAGCAGTTGACGAAGTGTGTAAGGCCGACCGTCGAAAGGTTCATCTAGTCTGAAGCGTTCTTGCGCGACGAGGCGTAGAGCCGCCGTTGCAAGCGCGGTTTTGGTGAAGCTCCACCAAGGAACGCGCGACTGCTGGGCGCAATCTACCAGCCCTTCGGTTGAGTCAACTCGCGCGGTTATGAAGGTCGGGTTCATACAGCCGAGCTTAGCAGCCACGAGTAACGACGTCGAAGCTAGATGTCGCCTTTGGGTCAAACTAACAGGGTCTTCAGGGAATCGAGTGGGTGATTTTGGGGGATCATAACGGCGGAAGCATGCAGGTGAGAACCTTGAGGCGGAGATATTCTTCGTCGCGTAGCCCGTAGGCCCGTCTCTGGAGAACGCGGATTTTATTGTTCAGGCCTTCGACGAATCCTAACGAGACCTTGTTCTCAGGTTTGCAGTAGGCGGCGATGCCATCCCAGTGGCGATTGATCAGGTCGGCGAAACGCTCGTAGGGTTCGAGGCGCTGCCATTTCAGGCTGGCTCGCCAATTTTCGAAGAAGCGCCGTGCCCAGGCGTCGCTCGCGCAGAAGCGTCGTCCCGACAGCTAGGCATTCCTGCAACCGACACACTCAACAACAGTCTTAATCATCAACCCGAGCTATGGCTGCCTGCCAGCCGCGTAACCAACCGCCTCGAACGACACCGCGCTCCCGCGCTCACACCTTCCGCATCAGCCAAATCCCCATGGCGCAGTGCGCGGCATTCTCCGCGCCCCATCCCCCGCGGGTTCTTTCCTTGGGACGCCGGCCACTGCTGTATGTCGCGCCGCTGTCGCTGGCCGGCATCCGAAACCCTACACAACAGCGGAAGTGACAAGTGCTATTCGATCACCTCATCAGCGCGGATGAGAACAGTCTCGGAGATACTCAACCCGAGAGCCTTAGCTGCTTTGAGATTGATGATGAGGTCAAATTTTACGGGCTGCTGCACGGGCAGGTCAGCCGGCTTTGCTCCCCGCAAGATTTTATCCGTAAATTCCGCAGCACGTGCGAAAAGGTCGATGAAGCTCGGCCCGTACGAAATCAGGCCGCCGGCGGCGACGAACTCTCTAAAACCAAAGATTGTTGGGATCTTTGCGGCGTTGGCAGCTTTGATGATTTTGTCTTTATTGGCATTTGTCAGGGGCTCACTGAACACATAAAGAGCATCTGTTTGGTCCGCGAGTGTCGCCATCGCTGCTTCAATATCTTCGGCGGTTTGGACGTCGAGTACGTTGGCATGTATATTCAATTTGGCAGATGCTGTCCGGATGGCGACCACTTCTTGAGCGCCTACGACATGAGTGTTTACCAGTGCAGCGAGACGACGAACATTCGGAATGATGTCCCTTAGCAATTCAAGCCGTTTGCTGCTGAGTTCACCAGGCTGGATGGTAAGTCCTGTCACATTCCCACCAGGCCGCGCCAAACTAGCGACGATCCCGCTGGCGACCGCATCGCCAAAGGCGGCGGATACGATTGGAATGGTTGACGTTGCCTGCTTTGCGGCCACAACACCGAATGCCGACGTAACGATTACGTCCACCTTTTGCTGAACGAACTCAGTAGCAAAATTCGTGGTTTGTCGAATATCTCCTGTTGCCCAGCGATATTCGATTTTGATATTGCGTCCATCCGTCCAACCAAGCTCGGACAGTCGCTGCGTGAATGCCGCTACCCATGCTCCATGAGAAGCCGGTGTACCGGCCACGAGGAAACCGACGACTGGTGGCTTAGCCGATTGTTGGCCGTAGGCCGCTGCCGAGGCGTCAACGGCAAGGCTGCCCATCAACAGCATGAACTCCCGTCGCCTCATCTGTCCCACCCGGCACATCCAGCTCATTCTCCTTCATCAAACCACACCGAATCCCATTCAGCCAGTATGGTTATTCGGAAGATCGGCCACCTTGGGATTTTCGCAATGGGTCAATCGCGCCGTTTTGGACGTTGGCCGATGACTTCCGGTCTACCCCGATAAACAGACATCTTCTGACCCGGTCGGCATGTCTCAAACGTGCCTGCCTTGGCGCTTTTTGGACGCCGGCCGCCGCAGCGCGTGGATGGCCTTGTCATGCCGGCATCCAAAAACCTGCACAAACTGCGACATCACCGGGATTCAAAGGCCAATGATGGGCGAGCATGCGACTTTCGGTAACTCGCGCCACACCGCAGGCTCTTGCAACTCTATGCCGGAGCAGCCCTCATTAATTCATTGTGACGGGTCTCGGTCGTCTCATCCGCCGGGAACATGCATTCGATGCGCAATTCCTGGGCCGCGACCGTCTGCGGTGTACCCACAGTCGTTACCATCGAGAAGTAGTTCAGCAATTGATCGTCCTTGACAAAGCTCATAGGGATCACAGGCATGAAGCTCAAAGCCACGGGATTCTTCCACTCGCTATTCACATCGGGATAAGCGAGCAATGCAGTGAGCAGTTCTTTGGTCTTCTCGTCCACGACGCGCCCGATTGATTCCCGGTAAACACGTTCGAACAAGCTCGTCGCAACGTCCTGCCAATTGGCGATGAAGGGACGCATCCCTTTGGGGTCAAACATCAGATGCAGCATGTTTCGCGGGCCTTTGCGAGCAGTCATGTCGATGAAACAATTGAAGAAGCGTGGCGCGCATTCATTGGTCATGAGCACGTTCCAGTATCGGTCCATCACCAATGCAGGAAACGGTTCGTGTTGCCGCAAGATGCGCTTCAGAGCGTCCGTTACGCTTTTCATTTCAATAGAGTCCCAGGGACTATCGGAGAAAATTGGAGCATATCCGGCCGCCAGGAGCAGGGTATTGCGGTCTCGCAACGGAATATCGAGAGCCTGAGCAATCGCCGTTAGCGTCGAGCGGCTCGGAGCGCTCCGTCCGCTCTCGACGAAGCTGATTTGCTTTTGGGATACGCCGGTGTCGAGTGACAAATCGAGCTGGCTCTTCCCGCGTACATCGCGCCAATGACGCAATAACACGCCAAGTTCGCTCGTCGTCTTCCTGAAATTCGGCGATGTCATCAAATCCACCCTGCTATGAAACCATCGAACGATTGACTGTGCCCCCTTCCGGCGATGTGCAACGATCGATTGGTCAGCCCATTCCGGAGTAGGGCAACAGTGACCGTCACCCACTGCAGACGCACACGCCTGCAGTGGGTGGCGAGTTCGGCCATGGAACGGTACATCAATTATTCCACGTATAGGCCTGGAACGGAGCGTCTAACGGCGGTTTGGTGACGCTGCCCGTGTAGTTCGTGATGGTGGACGCGGCAACGACCGCTATAACTTCAAGCACGAGATCCTTCCCGAAGCCGGCGTCGATGAATTTGTCAACATCCCGATCGTCGAGCCGCCCGCGCTTCTCAATCAAGGTTCTCGCGAGGCCCGAGAGCGCCGCGTGCTGACGATCCTTGGGCGCGCGACCTTCGCGAATAGCGTTAACATCTGCTGGATCAAGTCCCTCCTTGAGCGCGAGCGCCGTATGGAACGCGACCGCCCAGGAGCAGGCATTTGTTACAGCATTCGTGAGAAGAAGAGTTTGAATCTGCGCTTCCGTGAAACTACCGCCGTGAACCCTTTGGAAAAGATACACCAAGCTATTGATCAAGACGGGGGATGTTGCCATCGCACCAGCGATGTTCGGAACCATGCCAAATGCGGTCTTCAGACTTTGCAGCGCGGGCTTTGACTGCTCTGGTGCCGATTCGATCGTGTAGATGGGAAAGCTTTGCATCCTTTGACCTTTCATTAGCGTTGAGAGACTAAACAAGCTCGTTCATCGAGAGTGTCTTTCTCTCTTGTTCGCCAAGAAAATGAACCGTGCGAGCAATGAACTCAATTACATTGGATGTAATATCTTTAAGAGACCGGGCCTTAATGGTTCACCGCCATGGCGAGCCGTCAGGGGCGCACGCCACCGCCAACCCCCGCGTTCCAGGAAACTTGCGATGCTGCCTCTGACGCACGACTTCCGCGATGGGTCATTCGCGTCATTTTGAATGTGCGCCGATTACTTCCGGTCTACCCCGATAAGCGGACAAGTTCGGAGGCGGTCGGCACTTTGCAAACGCGCAGTACCACCACCCCCAACATCGGACGTCCCGCATCTTGCCTTGAAGAGAGGCCTTTCTGACCCCTGAATTTCAAACCGAAGCACTACCTTGTGTTACCATGACAGTGCCAAAACTTCGGCGTAAGTTCGACCGTCCATAATATCCTGGGGAGGAAACAATGGACCGTACGCTCGAACGATCGACCATGCGTAAGGTCTATCTGCGCCTGCTACCGTTTGCAGTCTTGTCCTATGTGCTCGCCTACATCGATCGGATCAATGTGAGCTTCGCCGGGCTGACCATGCGCGGCGACCTCGGCATGTCGGCAGGCACCTTCGGGTTTGCCGTCGGCATGTTTTACTGGGGCTATTTCATCTTCGAGGTCCCGAGCAACGTGATCCTGGAAAAGGTCGGCGCCAGAATATGGATCGCCCGGATCATGATTACCTGGGGAATCCTGGCGGGCCTGACCGCCGTGGTTACGGGCTCGACGAGTTTCGCGATCGTGCGCTTCCTGCTGGGCGTTGCCGAGGCTGGATTCTTTCCCGGCATCATCCTTTACTTCACCTACTGGTTTCCGAGCCATCATCACGCCCGCATCGTGTCAGGCTTTCTAGTCGGGCTGCCGGTCGCGGTGGCGGTCGGCGCGCCGATATCGACGGGGCTCCTCGGCCTGGATGGCTTGTTCGGTCTGCGAGGCTGGCAAGTCATGTACATTGCCGAAGCAATTCCAACCATGGTGATCGGGGTGATCACATTTTTCGTGCTCACGGATCGGCCTGAGCAAGCAAAATTTCTTACCGCGGAGGAACGCAACTGGCTCGTCACCACGATCGCCGCCGAACGCCACGCCACCGAGGCGGTTCGCAAATTCACGCTGTGGCAGGCCTTATACAATCCCAAGGTGCTGCTGCTGGCGTTGAACTATCTCGGCATCGTCACCGCCAGCCTGGGCATGTTGATTTTCATTCCGCAAATGATCAAGTCGCTGGGCGACTACAGCAACATGACGGTCGGCTGGCTCACCATGCTTCCCTATACTTGCGGCGCCATCGCCATGGTGGTGTGGGGACGCATCTCCGATCGCATGAACGAGCGGCGTTGGAATCTGTTCATCGGTTGCGTGTTCTCGACAGTAGGGCTTGTTATCGCCGGCATGACAATGGGCACGTGGTGGGCGCTCGCGGGAATGTCGATCGCCGCGATGGGTTTTTATGGCTCCAAGGGCCCGTTTTTCGCCATGCCACCAATGTTTCTCAGTGGCGCCGGGCTTGCAGCAGGCATTGCCTGGATCAACTCGATCGGCAATCTCGGAGGCTTCTTCGGGCCTTGGTATGTCGGCGTCATGAAAGATCTGACCGGCAGCTACGCAGGTGGACTTTATGGGCTCGCTTTGTTGGGTCTGATCGCGGCAATCGTTTGCGCGCTGTTTCTGCACATTCCGAGCCGCACGCCGTTGTCGGCGGTCGGCGCACCCGCCGAATGATCCTAATCACTCCTGCATGGAATGCGCGGAAATCTTGATTTCTGCAACTTCGGCTGACCAGTTGGGATGTCCGTTCAGGGTCCTTCGACAGTTTGACGATGTCCGTCTCACTTTCGCTTTTCCCCCGATAACGGTCGATAGGCGACCTTAACCTGGCAGCATGCCATAGCCGGCACCAACTCACCGCTTATCAGGGATTGCTGACTTCAAAGGCCAACAGGACGTTGCCGGGTAGACCGCCCCATTGCGCGTAGCCTGAGTTCACGTAGAGCATACCGTCGACTATCGTTGGGCCAGGTCCGTCCATGGCACCGCCACGGGCCGAACCGCCATTCACGATGGGATAGTCGCGTGCGGTGTCCACCTCCCAAAGCAGCCGTGCGTCGTCGGTGGCATAGGCGCGCAGGTAGCCGCTCACCCCGCCAGAGAAAATAACACCGGGAATGGCGGTGACCGCTGCGGCGAGTGCCGGGCTGCAACGCTTGCGGTCACCACACGGGACCGGCGGCACCTGCATGGAGATTTTCCCGGTGGCAAGCTCGAGCGCGAACAGGCCACCGCCTGCATTCGGATCCAGCGCCTGGTATCCGTCGGTAAACCACATGTCGGAGTTCGCGACATAGACATGGTCCTGATCCGCGGCTGAGCCCCACATGATCCCTCCCAGCGGCCCACCCTTGCCGACCCGCGTCTGCCAGAGGATTTTGCCCTCTTGGTCAGGATCCAGCGCGTGGACGACGCCGGATTTCTGCCCGGCAACCAGGACACGCTGTCCGCTGCGCATCGTCACCAGGATCGGCGATTGACCAAAGTCGTGGTCCGGACCGTTGCTTTCCGGACAGTTGGTGCTGTCGCCAATGAGGCAAGACGTGATGTAGGCGTCGTTTGCGGTAACCTGCCGATGCCAGAGCAACCGGCCGGTCGCGAGTTCGAACGCAAGAATCGCATCGCTGGTTTCCGAGGGCGGATCGGAATAATTGTCCCCCGTCGCGACATAGAGCACCTGGCGCTGCACGTCGATGGTGGGCGCCGACCACACCGCCGCGCCGGACGGGCCATAAAGCTGGGTCCCCATAGCATTACGCTTTGTCGGACGCGGCGCCTCGGGAACGGTGAAGCCCTTCCATATCTGCTTGCCCGTCGCACTATCCAGCGCGACGACACTGCCGCGAAAGGTGCAGCATTGGTAGGCGGACGCTGTGCCGGTGGCTTCCTCCATCGACGAAACCGGCACATACAGGACGCCGGAATACAGGGTTGGCGCACCGGTGATCCGGGCGGCCAGATGATCCTCCACCCTCGTCTTCCAGATCAACGCGCCGGTGATCGCGTTCACGGCGTAGGCATTGGCAAGCAGATCGCCGAAGAACACGGCAAACTGGTCGGTACCGGAAATCGGGGCAAAACTGATCGCGGTTC
>WNGK01016862.1_pt1 | contig 10290 bp, 10 predicted proteins | sample 5400601 | NCBI WGS metagenome assembly WNGK01 (sample SAMN13153376, study PRJNA577476) | soil metagenome | isolation source: 60 cm soil or saprolite under Garry oak tree replicate 1 | place: USA:California | collected 2016-06-15 | reverse complement strand
GCTCGTCCTCAGTCTCTGCCTCGTATATGGCACAGAACGATTGGAGCGCCGGGGTATTCTCGGGCATGCAAGCCAATGCAGGGGGTGATGTGTCCCTGATCGGCAAAACGCGCAACTGGGATGACGGGGTATTCACCGGCCAAACTCTCTATGGCAATGGCAACCCTACGCAAGACGTGAGTAGCGGCGTGTATGAACTTTCCTGCGTTAAATCGAGTGAGACGAGAAGCCGCCTGGACTTTGCAGGGCTGTGGAGTGGCAACTGGACGCTTGAAACGGATATCAACGTGCAGGGAGATGTACCCAGGCGCGGTGTCACCTTTGGCACAACGAACTTTACCAATGGGGATGGCAGCTACGGCTATGCGGTAGAAGTCCTCTCTACCTCGATTGAGATACGCAGTGGTAGCAACGGCGGGGCTAATTCCAGTACACAACTTGCCTCTCATACCTTCTCGCCTAAACTGGCCTATGGCTGGTATAGACTTAAAGTGGTGAAGAGTGGCAGCACCTACACCGTCTCGCTTGGCGGCGTGCAGTACCTCTCAGTCTCAGATAGCACCTACACAGCCGCCGCTTACCTCGCGCTGCGTAACCGCAATGGTGAAACCTCGGTTAGCATTACCGACCAGTTTGACAATTTCGGGGTGATGGCTGCCAAATCGGGCACCTGGACCGGGCCAAGCACGAGCATCGGGGGTATCACCACGATTGCAAGTAGCGTCATCACCTGGGACCCCTCACTCTCGCAAGGTGGGACGATTCTCGTGCAGACCTCAACCGATGGCGGGACGACGTATCAGACAGCATCGAACGGCGGGCCGATTGCAGGGCTGGCAAAGGGATCTAGTGGCTCAGGGAAGAATGTGCGCGTGAAGGTGTCGCTCTCTACTCCTTCAACTGGTGTCATGCCTGACCTGGGCAAATTGCAATGGGCGGTGCTCGGTGGCTATATGTCCAGTGGCAGCCGAACCAACCTGCCGCTCGCTATCGACTACATGGACCGGGCAAACGCGGCGCCGCCCAGTGCTGCCTCTGACGGGCAAACCTATGCGAAAACAGGGACGGGCACCGATGCGATAGCCTCGGGTGAACTGACCATCACGAATACCACGGGGGATGTGTACGAGAAGTTGGGCAGCAAGACGGCCGGAGACAGCGAGGATAGTACGCGCTTCCAGTTGAGCGCCTCCACCATGAAGGCAGGGGTGATGCTACGATACGCGGATAGTAACAACTGGTATGCGCTTTTTGCGACCACGACCACGCTTTCACTGGTGAAGTCGCGCAATGGCGTCCAGACGACACTCGCGAGTGCTTCAGTCTCACTCTCGGTCGCGACGTACTACCGCATGCGCCTGCGGGCCGTGGGCTACTTTCCGGTACTGCTCAGTGGCCGCTTCTGGATAGACGGCGTGGCGGAGCCGATAACAACGCCGTTCCAGGTTACAGCCACAGATATATAGGAGGAAGCACAGTGTTACAGCAAGCGACCGCCTTCGGGCCATTCATGCGGGAGCCTTGCGCCCTTCTTCAGATTGCATATAGGGCAAGAGAGCACAAGATTACTGATATCATTGGTTCCATGCCGAGACAATGGTACAACGTGCTCAATGTGATATTTCTTCAACTTGCATTTACAGTAATAGCATGTATTATGTTGCCTTCTGCGTTGCTGTTCAATCTCTTGCAGCGTATAGGTCCCGCTTGCTGTCCGCTTAGATGCACGCCTTTTCTGCTCTCTAACTCTGCCAGCTTCGTGACCTCGTGCAGAGTGTGCATAGCGATGCCTCCATGTGCGCACCTCTTCTGGATGAGCGGCAAAAAAAGCGCGTTGTCGCGCAAGAATGTAGGGACGTTGTGTTTGGTATCGAAGTTGGTAATACAGTCTGCTGCTTCGATAATACCTTCTCCACTTTATTCGCATCTCTGCCGCATTTTTGTGGTGAATTTCTACCTGCCGCGCATTCGTACAAGTTTTACAGACAGTATTCAACCCGTAGCGACAAGCAGGATTCATCGTAAAAAACTGAAGGGTGGCAGGCTTGGTCTGGTGACATCTGGAGCAGGTCATCGCTTCAGGCGGGGTATTCTGCCGTTCCTTCCCACGGGCATAGGATGCCAATTGGCGTGTGTGTTGGCATGTTTTGCAATAGGTAGCCAATCCACTTGGGCGCGATTGAGAGATGTAAAAGTACTCGGACGTGTAGGGAAGCCCCTGCTTGCAGTCAGGGCAACGCTTATACCCATCAGGCACAGGGGGCCGTTTACGCATTACTGCCTGCACACAGGTTTTACAGCGTGCATACAGGCCATCTTGAGAGGACTTAGGGCCTTTACTGGAATAGAAGAATTCAAGGGTTGCAGGTTTATCTTGCTGGCACTTTGTGCAGCGTTTCAATGCAGTGGAAGCATCCATGCTCTGAATTGCCTTTCATCCAGTTGCCTTGTTCTTGCAGGCTGCCAGGGGAACAAGGCTATTCCCTTTTCGCATGGGGTAATTACTCCCACTCTATGCAGCCATCGTCTTAGTATACCATTCCTTTTCGTGGCTGTAAAAGTGGAAGGAGCATACTTTGGGTAACTTCTCGGTCCTCAAATTTCAGGGCAATACCGGTACCAGTGATGCCTCACCGACGTTCACAGATATATTGCTGAATACCGCAAATTATGAACTGCGTATGTGTGCTTCCGGTGCAGGCGCTGGCAACATTGCCTCTGCTGCCTGGCCGCCGTACCCGCAACCCGTCTCTGTCGGGGTTTTGCCTGAATGCTGGATCTATCTTGGGAGCGACAACTCGGGCGGGCTCAAGGTGACGACATACGATGGCACGACAGCGCACTATAAGCAGTTTCTCATCTCGTGGGACAATCTTGGCACCTTTGCCGCAGCGCCTATCATCTCTGCTTGGAAAGACAATACCTATCCTGCGGCCAGCCCTGGCACACAGCCAGGCTCACCAGGGGATGGCAGTGCTATTGTGAACGGCCATGCTACCGATACGAATAGCTTTAGTTATCTTCACGCTAATGCTTACGGCTATGGCGTGGATACTGGTGGCACGCAGCAGACTCCCTCGGCCAATGCAGGGGGTACTTTGGCCGCGAACTCTCATAGCGCGGCAGGGGCAGCGTCACCTGCGACCGGGGCCTGGCTAGCGACCTGGCAGGATCTGCAAGCGGCAACAAATTATATTCAGGACGGTGTGACCCCGAAAGCGACCACGGCGGGTTTGTGGTATTTCCTGATCGCCTTATATACTGGACCTGGCATGGCTGGAGGGGCACTCGTGCCGCAATTGGGCATGCAGTACCTGTGGGTGTAATTCTATGTTGAATGCATTACGTAAATTTGCGCGAGGTGAGTCCTACTGGCGAGCCATCCTCACCACTGGCCGCGAGGTGAGTGAAGTGCAGACGGTCACGTACAATGGCAAGAACAAACGTCCGATATTATGGTTGGAGGACATAATCGCATCGGGTGATGCGGCGCGGATCGCTGAACTCTGGATATGCACGCCTAAAGGTGACGCGGCGTTGCGGATCACTGAGCCGTATAGCGCGTATCAGTGCCAACAAGGGGTACTCACGCTGCAAGGGCGGCGGACCACCGCGCAAATCATCGGGCGCGTGGATGATAAAGCGAGCGGGCGTGGCGTGGCCTTTATTTGGGATGTCATCACGCAGCAACTTTACAAGGACGAGTCGGCCAACGTAACGGCCTTTGGAGCGTGGCGGCCTGGCATTGTGCCACCAGGGGCGCTCGCGTTGCCGGTGATCGGAGGGAGGTTGTAATTCATGGCGATCACCAAAGATACAACATCAAGCGTCGTAGGAGGAAGTGCTACATCGCTCACCTGGGCGCATACCGTTGGTACAGGATCAAACACGATTCTGGTGGTTGCGGTTCGCATTAACAGCGGGACAGCGACCGTCACAGGAGTGACCTATAATGCTGTGTCGATGACCCAACTTACCTCGAAAGTCCAGGGGTCTAACACGGTCTATCTCTTCTACATCCTCCTCGGTACAACTACGTCAGCCTCACATAACATTGTGGCGTCGTTTTCTGCCACGGTGACCTCGATAGGGGTGGCTACCTCCTATTTTAACGTGGCACAGAGTGGAACATGGGGAACAGCAGCAACCTCAAGCGGGGCATCAGGGAATAGCTCAAATACCGTTACTACTACCAGTAGCAGCCAGGAAGTGGTTGACATCAACTATGAGTTGGGCACCACTGATGCCACGGCTGGGGCAAGTCAGACCAAAGAAGTGAGCAACGGGACCTCCGCGCTTGGCTGGCTTGACTTCGGGGATATCGCAGCCACCGGCTCATCCATGTCGCTCTCCTGGACCAATCCAACCAATACGGCCTGGATAGAACTCTCGGCAGCGATGAATGTGGCAGGCACGCAGGCGACTAAATCGCTTGGTGTGCGACTACGCCTGGCTGCGCAGAAAATCGTCTCGGCAGGGGTGAGATTGCGCCTGGCTACCAAAAGCACCCAGTCGCTCGGTATGCGTCTGCACCTTACCACCGGCATTCAATCGGGTGGCTACTGCCTCTATGCCAATGGCACAGGCGTTGCCTCCTTCACTGACTTCAGGGTGACGGCCTCCCCTGATCCAGCACTTGCCCTGGAGCCTGTAGGCAGGCTTGGCAGTTCCTTTGTCAGTTGGAATGCGATCCTGCCCAGTCCTGCCACCACGCTCGGCATGTACACGAGTCTGCGTGGTGACGGCTCCGATTGGTTTGACGTGTCAGCGCAATCGGGCGGGCCAATTCCAGGCTTGTACGGCCAGCCGGACCCCACTATTGATGGCTTTGGTGTTGATAGCCACATGAACTACACGGCGACCAATCAGACCGGCGGTGCAGCACCTACGGCCACCTACGACACGGCCAAATCACGTGTCATTCTCACCGGCGGGAACAATGGCCTCTACCTCTACAACAGCATTGCGCGGGCTGATATCGACGAATTGGCTATCATGGACACAGCCGACGCAGGCGGGCTGGTATGGCGTTTCGTCGATGCCAATAATTTTTACTGTCTTGTCGTTTCCGATCACCTGGCAGCAGTAGGCACACCACAGCGGGCTACACTCTACAGCGTGAAGGCAGGGGTACAGACGCAACTTGCACAGGCCACTATTCCCTTTGTGCGTAGTACCTTTCATATCCCCCGCGTAACGATGCTGGGCGGCGTGATTACGGCCACCTGGGATGGCGCGGCACTCTTTTCCTATACCGACTCGTCACCACTTGGGGCGGGTAACGTGGGACTCTTCAATAATGGCGGGGCGACGGGCTCACGCTATTATCAACTGTGGATACAACCGCAGGGGGATTTGCTCTTAAACACCTACGTCTACACCAAGGAAGCCCCGGCGACCACTGATGCGACCGTGACGCCTCAGCTTCTGGATATGACCGTAGCGGCCTTCAATCCCAACATCGGCCCAGGGGCACTCATCCCGGCAGTCGATTACCGGCACCAATTCATGGACAAGGTCGGGGATGATCTAGTGAAGCAATCGGTGGATTATTCCTGGTACATTGACCAGAATTTCCAGTTCTATTTCCGCAAGAGGACAGCCATTCCCGCGCCGTGGGCGCTCTACAGCCTGCCCTTTGGCGTGGCAGCGGCAGTTGATTTGGAAGCGGACAGCAACCTACAAGTCACCGTAGCCAATGATCTCTATCGTAACCGGCAGACGCTGACGGGCGTCATCAACAGTGGCATCTTCTCTGATACGTTCATAGGGGACGGTTCCAAACAGAGCTTTACCCTGCGCTACCCGGTTGCGCCGGGGACGATTCCCACCATTTTGCTGAACAACAACCCGCAATCGGTGGCACTAAAGGGGCAAAGTGGGGCACAGTGGTACTACACCCCTGGTGACGCAGTGCTTGCCCAGGATACGGGCGGTGTGGTGCTCATCTCAACCGATACGCTTTCTGTGCCTAACTACACCGGGACATTTGAGGATTCAATCACGGTTGATAACGTGGCTGCTCAGCAAGCCATGGCTGCTACCATGAGCGGGACGGGGATAGTGTATGGTGCGGGACTGTATGGGACGGGGCTCTATGGTCTTGCCCCCACCAGCACCGGCATTGTCGAGAACGTGGAGGACGTGTCATCCCGCGCCATGAGCTACGCCTCGGGGTTGGTGTATGCGGGGCAATTACTCGCACGTTGGTGCATCAACAATGCGCGTACCATGCAATTCACGACGTTGCGTAATGGACTCCAGGTCGGCATGATTCAATCGGTATTTGTGCCCGAAGAAAACCTGTGGGACGCGCAGATGCTGATTACCGCGATTGACCCCATAACGATCAAGACGCAGCCGGGGGACACGATTCAGTACAATTACTTAGTGACGGCCAGTGAACTCCCACCGATTTCATCCTGGTCGAAGCTGTTCGGGAGTGGCCTGTTATTCACATGAGAAGGAGAGGAGTACACTATGTCACGATTACCCACCGTCAGCGGCGATGCGAACGCTTGGGGGAGTATCCTCAACGATTTTTTGAGTGTGGCGCATAACAGTAATGGCTCGCTGAAAAACCTGTTTATCAACCTCAAGGACTATTGCAAGATTGATGGCTCAACGGACGATAGTATAGGCTTCACCACTGCCTACACGCTTGCATCCTCACTTGGGATGGGGCTATTCCATCCTGGTGGAACACTCGTCAAGGGCAATGACACGCTGCTGCCCACTGTGCCGATCATCGGTGCAGGTCCAGGCGTCAGTATCTTCAAACTCAAGAACGGGGCGAATACTGATTTATTCAGCGCCAATACTGGTAATATCAATCTTTCGGCTGCATTTGGCAGCGGGAGTTCAACCGGTGTCACCGGGTGGAGCATGAGCGGCCTGACACTGGATGGGAATAAAGCCAATCAATCAAGTGGACCATCCTATCCGTTTCGCTGGTATGGCTACGGGGAGCAATTGCAGAATATCGAAGTCATCAACGGATTTACCGGCGGCATCCTCAAAGATTGGCATGCAGCGACGCCAAATGCGCAGACAGGCTATTGGCGAAACATCAATGCCCACGACAATAACGGCATAGGTATCCAAGTTGGCGGGCCGACTGACATGGTATGGGATCGTGTTGACTCACACGGGAATGGTTCACATAGCTACCATATCGCGCCAAATGCAGGCGGGCCATGGATGGGCACCGGCTACCGGATCAAGCAAAGTGACCTGGCTGATTGAAGCGCAAATCAGCGCCACGAATGGTGAGGCGGAGGGCTCAGACACGGCACAGGTAGTGATACTGGCAAATGAGGTGCAGTGGTTCGGCGGGCGTGTGTTTGCGGGCTCCGGTGGTGGTGCAGGGTTTCAGATAGGACAGACAGCAGGCGGAACACCCTACGCAGGTTCAATCAACCAAAGTGGGGGGGTGACAACGGCTGTTTTGCCAACAGGATGCCGTATTGATACACTGATTACCGACATTACGAGCTCGAATGGGTCACTGTGGTTTGCCAACGATGGTGGTAATTTCTTCGACTGCGTGATCTATCAGACTTCCGGCAACTACTTTACCGGCAATCCGATTTCGTTCCTGAACATCAATGGTCATGGACTTACACCAGATGGGACGCAAGGCAAGGGCGGGGTGTTTCAATTCAATATCAGTGCGTTCAGCGCGTTTGTGGCGCGTGATGCAAATGGGCTGGACATCTGCAACATCAATACCTATCCAGGCTCGAAATCTTTTTCCTTCCCGAACGGAACAAGTGTGATCGGCTTTCTGGCAGTGGGGACGCAAGCAGGACAAGAGGTATGGGTTGTGAATGAACACGCAACGAATACAATCTCATGGGCAACAGAAGCCACATCCCATGTTGCCGGTGAGGCGGGAGGAACGTTCGTGCTTAATGGAAAAAGGGGACAGAAGTTCGTATGGGATTCAAGCATTGCGCTCTGGGTAAAAGCGAGTTAAGGAGGCGCGGGAACTTATCATCCTCACGCCAGTGTAAACGGGGGTATAATAGGGGAGAACTTGTATTCTAGTTAAAGGATTCATCCATGCACACCTATATCCTGGTCACAAAAAATACGGCAGATATCGTCAACCTTATGTCTGGTTATCAGAATGCCAACAACATTTTTAGCGACGCTGGCAGGCGGGTCTACGTCTGGACGAATGCGACTATGGACGACAGCGATAATCTTTCCAATCTGCAAGAGCAGGGGGCCATCCTCGGGCTCTTGCGACTGCCGGAGGGAGTATGAACGTACTCCAGTTGGCGCTGACCATCGTGTACTTCGGCTTGCAGTTTGCGGTCGCAGGACTGTTATTCTTGATTTTCCGCTCTATCAATAGTCTCTTGCAAAAGCTCGTTACGCAGGTACTGGAAAACTCTGCACGCGCCACAGTGACGCTAGAACGCGCCACGGTCACCATAGAGCGCCTGTCCAAGCTCCTGGCTGAGATGGAACTAGAGCGAGTCAAGGCGCCACCATCATGAGCTTTACAGATATCGCGGCCATCGTTGGTGCCTTCGTCATCCTGGTCGGTCTCATTGCGACGGCCTTTGGCGTGCGGCCAGCGCTCACGAAAATGGCAAATACGGTTAAGGATGACGTGATTGCCACGCAGGAGAAGCAAATCACGGCCCAGGATCGGCGCATCAAATACTGTGAAGAGGAAGCGCGGCGCACCAAGCGCGAGCTCTACGCCGTGCGCTACTTATTCAAGCAGATGGGCTACTACACCACCGTCGAGGACGGCTTTGTGAGCGCCTTCGATGTGAGTCAGAAGGTGACGCATACGACACAAATCCGGCCCCTGCACAAGCTGGATAAGCCGCCGGATGACAATAATGGTGATGAGACACAAGAGGATGCATCCTAGCATCCCTACACGAAAGGAGGTAGTATGTCATTTGGGCTCGACTATGTATCCGGGCCTTCAGTCGCGGATCTGAAAGCGATAAGGGTAGATGGGAATCCAATTACCTTTGTCTGCCGCTACACCGGCTACTTCTCAGGATATGATATAGCGCATCCTGAAATTCCACAGGGGAAAGTCCTCACGCCAGGAGAAGCTATGACGCTCTCGCAGCATGGCATCGCCCTGGTAAGCAACTGGGAATGGTCTGCAAACAGAGCGCTTCAGGGGTATGATGCCGGTGTATGGGATGCCGGAACCGCTGCAAAGATACACCATGCCTGTGGCGGTCCATCTGATAGACCAATCTACTTCTCAGTCGATGTTGATGTAGCTGAACAGGCTGTGCTCGACTACTTCAAAGGCGTCGCCTCAGCCATCGGACTACACAGGACTGGCGCCTATGGCTCATACCGCGTACTGAGAGATCTGTTTAACGCGGGCGCGATCACGTGGGGCTGGCAAACCTATGCATGGTCATACAGTGCATGGGAGCCGCGAGCGCACATTCAGCAATACAGCAATAACATGTCCCTGGCCGGTCATTCCGTTGATTATAACCGCTCGATCAAGAGCGACTTTGGACAATGGTACTTCGGACAGCCTACACCCATACAGGAGGAAACGATGACCCCACTGACAATACACGACGTGAAGCAATACTTCAAGGCTAACCAGGACGGCTCCTGGACCCGCATAGACGTGAAAACAGGCGTACCACTCATGGACAGCCTGAACAAACCGATTGTCCTGAAAGGCGCTATCCTCTCAGACTGGTGTGCCCATGGTACTGATGCCCTGCCTGATATCGGGCTGCCGATGGATAACGAGACGCAAGTGGATGCGAAAAATCACCCTGAGATCGTAGACCAGCAGTTCGAGAGATGTACCCGCCGCTATGACCCCCACCATGTCAAGGATAGCCCACGAGGCGCGGGCGTTGTCTATAGCACACATATCGAGAATCTGTACAGCGCACAAGCGAAACTCGACATGGCCCTTGAGCAGCTCGCCGCCACGCAAAAGCAACTGGATGCACTCAAGGCAGGGACGGTCACAGTGAGTCCCGAGAGTGCCTATGTGGCAGCGGTCAAGGCGGTCAAGGGCATAGTGGACCCGCTAGCCGTGTAAGGAGGCGCTATGACACGAGAGATCAAGGTTCGGGCGTGGGATAGGCACAATAAGGTGTGGATTGGCCCATATACACTCAAGCAACTAGCCGGTGATGACCAGTTTAACTACGATACGGAAGTACATCCCGTCAGTAGTAGATTTGAAGATTTTGACTGGGTAGAGTACGCCGGTGTGAAGGACCGGCAAGGCAAGGAGATATGGGAAGGTGATATCCTGGGATTGGATGA
>WNGK01019739.1_pt1 | contig 10292 bp, 7 predicted proteins | sample 5400601 | NCBI WGS metagenome assembly WNGK01 (sample SAMN13153376, study PRJNA577476) | soil metagenome | isolation source: 60 cm soil or saprolite under Garry oak tree replicate 1 | place: USA:California | collected 2016-06-15 | reverse complement strand
ATGTGCAGTGGATTCCTCCAGCAGTAAAGTGCTTCGTTACGACACAGCATCGCTGCCACTTCTATGCTATACTCCCATACAGAGTGAAACACAACGGTCCCGAAGAGCGAGAGCGAGTATCGAAATGAAGACGGTCATGCATACACCCGAGGCATTGGAGCCAAAGCAGGCTCTCCACCGTTCGCTCCGGCTGCGGTTGATCCTCTGGTACGGCTCACTCATCGCCGTTGCACTGGGGTTCTTTGGGCTGCTGTTCCTGGTCCTGACAACTGATGCCATTGACCAGAGTGTCAATAGCGCGCAGCGAACTGAGGCACGCGTCGCCATGTTAGACGTGTTGGATGATCTGTCTGCTATTCCACCCTACTGGCCAGGCCGACTGACGATGCATGTTGTCGACACCTACCGCGATCCAGGTGCGGTGGTCGAGGTCCTGGATACCCAGGGCCAGGTACACTACCTCTCGACCAATGGTTCGCGTATTCCACTCACCGACGAGACAACCCGTACCGTGCTCGCTGGCCAGCCATCTGTTTTGTATGACACGGCGGTGGACGGTCAGCACGTGCGCGTGGCAGCGCTCCCCATCCGTGCGAAAGTACATGGAGTGAGCAGCGATGTCAACGGGGTGCCCATGGGCAACGGTCCGGTCATTGGCATGCTGCTGGTAGCGAAGTCGCTCTCCGATGTCGATGCCACCATGCTCTTGTTACGAGCTCTTTTGCTGCTCTCTGGAGTCGTCACATTGACGGGAACCTTGATCGCGAGTTTGCTCATCGCGACACGCGTATTGCACCCCCTCTCGGCACTGGTGGCAACGGCACGATCCATCGCTGTCTCCACGGTGCGGGGCACACGCATTGGCAACCTGAGCCAGCGCGTCCCCCAACCACGCGGACGAGACGAGCTGGCGCAGGTCGTAGAGACCTTCAATGAGATGCTCGCATCTTTGGAAAGCGCCACAGAGGCGCAGCGGCGCTTCGTCGCCGATGCATCGCACGAACTACGCGCACCTCTCACAACCATTCAGGGAAACCTGGCTTTCTTACAGCGCCATCTGGAGGAACTCCCGCCAGATGAACGCCGGATCATGCTGGCTGATGCACATGGAGAGACGCTCCGTCTGGCAGAGTTGGTGGAGGAGTTATTGGTGTTAGCACGTGCTGATTCCAGCAACGATACATCACTTGAAGTACAAGCGGAGGAGACAGTGACCGAGGGGCGAACACGAAGCGCTCCACCTGTTGAACTGGATCGTGCTGTACTCCAACTGGTGCGCCAACTGCGGAGGCGACTGGATGTCGAGGGATCGAAGTTGCTGTTAGAGATCGGCAAGATTTCACCAGTGCGAGTGCGCGGGGATGAAGAGAGCCTGCGCCGGATCCTTTTGATCCTGCTCGACAATGCCATCAAGTACGCTCCGATTCGCGACGAGGAAGGTGCGAGTCATATCACCGTTTCTTTAGAGCAATTGAAGGGACAGGCGGTACTGCGAGTGAGTGATACGGGCATCGGAATCGAGCCTGCTGATCTGCCGCACATCTTTGAGCGCTTCTACCGTGCCGACCGCGCACGCTCACGCCAGGGCACAGGATTAGGCCTCTCAATTGCGCAGACTCTAGTGAATCAGCTTGGCGGACGTATCACTGCCGAGAGTACACACGGCAAAGGCAGCACGTTCAGTGTCTGGCTGCCTCTCGCCTGATGCGGATCGGTCATTTCACGAGCTGCATATCCAGTGTGAGGTGAAAGTGGCTATTCCAGGTAAAGACTAAGACATATGTAGCCTTATCCAAGCGGCGTACGCTTTAGCGAGTACGTAGGCAACAAGGGTAATCACTGCGAAGCTCCCAATAAATGAAAATCGCCGCCGTCAGCGACAAGGAGCATCAAACCTCTTGCTATCCTATCACGCCACGTTGCTACGGAAGTAGTTGATGTGTGTACAGCATATACCGTTCAGATGAATTGTCTTTGTGGATTGGCTGAGATGAAACTAAGTAGAGATTTTGTTTAGCGAGTCGCGCTTGGGAAATGTTCTCCCATACTGTGTCCCCGTGAAGGAGAAGTCTTTTTGCCGCTCTTCTTACTTCTCAACATGTGCAGACAGAGGATGAACTCCCCAAGCGTCGCGGTTTGCTCCCATTTCGGATTTGCGTAACCACAGCGAAACAGGGCATGGCTGCATCTTCTCCTGGACTACTGCCACCAGTTGTTCCCTCAGTTGATCCAGGTCCACCACATCACGTAATGTCGCACTGAAAGCAGATGGTAGTTTGTATCAACTTTCTCCTCTCATCGCCGCTGAGGGCGATGTTGTGGTACTGATCCACGCCAGTACAGTACCAATAAACCAGAGTGGGACGGCAAGCATATAAAAGGTTTCGATGTAGTACAGGCTGATGCAGACAAACCCTAACATGCCGCTGATCAGCATGGTAAGGCTAGCAGCACGAGGACGGGTAGTCATAAAAATCGCAGCTATCCCGGCCAGAATTGCCAGGACAAGAGATGCCCATCCGGCCCACAGGCGATAACTATATGCTGGATCACTTCCCACCGTGCTAAAAGCAGAAATGGCGCTCAAGACACCAAGCAAACTCGCTAGCATTCCTAAGACGATGGCGCTTCCTCTCATGTGCTTCACCTTTCTCTATTCGAGAGTGCCTGCGGCTGAAGGTACAGCTTGGGACAGATAATGATGGCTTGTAGGATCGAAGTGAAGGAACATGCTCTGCCCCAAAGTGATGCTCCTGCTCACCTGCTATTAGTGAGACTCGCCAAGAAGAACGCCTGGAGCTTCGTGCAGAAACGCGACACCAGGACAGGGTCAAACTGTGACCCTGCACACCTGCGAAGTTCTTCCAACGCCTGCATGAGTGTGCGCCGAGCCTGATATGTCCGGTGAGCGGTCATAGCCTCAAACGCATCAGCAAGCGCAATCAGTCGTGCACCCAGTGGTATGACTTCGCCGGATATTCCGTCGGGATAACCGCGCCCATTCCAGTGCTCATGATGGTGATAGACCGCCTCTACCACGTCATCTGGCATTCCCAGCTTCCTGAGGATCAGTGCACTGTATGCCGGATGTTTCTTGACCATCTCATATTCCTCCAGAGTCAGGTACGTCGCTTTCTGGAGCAGTGCATCGGGAAGGGCAATTTTGCCGATATCATGAAACAGAGCCGCCAGTTCGATCATCTGCGCCTGTTCATGAGTGAGATTGAGCGCTCGCGTGAAAAGATGGGTATAGTGCTGCACACGCCGGGAGTGAATGTAGAGTTGTACATCTTTCATCTTCACGGTCAGAATCAATGTGGCAAGTAGTCCAGGATACGACGATTCTGGCTCAAAGCGCTTATCTGGCCTTTCAGGTAAGGTTTCTCCCTCAATGACACCCCAAGCCAACTCCTCACCTTTTGAAACAGTAGAGCACACACAATTCATCGTTTGTTTGTCTTTCTTAAACGTTTTCATTCGCACGGTTGCTGTGTAACTGCACACGATCAGTGATAATCTCGATCTTCTCCAGTCTTCCTCCTTCCGGGACAAGCATAGCGCACCTACATGAACTGAAGCTGTGACAAAGCTGAGGTAGGGCTGAGAATGCGAACCGGAGTCAGCCTCTTTTCAAGATCAGTGAGAGGCGGACAGTTCGTCCTGCTTTTTTTCACCCAGCATCTGCTCCAGGGCACGTTGCTCGACAACCGTGGAGTTTGAGAGATCGTAATGGCTGCGTCGGACAGCATCGGTGTACTCCTGAACATCGCTTTCGAGGTAGCCAAGGCGACCCAACGTCTCCCGAACCATTTCCAGGCCACCCTCTAGTTCGGGATAGATAACATGCTGAGCGCCTAATGCGAAGAGCTGGTGTACACCCTCCTTAGTTGAAGCACGCACAATAATGGGGACGTGTGGAGCCTCTGCACGGGCTGTTGCCACCACAATGGCTGCCGCAGCTTCATCCGGCAGCGTCACGATCACAGCACGAGCCTGCTTCAGATGGACCTGTGAAAGGATGTCCGAGTTGGCGGCATCTCCATAGAGCGTAGGAATTGCCTGACGCTGCAGTTCTGTGACGCGCCCGATATCTTGTTCGACCACCAGGCGTGGAATACTGAGATGGCCCAGGACATTCACGAGGTTCTGCCCAACACGTCCGCAGCCGATGACCACGATATGATCTCGCAATGACTCCTCCATAGGAGCTTGTACAGAGCCATGCCTGTCCAGCAGCGACCAGAAGGCGGGAACCTTCCGCAGGTGTGCTTCTATCCAGGGGAGCGCTCTGAACAGGAACGGGTTGAGCGTGATGGAGAGCAGCGCACCAGCCAGCAGCAGCGCATATTGCTCCTGCTTTAACACTCCCAACGCGATACCAGCCGAGCCAAGAATGAAGGAGAATTCCCCAATCTGACTACGTCCAGCTGCAAGGATCAGGGTAGTTTGCGCCGGTCGAGGAAAGAGCAGCCCTTGCAGGATCGTCAGCACAAATTTACCCAGGACGATGACCATGACGAGCAAAAATACCTCTCCGACATGGGAGAGCACATACAATGGATTGACCAGCATTCCCACGGATACGAAGAACAAGACTGCAAACGTTTCCCGGAACGGGACCATCTCAGCTCCCACCTGGTGGCTGAGTGCCGATTCGCTCACCACGATCCCTGCCAGGAAGGCACCAAGCGCCAGGGAAACTCCAAAGACAGACGATGCGCCAAGAGCTGTCCCTACCGTAATCACAACAATCGCGACAATGAAGAGTTCCCGAGAACGCAAATGCGCGAGCTGCAGCAGGAACCAGGGGATGACGCGTGTACCGGCCACTACCATGAGCGCTGCAAATACCCCGGCTTTCAACAGGGCAAGGCCAGCCGCTTGCCAAAGTGGCTCCTGCGTCTCTGTAGAGAGCACTGGGAGCAGCACAAGAATGAGTACAGCGATCAGATCCTCCAGCACCAGCCAGCCTACAGCCGCCTGCCCATGCGAAGTATTGAGCAGACCTTGATCCATCAAATTGCGGATCATGACCACAGTACTGGCAATAGTGAGTGCTAACCCTAGCAGGATACCAGCAGCGAGTGACCATCCCCATAGGTGAGCCAAAAGTAAGCCGAGTCCGGTGATCACGGCTATCTGGATGAGTGCCCCAGAAATAACGGTATCTCGGACTGCCCACAGGCCACGCAGCGAGAAATGCAGGCCGACATCAAACAAGAGAAAAATCACGCCGAGTTCAGCAAGCTGCTGGATGGTGGAGAGATCACCGCTGAAGCCAGGCGTGAAGGGACCAATAACGACACCGGCCAGCATATACCCTACCATCGATGGCATCTTCAGCCGGCGAGCAAGGAGCCCACCTATAAATGCCGCCAGGAGTGCCACAGTAATATTGATCAGAATCGGAAGTTCATGTTGCATTTGCCCCCCTTTCTCAGCAAGAGTGGATCCTGTTAGAGTGATAGCGCATATTTGCCTTATTATTCATCTGAAGATAAAGCGTGGAAACGAGCCTTCGTAGAGCACCTTGTACATCTTTCAAGCTACCGATTATCTTCACCTGCGGTGAGATATGTAGGAACTGAGGGAAGAAACCTGGGTACATTGAGGCCTCAACGCATTCATCCAATACGAGCATACCATTTGAAGGTGAGACAATACTGTGGGAAGTCTGAGACAGAGCTGAGAATACCCTGTCGAGATCTCTTTCAGTTGATTCTCAGTTCCATCTCAGCTACTCCACAGGACTAGTTCATACGAATAGCGTATGCTCACTCTACCAGGGGTAAGGGGAGACGATTCTTTCTTCGCTCCCTTGGAACAGATAAAACGAAACAAACACATTGTGTGTATAAACAAGAGGGAGAAACAGATGTTATCTTCGCATCTTCAAGACCGTTTTCGCGTATACGTACAGCACCTTGTTATCTGGCACACGCCTTCTGTTGCCCAACTTCCACGCTGGCGTCATCCGTTGGTCGGCTATCTTGTTGGCCTCCTGTTAGTAGGTCTTGGTCTGGGTGTGGGACTGGTAGAAAGACACCTGCTGCTCCCTTTCTCATTTCCTGGCGTTCCACTCCTTTTTACCATCGTACTGGTAGCCCTGCTGTGGGGGGTAGGACCAGCATTTTTTGCCATGCTGTTGAGCTTGCTAGTTCTCGATTACTGGTATGTTCCTCCCTTTGGAACGCTTGGTGCCTATGAATGGAGTGGCATGCTTCAACTGCTTACTTTTGCCAGCGCTGGCATCATCATTGCTCTCCTCACTCATCAACGCGAGGTTGCGCGTGTGCGAGCGCTAGTCGCCGAGCGCGAGGCAATGCTGCGTGCGAACCAACTTGAAGCGACGTTTGAAGCCATGAACGACGGCGTGGTCATCTATAACAAGCAGGGGCAAGTTGATGTCCTGGTGTCTACACCTGACGAGCGTCAGGTGGTGCTCAACATGAGTGGAGCTCCCATACGTAGTGAAGCGGGAACCATCGAGCGGGTTGTGCTCATCTATCGGGATGTGACAGAGCGTCGTCGGCTCGAGCAGCGTACGTCCGAAGCACTCCGTGCGTTGCTCGCGATGGCGGAGGTGCTGGTCCAGTTCCCCGAGCACCTCCTGTGGGATGAAGAAACGACCCCTCACAGCGACACAGAACGGGTGGGGCAGCGGATGGTCGAACTTACGCGGAGCGTGGTCGAGAGCGTGCATGTCGTCATGCTCTCGGTAGAGCCAGAAGAGGAGATCGTTCGTCCTATCGCTTCCGTGGGATTTACGCCTCAAGAGGAGCAGCGGTGGCAGGAGCGGATGATGACCGCTCCGTTTCTTTCTGATCACATTGGAAGTCACACGCTCCTCTCACGCCTCAAAGACGATGAGGTCCTCATCCTCGAGGGGATGACCTTGCCGTTCTATACCTCTGTCTTTCCCTATTATGTACGGACCGTTCTGGTCGCCCCCATCCGTATCGAGAAACGCCTGGTTGGTGTCCTGTGTGTCGATGACGGCAGTCGAGGGCACACCTACACCTCGCACGAAATGACCCTGACGCACACTATTGCGGGACTGGTGGCACTGATCCTCGCACGAGCACAACTGCAGCGTGAACATGCAGAGGCACGGGCAAATGAGCTTGCCCTGCGTGAGGCGAACCGCCGCATGGAAGAATTCCTGAGCATCATCTGCCACGAACTGAAAACGCCTTTGACCGTCATGCGAGGGAGTCTTCAGTTAGCAGAACGTAAGGTGAAGCGACTCGTCTCCTCAGAAGCACTGTTTCCCGACGAGATGAAGCGGTTTGCCCCCGTCCTGGCACTCTTGGAGCGGGCCAGGAACCAGGTCAGCATCCAGGATCGCTTAGTCAGCGACCTGCTGGATGCCTCGGGTATCCAGGCGCAGACGCTGCACCTGCTTAAGACACCCTGTAATCTGGTAAACATGGTCCAGGAGGCAGTCGAAGACCAGCGTCAAATAAAACCTGCACGAACCATTCACCTTGAAACACCTGCGGAGAAAGACGTGCCTGTCTATGCTGATGCCGACCGTCTTGTGCAAGTGGTCACCAACTACCTGACGAATGCGCTCAAATACTCCCCGGCAGATCGACCCGTCGAAGTCCGTCTTCATGTGGAAGGGCAGATCGCACAGGTCTCGGTGCGTGATGAGGGACCGGGACTGCCTGCGGCAGAACACGAGCGGATCTGGGAACGCTTCTATCGCGTGCCAGGCATCGAAGTGCAGAGCGGGTCTGGAGGAGGACTTGGTGTGGGTCTCTTTGTGTGTCGAACCATCATCCAGCAGCATGGTGGGCAGGTGGGCGTGGACAGTCGCCCTGGTGAAGGCTCTATCTTCTGGTTTAGGTTGCCACTTGCCACACACGGCAGCATGGATGAAGAGGCCATGGTCTGAGAAGCAGTACTGTTTCCTCACTACCTCTTACAATAGCAGAACATACCTGTTTCCAGGATATACCTCGTCGTGGATTGGATTGAATGCCAGTGCTGCTGTTCGTCTTTGATCCAGGCGCGTTTCATCGTAAAGCACTTGTATCTCGTTGAAAGTGGTACTGACTGGAGGGTCGTATGGATTGCATTGGTGATGAAACATCCTGTACTAGTGGTGGAAGCAGGGGAGTCGAGGATACACTGGAGCCAGGGAGGACAAGAGTCTGCTCTTACAACACTAAAGTCCAAAAAGGGCCAGGGTCTTTAGCAACTTGTCCCTTTTGCGCCCCAAGAATGGAATAGTGGACGCTGGTCGAACGCCTTTGTGTGCGAACCTATCCCACTTGAAAGGTGCAGAGTTTCAAGTGGCTTTCATCCGAGTCTTTTAAGAGTTGGATGCCAGACTTCACCCCTAGCCAAAAAATCCCCTCCGCCTCGGTTCTATATGCACAGTGATCATCAGCCCGCAATCTTGTCCAAACGTTTCACCTTCTGTACAAGAACAGTGCCTCCTCGCTTTCTCAGCTTCATCTCAGCATTTTCACAGATCCAACTCAGAGAGCCAGAGTATACATGACTTTAGAGAGTCAAAACAGGGGGCTTTGGCAAACACTTCCTCGACAGCAAAAATACGGTGAAAATGTAGAACGATCTAGATTCCACGACGAACATACCAAGGGAGGATACAATGCAAGTCAAGCACATACGTATGGGCGCGCTGGTCTTCTTGGCGGTGGTGGCTTTGCTGCTCGTCACCGCAACAAGCGTAAACGCAAAGACAGTCACCTTCACCCAAACGTTCCACCACATTACCCAAACCTTTCCCGCTAACAACCCCTGCACAGGGGTTACAGGCACTGTCACGCTTACCTTTAATGGCGTCGTCCATGTGACCATGGACTCCACCACAGGGACAGGACACATGACGGAGACCATGACGGGTGACTTCGTGTTCGTGCCCGATGATCCGACGCAGCCCACCTTCACTGGGCACTTCACAAGCTGGGATGGTGAGAACCAAAATATCCAGAACTTCACGGCGACAGCCATCTTCAATTTGCACGGCACTGGTTCAGACGGGTCACGACTGCAGGGACACTTTCTGACGCATATCAGCGTGAGCGCCACAGGTATAACCATCCGGTTCGACAAGATGACCTGTCACTAGTTCCAAACTCCGCTGGTTCAACCTGGAGAAGTTCAAAAGCGAGTTTCGGACAGAGCGGGTATCCTCCATTGGGTCCCCGCTTGGTGGGTATCGCTGATCAAGGCATCTCTCAGGCTACACGACGGCTGAAAGTGTCGGTGATATCGATGCATTGAGAGAAGCCTTATAGCAGTGACTTTTGAGACCGGGAAATGATACGATGGGGTCGTAAAGAAACGGCTTGGTGTCAACGAAAAGGAAAGGGCTTTATTTGTGAATGCTGCTTTATGCCGGGATATTCAGGCAGGGTTTGCCGCCACAACTCGCAGCCGTGCATTTGCAAGTAGATAGCTCGAGCTATCTACTTGTAAATGCGCACGTTGTTTACTGGAGTGAAACCCTGGCTACATGCCTTAGTCCTGTGAATTAGAACGATGTTGCATTTTTCATACACAAAAACTGGAGTGGAGCAATACCCTGGATGTGAATATGAAAAAAGCAGCAACGAGAAATTTTCTGGTTATTACTCTTTTTTACTGTGTCAATATCCTGATAAGGCACTCAAAAACTGCATGTTCTCGGCCTTGTTTGACAGCAAAGCCGACGATTGACAGCAATTTGCAGCGAACCAAAGCGGACAAAAAGTAGCTATTTGAGCACAAAATGAACGCTTGCGGACACCAGCGAACAAGCCGAACCAATTCCGTCCCCTGGCCCCCTCAACCCATATAAGGTTCCAAAATATCAATCACATCATCCACCACAAACGGCTTCTGCAAAATCGCATCAACCTCGAGTGTAGCTGCCTCTTCCAGATTGTCCATAGCGGACATCAAAATGATTCTATGACGCTCTCTCAAGTGTGGATCTGCCTCAATCACGGCGCATAGTTCTTTGCCATTCATTGCAGGCATCATGATATCCAGAAAAACGAGATAATCTTCATCGCTGCGTAGCAATTGCAAGGCTTCATAACCGTTGCGCGCGATCGAGATAGTATATCCCTCGAATTCCAGAATATCTGCCATCATGTCGCGGATGACTGGATCGTCGTCTACTACCAATATCTTACGAGTCTGGTTATTCTGGTTCATCATCCACATTCTTTTCAATCGGCGGATCAATACATGGAAGATAGAAACTAAAGACCGACCCCTCACCAGGGATGCTCTGTTCAAGCCAGAGTCTGCCGCCCATTGCCTCAATATAG
>WNGK01040304.1_pt1 | contig 10293 bp, 9 predicted proteins | sample 5400601 | NCBI WGS metagenome assembly WNGK01 (sample SAMN13153376, study PRJNA577476) | soil metagenome | isolation source: 60 cm soil or saprolite under Garry oak tree replicate 1 | place: USA:California | collected 2016-06-15 | reverse complement strand
AATCGGTGAATCCGTTCGCGTCCTGGCACGCCCATGTGGATTCCTGGTTATCAGCTCCTCTCGGGGCGGAACAACTGCTGATCATTCGTTTCGAAGATGTGCGCGAGGAACCGTTCAAAGCTTTGATGCAGATTGTGCAATTTCTGGGGTTGACGCCCGACGAGGCGCGAATTCGTGCCGCCATCGCCAACAACACGGTGGAAAAAATGCGGGCCAAGGAAAAGGAAAGTCCGCAACGCGCTTCCGCGCGTGGACGCTTCATACGCAGTGGATCGGCAGGTGGCTGGCGCGGTGCTATGAACCCTGCGCAAGTACAGTTGTTCGAGAAGCACGCTGGAGATTTGCTCTCGAGGTTGGGATACGCACTGGATGCAAAGCCGGCCGAAGCCGTTACGGCCTGAATCGGTTCGCGTTTCGACTCCTGCAATTTTGGCGGGATACGACTCTGGTTTGATCTTCATATGCAAAACATCACAGAAACGTTATCAGGCACGCAGACAGCGAAGTTTTCGGTTCTTGGGGTACGTGTCGACGCGGTGCAGATTCCAGACACGGACCCGGCGTTTCGAGCTGCCCTGGATGCTGCTTCTCTGGTCGTATGCGACGGAATGCCGCTGGTGTGGCTGGGCCGATTACGCGGTCATGCCTTGCGACGCCGAGTATACGGCCCTGAGTTGATGAATGCTCTCTGCAGCGCGACTGGGTCGCGGTACCGTCATTTTTTCTATGGAGGAGCGCAAGGCGTTCCTGAACAACTAGCTAAAGTGATGCAGAGTCGTCACGGCATCCAGATCGCGGGAACTTACTCACCGCCCTACCGGAATTTGACGCCGGAAGAAGATCGGGAAGCGATCGCGATGATCGAGGCGGCGCGTGCTGACGTGCTTTGGATTGGCCTCAGCACTCCTAAACAAGAGCGCTGGATGTATGAGCACCGCGACAAGTTGACGGTTCCGGCTGTTCTCGGAGTTGGGGCCGCGTTCGATCTCAATACCGGCAGGCTGAGTCAAGCTCCGCAGTGGATGCGCGAGAACGGACTTGAGTGGCTGTTCCGTCTGTGGACCGAGCCGCGGCGGTTGTGGCGGCGATACCTGGTGAACGGCCCGCGGTTCGTTTGGAACGTTGGTCTGGAACTGATCAACGCTCGCAAGTTCGACCGTCCCCTGCAAGGGCAGGAAAGAAATGAGCAAGAAGTGAGTCTCTGATTATTCCTGTAGCGAGCCACGCCCGAGATTGCGATTTCTGAGATCCAAAACTCCAGCTTTAAAGGACAAAACGACTATGAAGGCCCAAAAACGAGTGTTAGTGACCGGTGCAGGCGGTTTTATTGGTCATCATCTGGTACGCCGGCTGAAGGAAGATGGCTGCTGGGTTCGCGGCGCGGACATCAAGACGCCTGAGTACGAATCCAGCGCGGCGGATGAGTTCGAGGTGCTCGATCTGCGCGAATTCGACAAGTGCCTGCTGGCGACCCGCGGCGGGATCGATGAAGTCTACAACCTGGCTGCGGACATGGGCGGTATCGGCTATATCACCGCGTATCACGCAGCCATCAGCCGCAACAATATTCTCATCAACGCCAACATGCTGGAAGCCAGCCGCCGGAACGAAGTGAAGCGCTTTTTGTTTTCCTCGTCCGCATGCGTTTACGCGCAGAGCAAGCAAAAGGATGCCAACGTGGAGCCGCTGAAGGAAGAGGACGCTTATCCGGCTGATCCCGAGCCCGGATATGGCTGGGAGAAGCTGTTCGCCGAGGAGCTTTGCCGTTATTACCGCAACGACTATGGATTCGAAACCCGCATTGTGCGCTTCCACAACGTGTACGGGCCGCTTGGGACCTATGATGGTGGAAAAGAAAAAGCTCCTGCCGCAATGTGCCGGAAGGTCGCACTGGTTGCCGACGGCGGGGAAGTGGAAATCTGGGGCGATGGCGAGCAGACTCGTTCGTTCATGTACATCGACGACTGCGTGGAAGGATTGAAGCGGATCATGGCTTCGGACTATCACGAGGCATTGAACCTGGGAACGCCGGAACTGGTCACGATCAATCAACTGGTACAGATGGTTGCCGACGCTGCCGGGAAAAAAATCAGGGTTCATCACAACCTCTCCGGCCCGCAGGGAGTGCGCGGGCGCAATAGTGAGAACAGCCGTACCCGTCGTGTTCTGGGCTGGGAGCCTTCGATACCGCTGCGCCAGGGACTCGCCGTAACCTATAAGTGGATTGCTTCGGAACTTAAGGTTTCGAAGACCAGTGAGCAAGTCCTGTCAGCGGGCGATTGATTGTAAGTCGCTCAGCCCTCCTCCCAGAAAGATTCAATGTCCAGTCTCAATCAAAAAGAGTGCAATAACGGTTCGTCGGAAGGTCCCCTGTTTGTCGTCGGGATGTGGCGCTCGGGTACTTCGCTGTTTTATGCCCTGCTGAATCAGCATCCGCAGATCTCCCTGCTTTACGAGGGGGATCTGCCGCTGCTTTGGCCGCTGTTTCTGGCGGGCAGGGCCAAGTCCGATTGGGCAGAACGTTGGGAATTCTGGAACCTGGCGCCGACCCGCCACCGGCTCGACTTGAAGAGTCTTCCGCGGGAGGTTTCCACGCTGCGGGAAGCGTGTGAGGCGACGTGGAAGCAATACGCCGGCAGCACGATCGGGGGCTGCAAGTCTCCGAACTACTTTGACATGCTGCCGCGCTTGGCAGAAAGTTTTCCGAATGGCAGGTTCATCATCATCTGGCGCAATCCGATGGATATCTGCAGCAGCGTGTTGCGTGCTTCCAAGGGGGATTCGTTTTTTGCCAAACCAGGCATGTTGCTGCGATCGCTTTGTGGTTACCATGAACTCAAGCTGGGGTTCGACAAGTTGTTGGAAAAAGGAAGCCCGGTGCACGCGGTGCAGTACGAAACCCTGGTAAATGATCCCGGCGAAGTGATGGCTGGAGTTTGCCGATTTCTGAACCTCGATTTTGATCCGCGAATGGTGAGCTTACGAGATGCCGATCGGTCAGCGATCTATGACGCGGCGCATCACGAAATGGTGAAGAGCGAGCGGATTGCCGCGACCAAGGACAAGGTTGAAGTGCTTCCGGCGCGAGTGCGCGAAAAGATGGAGCGCTACATTGGCTATTGGCACAAGCAATACCGAGGCGCTTGGCCGGCGGTGCCGAAAGCGGCAGATTCAAAACCGGGAGCCTGGTTTGTCCTCGAACATTTGCTGGATGGCATCCTCTACCGGGGTTTACGCACGCTCGACGGGGCAATCGTGTTTATCTACTGCTAAAAGATGAATAAGTCTTTTATCCAACCAAGTCTGGGAGCACTGGGGGCTGAAGCTGCGCACGAATCACCGCGGCGCTCGCGAGTTGCCATTGGATTCGTCTTTCTGGGATTGGTGCTGGTGGGTGGGATCGCCAGCGTGGCTGGCCGGAGTCTGATTGACCGCTTTGGCGGCCCGACTGTTTTCCTCCTGATTCTGGTTTGTCCGGTGTTGCTGATTGGGTCGGTGCTCTCGTGTCGGCAGGGATTAATCAAGTTTCGCAGTTTCAGGATCCAGTTAACCTGGTGGCATTGGCTTTGGTTGATCATCATTGCCAGCAACTTCGTGTTTCGGACCCGAGATTTCGAGAGCGCCGAGCAACAACCCTTGGATCTGGCCGCGTTCTATCGGATTTCTCTGGTTGGCATCACTGCTTTTCTGCTGACCGTGCGCCTGGTTTTAAAGCGTCCAAACTGGTTGGCATCGCTCTTCAGAGGTTTGGTTGGGATCCTGGGAGTGTTTGCGTTGATCTGCATACTTTCCTCGATCTGGTCGGTGAATGTTCCGTGGACGCTTTACAAGTCACTGGAATATCTGGTTGATGTTTCGCTACTGGCTGCCATTCTCGCATCCGTTCAGAGTACGGAATCACTAGATACGCTTCTGGATTGGACCTGGGTAATCACGGGCGTGCTGGTGGTCACGGCTTGGGTGGAAGCTCCCATCTGGCCTGAAGAGGCGCTGGAAGGAGCGGGTGGGTACATGGGCGGACCGCTGCAGTACCGTCTTTCGGGCGTGTATCCCGGCCAGGGATACAACATGCTCGGGACCTACGGCGCGATATTGGGAACCATTGCGATCTGCCGCCTGCTGTCGGTTCGTGGGAAGAAATTTGATCGGGCGTGGTATGCGATGGTACTGGCGCTCGCTAGCGTAACCATGATCTTCGCACAGACGCGCTCAGCGCTAGCGGGGTTCGTGGTTGGCGTGCTGCTGGTGTTTATTTTCACTAAGCGCTTCCGACTCGGGATGGTTTTAGGTGCAGGGTCTGCCGTTGCGATGGCGCTTACCGGCGCCGGTCGAATGGTTTTGGAATTTCTGGAGCGTGGGCAGACTCACGAACAGATTACGTCGCTGTCGGCGAGAATCGACTGGTGGACGGTAGCGTGGGAGGCTTTTAAATTGCACCCTTTCAGGGGATACGGCGCCTTTGCGGCTGCAATGGTGGTATTCCCAAAACTGGGAGTGAAAGAAATCACCCCTCTTCACAGCGACTATGTGGAGGCTTTGGTGGGTACCGGCATCTGGGGTCCGCTCCTTCTCATCGCAAGCTTACTGGGAGCGTGGTGGGTGCTGGTGAGATTCATCCGGAGGGTGCCGTCGGGGTCTGCGGAACACCAGTTGGCAATCGAGGCAATTGCCGTGCTGGGAGTCCTCACGGTTCGATCGGCGGTGATGGGTGTCATTGCGTCTCACCCGCCCTACCAGTATCTAGCAATCCTGGGCTGCGCGGAGTACTTACGGCGACGCTACAGTCACGGCAGTCGGTCGGCGATCATGGCGGATGAGAGCCTTCAAAGCGGGGTGCTCGGTGCGAACTCCAATATCAGCAGGATTTCTTCTCGGTAGGACATATTTTAGACACCATGCTATTTTGTCTCGTTAGTTGGATTTTTCTAACAGCGTGTGGGGCGGCGGTGGGCAGCGCAATTCTGGCGCTCATGCCGGACTCACGGTTTCCGCGTAGCGGAGACCGGCTCATCACGGCAACGTGGTCAGGACTTTTGATCACCGCCGCAATGCTACTGGGGTTGTCGGTGGTTGTGCCACTGTCGCCGGCGACTGGGCTGGGTCTGATAACTGTGCTCACGGCCTTGGCAATGTGCAACAAGGCTGTGCGGCAGGATATTAGAACGTGGGTTGTTTATCTTACGAGGCCAGCTAGCTTGAGCCTAGGCGTTCTGACAGTGGTTGTGGCTTTGAACGCAACTCGTTTCGTGGAAGCCTACGATACTGGACTCTACCATTACCCGCTGACCCGGTGGTTATCCAGCTACGGAACGGTTCGAGGGTTGGCTCTCATCCATTTCAGGTTTGGCTTTTCTTCGTCCTGGTTTGCACTGGCTGCACCTTTCGACTGTGGTGCGCTACAGGGGCGCATTGGCGGATTGCTTGGTGGTTTTGCCGCTCTGTTGTGTCTTTCGCATCTGGCGCTGACAGTGTCTCGCATCCTCCGGCGGCGCGCGGATCACGCGGACTGGTTCCTGGCCGGGGGATACATCTTCATCATTTTAGTTTGCTTTAGCTGGGCGTTTGAGGTGTCGCTGTCCCCCGACGTTCCCGTTTGGATCCTGACGTTACTGGTGGGATGGCTCATGCTGGTGAGCAGTCAGGCGGGGGCGGACAGCAGCGAAAAGATTGGCTCTCGTGTGAATCCGGCGGTTGTGCTGTTGGTGGCGACCTGCACTCTCACTCTAAAGCCAAGCGCCGCTCCGATTGTGCTCCTTGCGGGGATTTTCTACTGGTTCAACTCTTCGTTGAGGTGGATTCCTCGCCTCATTTATGCCGCGGTTATTGGCTTGATAGCAGTGCCCATTCTTGCGGCGAATCTTACGTCTTCGGGCTGCCCACTTTATCCGAACTCGCTGTTCTGCATGGATGTCCCATGGGGCGTGGGGAAAGCGGCCGCGCAGGTGATTGCTACCGACATTGGAGACTGGGGGCGCTGGAGAGATGCGGCCAGCCCATCGGGCGCGGCGGCGGGGAGCTGGATCGGGTCGTGGATTTCGCAGCCTGACAAGTTGTTGCTGATTTCCTTCTGCGGAATTTGCCTGCTCGGTTTCGTTGCGGCTCGCGGTTGGCGTGAAAATAAAGCATTTCTATATGTGTTGGGGCTTGCGCTTTTTGGCACGGCGTTTCTTCTGATGACTGCTCCCAACCCTCGCTTTGGGGTGGGGTATTTTTCTTTGTATCCGGCTGTCTTACTCGGCGGGGTGGGGCCGAAGCTCGGGCGCTTGGGTTACCGCACAAAACGCGAATCTTCGAGTCTCAGAATCGCGAACGCTCTTCCTTACGCGCTCTCTGTGGTTGCGGTCCTGGTGGCCATCCAAGGGGGCATCCGGGAATTCCGTATCGAACGTGATATTGAAGCCAGTCACCTTCAAATGCCAGTTGATTCGGAATTGAGCCATCGGCTTCTTTTGCCACCGGCGGTCGCCACTTCTCCAGGAGACACCGTAATCACTAAGAATCGGCGACTGAATCGAGTGGGGCACCTGGAAGTGGTGACCGCCCGAACGAACGGGATCGACTATAACTCTCCCAAGGATCGGGACCAGTGTTGGGGAGCGGCCTTGCCGTGTGTGCCGACGCAGCCAGATGGCGATGTGCGTTTGCGTGTTCCCTCCAACGGATTCCGATCCGGTTTTGAACACGATGCGAAACTAGGTGATATATCGAGGAGATAGAGGTGACCATGTCTGAAAACAACACTACAAGAACTGCGTATGAGCTGGTGGAGAGAGAACTCCAGAACAGCGAGGTAAAGCAATTGATTACACGATCCGGCCGGCGTCACCCCCCCGGGCTCGAGAACCCCAAGATCTCGGTAGTCATTCCCGTCTACAACGAAAAGAATACGATTGAGGAAATCTTGCGCCGGGTTCTGGACGCGACGGTGCGAAGGGAAGTCATCATCGTGGATGACTGTTCGACGGATGGGACTCGAGAAATGCTGCAAAATATGGCTGCTCGAAAAGCTCAAGGCGATCGGGAAGTGCCGTCCAGTGATGGCGGATTTCCGGTGGAAGTGAGCGACCTGCGAATTTTTTTCCAGGAGAAGAATTGCGGCAAGGGCGCGGCCTTGCGAAGGGGTTTCGCTGAGGCAACGGGCGATGTAGTCCTGGTGCAGGACGCGGACTTGGAATACGATCCGATGGATTATTCGAAGTTGCTGGAGCCGATCCTCGATGGGCGCGCAGACGTTGTGTTTGGGTCACGGTTTCTGAGCGGCCCGCAACGCGTGCACTACTTCTGGCACTACGTGGGAAACCGGTTGCTGACGCTTCTCTCGGACATTTTCACAAATTTAAATCTTACCGACATGGAGACCTGTTACAAGGTCTTCCGGCGCGAGGTCTTACAGGGAATTCGTCTGCGATCTCAACGTTTTGGGTTCGAACCCGAGATTACGGCAAAAGTAGCGAAAGGAAACTGGCGCGTCTATGAAGTGCCCATCAGCTACTCGGGACGCTCCTACGAAGAGGGCAAGAAAATTACCTGGAAGGACGGCGTCCAGGCATTGTGGTGCATTATCCGTTACCGGATTGCAGACTGACACATCGGTTCCAGTACAGTACACTGACACTGAAGTGAAGGATCAGGAATATGGTCGCTAACGATGTGGGATAATTTGCGGGCCGATTTCCGTTTCCATGATTTTTCAGAGACTGGTGCAGATGCTAGTGGGGGTGTATATCTCGCCGGATGCGGAGATCGGCCCAGGGTTGGTGATCCACACGCCTTTTGGAATTGTGGTGGGGCCGACCAAAATTGGGGCAAATTGCACGATCCAGAGCGGCGTCGTCATCACGGCCGCGACAAAAAGCATAGGTGACAACGTTTACTTCGGGCCGGGCGCGAAGGTGATCGGAGACGCTAGCATCGGCAATAACGTGGTTATCGTCGCGAACAGCGTGGTTCTGACCGATGTCTCCGACAACACCACCGCCATGGGGGTGCCGGCGCGAATTCGGCTCCCTGGCGGCCGTCCCAAGCGCTTCAAGTGGCAAACTGTCGACCCAAAAGGAAGCCAAGTGCAGGGGGCTAATGGGCGGGACATGTCAAAGGCTAAAGTGTAGTGAGATTTCACCATTGACCGGGCAGCTCATACCGTGAGCCGCACTACCTGTGATTTGGAATTCTGATTTCCAGCAACATCATTTCTGATCAACTTAAAAAGGGAGTCGCAATCATGGCTATCGATCAATCCGCCACGGTGAGAGAGCAAGTTCGTGAGTTTGTGCAGAATCTGGCTAATGCGAAGGGCATTAGCTCGTTCAGCGATCAGGAGGCACTGCTGGACAGCGGGATTCTGGATTCACTGAGCATCTTTCGACTGGTGGCCTTTCTCGAAGACACCTTCCGGGTCAAGATTGGGGACCAGGAAATCACCAATGAAAATCTGAAGGACGTCGAGACCATTGAGCAACTTGTTGTGTCGAAACAAGGTAAATGAGAATCCAGGCCATATGTAGACGTTCCTCCGGAGGCACGGGGATTTGTTTATTGCTTGCGGTGTCAGCCATTTTCGGGCTGAGTGCCGGTGCACGATCTCAACAGGCTGTCCAGTCCAAGGAAGTCAATAGTCCCAAACCGGCGAAGTGCACAGATCCTCTACCTGGCGTGGACGTTCCAAGCGCGCCCCATGGTTTATTTGTTCTTCTCTTTCCGGGCGCGAGGGTGAATGCGAAGGCCACAGCCCTGCTTCACGTTTCAGCCGTTTGCGGCGCCAACATCTACATACCCTGGCGAAATGTTGACAAGGGACCAGGGGTGAACCCGCGTTACGACTGGTCTTCGGTGGATCAGCAAATCGCTCCCTGGGCCGCCGCCGGGAAGGTCGTCAATCTGATTGTGTGGGCGACCGGATACGGGGCGAGGGCGAATGCTACGCCCGATTATGTTTTTTCCAACGTCGCTTCCGTAAACTGTCCAAGTTTTGGCCATACCCCTGTGTTTTGGGATCGAGGCTTCGTGGACAGTTACCAATCGTTCATGTCTGCGGTGGTCGGGAAGTATGGCAAGAACACGTCGATCGGATATATCCGCTTCGGCTTGGGCGCGGGCGGAGAAATCTATCCGGCCTGCATGTATGCGCTTATGGACCATGGGTTTTCGAAGCCAACATGGCGGAAATACTTGTTTGACATGCTGGACTATGAGAAATCCCTAAATTCGCCCAAGCAGCTTGCGGTAGGGCTTAACGCCTTCGGGAATCCACCAGACGTGGCGTTTACTGCCGAGGTGGCCGAGCATGCAGTGCAGAATGGGATCGCGATCGGCAATCAGGGTCTATCGATTCAGGATGCTCGAAACGACGCGGCCGCGCGTCCATGCATGGCGGACTGGTGCCGCATCTTCCGGCGCTTTCGGGGGAAGGTTCCCCTGGTTTTACAAACTGGCGGAGTGAGTAATCCTGAGGGCTCGGAACCCACGGGGTCGATGGTGGATATTATGCCGTTCGCACTCAGTCAGCATGTTCAAATCTTTGAGTTATATGTTGAGGATTTGCTCGTAGCCTACGATCCTTCGAATCCGCAATACGCCCAGCACCACTCCGAGTACCAAAAGGCATATGAGGGTGCAGTGAAGGTTCTGGGAGGAAGCTGATCTGAAGAGGAGCTCAGTGGGTCGGATTACTGCCCCAGGACTCCGCCATTGTTCAAGGCTGTATCCGCTTCACCAGCGTGATCATTCATTGGAGGTGCTTTGTGTCCCGTGGGGCTGGATTTTTTGTGATGTTCGCTGTGGCAGCACTGATCGCTGTTGGGGCGGGTCAGCTTGCGATCGTGGGAGTTCAGGGGAGCGGGACTCCCAGCGTGTCCTTTCTTGCACCACAGAACTATACGGTCGGGCTCCTTCCATTCAACAGCGTCCTCGCCGATTTCGACGGCGACAAGATTCTGGACATGGCTGTCGCAAACAGCAACCCGGGTACGGCGACCATTAGCGTGCTGATGGGCAACGGGGACGGAACGTTTCGAACACAGACTACCTATGCGGTCGGCAACCAGCCTACGGCGCTGCTGGCGGCAGACTTCAATGGCGATCATATTCTGGATCTGGCAGTTGCGAATGAACTCGGCCGGGGTGCAGGGCAGTGCCTCTCGATCCTCATCGGCCGGGGAGACGGCACTTTCAAGCCAGCGGTCAATTACCCGGGCGGCCAGGCCCCACGTGGCATTGCAGTTGGCGACTTTAACAACGATGGCATTTTGGATTTGGTTGTAGCGAACAACGATGGGAACAATGTCAGCATTTATA
>WNGK01018852.1_pt1 | contig 10295 bp, 10 predicted proteins | sample 5400601 | NCBI WGS metagenome assembly WNGK01 (sample SAMN13153376, study PRJNA577476) | soil metagenome | isolation source: 60 cm soil or saprolite under Garry oak tree replicate 1 | place: USA:California | collected 2016-06-15 | reverse complement strand
CCGACGACGATGTCCTTGGTATCCCAGAAGACGAGCTGCTTGACCCCGGCACCGGCCGGCATGGTGTACGTCAGTTGCAGCGATCCCGACCCGGTACCACCCGGCGGCAGGACGCCGGCCGCGAGACCGAGCGTGGCCGGCGCGCCGGTCGTGTTGCGCAGCCGCCAGTTCGCCACATCGGTCAGGTCCGACACGAGCTGGCTGTTCGACCCGACGGCAACGCTGGCAGTCGCGCTCTGGCCACCGACGCTCGCCGTCACCGTGACCAGCCCGGCCCCCTGGGCTGCCGCCGTGAACACGCCGTCGGCCGACATGCTGCCCAGATCCGGCCGGTCCACGCTCCACCGCGCGGCCGCCGCCGGCACGCTCACCGACGCCTGGCCAAGCGCGGTCGTGGCGGACAATGCCAACGCCTGCACGGCGCCGTTCGTCAGGTCAGGCTGATTCGGTGACACCGCAAGCGAAGCCAGCCGATCGACCACCCGCAACGGCTGTGTCGACACGACCCCGCCGTCCCGGGCGAGGAGTACGCCCCGGCCCGCCCGATGCACGGTGAGCCGGCCGTCCGACCAGTCGGCCAGGCCCGGCGGATCCACCGTGACCGTCGGTGGCACGGCCGCCGGATTGGCGTCCCGATCGGTGGCATAGACCGGCACCGGCACGGTGGCCCCAGGCACGGTCGTCACCGGAGCGCCACCGTTGATCACGACCGAACTTGCCGCGCCGGCAAGGGTTTCCGTGCTGTAGACGAAGAGTCCGTTGGCGACCGGTCGTTCCACCCCGTCCGACGGCGAATTGAGCACGGACAGGCCGGCACCGGGTGCCCGCGCGACCATCTCGGTCGACCCGCCGCCGTCGAGCAGCAACGCGCTGTCCGCCCCGTGCTGCACGAGATACCCGGCCACCTGCGCCGGGCTCACCCCCACTGCCGTGGACTCGCCGAACCGGCCGTCCAACGTGACGATGATCGCGTGCCGACCGTCCTTGCTCAGTCCCACAGCGGTTTCCGGGTTCACGCCGGATGGCGGCGTACCGGTCGGATCGTTGTAGACAGCGCCGTCCCGCACCAGCATCGTCGCGCCGGACAGCAGCTCGCGCGGCTGGTTGTCCGGGCTGATCCGCTCGCTGACCGACAGCGTGTCACCGACCCGCACGGTGGCCGCCAGCCACTGCCCGCCACCCCCGCCACCGAGCAACCCGGTCGTCCCGGCCGGCACGGACGTGACACCGGTCCGCACGGAATCCACCACGAGACCGCCGCCGTTGATCGAATGCCCGGCAACCAGCGCGGCCGGCGCGGCCAACGTGCCGGTGGCGCCCAACGCGGGCGTGATCCGCGTGATGGCACCGGCAGCCACGTCGTTGACCACGTTCACCGACGCCAACGGCGAACTGGCACTGCCGTCGGTGACCGTGCCGGTGTAGTCCTGCGGTCCGATCGCCATGCTGCCGTCGGCCCGCACGACGAGCTGCGCGTTGTAGTGCGCACGCGGGCTCTTGAGCAGTTGCCCGTCCGTGACGACACCGCCCAGCGGGCGACCGCTGGCGTGGATCTCGAAGTAGTCACCGTTGATGCCGGCGACGGCGTGCGTGCGCGCGGCCATCGAACCGACGGTCTCGTCGGCGGGGTCGGTCAGCGTGTCACCGGCCTCGACCACACCCAGCCGGACGTTCGGATCGGTCAGGTCGACGTCCAGCACCTGGGTGTGCTGGCGGCCGCTGACCGTGTCCAGCGTCTCCGACCGTGCCGTGACGCCCCTGGTCACCGTGACCGGCGGCGTGGCGTCGCGGTCCACGACCAGGTTCCAACCGGCCGGCGTGGCCGGCAACCACGACGACGCGCCGGCCGCCGCCACGGCAAGGGGCGCGGCGGCCAACAGGCCGCCACCGACAACCGTAACCACCAAGCCTAACTGGAGAGTTTTTTTCCAACCATCCATGGCGCGGCTCATGGGACCTCCTGGCAGGGCGAGCTGGTATGAACCAGCCCAGCACGCCAGGATGTCCGCTGGATAGCGGCCAGGCGGCTTACAGCCATGCGGCAAGCAAACCGTCGACCTACCGGATCAGCAAAAGATAAACCAACAGGGATTACGCGTTCGGGGCGGCTTGTGCCTGGTGGTGGTCGGCACGGCCGTCGGCGACGGCGTGGTCGGTAGCGGCGCGGACGTCATCACGACGGACGCACTCGTCGGCGACACGGCCGGGACGCGTGTGCGCGACGTGGCCTTGACCGTCGTCGTGACGGTGACGGTCGCCGACGACACAGCACTCGTGACCGACGCGGCGACCGCAGTGGTCTCCGGTACGTCGTTCGCGACAAGTGGGAACGAGTTCTCGGCGCTGCCGGCGGAGCCGTCCGTACCGGTGGACACTCCGAGCAGGAACAGGGCGGCGATGGCCGCGCCGAGGATCGCCCCCAGCGCCAACCGACCCTGCCCGCCCAGATCCGCTGCCACCCCGTGTACTTATCGGTTGAGCAAGTTGCCGTCAAGCGGTTCGGCGCAGAAATCCGAAGTGGATCACATTTCCACGAGTGCCTGTAGCGCCCGCACCTTCTGCCACGTTTCGTCGTCCGCCGGAGTGTACGTTGTGAGCTTGATCTCCGAACGCCGGCCGAACCAGAGGTGTGTGTAGTCCAGTCGCAACAGTCCGACTTCTGGCTGCAGATAACGTTTTGTCAGGTTCTCCGGCGCCTTTACCTCGTGCTCGTTCCACATTCTCTCGAACTCGCCGGATTCCGCACGCAACCGCTTGACCAGGCATTTCCAGCTCGGTTCCGCGACATGTTGGGCCATTGCCGCACGGAACTGGCCGACCAGCCGGTGCGCGTTCTCCGCCCAGTCCACAATGCGCGCACGCCATGCCACCGACGTGAACAGCAGCACCAGCGTGTTGCGATCCTCGAACGGCAGGTCGTCCAGGCCGCCGACCATCCGGTCATACGTCCGATTCCACGCCAGGATGTCGCCTCGGGTGTTGGTCACCACGGCTGGAATCGGTTCCAGTTGGGTCAGCATGGTCCGCATGGCGTCGGTGATGGCGCGGCAGTCCTGGGTCAGCGGCGGTTCCGGGTGACCGGCCAGGGTGTAGAGATGGGCGCGCTCGTACGGGTCCAGCGCCAGTGTGTTCGCGATCGCCGCGAGCACCTGTTCCGACGCGTGGATGTCGCGGCCCTGCTCCATCCACGTGTACCAGGTCACGCCGACCCCGGCGAGCTGCGCGACCTCCTCGCGCCGCAGCCCCGGTGTGCGGCGGCGGCCACCGGGCGGCAGCCCGACCTGCTCGGGTGAGATCCGCTCGCGTCGGCTGCGCAGGAACGCGGCCAGCTCGGTGCGCCGCACCGCACCGCGCTGCCTGGTGGTCAGCACCGTCGAGCCGGGTACCTGGCTGTCCGTCTCCAGATCGGTCGCCGTAGCGCTATCCTGCACAAACGTGGTCACCCGAACACCGTCCCATCCGACCGAGCCTGTTACCAGGTAGTCGTACTACCCGGATAAACACTCACTGGCTACCAGTCTAGACGTGGCGCATCGTGGGTGCCATGACAACGGAGCTTCAGACGGCCGCCACCCGGGCGGCCACCATCGCACCACCGCGGACAGCCACGTTGTCCGGTGCCGGACTGGCGACGGTGCTGATCGGCGCGGCCCTGCCGATGATCGACTTCTTCATCGTGAACGTCGCACTGCCCACCATCGACGCGAGCCTGCACGCCTCGACCGCGACCCTGGAACTGGTCGTCGCCGGCTACGGCATCGGCTACGCGCTGCTGCTGGTGCTCGGCGGCCGGCTCGGCGACACGTTCGGCCGCCGCAGGCTGTTCCTGGCCGGGATGGCCGCGTTCACCCTGACCTCGCTGCTGTGCGGGCTGGCGCCGACCGCCGGCCTGCTGGTGCTCGCGCGGGCCCTGCAGGGCGCGTCGTCCGCGATGATGCTGCCGCAGGTGCTGTCCACCATCCAGGCCACCACCACCGGCCAGCGCCGTTCCCGCGCGCTGGGCTTCTACGGCGCGGTCGGCGGAGTGTCCAGTGTGGTCGGTCAGTTGCTCGGCGGCGCCCTAGTCGCCGCGGACGTCGCCGGCACGAGCTGGCGGCCGATCTTCCTGGTCAACGTGCCGGTCGGCATCGCCGGCATGCTGCTGGCGCGACGCACGGTGCCGGAGACGAAATCGGCCAACCCGATCGGCGTCGACCGCCTGGGCACGGTGCTGCTCGGCGTCGCGCTGCTGTCGTTGCTGATTCCGCTGATGCAGGGCGGGGCGTTGGGCTGGCCGGCGTGGATCTGGGTGCTGCTGGGCGTGTTCCCGTTCGCCGCCGCCGCGTTCGTGATGGTGGAACACCGGGTGGAGCGGGCCGGCCGGGTGCCGTTGCTGCCACCGTCGATCATGCGGGTGCCCAGCATGCGCCAGGGACTCTCGCTCGGCGTGCTGTTCTTCGCCGGCTTCGGCGGTTTCATGTTCGTCTACGCGGTGACCCTGCAGGGCGCGCTGCGGATGGGCCCGTTCGCGGCCGGCCTCGCGCTGACCCCGCTCGCCGTCGGCTTCTTCGTGGTGTCGCTGGTGAGCAGCCGGCTGGTCACCCGGTTCGGCTCGCGTGTCGTCGCGTACGGCGCCGTGATCCAGGGCCTCGGCGTGGCCGTGCTGATCGGTACGACCCTGCTGACCTGGCCGCACCTGAGCACGCTCGACCTCGCGCCCGGCCTGGCCCTGGTGGGCATCGGCAACGCCATGACGATGACCACGCTGTTCCGGGTGGTGCTCTCCGGCGTGCCAGCGGAACGGGCCGGCGTGGGCAGCGGGGCGCTGGCGACCACGCAGCAGACCGCGCTGGCGCTGGGCGTCGCCGTGCTGGGCACCACGTTCACCAGCCTGTCCCCGGCCGGCGAACTGGGTACCCGCAACAGTTTCGTGCTCGTGCTCGGCGTGATGCTCGTGATCGCGACGCTGATCGCGACCCTCGGACGCCGGCTGTCGTGACCCTACGAAAGGCGTCGCGCTGCGAGTTCCGCCAGCAGCGCGGCGCCGTCGGGCACGACGGCGTCGTCGAAGGCGGCCAGCGGCGAATGGTTGTTCGGTGCGGTCTCCGGGTTGGCCGACTTGCTGGCACCGAGGAACACGTACGCCCCGTGCACCTCCTCCAGCACGCGGGAGAAGTCCTCGGATCCGGTGAGCGGGTTCTCCAACGGCTGGAACACGTCCTCGCCGAACACGTCCCGCACGGTGTCCGCGACGAACTCGTGCTCGGTCGCATTGTTCACGGTGACCGGGTATTCGGTGTCGTACCGTACGTCGGCGTGCAGGCCGTACGCCTGCGCGATGTCCTCGCACAGCCGGACGGCGGTCGTACGGACGCGGTCGCGGGCGGTCTCCGAGAACGACCGGACGGTGGCGTCGAACGTGGCCTCGTCCGGGATGATGTTGCGCTTGGTGCCGGCGTGGAACAGGCCGACCGTGATCACGACCGGGTCGAACACGTCGAACTTGCGCGTCACCAGGGTTTGCAGCGCGGTGACCATCTCGCAGGCCACCGGCACCGGGTCCAGGCCGCCGTGCGGTCGGGAGCCGTGCGTGCCAGCGCCGACCACCCGCACGAACAGGCCGTCCGACGCGGCCATCAGCGTGCCCGGCCGGCCGGTGAACCGGTGCGACGGAATCATCGAGGACATGACGTGCAGGCCGTAGGCCAGGTCCGCCTTGCGCCCGGCCGCGGTCAGCACGCCTTCGCGGATCATGTGTCCCGCGCCGTTGAAGCCTTCCTCACCGGGCTGGAACATGAAGACCACGTCACCGGCCAGCTCACTCTGCCGCGCGGACAGCAGTTTCGCGGCGCCGACCAGTCCGGCCGTGTGCAGGTCGTGGCCGCAGGCGTGCATGGCGCCGTCGTGCTTGGACGAGAAGTCCTCGCCGGTGCGCTCGATGACCGGCAGGGCGTCCATGTCACCGCGCAGCAGCACGACCGGCCCCGGCTTGCCGCCCCGCAACACGGCGGTGACCGAGGACAGGTCCGTGCCGGTGGTCACTTCCAGCGGCAGGCCGACAAGCGCGGCGAGCACCCGTTCCTGGGTACGCGGCAGGTGCAGGCCGATCTCCGGAATCTGGTGCAGTTCCCGGCGCAGGTCGATCAGCTCGGGCCCCAGTTCCCGCGCGTCAGCCTGAATGCTCATGCCGCCCCCCGTTCGTATGGTTAGCTAACGACATCATCCGAGCCCGGTCTCGTCAAGATGCCGACCGATGTCGGCTAGTTGAGTCGGCCGGCGGCGATGACGCGGCGCAGGAACTGACGGGTGCGGTCCTGGCTCGGCCGGGTCAGGACCTGTTCCGGCGGCCCCGATTCCACCAGCACTCCCCCGTCCAGGAAACAGACCCGATCAGCCACCTGCCGCGCGAAGCCCATCTCGTGCGTGGCCATCAGGATCGTCGTGCCCTGCTCGGCCAGTTCCCGCACCAGGGTCAGCACGTCGCCGACCAGTTCGGGGTCCAGCGCGCTGGTGATCTCGTCCAACAGCAGCAACCGCGGCTCGTACGCCAGCGCCCGCACGATGGCCACCCGCTGCTGCTGGCCGCCGGACAACCGGTCCGGATACGAGGAAGCCTTGTCCGCCAAGCCGACCCGCGCCAACAGCGCCATCCCGCGCTCGGTGGCCGCCACCTTGTCCACGCCGTGCACGACGCGCGGCGCCAGTGTCACGTTGTCCACAACGGACAGATGCGGGAACAGGTTGAACGCCTGGAACACCACACCCATCCGCCGCCGCACCAGATCGGCGTTCACCCTGGGGTCGGAGATGTCCTCGCCGTCCAGCAGAATCTGGCCGTCGTCGAGCTCCTCCTGGAGGTTCACGCAGCGCAGCAGGGTGGACTTACCGGAGCCGGACGCGCCGATCAGCACCGCCGACCTCGATGTCCACGCCGTCCAGCACGGTGTGCTCGCCATACCGCTTCACCAAGCCACTTACCGCAAGTATGGCAGTCATGCCGCACCCTCCCGGCGTGCCAACCGGCGAGCGGCCGCATCCGCAAGCCGCGCGCAAGGCACGGCCAGCAGCACGAACAACAGGCCGGCCACGACATACGGCGTGAACGTGAAGAACTTCGCGCTGGCGATCTGCGCCGCCCGGACCGCGTCGACAGCGCCGAGCACCGAGATCAGCCCGCAGTCCTTCTGCAGCGCGACGAAGTCGTTCAGCAACGGCGGCAGCACCCGCCGAATCGCCTGCGGCACCACGACGATCCGCATCATCTGGGCGTGCGTCAGCCCGATCGAGCGCGCCGCCGCCCGCTGCGACGGATGCACCGACTCGATCCCGGCCCGGAACACCTCGGCCACATACGCCGAATACACCAGCACCAGCGCGATTCCGCCCAGGATCACCGGATCGTCGGGCACACCGGTCAGCCGCAGGCCCGGCAGGCCGAACCCGACCAGGTACAGGCAGATGATCAGCGGCAGCCCACGGAACAGGTCGACGTACGCGGTGGCCAGCGCCCGCACCGGAAACCACACCGGACCACGCAGGGTGCGCAGGGCCGCGATGCCGAGGCCGATGACGAGGATCAGCACCTCGCACACCACCAGCACCCGCACGTTCAGCCACAGCCCGGCCAGGATCGCCGGCAGCGCGCCGGCCGCGCTGTGCAGGTCGAAGAACGACGAGCGCACGCGCGGCCAGCCCGGTGACGACGTGATCGCGAACCAGGCCGCGACCGCGAAGACCAGGGTCGACAACACGGCGATCAGGGTCGACCGTCGGGCACGGGATCGCTTGTACGCCAAGCGATCCCGCTGGAACTGACTGGTCAATGCAGGACCGGTGCGTTGCCGGCGGTGGACAGCCACACCTGGGTCAGCTTGGCCAGCGTCCCGTTCGACCGCAGCGCGTTCACCGCCGCCGACACGCACGACGTCAGCGGGCTGCCCTTGTCCAGCACGGCACCGAACTGCTCGGACCGGCCGATCGGCGCGAGCTGGCCCACGATCACCGAGTTGGCCACCTCGCTCGCGCCGGTGATCTCGAACGCGGTCGGCAGGTCCACCACCAGTGCCTGGATCTGGCCGTTGCCCAGCGCCTGCTTGGCGTCGTCGTTGCTGTTGTAGACGGCCACCTGCTGGCTCGGCTTCAGTACGTTCTGCGCCGCGTCGTAGCTGGTGGAACCGACCTGGGCGCCGACCTTGGCGCCACGCAGGTCCGCGATCGAGTGCGCGTTCGCGGCCGACGAGCCCTTGACGGTGATCACGGCCTGGGTGACGTCGTAGTAGGGCGCGGAGAAGTCGACGGCCTTGCGGCGGTCGGCGGTGATCGAGAACTCGTTCAGGTCCGCGTCGAAGGTCTTCGGGCCCGGCTGGATCGCCGCGTTGAACGACACCCGCGACCAGGCGACCTGGCCGTGTTGGTAGCCGAGTTGGGCGGCGACGGCGTAGGCGACGGCGGACTCGAAGCCCTTGCCGGTGGTCGGGTCGTCATTGACGAACCACGGCTCGTACACCGGCTCGTCGGTGCCGACCGTGAACGTGCCGGCCTTCAGCGTGTGCAGTTGCCCCGGCGCGCACGCGCCCTGGCCGGGGGTCAGCGCACCGGACGCGGGCGCCGCCGAGTTGTTCTGGTCGGCGGGGGCGCACGCAGTCACGCACAGGGCGGTGACGACGGCAGCGACGAGCACAGCAGCGCGAGCAGGCATGGTCCGCATACTGCCCGGTACCGGCCACGGGCGGTAGTCGATATACCACTGTCCGGAATATGGGACGTGCGGCGCCCGTCACACCTGGTCGACGTACCGTCTCTCATCCGATCGGGCTAACGGACCGAGCGGATGCCCACCGTCGCCATCACGCTGGCCAGCTCAATGACTGAAAGTGGACAAGAAAAGGTCACTTATCGAAACCGGGACCAAAAATGACGGCTGGTCCCCACCACCCCGACAAGGGGGGACCAGCCGACCCCTCGGATTGTCATCGAGTGTGCTCAGAATAATCGCACAACGAGCAACCGGAACTCCCCGGGCCGGGTGAATCCCTACCAACTTCCCGGCACCCGGAAAGCTACCGGCCGGTTATCGTTTTCGGCCGTTGTCACCGCAGGTCAGGGCGGTGTGAAGATCAGGATCGGACCAGCCGGGCGATCGCGTCGTTGGCTTCGCGCAGCTTGGTTTCCGCGATCTCGCCACCCTCGGTGATCGCCTCGCTGACACAATGGCCCAGATGCTGCTCGATCAGACCAAGCGAAACAGCCTGGAGTGCCTTGGTCGCCGCCGAGATCTGCGTCAGGATGTCGATGCAGTAGTCGTCGTTCTCGACCATCCGCTGTAGGCCGCGTACCTGGCCCTCGATCCGGCGCAGGCGGCGCAGATAGCCGGCCTTGTCCTCGCTGTAACCCGGCATGAGACGCCCTCCACCATCGGAATCCACCGTTCAGGATACCCGGTGGGGGTAGCTGAGGCGCAGCGCCAATGTCGGACAGGCGGCAACGGCCGCCCTGGCCTGATCGACCAGTGGCGCCGGCACCGCACCACGCACGCCGTCGACCAGCACCGGATAGCCCCACTCGTCCAGGTCGATCAGCTCCGGCAGCAGTTCCGCACACAGTCCGTGGGCATGGCACGCGATCGGGTTCACCCGTAAGAGTGGGTCTCGATGGGTCACCGCCATCCGATACCCACCCCACTCGCGGGCACCCGGATACCGGATTCGGCGCGCACCCCGGCACACGGCCGGCCGGCGGCATGCGCCCGCACGTCATCGGCGAACACCCGCAACGCACTGGCCGCCAGCCGAACGGCGCCGTTCGGATGCGCGCAGGCACCGCGCCCGTTGACCATGCCCAACCGGTACCGCAATCGGCCCACCGTCGGCCGGCCGTAGGTCAACGCCGCCAGATCGTCGGCAATCGAGGGCAACCCGAACATGCACGGACCGCACTGCATGGCCGATTCGCCGGCCAGGTAGCGCATGATCCGCGCGGTCTCGGCCAGTCCGCACGCCCGCGCCGGCAGGGCCAGCACGATCCCCACCCCGAGCGCGCCACCAGCCGCCGCCAGACCCGTCGGCGTCAGCGGAAGTTCGGCCGCCGCCGGCATCGGCAGCCAGTTGCCGCCGAACCCGCCGACCAACACCGCGCCGACAGCGCCAGCTACGCCACCGGCAGCACCCAACGCGGCCGAAACCGTTGTCCCCAGCGCGATCTCCCGCACGCCGGGCCGGGCAACGGCACCGCCGACGGTGACCAGCATCGTGCCGGGTGCGTCCGGTGTGCCGACCGCGCGGAACCAGTCCGCGCCGTACCGGCCGATCAGTGCCAGG
>WNGK01009017.1_pt1 | contig 10296 bp, 6 predicted proteins | sample 5400601 | NCBI WGS metagenome assembly WNGK01 (sample SAMN13153376, study PRJNA577476) | soil metagenome | isolation source: 60 cm soil or saprolite under Garry oak tree replicate 1 | place: USA:California | collected 2016-06-15 | reverse complement strand
CAGCGGCTTCGTGTGGCTGGCCAGCCCGCAGGTCCAGGCCCTGCTCACCGGCCTGGCCACCGGCCAGATCCCCCTCACCCACCAGGCCCTTGCCCAGCAGCCGAACTGGCGGGCCGTCGCGCACCTGCGTGACCACCTCATGGCCAGCGGCGCCCTGCCCGCCATCGACAAGCAGCTCCTGCACTTCGAGACCTGGCTGACCCTCCGGCTAGCACAGCCCGGCCCGGGCCCTCACGACAAGCTCCTGCGCCAGTTCGCCACCTGGGACCTGCTCCCGCGGCTGCGGGCACGAGCCGCCCGCCGCCCGCTCACCCAGGCTTCCCCCCGGTTCGCCGTCGTGCAGTTCACCGCCGCCAGCGCATTCCTGACCTGGGCCGACGACCATGGCCTCACACTGACGACCTGCACCCAGGCCGACCTCGACACCTGGTATGCCACCCACCGCGAGCACCACCGGCGCGCCGTCCGCGGCTTCCTGGGCTGGGCGATGACCAGCCAGCACATGCCACGCCTGGACATCCCCCTCCAGCAGGTCCTCAAGGGTGACCCGGTCTCTCAGCGCCAGCGCCTGGACCTGATCCGCCGGGCGGTCACCGACGGCCGCCTGCCGCTGCGCACCCGGGTCGCGGCATGCCTGATGCTCCTGTACGCCCAGCCCGTCAGCCGCCTGATCCGGCTCACCACCGACGACATCATCCAGCACGACAGCCAGGTGCTCGTCCGCCTCGGCGACCCGCCAGCTCCCGTGCCCGAACCGTTCGCCGCCCTGCTCCTCGAACTAGCCAGCCACCAGCCCGGCATCACCACCGACAGCACCCGGATCCGCTGGCTGTTCCCCGGCCAAAGCGCCGGGCAGCCGCTCGCCGCCGGCACCATGCTCAACCACCTCCGCGCACTCGGCTTCCTCACCGGCCCGGCACGACTATCGGCCCTGCGCCAGCTCGTCCTCCAGGCCCCCGCCCCCGTCATCGCCCGATCCCTCGGCTTCCACGACAACACCACCACCCGCATCGCCGCCGAAGCCGGCAAGACCTGGAACCACTACGCCCCCGGCGACCACACACAGTGACCCAAGCGGCAAAACCACCGGCGAATACGCACTGATCGGTTACGCGACTTCACCAGTATTCAACCGCTCACGGACCAAGCCGAGCTGATCGTCTCCGAACTGATCACCAACGCCGCCCACGCCTCCGAAACCCTCACCGCCAGCCGCTACGCCGGACGCTGGGCACCAGGCCGGCCACCGGTGCGCCTTTGGCTCCACGGCCAACAGCAGCGCATCGCCATCCAGGTCTGGGACGCCAACAACCAGCTCCCGGCCCGCCAGCCTGCCGACCCCGACGCCGAAAGCGGCCGCGGCCTGCTCCTGGTCGAATCCCTCGGCAACGCCTGGGGGTGCTACCGCCCGCAACACTCAAGCGGCAAGATCGTCTGGGCGACGGTGCGCTGACATGACCATGCGCACCGTTACACGCACCCTCGGCGGCTAGAAGCGCGCATTCACGCCCAGCGCTGGCGATGCATGAACATACGGCTGGCCGCCTGCCTGCACGGCTGTGGTCGGAATTGCCAACCGTGCGGAGAGCCCTCGATAACCGCGCGCCGAGCCGCCGATCGGCGCGGGCGTCGGCTCGATGCCGATCAAGCCGCTGGCCGCCCAGATCAGGTCATCGAGGCTCGGCGACGGGTCATGGGGGTGCAGGGCTGATCGGTGGCCACCCGGCGGAGAGCACGGTCAGCCTGCTGCTGGTGGCGGGCTGGGCGCGGCCGGGACGTGGCCGCCGGCATACCCAAGAACCCCGAAGCATCCGTTTTCGTGGTCCAACCCCGGCGGCGTGGGCTGTGCTGGCTCGCTGTTTAAGCAGCAGGGCGACCCATACTGCGCTGGCGGTGATCCCTCGCGCCCGGACGGTCAGAGGCTGAGTTCGCGCCTCCCCGGCTGCGATGGCCTGGCGTTAGTCCGAACAGTTACCGAAATCGAACGCGAAGACCTTGGCGCTCGGGCTGATGTGCTCGATGCCGTTCACCATTCCGAAGACCCCGCCGGTCGCCGTGCGAATGACGAACTTGTCGGTGCTGGTGAACGCGATCGGCTCGTTGGCGTCGGGGTCGCGGGCGCTGCCACCAAACCAGCTGGCGCCGCTCACCGAGTAGGTGCTGCCGGTGGCGTCCTGGAACGTGGCGTGATTCAACGCACCGGTGCCCGTGAGGTGGAAGATGCCCTGAGCGTCGGTGCTTTCGTGGAACACGAGCCTGGCCGTCCCACCGGTCGCGGTCAGGACCGTCGTCCCACAGGTCAAGGTCGAACCGGCGAGGGGCACGGACATATGCACCGTCGTGCCCGCGTTTGACGCGAGTGCGGGAGCGGCGGGCAGGAACGCTCCGCCGATCGCCGCTGCGGCGATCAAGGCCGCCTTCTTCAGCAACAGGTGACCCCTTGTCGTGCGCATCATGGCATCCCGGTCCGCCTCTCGCTCCCCGCCGACGGTCCTCACCGCGACCGCCGGATCACCGCCCCGTCATCGGCGCTGATGGCGCCGACATTCACAAGGGTGGCCCTCGCACCCCGGACGCCGCAAGGCAGCAGCCGGGCCACTTGTCCTAGCCTAGCCAGGCGGCCAGGCACGCCACATCGGCTCTCCGCGTCCTGTACCGCGAGGCTAGTGCGCGCGCGCCACATCCAGGCCACCATGAGCCTCCACGCGGGCAAGGGCGCAGACCACGCACCGGGTTGTCATGGAGCCCGCACCGTTAACGGGATCGCGTCAACAATGGCATCGACGCCATGCTTAACCTCCTGCTCGACCAGGCAACCCGTACCTGCCTGGGGCGCCGCGCATTCGGTCTGCAATCCGCGCAGGTTCAACTCGGTCTCGATGACGCAGCACTCGACGAGCGCCAGACGGAGGTCCTGACCCCGATCCTAGAAGATCTCGTCGCTGGCCGTTCTGCGGCCGAGGTACTCGGCCTGCTACGAGGTGCTGCTCTCATCCTCGGTGCCCGAAGACGCCCCAACCGTCTGCCCCGAAACGGTGAGACACTTCGGCAATCGGAAGTCGAAGCGTTACGACGACGACTCGGCCGCCGCGACCTCATTCCCGGCCTTACGGTGCACCAGGCCAAAGGCTGCGAATGGAACCGAGTAGGTGTCGCCCTCCGACAGTCCGACCGTGACCTTCTGTCTCAGGGGCTCCGCGAACTGGAACCCGAGCACTGCGTACTGTACGTCGCTTTGACCCGAGCGCGGCGAATGTGTGGATGGCTCGGGGGGGTGGAGCAGTTGGAACCCGATGTCGATGACGTTGCGGACGCTTCGAGCGTCTAGACGAGACGACGACACTTCCGCCGAGCCGCTGCGTCCGTTTCCGCCCGGCTGTTCAACGAGTCCGCCGTCCCGCTCAGCCGACGTGCCATCAAGAGGCAGTCCGTGAGGCTGAGTGCCAGCAACCGGGCGCAGCACTGTCGCCCGCCAGGAGCATGGGGCCAGGTTGAGCTGAGTTTCGCCAGCGGCATGGGACCACCCGTTCGCCAGTTATGGGACCGCCCGGATTTGGGGCAGCGGAGGGCTGCCGCTGCCCGGTTCACACTCGCTGCCAGAGCCGTTCGGCGGATCTGGGAGGGCAGCGGTGTGGCGTTCCGGGAGGTCGGGGTGCACGAGGTCAGGGAAGTGCTGCGGCTGTGGCTGCGAGGCGAAGGGTTTCGCTCGGTGGCCCGGCTGGCACGGGTGGACCGCAAGACGGTCCGGCGGTATGTGGCGGTAGCGCAGGAGTGCGGCCTGGACCGGGCCGGGGGTGAAGAACAGCTCGGCGATGGGCTGCTGAGCGCGGTGGCTGAGCGGGTCCGCCCGCACCGGGCTGACGGGCATGGTGAGAGCTGGGCGCTGCTGGCGGCGCATCACGCCCGGTTTAAGGAGCTGCTGGAGGCGGGCCTGACCGTGGTCAGGGCCGGGGAGCTGCTGGCCCGGGAGGGTGTGGTGGTGCCGGAGCGGACGCTGCACCGGTATGCGCTTGAGGTGCTGGGCCATGGCCGTGGCCGCAAGCCGACGGTGCGGGTGGCCGACTGCGAGCCAGGCAGCGAATGCCAGGTGGACTTCGGGAAGATGGGCCTGCTGGATGACCTGCAGGCCGGGCGCCGCCGGGTGGTGCATGCCCTGATCTTCACCGCGGTCTACTCCCGGCACTGCTTTGTGTGGCTGTCCTTCCGCCAGGATCTGGCCGCGGTGATCGCCGGGTGCGAGGCCGCGTGGGCGTTCTTCGGCGGTGTGTTCAAGGTGCTGATCCCGGACAACATGGCCGCGATCGTGGAGCGGGCGAACGCGCTGGAGCCACGGCTGAACCGGGGCTTCGCCGAGTACGCCCAGGACCGGGGGTTCGCGGTGGACCCGGCGCGGGTCCGGCGGCCCGCGGATAAGCCCAGGGTGGAACGGGCGGTGCCGTATGTGCGGTCCCGGCTGTTCGCCGGGGAGTCCTTCGCCGGCCTGGCGGACGCACAGCGGCGCGCGGAGGGCTGGTGCCAGCAGGTGGCCGGGCAGCGGATCCACCGCACCACCCGGTGCCGCCCCGCGGAGCTGTTCGCCGCCGAGGAGGCACCGCGGCTGCTGCCCGCTCCGGTGTTCGGCTATGACCTGCCGGTCTATGCCAGCCCGAAGGTGCACCGCGACCATCACATCGAGGTCGCCAAGGCGCTGTACTCGGTCCCGGGGAACCTGATCGGCCGCCACGTTGACGTGCGCGCCGACTCCCAGCTGGTGCGGGTCTACCACCGCGGGCAGCTGGTCAAGACCCACCCCCGCCAGCAGCCCGGCCGCCGCGTCACCGATCCGGCCGACCTGCCCGCCCACACCAGCGCCTACGCGATGCGTGACATCGGCTACCTGCAGCGCCTGGCTGATGAGGCCGGCCCGGCGGTCGGCGCCTACGCCGCGGCGCTGCTGGACCACCCGCTGCCGTGGACCAGGATGCGGCAGGTCTACGCGCTGCTGGGCCTGGTCCGCAAATGGGGGCCGGCCCGGGTCGAGGCGGCCTGCGGCCGGGCTTTGGAGGCCGAAGCGGTCAGCGTGCCGCTGATCGGGCGGATGCTCGCCCGCGGCACCGAAGGCCAGCACCTGCCACACACCCCGCCACTGCCCGGCATGCCCGCCCCCCGGTTCGCCCGCGACGCCTCCCACTTCGCCGTCACCGGGCCACCGCCTGCGCGCCCCGGTAAGGCAGGCCCGCGATGAGCGCGCCCGCGCCGGCCATCACACCCGAGCTGCGGTCGCTGCTGCGCGCGGTCAAGCTCGGCCAGCTGCTGCCCACCTTGCCCGAGCGGCTCACCCTGGCCCGCGCCCACCACCTGTCCCACGCCCAGTTCCTGGAGCTGATCCTGTCCGACGAGGTCACCCGCCGCGACGCCACCTCCGCAGCCCGCCGCGCCCGCGCCGCCGGCCTGGACCCAGGCATGCGCCTGGACCGCTTCGACGACACCGCGAAGATCACCTACGACCAGGCCGTCCTGGACGAACTATTCAGCCTGCGGTTCGTCGCCGACGCCACCAACGCGATCATCATGGGCCCGGTCGGGGTCGGCAAAACCTTCCTGGCCACCGCGCTGGGCCACGCCGCCGTCCGGGCCCGCCACAGCGTCCACTTCGAACGCGCCGGCCAGCTACTCAAACGGCTCAAAGCCACCCGGCTCGACAACAGCCACGACGAGCAGATCCGCAAACTGCTGCACGCCGACCTGCTCATCCTCGACGATTTCTGCCTCCAGCCGATGGACACCACCGACACCGCCGACATCTACGAAATCATCCTCGAACGGCACCGGACCGCGGCCACCGTGGTCACCTCCAACCGCGAACCGGTGGAATGGCTGGCCCTGATGGCCGACCCACTGCTCGCCCAATCAGCCATCGACCGGCTCCAGTCCGCCGCCTACGAACTGGTCATCGACGGCGAGTCCTACCGGCACCGGCAAAAACCCGCCATCCCCCGAGCCGGCCAGCAACCATAACCCCCTCCCGGCCACCGCCGACCGCGGGGGCGCCGCCCCCGCACCCCCGGCCCTCCCTCAAAGATGCCCCAAGCGATCTTCCCGGCCGGGCAGCAAAGCCTGCCCCAGAACCCCCGGGAACCACAAGGGCTCGCTCCGCTCGGCCCTGCGGGCAGACCCTTGCGGCCCCCGGAGAACCCACGGCCGCCCCCAGGGGATGCCCGACCGAGAAGATAGCCCCCACGGTGGTCCCATGCCACTGGCGAAACAGCCACCCGCTTGACCCCCGCCAAACCAAACCGTAATCATCAGCTACGGCCACCGCTGAACCGGGCCCGGGCCGGTCCCATGCAACTGGCGAAACGGCGGTCCCATGCTCCTGGCGGACGACAGGCTCGGAACCCGTTCTCCGACCTTCCGCTTTTCAGGATTACGGATCACCGTGCAGGACTGGCCATAGTGGTCTACTCGCCTGCTCAGCGACCGGCGGTGCACGCCGATCGACGCCGGTGTACGTGGATGTATGAGACTAGAAATGAGACTGCCAGGACCTGCCTGAAGCAAGGCCGATACCTGCAAGTCCAGACTCACAGGCACGCAACGGGCACGTCGTCTACCGCCGCGCACGGCAGTTGGCACCCTCGTGACCGGCTGTACCTGTACAGGGGATGACCCGCGTCCGGTCCGGGCAGGTTCCCGCCTGCCCTTTGGTTTCTGGCCGGAGGGGGTGCTGTGCAGAGGCTCCGACGCTCAAGGGTGGGTCCCGAAGATGCTTTCTGCGAAGCGGTTTTGAAAGGATCTTCGGGTGCCCTTGACGGTGGAGGGGCGCCCCCGGACACCCCCGGACACTGAGCGGGCCATCCCCGGATCTGAACCCAGCTTGGACTCTTGTAACTCCAGCCCGCATGCCGACCGGCCTATCTCTTTGGCCTGCACTATCAGCTTGGGAATCCGACAGATCGACGCCGCTGACCGCCCTGACCTGGGCACCCGATGCACCGCTAGTCTGAAGTTACGGCCAGTTCGGTAGAGGATTCTAGGCCTGACCTGGGGTTTTGTCGTTTGGCCTGGTGGTGTTCTGGCTACTTCAAGGTGAGCGGGATCGCGGCGCCGATGAGGGTGAAGGCCTCGCGCTGGGCGCTGGTCGGCTCGGTGAGCATCGGGACGGTGGCCTGGGTGCCGGTGAAGCGGACCTGGTTGCGGGTCAGGATGGCCAGGTGTTCCAGCAGGCCGCGGAAGCCGCGGTAGGGGCGCCCGGCCGGGTCGTGCTGGTGGGAGGCTTTGGCCTGGGCGGCCGCAGAGCGGCGGGCCGGGGCGGCGGGGTTGACTTGGACGGGCGGGTTCTCGTCGGTGTAGGTCAGCGGCGCCCAGGCGCGGCGCAGGTGCCAGGTCAGGTAGCAGGCGAGCATGCAGATCAGCACGTGGGCCTTGACGCGTTCTTCCAGGCGGTGGAACACCGGCCGCAGGTCCAGGTCATCGGATTTGATGTGGCGGAAGTCCCGCTCGACGTACTTGAGGTTCTTATAGGCAGCCACCACGCCGGAGGCGCCGAGCTGGTCAGCGGGGACCGGGGTGCGCAGCACGTAGAACCCGTCCAGGGTGGCTTCCTCCTCGATCTGGGCTTGCCTGCGTTCCACGGCCAGGGTGGTATCGGTGATGGTGACGGCGAAGTGCTTGCCGGTCTTGTACTTGCTGATCACCTTGCCGACCTCGACCCCGATCGGCCCGGCGCCGGTGAGCCGTCGTGCCTGGACCCGGGCGAGGATGGGGGCGAGCAGTTTCTCGGTGGCGGCCAGCAGGTCCTCCCGCTTGCGGGCCCGCTCGGCGGCCAGCACCGGGTTGCGGCAGGCGACCAGCCGCTCGCCCGGGAAGTCCCCGGAGGTGATCTCGGCCAGGTCCTGCTGGTCAAACAGGCTGAGCTGCAGCGGGCCGTCCTCGGCCATCAGCTTTTTGATGGCGGGGGCGCGCAGCGCGGTGATCCACCCGTAGCCGTCCGGCCGCTGCGTCCCGTCCTCCAGCTGGTTCAGGGCCCGGATCCGGGCGCTGGTGATCATCCCCCGGTCCCCGACCATGACCATCTTGGCCAGCCCGAACTTGTCCCGCACCACCTTCACGATCTCGGTGAATGCGGCGGGGTCGCCGGTGTTGCCGGGGAAGACCCGGACCGCGGCCGGGCGGCCGTCCGGGTCGGTGAGCAGCCCGTACTCGATCTGCAGCGTGCCTTTCTTGCCGTCCCGGGAGTAGCCGCGGGCGGCCAGCGGGCAGTGCGAGCCCTCCAGCCACGAGGACGACAGGTCGAACAGCGCCATCCGCGCCGGGTTCGCCCCCGGTGCCAGGTGCCGGGCCGCCAGCCCCGCCTCGATCGCGTCCTGCCTGCTCGCCAGCCAGTCCATCGCCGCGTAGATGTCATCGGTGGACGCCTCGGTGACGCCGAGGTCGGCGCCCAGGGTGGTGTCGGCCCACCAGGTCAGGGTGGACAGCTTGGAGCCCGGCTTGACCACCCGGGAGATGATCAGCGCCAGGGCCAGGTCGCGCTGGCGGCCTGCCGGGCCCAGCAGCGCGGGCAGCCCCAGCTTGGCCGCCATGGCGTGCACCGCGGCGACGTGGCCGTGCGGCAGCGACCCGGTGATGGTGACCGCCTCAGCGGCGGGGACCATCTGCTGGCCTTTCAGGCCCGCGTCGATCAGGTCGATGACGTGGGCCGGCAGCGACGATAGGTTGGCGACCGTCTCGTTTTTGACCTTGCCGCCGTCGCGGTAGGTACGGCGCAGGTAGGCCGAGGAGTAGTCCCGGCGGCGGCCCTGCTTGTCGACATAACCGGTCTTGTTGACTCTGACTACGTGGACTTTCCCGCCGTCTCGCGCCATAGCCATATCTTACGGCGCGGATGTGCAGTCGCTCTACTGCGACACACCGAATATTCTGACTACACTCTGCGACCGGGTACAACCGAAACGGCAGCTCAAGGGGCAGCGCCTACGGAGAGCTACGGCAACTTCGGGCTAATGGAACCGGCTTAACCTTGGTCAGGGATCACAGGGAAACGCGAAGGAAAAGCGCTCGGTGGCGGCAAATGCTGTTCGCTGTCAGCGCGGGGTGTGCCCGGGTGTGCCTGTGAGTGCGGGCGTGTCGGCCGCGGCGAGTTTGAGGAACTCTGCAGCCCGGGTGAAGGTCTCCCCGATGGCGTGGCCTGCTAGCTGAGCTTGGTATGCGTGGTACCGGGCCATCTCCCAGGGCTGCCCGCGTAGTGGTAGCGGTGCTAGTGCGGGTTCGGGTACCGGCTTCCAGGTCCAGCCGGTGATATGCCCGTTGGCGGAGCCGGGGGCGGGTTCGCTGGGTTCGATGAAGTCGGCAAGGTCGGCTTCATCGCCGATCCGGTTGCGGATGAAGCGCAGCCCGGCCAGAGTTTCCTCGACCAGCTGGCGCTCGGCTGGTGCCTGGCCTGCTATGACGGCGTCGTAGGCGTCCAGGTGATGGCGCACGAGCGTGGCGTCGACGATAGTGACCCACCACACTGCCTCGCTGATCACCGCGAACGCCCGTGCCTGGTTCCATGCGATCGCGCGGGAAAGCCGTCGTGTGGTGTCGCTCATCGCGGTGATGGACCACTGCAGCGCGCTTGTCCCGGCCTTCAGGTCGCCGGTGTGCTCGTGGTTCCATGCGGCCCGGCAGGAGGGTGAGCAGAACCGGGCGTGCTCGCGGCGCGGCACGAACGAGGTGCCGCATTGTTCACAGGTCCGGGATTCAGCCGCCACTGTTGCCCTCCACGGCCACCACTGTTGCCCTCCACGGCCACCACTGTTGCCCTCCACGGCGAATCGCTGGTGCGGCACTGCCGGTCAGTGCCATTGGGGCCGGGAATGAATCGCCGTGCCTGGCAGTACCCTGCCCGGCCTGGAATCGTCGACTTCACCGTTATCAGCTTTCCGTAAATGCCTGAGGTGCGGTGCTTTGGCAAATCGTCGGCTTAGCGGCGCTTGACCTCCCTTAGCCTGGCCGCCACATTCCGGTCATTCTACGTTCACCTGTCGTTCACCTTTAAGTCAGCGGAGCGTCACCGGGCCTGGATAGATTCCGCCACAGCAGAGCGCGGCCAGCCACGACGCCGGCAGGCGGCATGAGCACGGGGGTAGGCGTGACCGAGATACGCTCCAGGGACCTGATCGCGGCGCTGGATGAGGCGTCGCTGAGCCGGTTTCACCTGCGGGCGGTGCTGGCGTCGGGGATGGGGTTTTTCACTGATGCCTACGACTTGTTCGTTATCGGGGTCGCGTCGGCCCTGATCAGCACGGACTGGAACCTTAGTTCCGGCCACTTGGC
>WNGK01009015.1_pt1 | contig 10297 bp, 9 predicted proteins | sample 5400601 | NCBI WGS metagenome assembly WNGK01 (sample SAMN13153376, study PRJNA577476) | soil metagenome | isolation source: 60 cm soil or saprolite under Garry oak tree replicate 1 | place: USA:California | collected 2016-06-15 | reverse complement strand
CTTACGGTGAACAACTGGGCCAAGGTCAGCCCAGGAGAAGCGCTGGGAGTGCCGGGCGAGCTAACCGTCGTCCACAACTACACGCAGGCGCAATATGCTACTCTCATGATCCAAATTGCAGGCACGAGCGCCGGCGACTTCAGTGTTCTGAACGTTCTGGAAAATGCTAATCTAAACGGATACCTCGATCCCGTGCTTTTGAACGGTTTTGTTCCCACTATCGGTGATTCCTTTACCTTTTTGAATTACGCGTCCTTCACTGGCGAATTTTCCCATATTCGGCACCAGGTTTTCGACAACGGCATGTTGCAATGGTCGGTTATCTACGAAAATAACCATGCCATCCTGACGATAGGACCGAACACGATCCCTGATCAGGGCTCAACATTTCTGCTCCTGACGTTGGGCTTGCTGGGTTTGGTGGCGTATCGGCAGAATGCTGGCGATAATGGTGATACGATGGGCAACCAAAAGGCAGCGCGGCGGCGATATTTCCTGCGAAACCATGAAAACGAATCGTAGCCAGAGAAGACATCACGTTCCTTACAGACTTCTCCAACTGTCGGGCAGCCCCACAAAGAGAAACATGAGAACGCTTTTTGTTTTAATTTGCAGCTTTGCACTCACGTGTGCCGCGCGGGTTGACCAAGCAAATAAAAACGAGAGCGTCGCGCAACCGTCTCATCATGCAGCGCCGCGAAGCAAAAGTACGCCAGGCAATAACGCACATGCCTCCCATGCGTCGCATGGCAAACATCCGGCAGGCGGCAGCACACATGTTAATCACATGCAAACGCCTCAGCATGTTCCCATGGGACGGCATAGAGCGGGATTCGGACGCGCTGATCGCCGAAAGCCGGACGTGACGCCAACTCCGTCCCCAACCCCCACGCCTACGCCATTCCCCACGGGCGACTCCACCGCCACAGTAACTCCGACACCTGGGCCAGGAGATTAGATACTTTAGCGGCGCACCTTTCCAACTAATCAGTGATCGCGCGAGGCCCGAGCCGCATAAGCCCGGAGACTCTTACAATTCACCATGCAGTATACGCCTGGAGGACAACCCCTGCCCGAATCCATGTCAACGCTGTGGTTGGGCAATTCTCACGGTTCTTTGAAATCGCCTGCTTGTGCGTCGCCGAATCATGTTCTCCGCTTCATCGTAAACGAATCAAAGCGTCATATGACCCGGCTGAAAAACTTTGCATAACCGCTTCCCCGGAACTCCGGCTACGGACCGCCAGTAAGTTTGAGCGCCTCCGCAGCGATCCTTAAATCCGTTACTTCCGCAAAGCCGCAAAAGGTTTAGTGCGCGTGTCTGCGGTGCATGGGCCAATTCGGGCTGCTCTGTGTTCTGCGAGCCTTCTTTGTCGTCGATTCGGGGACATCATATTCCACCGTGTTCTTGCGGACAATGTAGAAGCCGTGTTCATCCTCGTAGCCTTCCGGCGCTTTGCGCAGTTCTCGGACAATCAGCGCGAGAGAACTTCCTGCAAGGAGAAGACCTGCGGCTATGATCATGACTAGGACTAAGCATGATCTGCGCCATTATCAGCCGTTTGAACCCTTCACCAAGGAAAAGCCGGTGCAAACGAATGCGCGCGGCCGGATGAATTCTTTCGGAGATTGAGCGCCGCCCTGTTTGTATAGGCACAATGCGTCAGATTCTGGACAGTTTTGTCAGATCCCGAACACTCGGTCAGGGATTATTATGCGAATCGCCCCTCTGAAGCGTTTAATGCCCACAACTGCAACGGCCCGATGCTGCAAGCACCCCACGTGTTCGTCTCCGGCTGCTAGCCTGCAAGCGTACGACAGCTTGTCGTATGTCATCCCTATCCCAGCGGCTTTTATTCGGTGCGAAACGCGCTATATCTCTTTGCTAATTGTGCGCCCGTAGCTCAGCCGGATAGAGCAACGGATTTCTAATCCGTGGGTCGGGTGTTCGAGTCACCCCGGGCGCGCTTCTACCAAATAAATGGGATCAGCCTGTAGCGGACCTTTTCCGTGTAGGCTTCGTAGCCTTTCAATTTCCGTTTCAAAAATCGTTCCTCGAACACGCTCCGCACCGCCAGCACTGCGATGGGAACTATCGCCAGCAAAGCCGCAGCATATGATTGCAGCCAGAGCGCCGGGCCGACGGCCATCGGTGCAAAGCCTGCATACATCGGATGCCGCACCACAGCATAGACGCCGGTATCGATGACTCGCTGGTGTCTTTCTTCCTGCAGCCTCACCACCGGCACGGCGAAGGGATTGATCTTCATCGCCAGAGTCATAATCCACCAACCCGCCACGAAAAGTGCGAGCCCGAAAAATGAAACGAGCGTGCCGGGCTTGTGCATCAGGTGGAGCCGGAACACATCGAGCGGAATGAAGATGATCTGCGCGACATAGGAAACGACCAGCAAGATCACGAGAATCCTGTCCCACAGCGGCTGTCCTTTTTGTACGATTTCCCTGGCGCGCTGGGAGAGCAGGTCAGCGTTATCACGCGCGATCCTCCAGACTGCCACGGCGGTCACGACCAGGGCTACGGCGAGAAACACCCATGCGCGCCACCAATGCAACGTGCCGGCCGGCACAACGAGCAGGAGACCGTAAAAGGCCACATTGGAAATGAGACCGGCGATGAGTTTGAAAAAGGACACCGGTTAACCAGAGAGTGAATAGTGATTAGTGAGAAGTGATTGGTCGGGACCGTCTACTTCTAACTTCTCACCAATCACTTCTCACTTATGATTCCAGCGCCGCTCGTGGTCGAGCAGCCATTTCTTACGCCATAATCCACCACCGTAACCGCACAGCGTACCGTCCGCGCGGATCACACGATGACACGGGATCACTATGCAAATCATGTTCGTGCCGTTTGCCCGACCGACGGCACGGCGCGCATTTTCATCTCCCAGGCGTTTCGCCATCCAGGAATACGAACGCGTTTCGCCAATTGGAATCGAACGCAGGATTTTCCAAGCTCGCAATTGAAACGGCGACCCGACCGGCGCCAAGGGGATGTCAAACTCCAGGTTCTTGCCGGAAAAATAATCCGCCAATTGTGAACGGACCGCCTCCAGATGCCGATGCTCGCCCGGCACTACATTTGTTCGCAATCGCCTTCGCAAGATCGACAACTCACCTTCGGTCGCGCGTCGATCGATAAACTCTAGCAAGCGCAAACCTTCATCGTCAGCAACGGCGATCATCGCGCCCAGCGGCGTTTCGATTCGTTCGGCGAACAGAGCAGCACGCGCCTTCGTTGCCGTGGGCGGATCGCCAAAAATTTTCGTGAACGCTTCGCGAAAACCGCTCTCCGATTCAAAACCGCTGCCATTTCTAGCTTCATCCACGCGACCGCCTCGCCGTACTTCGTGCAAGGCAACACCCATCCGGCGCGCGCGATGATAGGCTTGAAAGGTCATTCCATAATGCCGTTTGAACTGCCGACGCGCCGTGGAAGGATCAATCGACATCGCTGTCAGTTCCTTGTCTGTCAGCCGACCGCCCGGCGCGCGCTCGACCTCAGCACGCAGGCGCTCGATCAATTTGGGCGGACGTTTGTCCGAATCCATCGGATTGCAGCGCAGACACGGACGAAAACCGCTCTCCAGCGCTTCGCTCGATGTCGCGAAGAAATCGACATTCTCCTGCGCTGGCTTTTTTGCGGTGCAGGTGGGCCGGCAGAAAATTCCCGTCGTGCGCACCCCGACAAAAAATATGCCTTCAAAACTCGGATCGCGATTCAGCAACGCGCGATACATCGTTTCGGTCGGAGGAAGAAGTTCCAGTGTTTTCATGTTGAAAGATTAAGCGCTCGCCTGCATTGACGCATCGACGAAATTCAGGCGGCAAATTCTGGTAGAGTCGGCGCGCTGCGCCGACTCCCGAAACGTAAAAACGCGTTGTAGGGCGGGCGCTCCGCCTGCCAAGCTGCGCGGTTTCCAATTCGCATCAACGCGCGGCAACCGAGGCGCTTGCCCTACAATGGCGGAGATGCGCGGTTTTTTCATGCGCGCTGGATTCGAAAGGTGAAACAACCGCGAGTAACGCTGCGCGCATCCACGAACGCGGTCTCCAGATTTTGAAAAAGCTTTTCAATCACTGGTTCCGGCTCGCTATCGCCCACGATTTCTGCGTCGATCATGTCGAACTTTGAATTATAAGCTCGCATCACTCGACCCTCGCGAAAATCCGCCGGGAATTGATGCGTCGCAGCGTAGCGGTCGCAGGATTCGGCATGGACAAATATCGGGCCGCTCTCGGAGTAAGGATGACCGGCTGGAATCGACTGGTAAGGAAAAAGGACCACGCGTTCGCCAGGTTGGGCGAAGCACAAACAATGTCGGCAGGGATAGCCACGCGGCGAGTCCGCAATCACAATCGCGTGATCCGGCGCGCCACTCACCGCCATTCGCCGCCCTCTTTCGGCGATTTCGGTTGGAAGAGGTACAATACGAAATGTTGAAGTTTTCATGAATGACACCTAAACGCGTGCCACCGAGTTGCGCATCGACGAAATTCGAGCAGCGAATTCTTGGTAGGGTCGGCGCCCTGTGCCGACCCCGAAAGCTTTCGGGGCAGCCGCGGCGTCCCTACCATCTGTGATACGCGGGATGTCCTTCTTTGACCGCCACGAAAGTTCCGCGACAGGTGGCGCAAACTTTTCCGCCGGCGCTCAACGTTCCTTCGACGGTCGCGCGATCATCCGTTAGATCGACAACTTTCGCCGAAAGAAAAACCGCTTCGTTTGTCGGAGCTGGCCGCACCAATTTGATTGCATATTCCGCGGTGACCGTGCATGGCGGGCGATCTTCTTTCGCGCGCTTCATCAGATGATAGGCAGCCGTCCAATTGCAATGGCAATCGAGCAATGTCCCGATGACGCCGCCATTCAAAACTCCCTCAAAAGCTTCGTATTTTTTCTCCGGTTTCCATTCTGCAACGACGTCGCCGTCTTTCGGAAAACTCCGGATATGCAATCCTTCGGCATTTGCTGGCCCGCACCCCCAGCAGGCATTGTCTGGCGCGTATTTTTCCTGAAGAGATTTTTCACTCATGGTGGAGATTAGTTAGGCGGGAGAACCGTATTCAATTACCAACGCATTGAAGCCAACGCGTTGCACCGTCATATGTCTTCGAAGATGGGTCGGCTTCTCTAAAGACGATGCCAAATCCAATCACCGAAGGCCCAATATTCTTTGCCGCATCGTAGGTTGGTTGTTCGGCGCTCCCGGGTCCGAGCCGGACTGGCATTGTCGCGCCCTACATTCGATCTTACGCGCTGCCGGATCCGTCCGGATAGGGGCGCAGCTTTGGCCCCGTGTAAAGTGAGCGTGGCCGGATCAAACGATTATTATCGTGTTGCTCAGTCACATGGGCGCACCAGCCGGCCACGCGCGATGCAGCGAACAGGGGCGTGTTTAGCTCCGGGGGGAATCCGAGCATCCAAAATACCGGCGCAGCGTAAAGATCGACATTAGCGCAAAGCTGTTTTTCGCGATCCATCACTTCTTCCAGCTTCTCGCAAATCGGAATCCATTGTTCCTTGCCCGTGCGCTTGCCTAGATCGCGCCCGATCTCACGCATCACAGGCACACGTGAATCGCCTTTTTTATAAACGCGATGGCCGAAACCCATGATCTTTTCTTTGGTCTCCAGTTTTTTCATCAGCCAGGTCTCCGCGCGATCCGGCGTTCCGATTTCCTCAAGCATCTTCATCGATTCCTCATTGGCGCCGCCATGCAACGGCCCTTTGAGTGTCGCAACTGCGGAGGTAACTGCTGCGTAGATGCCCGCCAGCGTCGAAGCCGTGACGCGCGCAGCAAAGGTAGACGCGTTAAATTCGTGGTCGGCGTACAGATTGAAAATCGTATCGAGCATCCGGATCTGCCAATTCTGTGGAACGTTGCCCTCCAATTTGTAAAAGAAATTGCCGGCCTGCGTGAGATCGGGCCTTTCCGGCAGCGGCTGTTGACCATGTGAGATGCGCCAGCCGTCGGTGATTAAAGTGGAAACGCGTGCGATCAGGCGAATCGACTTGCGGATATTAGCGTCATGCGAGTTGTCGCTCAGGTCTTTATCGAAAGCGCTTAACATCGAGACGCCGGTGCGCAGCATATCCATCGGATGGGTCGCGCTAGGCAGAAGCCGCAGCATTTCGGTCACTGGGCCAGGCAGCGCGCGTTGCGCGGCAATTTGTTGTGTGAACTCGACCAATTGTTTCCCATTGGGCAATTCGCTGTTTAGCAGCAAGTAAGCGACTTCCTCAAAACTCGCCTTCTGCGCCATTTCATGAATGTCGTAGCCGCGGTACATCAAGCCGGCATTCGGATCGACCCAGCAGATCGAAGTTTCGCCCGCGATTACGCCCGCAAGGCCCGGGCTGTACTCTGGTTTCTTTTCAGTAGCCATTGGTTTCTCTTTACTTGCGAATCGCAATCGTTCAACTGTCCGGACTTAACGACTTAACGCTTTAACATTCCCCGTTCCAACTATCCGCTGCCGGATCGTAATCGAGCAACTCGTAAAGCTGCTCCCGCGTTTGCATTTTGCCGATCCAACTCGATTGGGTCCCGCGCTTTTTTAAATCGCGCAAGAATTCTTCGCTCGCTTTCATTGAAACGCGAAACGCGCTCATCGGAAAAATCACCATCTTATATCCGAAATCAGAGAGCTCTTGGAATGAAAGCAGAGGGCTTTTGCCAAATTCGGTCATGTTAGCGAGCAGCGGCGCCTTCACTTCGCGGGCGAATGCCTTGAATTCATCGGCGCTTTGCAAAGCTTCCGGGAAAATGCCGTCGGCTCCGGCTTCGACATAACGCTTCGCGCGTTGAAGTGTGCTATCGAAGTCTTCCACCGCACGCGCGTCTGTGCGCGCGATGATCATGAAATCTTCGCCGCGACGCGCCCTTACCGCCGCTTTGATTTTTCCGGCCATCTCCTCAGTATCGACGAGCGATTTTCCGGCAAGATGTCCGCAGCGCTTGGGAAATTCCTGATCTTCAATGTGACAACCAGCCAGACCGGCACGCTCAAGCGCACGAATTGTGCGCGCGACATTCTCTGCTCCGCCAAAGCCAGTGTCTGCGTCCACAATTGCCGGAATTGCTACCGCATCCGCAACATAGCCGGCTAGCCTGAGGACCTCCGTCATCGAGAGCAACCCAATGTCCGGTACGCCAGCTGTCGCGTTCGCCATTCCCGCGCCGCTGACGTACACCGCGTCAAAGCCAGCGCGTTCCACCTGTCGCGCCGTCGCCGCATTCGGCACACCGGGCATCATTACTGCGCCTTGCGCGATGAGTTCACGAAGCTTCTTCGATTTCGCGTGTCGCATTCGTGCTCCTGCTTCTGCTCGTAATCGTAATCGATCTCTTTACTTCGGCATTTCCAATGTCTTCACCAAGTCGTCGACGTTTCTTGCTTCATCGAGTTTCCACACAAGATCGACAATCTTCCGCGCACGATCGCTGCCGAATATCGGCTCAACCAAGGCGTTAAACTTCTCTTCCACCTCCGAATCCTTCAGCGGATTCTTCGCGTGCCCAAGCGGATAATCGACTCGCCTGGTCAATCGCCGGCCATCGACAAGATCCAAGTGAACAATGTTGGCGACTCCGTCGGGATACATCGCGCTCAGCTTGGCATTGCGTTCCACTTTCACGTTCTCCAAAAATTTCCAAACTGCGCGATCCTTGAAGTGCTCGGGATCAAATTGCTTGCTGGTCACTTCGCCGTCGATCAATGCAATCGCCGTTATATACGGCAAACTGTGGTCCGCCGTCTCGCGCGTCTTCGGTTTCCATTTCTCCGGCTCACTCCCAATGATGTCCACGGCTGCGTCGTGACTCTCGATGATGACGCGTTTAATTTTGCCAGGATCGACAACATCCTTTCGCAAGAAGAGGGCCGCCTCAATCGCACTTTGGCTATGATACTCCGCCGGCCAATATTTGATGCTCGTCTTCAGAATCATCGACGGCGCGCCTTTGAACTTTTCTCCGACATTGCCCAGCGAAACGCCCAGTTGTTTCTCGAACCCCATTTGTCCTTCGAAGATCGGCCCTGGCCCGGTCATTCCCGCGCGCGCAAGCAGCGCCGAGAAAACTCCATGCCGCGCGGCAGTGGCAAAAGCAACGCCCTTCCAGTGAGACAGCTCCCCTGCGCGCGCCTGACGCATGGCCGCACCAGCCACACCCGCAATGTTTACCGCATGACGCGTCTTTTCAGGATCAAGTTTCATCAACTGCGTGCAGGCTAACGCCGTCGAAAACGTCCCGTAGGTCACGTGGTCCCAGCCGCGCGCGCGAATACTCGCGGCGTCGCAAAAACGGCATTGCACTTCGTACGCAAGCGCGATCGCAGTGATCAATTCTTCCCCCCTGGCCCCCACACTTTCCGCGATCGCCAGCGCGGCGGAAATATTATCGCTCGGATGCGCCGGCTCTTTAGACAGATATGTATCGTTGTAATCGAAGTAGCGGATGGCGCAGCCGTTTGCGAATGCTGCCCAGTCCGGCGGCGCCTTGTGATTAGTGCCGATAATTGTCGATCCGTGTTTTGCTGAAAAGTCCGACGCGACTTGCCTGGCAATCGCGCACGGATCTTCCTTCCATGCGCCAAGCGCGCAGCCTAACGAGTCGATCACCCGCCGCTTCGCTTCGTGCACGACTTCTTTGGAAAGATCTTCAAACCGAAGCGAGCACGCGTAATCAGCGAGTTTATGAGCAAGCGTTGTCCTCATAGAAGGTTGCAATTTCAATCTGCCGATGAATTCCATGGGGGCAACCCTGGCGAGCGCACGCGCGCCGGAAACAGCACGCCACCGTCGTGCGCTCCACAGAAAGAGCGACCGATGCGGTTGCCCTACAATCCAAAACATCGCACACTGCCCGGGTGAGCGAATTTCAATTTGGCGGAGAATTTGCCTGGCATCCGTCTTCGGAACTTATCGCGCAATCTAATCTTCAGCGCTTTATTAACAAACACGCGCTCGGTTCTTATGACGAACTCATGCGACGTTCGACCACGGACATTGCGTGGTTTTGGGACGCGGTATTGCGGGACCTCGATATCCAGTTTGACAAGCCGTACACGGGCATGGTCGACCTAAGCGAGGGTAAACCCTGGGCGCACTGGTGCGTGGGCGGCGAAATGAACATCGTTCACAACATGCTCGATAAATACGCCAGTACCCAGATCGACAATCGCCTGGCCATCAAATCGGAAACCGAAGACGGAATGACCCGCACAGTCACTTACAAAGAATTACGTGAGGAAACCAACAAGATCGCCGCCGCACTGCGCAGCCTCGGACTTCGCAAAGGCGACGCCATTGGCGTGTTCATGCCAATGGTTCCTGAAATCGTGATCGCGATGCTCGCAATCATTAAGATCGGTGGAATTTTTCTCCCGCTTTTTTCCGGTTTTGGCGCAGCGGCGATTGTTTCGCGACTCAACGACGCCGAGGCAAGGGCGCTCTTTACCGCCGATGGAACTTATCGGCGTGGAAAATTCTGCGCGATGAAACCGGTCGCGGATGAAGCGGCGTCGCAGGTTCCGACGCTCGAACATTTGATTATTTTGCAGGCGGAAGAATCTCGAGAAACGGAGCGCTTGCTCTGCAGAACTCACTCGTGGCGCACGCTTCTAAATCAAACATCGAGCATCGAACATCAAACATCTGTCACGTCCGCGGAAGACCCGATGATGATCATTTACACCTCGGGCACAACCGGCCGCCCGAAAGGCGCAGTGCACACCCATTGCGGATTCCCGATCAAATCCGCGCAGGACATGTGGCACGGACTCGACCTGCATCAGGACGAAACTCTTTTCTGGATGACCGATATGGGGTGGATGATGGGACCGTGGGAAGTTTTCGGCACCTTGCTGCTGGGCGCGACGATGATGCTTTATGACGGCGCGCCGGATTTCCCCGAACCGGACCGTGTCTGGTCGTTGGTGGATCGGCATAAAGTGACGGCGCTCGGTGTCTCTCCAACGTTGATACGCGCGCTGCGGCGTTACGGCGATGAGATCGTGCATCGACATGATCTTTCGTCGCTCCGCAAATTCGCTTCCACTGGCGAACCGTGGAATCCCGACCCGTGGATGTGGCTATTCCAAAATGTCGGGCGCGGAAAACTTCCGATCATAAATTATTCCGGTGGCACGGAAATCTCCGGCGGAATCGTAATGGGCAACGTGCTCACACCGATGAAACCATGCGCGTTCTCCGGCCCCCTTCCCGGAATGGCGGCTGACGTTGTCGATGAAAACGGAAAGTCCGTTCGCG
>WNGK01027728.1_pt1 | contig 10298 bp, 7 predicted proteins | sample 5400601 | NCBI WGS metagenome assembly WNGK01 (sample SAMN13153376, study PRJNA577476) | soil metagenome | isolation source: 60 cm soil or saprolite under Garry oak tree replicate 1 | place: USA:California | collected 2016-06-15 | reverse complement strand
TTTGGTCTACTCGGCCGTGGCAGCTACTGCAGCCCAAGCCTTTGTTGACGTGGATCTCGTGGCTGAAATAGGCGAAGTCGGGGAGGTCGTGGACCTTAGTCCAGACGACTGACTGGTTGGTAGCCCAGCTGCGGCGAACTGGCTCGAGGAGCATGGCATTGGTCCAGATCTGCGCGTGGCAATTGATGCAGGTCTTGGTGGGGGGAATGCCGGCGTAGCTCGATTTTTCAACCGTCGTGTGACAGTACTGGCACTGGAGCCCCAGGCCCGTCACGTGGTGCTTATGGCTGAACGGCACCGGCTGGTCCGGGCGCTGACCCTGCCGGGTCACCCAGGGAGAACGTTGCAGTTCATCCAGCGTGACCCCCAGGGCGATCACGATCAGCCCCGTCAATACCAGGCTCATTCGGGCCAAGGCATTGGAGCTGCGGTCAAATATCTGCGCCATGAGTGCTTTTCCCTAGTCTTGCTGCGAGTAGTTTTGGAAGGGTTTGTTGGGTTCTTTGTACATGCCGTTGTGCCGACGGTCACATACCCTATGTACGAACTTGTTTTTGAGTCAGAAAGCCGCTCTTCGGTTGCGACCCCGAAGAAACAATATATCAGTCGCTACCCTGCCTCTGGCTGGCGGGAGATTCGAATTTCAGAAATTTTTTGCGAGGGGACCCGGTTTGTAATCCACTGAAAAGAAAATACCTTGTGATAAACCCGATGCCAGGGTAAAACCCGTCATGCCCGGGCGATGTTTGTCCCAGAGGCTGGTATGTTTCTGCTCAATTTGATAGCGGCCGAGACCCAGGATGGTCAATGCCGATGTTGAATTTTCATCCTTGAGACCGTTTTGGGAGACCGTTCGGCCGCCTCGGGCGACTCGCCGAAGGTTTCGCCGAAGGACTCGTCCGGGGAGGTTGGCGGCCAGCCAACCATCACAAGAAACACGTCGAGGACGAAAAGGGCGATGGCGAGGTCGTTGAGGATCACGGCCTGGTGCGGGTCGGGCCAAACCTGGTTCGCGGCCCAGAAGAGGAACGCCAACGCGAGCATGATGGCCTTGGCCCATTCCCGCCACGCGGGCCGATGCGCGGCCTGATACAGCAGATAGGAAAAGGCGATCATCGCCAGGGAAATGGCTGCCAGAATGTCATGTCCCTTGCCGGGAAGGAGCCGCGGAAACGCGTCGCAGAGGAAGACAGCGCCGACAATGGCAAGCGTGATGGCGCCCAGAATGACGGAAAGAGCCCGGTGGGCGCGGTCAATACGGATGTACATAGTCCATTATTGCCCGGCGAGAACGCATGCGGTTGGAGGCACGCGATCCAACGCGGACGATCGAATGCTTTAGAATTCTTGAAAGCTCCGCAACCGGTAGCTCTCAGTCACAGAATATCTTGCACGCGGCCCCCACCGGGATCCGGGTCCGAAGAGGGATCCTCCATCCCATGAAGCCTTACCCGCGGGTCCATCTCCGGGTATGTGAATTGCGGGGATGTGAACCGGAAAGGAAGAGTCCATGAAGTATGCCGGATTAGTCGTGATGCCCACCGGATTCTTTCTCGCCATCGCGGCATTGGTGCTGTTTTCCGATCCGGGACGAAGCGGTGCATTCGTGCTGTGCGGGCTGCTGGTAGAAGCGCTCGGCCTGGCCGTGGCGGTTCGCGGGCACATGCTCAACCGGGGAGACGCGCAGCCATGATGATGTCTTCCGACCAGCCAGTCCCGGGGCTCGTGCCGGCAATTGCATTTGCGCTGTTGCTGCTGGCGCCGCTGGCGATTGCGGGGCTGGCCCTGGTGAACGCGGGGCTCGGCCGCTCACGCTCGGCGGCGCAGGCTCTGCTGGGATCGCTGGCCATTGTGTCGGCGTCGTTCATCGCCTTTGCGGGGGTGGGCGCCTGCTTTGCCGGAGCGGGCGGAGCCGGCGTGTTCGCATTGGCCGGCAAAAGCTGGAACTGGGTCGGTACCGGACCTGTGCTGCTGGTTCATCTGGGGAAGGCTCCGATCGAGACGCAATTGGCTGTCCTGTTCGAGTGCTTTGCGGTGGCACTGGCGGGGCTGATTCCGTGGGGCGCGGGCGCTGACCGGCTACGGCTTGGAGCGGGATGGATGATCGCGGCTGTGATGGGCGCGTTTGTGTTCCCGCTGGCGGCGCACTGGGTTTGGGGTGGCGGATGGCTGACGCAATTGGGCACAAATTTCGGCCTGGGTGCGGGATTTCTGGATGGCGCGGGAGCCGGCACGGTGCATGTGCTGGGCGGCGCGGGCGCGCTCGCGGTGGTATGGATCGCCGGCCCGCGGAGAGGCAAGTTCCCCAAGGAGGGCCTGGCAACGGCGATGCCCGGCCACAACGCCGCGTATGTGCTGTTCGGGTGCATGCTGGCGCTAGTGGGCTGGACGGCATTCAACAGCGCCGGGGCGCTTCTGTGGCTGCATGCGGAGCCTGCTGTGCTGGTGGTGACGGCAATCAATACCCTGCTGCCGGCATCCGGGGCGCTGGGAGCAACGCTCGTGGTGACGTGGGTCCGGTTCGGCAAGCCGGATGCGAGTCTTTGCGCCAATGGCTGGCTGGCTGGCCTGGTGACTTCGAGCGCCTGCGCAGCGCTGGTGCCACCGGCGGCGGCGTTGTTCGCGGGCATCGTGATCGGAATTACCACTCCCCTGCTGGTGGAGGTTCTGGAGCTGGCGCTGTCAATCGACGATCCGTCGGGAGCGATCTCGGTGCATTTTGTTGGCGGGCTGTGGGGCTTGTTCGTCGCCGGGGTGTTCGCGCCGCAGAAGGGACAACTGCTGGCGCAGCTGGTGGGCATTGCCACGCTGCTGGGCCTGTTCCTGCCGGCGGTGTACTTCCTTTTCAAGCTGCTCGACCGGCTGGTGCCCTTCCGGGTGGATCCGGATGGGGAGCGACTGGGGATGGACCTGCACGAGCTTGGGGGCGGAGCGTATCCCGAGTTTGTGATCCATCGGGATGAGTCGTACCGGTAAGCGCATAGATTTGCATTGGGTTTCCCGCCGAGATTCGCTACCGAAAGGGAGGGAGGAGCATTACAACGTGGCCGAATCGAGCTTCATGAATGGATGGGTGGCCCATTTTAGGATTGTTCGCAACCATCGCACTCCGGAAATAGAAGTCTACGCCCCAATTCGATGGATCGGGGGACTTGAATCTGCCCATCGCCCTGCTGTAGTGGCGCGCTTCGAAGTAGTCATTTCCGGTCTCGGGATCTCGTTCTTTGCCGGTAGAATGAGGCGGAATGCTAGACGCTGCGCTGAATGCACATGCGACAGTGAGCGTCATACCGTAGACATCGCATCGTAACCATAAACCCAGAGTCGGTGGTTGAACTGACATGCACAAGACCTGGGCCACCCGCCCTCGGCAATTGTGAGTTATGCGTGGGATATTTTTCGCTATAACGTGAGGTTCTCTTCTGTGCTCACTCGTAGACCGGGGGAATACCTTGCAAGCGTTGTTGCGGACATCCCTCTGCTGTTGCTCTTTGTTGCGCTCATCCTTCTGATCGCTGATCGAGACGAGCCCACGGAAGTCGAGTTGAGTGGGGGCACGGACGAGCCTAGTCAAGCCTTGGGGCCACTTTAATTTAAGCCCGATCCAATTGGGGCACGACGATTAGTGGGATGTTGGCTTCCCAATTACCGGTTTCACGACTGTGTGCGGAGGTGGGGCCGGCGGAGGTGGGGCCGGCTGAGGTGGGGCCGGCTTTGATGGGTTTCCAGGCTTGGGCGGAGGGGCTGGCATCTGCGATGCAGCGGCCTTTTGCGACGGTGTAGCCTTCGCGGGCATTCCAGGCTTCGCCGGCGGCATCAGGCTGGCCTGCAAGAGCGGCTTCTCTGCGCTGTCGTCGCCGAGGAAGTGTTCGTTGTCCTTGCCGGCGATGGCTTGCTTCATGATTGTCATCCAGATGGGCAGGGCTGCTCGGGCGCCCGTTTCCTTTTCGCCAAGGGACTCGCGGCTGTCAAAGCCGACCCAGACGCCGCAGGTAATCGATGGCGAGAAGCCCAGGAACCACGCGTCGGTGAAGTCGCTGGTGGTGCCGGTTTTGCCGCCCAGCGGGTGGTTGAGCTGCGATGCGGCCGCGCCGGTTCCATGAGCCGTCACGGCCTGGAGAAAGGTCATCATGGTGCGCGCGGTCTGCTGGCTGATGACTTCCTTCACCTCAGGCGGATCTTCCCAGAGGGTGATGCCGTCGGCGTTCGAGACCTTGCGGATGAGGCGCGGCTGCACGCGAATGCCGTCGTTGGGGAAGACCGAGTATGAGGCGACCTGCTCCTCAAGCGTGATCTCGGCCGCGCCCAGGGCAACAGGCAGATACGCGGGAATGTTCGAAGTGACGCCGAAGCGGTGGGCGAGGTCGATGACCTTGTGGATGCCGACGTGCGCGGCCAGCTTGAGTGCGGGTATGTTGCGCGACTCCGCAAAGGCGTTGATCAGGGTCATCGTGCCCTTGTAGTCGTTCTCGTAGTTGTGGGGCGTGTAGCTGCCGAAGCTCACAGGGCCGTCGACGATTGTATCGTCGGGTTTGGCGCCGTCCTCTACTGCCGCCGTGTAGACGTAGGGCTTGAAGCTGGAGCCCGTCTGGCGCTCGGCCTGGGTTGCGCGATTGAATTGTGAGAGCGCGTAGTCGCGGCCACCGACCATCGCCAATACGTCGCCGTTGGTGTTGTCGATGGCCATCATGGAGCCCTGGGCGCCGGAGTCCTGTTCGAGCGTGCCGCGGTGCGAACTGCCGATGACGGCATCGGACAGCTGCACGTAAATCACGTCGCCGGGTTTGACGAAGGAGTCGGCGTAGGGCTGGCCCGTCCATTTCCAGTCTTCGGGCATGAGGACCACGTCTTCCGAGCCCATGCGCGCGCTGATCTGCATGGGCAGAACGCTGGTGACGAGCACGTGGACGTAGTCGCCAGGATGCGACTTGAGCGCCCAGTCGGGGTGCTTGTAGTCCTCGAGGGAGAAGCCGTCGTTGAACACGTGCTGGATGCGGCCTCGCCAGTCGTGACGGCGCTCGTAGGCCGCCAGGCCGTCGGCCACTGCCTTGTTGGCGGTGAGCTGCAGGTCGAGGTCGAGTGTAGTGTCGACGCGGAGGCCGGCCTCATGAACCTCTTCGGTGCCGAATCGCTTCTCTAGCTCGCGGCGGACTTCCTCCTGGAACCAGGGCGCCACGGAGCCTTCGGGCTGGGCAATGTGCAGGTCGAGCCCGGTCTGCAGAGCGCGCGCGGCTTCGGCATGCGTAATCACGCCATCGGACTCCATCTCCATGAGCACCAGGTTCCGGCGGCGCAGGGCCTTTTCAGGGTTCAGAGGTAGATCTGGTTGCCGTAAAGCGTGAAGATCTGCTCCTTTGTGAAGGTGCGCTCGATCTGAATCGCAAGATAGGCCTCTTGCAGCTTGCGGACGGCGGTGCGGTCGGCGGAGAGGAAGAGATTGCGGGCCAGCTGCATGGTGAGGGTGGAGGCACCCTGGGCGCGGCCGTGGCTGCGGAGATCGTGCCACAGGGCTCCGCCAATGCGGAAGAAATTGATGCCACCGTGCGACTCGAAGTCTTTGTCCTCAATGGAGATGACGGCCTGGCGGAGGACCGGGGCGAAGTCGGGATAGTTGACGACGATGCGGCGCTGCAGGGCAAAGGAGCCGATGACGCGACCTTTCTGGTCGTAGAGGTCGGTCATGGTGGATGGGCGATAGCGCTCGAGGTCGTCCATCTGCGGGAGATTGGCGGAATAGACCAGCGTGAGGCCGGCCAGCGAGCCGGTGATGATGGAGAGGAGCACCAGGAGGAGGAGGACACCCTTCCCAGCCAGCTTGCGCGAGCGGCGGGATGGGCGAGGCGGGTTCTCAGAATCGAGCCGGTGGCTAGGCTCGAGCCGGTGGCTCCGGCCTAAACCGCGGGACTCGTCAAGATGTGTGGGGGCGCCCAAGGGGGTCAAGCCTCATGGCATTTCTCGCACGCACTTGAGAAGGAATGCCTTGTCTCCGAGGTTAGCATGGGCTGGATGCACCGGGTTGAGAATCGCCCGCTGGCGTACCAAGCGGGGAAAGGTCACGAGAGTCGTGTCAAAACGGAGCACAAATGCGAGCGGCGTGAGCCTGAGGTCCACGCCGCCGTTTAATCCGAATTAAATGTGCAGCTTAGCTGCGGAGGTTCGCTGTGCAGGTTAGCTATTTTTGGCCTTGAGGATTTCCAGAGCCTTGTTGAGGGGAGCATCTTCCTTGGCTGGGGGATTCTCGTCGCCAAGGTCGTCTTCCGCCACCTGGCCCACCTGGACGGTTGGGACCACGGCTTCGTCCTGGATCTTCTTGCCGTTGGGTGCCTCATACTTGGCCACGGTCAACAGCAGGGCCGCGCCGTCAGGCAGGTCAATGGTCTTTTGCACTGAGCCCTCGCCGAAGGTACGCTCGCCCACCACGTCGCCGCGCTTTGCATCTTCAATGGCGGCGGCTGTCAGCTCGGCCGCGCCGTAGGTACCGCGATTCACGAGTACAACTACCGGAGCGGACGTGAGGCACTTGGCGGGGTCAGCAGTGAATGTCTGCTTGGGAAACTTCTGGCCTTCGAGCATTGCCAACGTGCCCTGGTTGATGAAGAGGTTGGCGAGGCGCAGACCCTCGTCCTCATCGCCACCATTGGCATCGCGGAGGTCGAGCAGAACCTTGCGGCTCTTGTTGGCCTTGATTTTGGTGGCGATCTCATCCACGCGGGCCTTCGAAATGGTGCCCGGCTTCAGGTAAAGGATGGAGCCGTTTTCGTATTGCTGATCGGCGAGCGCCGGGCTGGCAATGATGGTGCGAGTGAGCGTGACCTTATCTGGATCGGACTTGCGGGGGCGGACGAGGGTGATGGTGACGGTAGATCCCTGCTTGCCTTCGAGCATGAGGCGAATGACTGCCAGCGATAGTTCGCGGGTCGACTGATCGCCAACGGATTCAATGACATCGCCGTCGGCGATTTTCTCGTGGTCGGCGGGCGATCCGGGCGTGACGTTCACCACGGTGGCGTAGCCGAAGCGCTTGGAGACGGTGATTCCGACCTGGGCGACGCCCGTGGCGGGCCGATCCTTGTAGATCTTGTACTCGGTGGGTGAGAGGTAGCTGGAGTCGGCGTCGAGCGACTCGAGCAGGCCATGGAGCGCGCCCGTGGTGACCGTGTTGATGTTGGGATCGGTGACGTAGTCGCTCTGGATGCGCCGGAGCACCTGCTGATAGACGCTGACCTGGCGGTAGGCGCCATCCTGCTCGCCGCCGGCGTGCACGCCAAACCATCCGAACTCGCCGAGGGCGAATCCCAAACCGAGCGCGGCGAAGACCGCCGCCCCCAAAACGAAAGCTAAACGCTGGAAGAATCGAGACACAGACACTCCACGCGGTCCCCTCGAAGGGGGAAAGACCGCTCAATGTATAGACGCAATGATACCGCAAGTGGTGTTTGGGCTGGCCGGCGCTTCAGTGGGTCCGCCGATTTTGGGCTCGATGGCGGCCAATCTGCACCAAAAATGGTGCAATCGTGAGCGAAGAGGGGTTGCACGGTAAGGCACGTGAGGTGCATTGGTTTACTGTGAAAGGCTCACAACACGGTCCGAAGCGGAAACGTACAATCGTCCCTGGCTATCGAATCCGAGGGGACTGGGCATGTTCATCGTTCCAGTCGGGACCTTCCAGACCGGTTTGCCCGACTTGTCCAAAGCTGTCAGTTCAGTCATTCCAGACGTACCCTCGGCACCAACATAGACCCTTCCCGAGCCGTCGAACATGGTTTCCGACCAGAGCCGCCCCTCGGAAGCACCTACCGTAGTTGTCCAGAGCGGCTTTCCTTCCTGCAGAGCGTAGAGAGGCTGTTCCCTGCAGTTGACGATCAACTCGTCGCCCGGCAATGGATACACATTGGCCGCGTATTTCTTGCAGGCTTGCTTCACGGTCCATAGCAGCCGTCCATCCCGGGTAATGGCGTACAGCGTACGCACATCGCTGGATACATAGATGTTTTCCGTCTGAGGGTCGACGGTGGGATCCTGAATGCCACAGTTGCCGTCAAGGTCAACTGCCCATGTCTGTTTCCCTCGGGAATCCGCGGCGTACACTTTGCCTTCGTTACAACGGTACGTATTCTGGCGCTGTGCACCGACCATCCGCAGAACGGCCCGGTCAGGCAGCAAGTTCTTCTTTGTTACCCGTCCACCTTCTCCGCGGCTGTTGAAACAGTAATTCCCGAGCCAGAGTCTTCCGTCGGGAGCGAAACCGATCGGACCGAAACCGATTGCCCCTGGTGCTTGGTAGGCCCATTGTTCTTTGCCGTCGCGTATGGCCTCGAGTGCGTTGCGTTCGTCATCGTAAATGAAGACGGTGCCGTCGGCAGCGATTCCCAACACATGCCACGCATCCCCCACGGTGACATGCGCGCGCCACAAGATGCGAGGCTTGACGGGACCAGTTATCTGCGAAGAGCTGCCCGGCGCCATTACGTTCCTTGAAGCCTCTACGATCGGTGGCAGTTCCGCGACATCGGAGGGCGTCATGACTCTCACCCGCGCGGTGGGAGAGTCGGAATCGTCAGGCCCGACGACGGTTTCTGAGGGAAGTGGCGTGGTCTCGTGGGTGTCGTTGCGATCCGGGCTGTGTTTCATACTCACGATGATGCCGGCTATTCCCAAGGTCACCACCAGAGAGACAGCCAGTGCCGTGATGCGAAGGGGCCTCGCAACCGGGCTGGTCCATAGCCAGAACGCGGGCTTGGGATACATGAGCGGTGTTAGTGCGTCGACGAGATGCTTAACTGAATCCCGGAAGAGCTGGTCGAAAATCTCAACGGCGTTGAGGTGAGCGAGAGAAGCCAGAGGTGCAGGCAGATCGTCCGGGCGGGGCATTTTGGCGCCGCCCACCAGCACGGGCATCACGGGTGTGTTTTGCCGAAGCGCGCTGGCAACCTCAAGCCGAACAAAGTCGTCCGGGTTGTCCAAACGCCGGAGGCCGCGGTCGTCGGTGCTGTTGAGCCAGGCTTTCCCGATCAGCACGATCACGACAGAGCAAGAGGCAATCCGTTGCTCGATCACATCGGCGAAGTTTTGGCCCGCCCGAATGGAGTCGACATCGATAAAGACGAGGTCTCTTCCGAAGTGCGGAGTCAGGGCATCGTAAAGTCGGCCGGCGTAACCGGCCGTATCGTCGCGCCTGTAGCTAATGAAGACGCCGCGCATGAATGGGATCAAGTTTACAGGGTCTATTGCTTGTTGACATCGACGAAGTAAAGGTCGGTGGCTACCTGGAAGTCGTTCTTGCTTAGGGGGCTCTGCATCGATTGCCACTTTGTGGTGGGGTGGATGACCTGCCAGTGGTCTGGGGTGCCGACGCGGACGGGCATGGCGAAGTCCTCCTCGTCGGCGGACCACTTGTACTGGACCATGCCGGGGGCTTCGCCGAAGAGCAGCTCGAGGCGCGGGATGACGGGGTGGCGCAGGTACTGGTTGAAGATGGGGGTCAGATTCAAGCCGGTGTTCTGGTTGAACCAGGTCACCACGTCTTCAGTCTGGATGTTCTGGTACTTGTAGCGCTGGTAAAAGGCATGGATCAGTGCCCACCATTTTGCGTCGTTGTTGACGACGCTGCGCAACGTATTGAGCATGAGTGCGCATTTGAAGTACTGGTCCTCAGTGGGGTCGGCGTTCACGCCACGCTCGGCAACCACGGCTCTCAGGTTGTGGACCTTGGGCCGATAGCCGCCGAGGTATTTGATGGCGTCGGCCTTGCCCCATCGGTATTCGACGTAGAGGCTTTCGAGGTAGGTGGTCCACCCTTCGTGGATCCACATGTCGGCGGGATCGAGTGCGGTGATGCTATTGCCGAACCACTCGTGGCCGCTCTCGTGAATGATGATGAAGTCGAATCGCGGGCTGATGCCGACGCCGGTCCAGTCGCGGTCGAGATAGCCGTTCTTGAACAGGTTGCCATAGGTGACGGCGCTCTGGTGCTCCATGCCGGAGTAGGGCGCTTCGATGAGCTTGTAGCCATCCTTCTCGAAAGGGTACGGGCCGAAGTAGTGCTGGTAGGCCTCGATCATACCCTTGGCCTGCGCGAACTGCGTCTTCGCTTTCTCGAGGTCTTCGGGCAGCACATAGAAGTCGAGCGGCAGGTCGCCGAGTTTGTCAGAGAAGTGGACGTAGTTGCCGATGTTCAGAGAGACGTCGTAGTTGTTGATGGGGTAATGAACGCGCCAGTCCCAGCGCGTATAGCCATCGCCGAGATCGGTCTTGCCGATGAACTTGCCGTTTGAGACGTCGACGAGGTCGCTGGGGAT
>WNGK01018181.1_pt1 | contig 10298 bp, 10 predicted proteins | sample 5400601 | NCBI WGS metagenome assembly WNGK01 (sample SAMN13153376, study PRJNA577476) | soil metagenome | isolation source: 60 cm soil or saprolite under Garry oak tree replicate 1 | place: USA:California | collected 2016-06-15 | reverse complement strand
TCAAGGCCCTGCGCGGAGGGGTCGAGGCGCTGCTGCTCCTGCTGGACTGGTACGGCCTGGCGCTCTTCCACGTCAGCCACGAGGGCCTGCGCCACGGGATGCTGCTCGCCTACCTGGAGCGAGGAGGCGATTGGTGGCGGGACCCACCCCACGAAATCCGGTGAATTCGTGGGGAACCCGGGGACGATGGGTAAATTAGTCTCATGGAACGTGTAAGCCAGGGCGGGGCCAAGCTCAGGCTCGCGCTGGGGCTGACGCTGGCGATCCTGGTGATCGAGCTGGCCGGGGGTCTTCTCTCACACTCCCTTGCGCTCCTGTCGGACGCCGGCCATGTTTTGACCGACGTCTTCGCGCTCGGCCTGGCGTGGTTTGCAATCGAGCAGGCAAAACGCCCGGCCGACCAGCGGCGAAGCTACGGGTACCAAAGGGTCGGCATCCTGGCTGCGCTGCTGAACGCCCTCACCCTGATGGTCATCGTCCTGGCCATCGCGGTCGAGGCCGTGCGCAGGCTGATGGCGCCCGTGCCGGTGGAGGCTGGGGTCGTGATCATCACGGCACTGCTGGGGATCTCCGTCAACGCCTTCGTGATTCTCTTGCTCCGGGGAGGCGGTCCCAGCCTGAACCTGCGCGCCGCGCTCCTCCACGTGACTGGCGACGTGGCCGCGTCCGTCGGTGTGGTCGTCGCCGGAGTGGTGATCGTGCTGACGGGCTGGCTCTACATCGACCCGATCCTTTCGCTGGCCATCGCCGCCCTCATCGCGTACGGGGCCTGGAAGATCGTCCGCGAGACGGTCAACCTGCTGATGGAAGGCACACCGCGCGAGATCAACCTCCCCGCCATCACACGCCAGATCACGAGCACGCCCAACGTGTCCGGCGTCCACGACCTTCACGTCTGGGCGCTGTCATCCGAGCAGGTCGCCCTCAGCTGCCACGTCGTCGTCGGCGACATCTCGCTGGGCGACGCGGAGCACGTAATCCGCGACCTGGAGCACCGGCTCTGCGATCGGTTCGCCATCGGCCACACGACGATCCAGGTCGAGAGCTGCCATCCGTGCGGCGAGATCCATCACCGCGCCGGCGAGCACAACCACCCGCACGAGCACCCCGTCTTTACTTCTGGGCGGCCAGCGCCTCCTCGCGCTGCAGGATCCGCCGCGCCACAGCAATAGCCGACGCGTAGGTCGAGTCCATACCTCGATAGCTGAGTCCCCGCGCGCCCAGCGTTCGCGCCTGGGTGTACGGGGTGTCGGATGCGTAGTGGACGATGCCCAGGTCGAAGTGGACCTGCGCCATATTGACGCTCTCGTTGACCGGATAGCGGTCGGGCTGTCCGATCTCGTAGCACGCGTCGAGGTAGGGCCCGGCCTCCATCTCCACCACCGTGTAGCGGCCCTGGTAGTAGAAGTCGAGGTAATCGCGGTTCTGAAGAAAAGTCCCCCGCACGGTGACGGCGCGCTGGTTGTCGAGCGCGGAGCCGTAGACCAGGTTGGGCTGGACGTCGGCGGCGGCGAAGCAGTTGTTCAACCAGTAGGTGTTGCCGGAGTGCTCGTTGTAGACGGCGTTCGGGATCATCACGTCGCCGACGTCCGCATTCAGCGTCGCGGCCTTGCCCAGCACGTATACACCCGCCACCCACGCCGCCTGCTCGGCAACCTGGCGGAGGATGTGGTAGGCGGCCTCGCCGAGTGGGTAGTCCACGTTGATGATGCAGGCGTCCGATTGACGCAGCTTCGCCGCGTCGACGACCCCGACCCGCGGATCAATCGTCGTCGCGTCGAGCTTGGACAGCATGAAAACCTGTGCCGCAGAATCGACGCCGGTGTCGACCGCGGAGATATGGCGCACGCCGTTGGCGGCCTCCAGCTCCGCTCGCCACTTGCGAAGGCGCTCGCGCTCGGGATGGACGTCGAAGACCTGGCGCGCCCCGTAGTACAACCAGTTCTGTCGTGACGCCCGGCTGTGCCCTGCCTCGAGCTTGCGCCTCTCCTCGTCGAGGTCGCGATCCGAGCGGCCGATCCAATCGATGATCTCTCCCTCGATGCGGCGGGCCACGCCGGTAAGCACGTTGACCAGGCTGTGGGCGTTCGAAGAGACGAAGTAGATAGATGCGTCACGCGCGCCGAGCTCGTCCATCGCCGCGGCGACGGGCAGCCACCAGCGGCTTGCGTTACGCGCGAATCCCAGATGGCTGCCTCCGATCTGGCGCAGCACGATCCGGCAATCCTCCCGCTTGATGGCGGCGAGGTTGGCGTCGAAGCTGTCGCCCCATGCCTCGTGGAGCCGGCGCCAGTCGTCAGGGCTTGCCGAAGCGGCCTGCCGTGCCTCGTCGTCGGAGCCGCCTACGTCCTGGAGCGAGCGATGCAGCTTGTTCCACTCGATCTGGAACGCGACGAGCGTGGGGACGAGGTCGTCGATGTCCGAGGTCGACGCGATGAGCACCGCGAGCGTGTTCTTGCCGTCGTGGTACCAGCGCCTTCGGCGGGCGGGGGCTTTAACGGCCTCCCAGCTCATGATGTCGGCGTCCAGGACCGCCCGAAAACCCAGCGGGCTCTGGCCCATGACAACCCGCCGGCAGCGGCTGATGGCGGTCGGAAGGCGCCGCACGGCGTAGAGCAGGGCGCCCATGTCCGTCTGCGGCAGGGCGGCCAGCGGGTGGAGCACAGACCCCATCCCGAGGTGCGCCTGGACCAACGATTCGACCTTGATCTCGCCCGAGCTCTGGAGCATCGTCGTGTACGTGCGGACGTAGAGCTCGACGGCGTGCTTGCCGCTCCAACCTGAGCTGGTGCCGGCGCTGGGTGGCGCTTCCAATGAGCCGACTATAGGACCCTGCTCCGAACCGGACTTACAAATGCATGAAGACGGCCGCTCGCTCAGATGGGAGAGTGGGGCCATGCTCACACGACTCTGGAAACTGCGTTACCTGCGCGTCGCGGGCCTCGCCGTCGGGGCGGTCGCGGTCGCCGGCACGGCAGTCATCGTCACCGCCTCGGCCGCCGGCATGAGCTTCGGTTTGCAGGCCGCAAGCCCAACGCCCAAGACGTCTGCTGGAACCAGCTCGTCATCGACCGTCTGCGGCAACTTCATGAAGCACTTCGCGGTCGCGATCAGCAAGAGCCAGGCGGAGATCAACTCCGCGTTCCAGAAGGCCATTGCCGACACCCTGGCGGACGAGGTGAAGAGTGGGCAGATCACGCAAGCGCAGGCCGATGCTCTCAAGAAGAAGCTCGCCAACCAGACGCCGTGCACCCTCCCAAGCACGATCGGCCACGGTGGCGCCAACCACAAGGCGAACGTCGGCGCTTACATGCAGCAGTACGTCGCCGCAGCCGCGGCGGCCCTGGGCATCAGTGAGGCCGAGTTGAAGACCGACCTGTCCGGCGGCCAGTCGCTGTCACAGGTTGCGGCGGCAAAGCACGTTTCGGAGGCCGACTTCCGGACCAGGCTGATCGCCAACCTGAAGCCCGCCCTGGACAAAGCGGTGACGGACAAGAAGCTGACGGCGGACCAGGAGCAGAAGATCATCAGCACTTTGCAGACCGGCCCGCTGCCTTTGTGGAATACGGCGGTGAAGCGGCCGAAGCCGTCGCCGACGGCGACGACCGCGACGACCTGACGGCCTAGTTCAGCTCTTCTGGGGGCGGGGTTCCGCCCAGGCGCCGCATCAGCTCCTCGAGCAGGTGCCGCGTCTCCGGGTCCGCCATCAGGCGCTCCTGCATCTGCTCGGCGGAGCGACGGATGTCAGGATCCGCCATCAGCCGCTCGGACATCGCCTGGAATCGCGAGGTCATGTCCTTCATCGCGGTCTCTTGCGCGACCTGGATCAGGACCGGCTGGCTGGCCGCTGCTGCCACTGCCTCCGCCTGCGCGCGGACCATCTCGATCCCCTTGCAGCCGAGGCACTCGCCCTTCAGTCCGCAATGACACAGCTGGGGGCGCAGGCGGTCAAGCGCCGCGTGGAGCTCAGAGAGGTCGATGGGCGCTGCCACGGCAGCAAATCTACGAGGGTTTGCCTTTGCCCGTGTACATGGCCTCGATCCGGTCCCGGTAACGCTCGGCCACGACCTTGCGTTTGACATCGAGCTTCAGGGAAAGCTCGCCGGAATCCTCGGTGAAGTCGCGATCCAGCAGCGCGAAGTACTTGATCGTCTCCCAGTGTCCGAGGGTGGCGTTGAGGGAGTCGACCGTCTTCTGGATCGACGCGTTGACGGCGTTTCGGTCGAGCCCCTCCTTGCGGGCCGTCTCCCAGTCGGGCACGACGAGCGCGGTCACATAGGGCTTCCCCTCGCCAACGACCACCGCGCGCAGCACGAGCGGGTTGCTCATCACGCCGTGCTCCAGGGGTACGGGAGCGACGTACTTGCCGCCGGCGGTCTTGAAGAGCGACTTCTTGCGGTCGGTGATCCTGAGAAACCCTTCGGCGTCGATCTCACCGATGTCGCCGGTGTAAAACCAGCCGTCCTTCAAGACCTCAGCCGTCGCCTCGGGTTGCTTGTGGTACCCGAGCATGTTGCCGGGGCCCTTGACCAGGATCTCGCCGTCGTCGGCGATCTTGAGCTCGACGCCAGGAAACGGCTTGCCGACGGTCAGGAACTTGTGCGCGTGCAGCGTGTTCGAGCAAACACCTGACGACGTCTCGGTCAGCCCCCAACCGTTGAGGATCGGCACGCCGAGAGCCCAGAAGAACTCCTCCACGTCCCTCGCCAGGGCCGCACCCCCGCTGACGAAAAAGCGCAGTCGCCCGCCGGTCAACAGGTGCCGCACGCCGGCGAGGACGAGTCGGTCCGCGAGACGCCGCTGCGCCGAAAGCAGCGGTCCCGGGTGCTCGGCCCGGGAAAAACGGGTGCCGACTCGGATGGCCCACCTGAAAATCGCCTGGCGCATCCGGCTGCTCCCCCGAACGCGGGCCATGACGGCCGCATACATCTTTTCGTAGACGCGTGGGACGCTGTTCATGATGGTCGGCTTGATCTCGCGGATCTCTTCGGCGAGGTGGTCGGGGCCACGTGAGATCCAGCCCGTCAGCCCGATCACGATGCCCAGGAAGACGTCGTTGATCCGCCCGTAAACGTGCGCGTACGGCAGCCACGAGATCGAGCTGTCCTGGTCGGTGATCGGGTGCACGCTTGCCGCGGCCCGGCTGATGTCGACCCAGTTGCGGTGCGCATGTTCGACACCTTTGGGCGTGCCGGTCGTGCCTGAGGTGTAGACGATGGTGCACAGGTCGTCAGGCTTGATGTTGCCCAGCCGAGATGCGATCTCTGCGAGGTTGTGTGGTTCGTGCTCAACCCACCGCCTGACCTCGCGATCGATCGACACGACCTTCTTCAGAGACCCGCCGACGTTGATCTTTGCCGCAAGCTCGGCATCGCCGGCGATCGCCAGGACGGCCGCGCTGTTGGACGCGATGGTCTCGACCGCATCCGCCGAGACGTTTGGATAGATCGGGACCGTGATCGCGCCGATGGCCTGGATCGCGTAGTCGCAGTACAGCCAGTCGACGCAGTTCTCGGCCATGATCAGGACACAGTCGCCCTGCTTTACGCCGGCGTCGACCAGCGCCGAAGCGACGGCGAGCACGCGCTGCTGCATCTGGCTCCAGGTCGCCACCTGCCACGGGCCGTCGCCGTCGCGGTGGTGGAGCAGCGCGCGGTCGCGGTACCTTGCGGCCTGACGGAAGAAAACGCCGGGCGTGGTCCGGTCGGCTATCGATTCAGGGTCGATACGAACGCCGGCGACCTGAGCTTTGGTGTCTATTTGACCGCCTTGATGGTGAGCGTCAACGTGCCGGAGGGAACGTTGACGGTGACCTTGTCGCCCTTCTTGTGCCCGACCAGGGCCCGCCCGACCGGCGAGTCGACGGAGATCCGTCCGGCGGACGGATCGCTCTCCACGGCGCCGACCAGGTGATAGGTCTCGCTCTCGCCATCGGTGTCGACGACCTCGATGGTCGAGCCAGGACCGGCCACGCTCGAGTGCGTGTCCTTGATGATCTGGGCGCGGCCGATCATCTCCTGCAGCTCGTAGATCCGGCCGTCCAGGAGTCCGACCTCCTCCTTCGCCTGCTCGTACTCGGGGTTGTCCTCGATGTCTCCGGGCTGGAAGGCTTCCTTCAGGCGCTCGCCCGCCTCGGCGCGGCGGCGCAGGGCCACCTCGAGATCTCGCTTGAGCTTCTCCAGGCCCTCAGGCGTCAGCAAAACAGGTTCGGTTAGATCCATGGCCAGCCTTGACTGAATAATAAAGCCCGCTCTATGGACCCCACCGACCTGAGGGCGGAGCTCGCCGAACGGTTGGCGAATGGTACGCCAATCGATGCGCAAACGTTCAACGCGGCCTGCTTCATGCTCTCTCGGGCGCTCGAGAACCTCGAGTTCAGCGTGCCCGAGGCGGCCCCCCTTGCGCGCCGGCTGCTGCGGGTCGTCGGCCGGGTGATCATCGACACCGCCGAGCCGGACGCCTCACCCGACACGTGGCCGAACACCAGGGAGATGGCGATCCAGTGGATCGACGAGGCGCTTCGCGCGCTTGGCTACGAGGCCCTGCCGGCTAGTTGATCAGTCGGGCGGCCGGTGGCGCGGGCGCGTAGTTCGGGTTGAAGTCGATGCCGACCGCGGCCGAGCCCGCGACCTTCGCCGTGTAGCAGATCACCTGGCCGGCCAGCGGCGAGCGGTTGCCTCCGTTGATCGTCCAGTCCTGGCCAGGCGTGTAGATCGTGCCGATGTACTGTGTCGAGGCGCCACCGTTCATGGTGTTGCTGCAGTTGTTCGACGCGGGCGCGTAGATCACGATCCAGTTGTACTGCTCGCCGGCGAACACGTAGGTCGCGCCCTGCGAGTTCTGGGTCATGCACGAGCCGTTCGGGAAGTAGAACTGCACCGCACCTGGAGTGACGAGAGCGCGGGTACTGCAGCGACATCGGCGCGTTCTCCTGCGACAGCAGGTTGGCCGGCGGCGGGCAGTTGCTGAAACACTGCGGCGGCGTCTCTCCGTCCGGAGGTGCGCAGCTGATGCTCCTGCTCTGAGCAAAGCATGTGACCGATGGCTTGGGGATCAGGGTGTCGTCGACGTCAATGGTGCTGGCGCCGTCCGCGGGTGGCACACCCGGCAGCAGTGCTCCGAGCGTCCAGGGCACTCCGTTGGGGTATGTGCCCTGCGGGATACCGCTGACGAAACCGGGCGCGTCAAACCGACCCACCCAACCGAAGTTCCTGGTGCCGTTGGGCAGGCCGTCGATCGGCGATAGGACGCTGCCGTCGCAGCCGGCCGGGTTGAGGTACACGTTGTAGTACTGCGCGCCGGGCGCGTTCTGCGTGACGTTGATGCTGATCCCGATGTTGGATGGGGCGCCGTTCGCACCCACGACCGGGCTGGGGGCCAGGTGGCAGGCGGACGGCGCACTCTCTCGGCGGCAGCCCAGTCCGGCCGAGCACGTACCGAACGAGGTGTCGAGGAACTTGTCGTACCGGACCGACGTGAGCACCACACCCCACCGGTTGTTGCGGGACAGTGTGTCCGTCGCTCCGGAGTGGCACGGGCTCGGGGTCTTCGGGTAGAGCTTGGTGCACATCGGTCCAGGGATGACTGCCTGAGGTGGCCCGTTGGTCACGGAGAAGTGGCCCGCGCAGCCGGTCCCAGGGGGGAAGTTCTGGTCCCAGAACTGCGGGCTCGCGACAGCGCCGGTGCCTGGTGCGGTCGCGCTGCCTTCTTCGGGGGCCTTCAGCTCGTTCGAAAGAAGGCTTCCGTTGGCGTCCGACTGGTAGCCGTTCAGCCACGTGTACACGCCGCCGTCGAGGAAGGCGCAGCTGGCCGACCCACCGCTCAGGTGGAAGTTGCCGTACTGCCCGGGGCGCATCTCGGTCCAGGTGCCACGGTTCCACTGGTTGTAGGTCTGGGCCGTCGGGTAGTAGCCGACCGAGGGAGCGAGGTAGCCAGGGTCAGGGAGGGTCGGCGCCGGGACGACGGGCTGCCCGATGACATCGCCCGAGTTGCAGCCGCCGGGTCCGGGCTGGTACGGGATGAAGCCCGGGTCCGAGTTGTAGCAGTAGTAGGTCGCTGCGTTGCAGTTGGAACCGGCGGCCCCGTAGCAGTTGCCGGCCTCATGCAGGTTGGCGTCGACGCACGCCGTGCCGTTCGTGTAGACGTCACCCAGCACAGTCAGCTCTGCGGATCCCGTCAGCACCGTGGCGCAGTTGCCGTTGCTCAGCGTCAGGAGCGCGGGCGTCTGCCGCTGGTTGCCGACGATCGCCGTGGCGGTGGCGCCGATGTTGATCGTCGGGCTGCCTCCAAAGATCTGGATGAACGCCAGAGGCAGGTCATGGCTGCTCCGAAACTCGAACTCGTATCCGTTGAACTGCGTGTCGGTAGCGATGAGCTTCAGGCTGTAGCTGCCTGCAAACGTGTAGTTGTAGGTGTCCTCGGGGAGGTTGCCCTGTGGGCCGACCCAGCGGAACGTGTGCGATTGGCCGGCGATGCCCGTGTAGATCCGCAGGTCCTTCATGTACAGAGCGACAGAGTTCGGGACCACCGTCCCGTTCAGGTCCTGGATGTTCTCCCACCAGTCACCTGCGGCAAGCGCGGCCGCGTCGACCGCGGTCTGCTGGTCGCGCCGGTCGACGTAGCCGCGGCCGGAGTCGATGGCGAGGCCGAGCATGCCGAACAGCACAAGGATCAGGAGCGCGATCAGGACGATGGCCTGACCGGCCTGCAGATTGCGCTTTGCGCGCTTAGTTGGAGTACTCGGCTCGGTAAACAGCATATGCAGTGATGACGATGTTGTTGCCGATGACTTGCTGGATGATTGGAGTTACCGGCTGGAATGTGTACCAGAGCGTCACTTTGATCGGCTCGTTGCCGGTGGCCGGTGTGACCAGGTTGCAGCCCGCGCCGGTGTTGGGCGGCGGATAGGAGCCGAGGCCGCCACGCGGTCCGTTCGGCGTGAGGTTGCCTGCAGTGCTCGGATCGGTGATGAAGATCCAGCCCGTGTTGGCAGCCGGCTTCGACGGTGAGCCCTGGGGGATGCCACCGTTGGGCAGCGGGCCGTTGGGACAGGCGGGGTTGTTGGCCAGGTTCATGATCACCGCGTGACCCTGAATCGCGTTGGCGACGTCCGTGTCCGTGGGCCACGTGTGGAAGGCCCCGCTCGGGTCGATGAAGTACGACGCGCGCACGGCGACCCGGGCGCCCTCGTTGGCCGCCTGCTGCAGCGTGATGTACAGGTACAGCGCGCGGCCGAAATCGATGATGCCGAACGTGAGCAGCAGGATGACCGGCGCGATGATCGCGAACTCGGTCAGTCCCTGCGACCGCTGGCTGCGCGTATATGTCGACAGCTTCCCTTTCATGGTTTGCCCTGGATCGTGAAGTGCTCGTTGTACGCGAGCAGCAGGCCGTTGCCGAAGAGGCCCTGTATCAACGGCGTGATGAGCTGGAAGTTCATGAGTATCGCCACGTTGATGTCCCCGAGCCGCCACGAGTTGTCAGCAGGTGGAACGTCTCTCATCCCCGACTGACTGCCGTACGGGTCCGTGTAGCAGATGTACACGTTCACGGTCTGAGATGTGGCCGGGTATGCCGCCGCCGGATACGGTTTGTTGCCGGCGGTGTTGCTGTCGGACGGAAGCAGGCAGTTGGCCTGGCGGACGTCATTGATCTGGGCGTCGACGAAACCGGCCCCGTAAAGGGCGGACTTGACGGCTTTCATGACCTCTGTGTCGTAGAGGAAGTTGTTCTGGCGAGCCGCGGTGTTGAACCACGCGCCGTGGCGCGCGCCCTCGCGCGCCGCGCCCTGGATCGAGACGCTGTAGTAGAAGGCCCGGGAGAGGTCGATCAAACCCATCGCCAGGAGCAGGAGGACCATCGACGAGATGGCGAACTCCACGAGGGACTGGCCGCGTTGGTTCTTGCGACGAACGCGCGTTGGACTCTTGCTCACAATGGCCAGCGGGATAGGATGCACCATCGGTACGCCGTCTAACGCCGAATAAGCCGTTTTCGTTCGCCAAAAAAGCAAGGAATCTGTTAACGGGCTAAATCGGCGCTTCGAGCTGGACTGGCCGGCGGGTCCGGCGTCGCACGACCTTACGCTGCAGGCGCTCCCGACGGTGCTCCAGCTCACCTGCTTCCTCGGGCATGCGCCGCTGGGCCTCCTCGACCACCCTCAGCGCCCCGTGGGGGTCGCGCCGCCTCCACTCCAGCAGCCGTGCTCGGGCGACCGATATCCGCACGTCCTCGCGCACGCTCGATTCCAGCCAACCCAGCAAGCGGTCGGCCGCCCTTATTGAGCCCTTGCGGACGAG
>WNGK01022792.1_pt1 | contig 10299 bp, 9 predicted proteins | sample 5400601 | NCBI WGS metagenome assembly WNGK01 (sample SAMN13153376, study PRJNA577476) | soil metagenome | isolation source: 60 cm soil or saprolite under Garry oak tree replicate 1 | place: USA:California | collected 2016-06-15 | reverse complement strand
TAAGTGATGAAACTGTTCGCGGCCGGAATAAGTCATAAGACCGCGCCGGTCGAACTCCGCGAGCGGCTCGCGGTAAAACAATCCGAGATTGCCGATCTTGCGTATGTGCTGAAGTGTTTCGGCCATCTCGACGAAATCGTTCTGCTTTCAACTTGCAATCGTGTTGAAGTCTACGGAGCAACCCGACAGGCAACGGGTCACATTAAATCACTGTTACAGTTGCTTCGCGCTGAGCCGGGCGATTTGGATCCGCACATTTATGTGTACGAGGGCGCCGCTGCGGTGCGTCACCTGCTCCGCGTTACCGCCGGTTTGGACTCGATGGTGCTCGGTGAAACTGAAATCACCGGCCAAATCAAAGCCGCCTATGAGATCTCTCGCAACGCCGGATTGACCGGCCGCGTTTTAAATCGGCTGTTTCAAAGGGCGTTTCAGGCGACAAAAGAAATTCGGACGCGCACCGGGATCGGGCGCGGCACGGTTTCAATCAAGAGCACAGCAGTGGAATTGATTGGAAAGACCGATCTGTCGCAGCAATCGATCATGGTACTCGGCGCCGGCGAGATGGCGGAGAACTGTGTTCGACTTCTATTAAAAAAAGGCGCGCAATCGATCTTCATTTCGAATCGTTCGTTTGACCGCGCGCTCGATCTCGCGACGCGCTGCGGCGGCGAAGCGGTCTGCTTCGGTTATTGCCTTTTTGAAATGCGCGATGTCGACGTTGTCATCGCTGCCACGAGCAGCGCTGAGACGTTATTGAGTTGCGAAGATATCGAAAATTTGATGAAGGCACGGCGCAATCGCCCACTGCTTCTCATCGATCTGTCCGTGCCGCGTAATATCGATCCTGCTGTGACCGGACTCGATAACGTTTCTCTATTTAATATAGATGATCTGGAAGCACTGGCTCGCCGGGGCGTTCAGGCTCGCGAGCGAGAGTTGACCGCATGCCATCAAATTATCGAAGCGCACGTCGCGGCGCTGACTGAGAAGCTTCACACCGAAGAAGCGCAAAGCCCCTGGGGATCGGCGCCACGGCAGCTTTCAACCACCATTCTTATTCCACAACCAACATAGGAGAAATCAACGATGGTTGCGCGTCTCTCACGCTTGCAATTGTTTCTAATATTCGCAGTCGAGACTGCACGGAATGCAATCTTTGGCGGGATTGATTGAGTGGCCGTCAACCTCATTCACCACCGTGCGGAGAAGAATCTCAACGTTCTCTAAAATTTCCGCCAGACAAGGCTTGAGAAAACAAGTAGTTCGGCACCCATCAAATCCGTCTTTAAAAGGGCAATCATTGAGTCAAATTCACGTCAGTCTTTATAGCCAGCAGCTGCGTAAGCATTTGAAATTCATATGAGCGAAGAAGCAAGAAAGGACATTGTCCTAATTGTTATCTTCTCTTTGGTTTTAGCAATTGGCATCACATCCGTTTTTTTGAGCTATCGGTTTCTCGCTTGGATCGCAATAGTGATTTCGGACTTATATCTGTTCATCGTATTGCTGCTCGCTGCACTTCGCTCGGATGACGATGCTTTTTTGCGCAGGCACTCATGGATAACGCGCTTTTTCCCTAGAAAGACGACTGGCATTTTTGTCATTGCACTGCTTTTTCTGGCAATTGTTTCTGGTTTTGCTGGTCTGTATGTTGGAGCGGAGGTCTTTCCATCCGGCAAGACCCCGCTGGATGCGCTTTACATCAGTTTCTTCATCATGGGATTCACCGACTACTCGCCGGCGCCTGGCTATGGTCAGCTTGTAGTGATCGCTCAGCTTGTTAGTGGAGTTCTTTTGCTGGCTGCACTTTTTCCCATCCACATCTCACGAATTTCCACGTTCAAAAGTCCATGAATGCTTGAAGTAGCCAGAGGCCAGGACGACATGGAAGGGCGAAGCGATGCGTACAATCACCAATGACTACAAGGACTCCCAGATTTTGAATCTCGGTTCTGAAGGTGAGCGTGGACCTTACCTGGTAACTCAAACTGGCGTCGCGCCGAGCGATCCATTGCCAAGGACACGCATGTTTGTGCTCCGTCCGGATGGACACTGGGTGGACTTCAATGCATATGCCTCCCAGGGAAAACCCGAAGCGATGGACGACATCGTTTTTCGCAGCATTCCAAAAGTAATGGAAACATTCGGCACGCTATTCGGCCGGCCTCGAGTTCTCGACCTTCCGATCGACGAGAAGGGACTACAAGCTTGGATTGAACGCCATAGCAGCGATCCGTTACAAGCAGCTCGCGCGTGGGTCGAGCAGTACAAAATGCGTCACCGCAAAGACCGCGGAGGTTAAAGCGCTGTTCGTCTGTGAGGAGATTGTCGCGATGAGTTCACCGTTTCTCCTGCGTTCGATCCCTGCTCTCACTTGGCTACGCGCCTACAATGGCAGCTGGCTGCGCGGCGATATCCTCGCCGGTATTACGCTCGCCGCTTACTTGCTTCCGGCAGCGTTGGGCGATGCGTCTCTGGCGAACTTGCCTCCGGAAGCCGGCCTTTACGCCTGTTTGTTCAGCGGCCTGGTTTTCTGGATCTTTTGCGGTTCGCGCTACACCGTTGCCTCCGTCACTTCCGCAATTTCGCTGGTCATCGGCGCCTCGTTAGGCGAAATCACAGGCGGAAACACGATGCGCTTTGGCACGCTCGCGGCCGGCACGGCGCTGCTGGTCTCGGTCATCGCCTTTATTGCCTGGCTCGCGAAAGCCGGAGTCATGGTACATTTCATCTCAGAGAGTGTTATGACCGGATTCAAATGCGGCGTGGCGCTTTTCCTTGCCAGCACGCAATTACCAAAGCTTTTCGGTTTTCATAGTGCACATGGCAGTTTTTGGGGAAACACGGGCTATTTTTTCAAGCACCTAAACGAAACGAACTCCATGTCGCTTCTGGTTGGAGGAATCGCGCTCGCGCTGCTCATTCTTGGAAAGATCTTTCTGAAACACAAGCCGGTCGCGCTTTTCGTTGTAATCGGAGGGATCACTGCCGCTTCGGTGCTTTCATTGGAGACGCGCGGCGTGAAACTGATCGGCGCCGTACCGCAGGGAATACCCCCGCTCAGAGTTCCCGCCGTCCACTGGAACGATTTGAACGAATTACTTCCATTAGCCCTGGCGTGTTTTCTCCTCGGTGCTGTCGAAACGGCCGCGATCGGCCGGATGTTCGCCGCGAAGCACGGCGGCCGATTCGATGCTAACCAAGAAAATCTGGCACTGGCGGCGTCGAACCTGTTCGCCGGACTCGGTGGCGGCTTTCCGGTGAGTGGTGGAACGTCACAGTCGCTCGTCAATGAAGAGGGCGGTGCGCGCACACCCCTCTCGACCGCCCTCGCGGCAGTCTTCATTCTTATAGTTGTGCTCTTTTTCTCGCACCTATTAAGCGCCTTACCGCAACCCGTCCTCGCGGCCGTGGTGTTGGTTGCGATAGCGGGTCTGCTCAAGCTTTCAACCTTGAAAGAACTCTGGAGTATTGATCGATCCGAGTTTGTGGTGGCGGTGGCAGCTTTCGGTGGCGTGCTCACGTTCGGCCTGCTCGACGGCGTACTGATCGGCGCCGCAATCTCACTTGTGCAACTAGTGCGCGCATCGTCTCATCCCCACGTCGCTTTACTTGGACGAATCCCCGGCACGCGGCGTTTCTCGGATTGCGATCGACATTCAGATAACGAAATCATCCCGAATGTAATGATTTTCCGGCCCGAATCGGCCCTCATCTACTTTAACGTGGACAATGTTTGCGATGCGATCCTGAACCGTGTCCGCGCTGAGCCGACACCGCCGAAGCTCGTAGTGCTCGATCTCTCCGCCGCACCGCTTGTTGACATGCAGAGTGCCTACACGCTTGCGGGTATGGCTGGCGAACTCATCGCAGAGCATATCCGATTCCAAGCGGTTGAACCGCGCTCCTCAGTGCGCGATCGGCTCCGCCATGAAGGCGTCGACAGCAAATTGGGCGGCGTAAACCGCTTCACAACTGTCGCCGACGTGATCGACCACTTTCAGCGAGAGCACAATGCCTCCCTTTTACAACCTAACGAACCATACCCTACGGAATAAATCCCATGCCATTCAATCAACGTTGAAGAACTCAAGAAGCTCGCCGAAGAGATTTTTCATTCTCCCGACGATCCCTGGAAACAAACTTTGCTTCAACTCATCGCGGAAAACAGCGGCGCGACGTTTTACCACGCGGACGCGGGTGAAGGCGTCATTTTCCTTTACACCCCGGATGTAGACAAAGGCCTGTGGTACCTCCCCGGGAGTGGGATGGGACCATTGTCAGCGCGAGCGCGGCAGATGATGAAAGAAGCGATCGGAAAAAGCTAGTGACTGGAGAGAATGACAGGCTCGGCGGGCCGTCTGTGAATTGCTGGTAGACGCGAAATTTAGTGAAATTTCCAGGGCCGCAAGCTTGAGAAAAAGATGGAGAAAAGACTGATGATGGCGGCCATCAATAGTATCTCGATCGCGCGGGTCGCGTTACGATTCGCGGTAACGGCATGAAGACGACTAGAATAGTCATTGCCGGTGGCGGGTTCGCCGGGCTTTACGCGGCAATGCACTTCGACAAACGGCTTGCGCGTCGAGCGGACGTAGAGGTGACGCTGATCGGTCGCGAGAATTTCATTTTGTTTACGCCGATGCTGCACGAGGTCGCCGCCGGAGATCTTTATCCGGGTGACATCGTGAATCCGCTCCGGCGCGTTCTTCGCCATGTGAAGTTTTTTGATGCCGATGTTCAGGCGATTGATCTAAATGCGCGACGCATCCATTGCATAGCCAGCGTTGCGGACCGCGAACTGGAATTCGAGTTTGATCATCTGCTTCTGACGCTCGGCTCGGAAACAAACTTCTTCAATATGGACGGCGTCCGCGACTGGTCGGTAACCATGAAGAGCTTGAGTGATGCGGCGCTGCTACGCAATCGCATGGTGGCGCTTTTAGAAGAAGCTACTCTACAGAGCGATGAGGCGGCACGCCGGCAGTTACTCACGTTCGTCACTGCTGGGGGTGGTTTCTCAGGCACCGAAACAACCGGCGCCGTTAACGACTTCGTGCGGGAAACCGTGCGCTATTATCCGCAGTTGAGCGAAGAATTGATTCGAGTTGTGGTGGTTCATCCGGGGAATTTCATTCTGCCCGAATTAGGTGAAGAACTGGGGCACTACGCCGAACGGAAACTGCGCGAGCGCAAAGTGGATGTGATCAAAGGCGCGCGTGTGGCGAACTACGATGGGGTAGTGGTCACGTTAAGCGATGGCACATCGATTCCTGCCGCGACTCTGATCTGGACTGCGGGTGTGAAACCAAGTCCGGTCATCGCTGCCTTACCTTGCGAGAAGGAACGTGGTCGACTCCTGGTTAGTGAGTACTTGGCGGTGACGGGTGTTCCTGGCTTATGGGCGGCAGGCGATTGCGCGGCCGTGCCTATCTTAAACACCGAAAACTTTCATCCGCCAACGGCGCAGCACGGCTTACGGGAAGGAGTGACGGTTGCGAAGAACATCGAAGCTGCGATCCTCGGTCGGCCGCTCAAGCCGTTCCGTTTTAAAATGATGGGACAGTTGGCGAGCATTGGTCATCGTACCGGCGTGGCGATGGTGTTTGGGATCAAGTTTTCCGGTTTTATCGCCTGGTGGTTCTGGCGATCGGTGTATCTAATGAAGCTTCCACGCTTGGCTAAGAAGCTGCGAGTCATGGTGAGTTGGACACTTGATCTTTTCTTCGGCCAAGAAATCGAGCAGATGATCACCGTGCGTGATATCGAAGCGCTCAGCGGTCAACTAGCTCGAATCCGCGCGCGAGCAAAGCAAACAAGATCAACGAGCGCCACTTCTGTACTCGCCAATTCAGGTCACGATGAGCCATAATGAATCCTGATGAAACGCTGCTGCGGGCTTCGAGGGGTTCTCGTAAAGATCTCTTTCTTGGGAGCGACACAATTTTGCATGATCATCGGGATCGCATTTGCCCGCGATGATGCTCCTCCGTCGTCGGTGAGGCCGTGGGCGCCACCGGCGCTTCCAAGATATGAAGGAGAACTTCGCCAATACCAACCGACTGAAGCTGAACGGCGCTATTTGCCGGCCATCGATCCGCGCAAGACCTATAATCTCGCCGAACTGATTGACATCGCGCAGCGCAGTAATCCGGAAACACGCGTCGCCTGGGAGCGCGCCCGGATGGCAGCGGCTGCCGTGGGTCTGACCGAGAGCGCTTACTACCCGTACATCGTCGCGGCGGCAGTCGGAGGATACGACCGGGCCTTTATCCCGTTTCCAACGTTGCGGACGAAGCCACAACCGCCGCCAACCAATGGGAACCTGCCGAACGTCGAGATTGTCGGCGGCGGTACATTGATCACGCAATCGTTGCTGGCGCGCGGCGAGTTAACCGCGAAGTGGCTGCTGCTCGACTTTGGCGAACGAAAAGCGATTAGGGAAGCTGCCCGGGAGAAATTGATGATGGCGAATGTCGGTTTTAATGGAACGCACCAAAAAATTGTCTTTGATGTGACGGACCGGTTTTATCAGCTCGGCACTGCGCGCCAAAAGGTGATGGTAACTCAGAGCGCGCTGGACGCAGCGAAAACCGTGGAGCAGGCGGCGCAGGCGCGGTTCGACACCGGCCTTGCCACAAAACCGGAACTGCTCCAGGCGCAACAGCAAAGTGCGCAATCTAATTTTGATCTTCAAGCCAGCCTCGGCGCGGAGAGTGACGCCAGAGTGGCTCTCATTGAGAGCATCGGCCTTATGCCGGCCGTGTCGCTCAAAGTGGCGGACCTGCCGGAGACAAGTCATCTGAATGCTCAGACGGCAGACTCCGTGGGTGAACTCATCACAAAGGCTTTGTCCCAACGGCCGGATCTGGTCGCGAAGCTTGCAAATGTCCGCGCCAAGGAACAGGAAATTCTCAGGACCCGCGCTGAGTACTATCCAAAGGTCACGCTGGATGCGCATGGTTCCGAAACCGATCTGGACGTCAGCATCGCAAACTCGGACTTTTTCGGTGGCGCCCGGCCAACTTTTGGCGCCTTTCTCACCATGAACGTGCCGATCTTCGATGGGTTCGCACGCCGGCACAAACTCGACATCGCCGAGGCCGACCTGCATCAGGCCGAGAATGAACTTGCTGGGGCGCGCGACTCGGCTGCCCGAGAAGTGTGGAAAGCGTACACCGATTACAAAACCGCGCTTAAGAAACAGGACGCGGCCGAAAAGTTACTGACCGCGTCGAAGAGTGCATTTGACGCAGTGCTCGAATCCTACAAGCAAGGGCTGAGCACGTATCCCGAGGTCGTCAGCACGGAACGCAACCTCACCTCCGCGCTTGCGACCAGTCACGACACGCAGTCGGCAATTTACACGAGTCAAGCGGCCCTCGCGTTGAGCGTTGGTGATCTCGCCCGCCCAGCCCCGCCACTCGTTAGGCAGCCACGAAGATGAAAGCCAATCGCAGGCTGTTGATACTAGCGGTCGTCGCCCTGGCACTGCTCGTTCTCTCTTTCATTGCGGCGGCCATCGTCAGCCCCTACCACTCGCTCACGGTTGATATTCTCGGCTCGTATTTTCCGGCCTGGATGGTCTGCATTGTTAGCGGCCTGACTTTAACGCTCGTTTCGCATTGGATCATTCAAGCTTGCAATCTGAAACCGTACGTCGGTCCCGCCCCGCTCATCTACTCGTCTCTCATGATCATCTTCACGTTCGCGACGTGGATCATGTTTTACCAAAATTGACTGCAATGAACCGAGAGGCAAATCCATTAAGCAAAGAAGTCGCGAAGGAACACGACGTCGAACCGGGCAAGTTCATTCGCAAGATTGTCACCGTAATCATCGTCGCCGGTGCGGTGCTGATCACGCTCTACGTCTGGGGAATAATCGAACGCCATCCACGAACCGATGATGCGGCCGCGCGAGCCAATGTGGTGGGCATTGCGCCGCGTGTGAGTGGTCAAACCATCAAGCTGAATGTGCAGGACAACCAGGCGGTAAGGAAAGACGACGTGCTTTTCGAAATCGACCCGGAGGATTACAGACTCATCCTGGCAAAGGCTAAGGCTGAGTTGGCCACTGTGGATCGACAGCTCGCACAAGCCCAGGACACCTTGCACCGCCTGGAACCACTCCTGCCCCATGGCTTTGAGACCGCCGAAAACGTCGATAAAGCCCGAACCGCAGTGACAACGCTACAAGCTCAGCGCGAAGGTGCGATCGCGACCATCAATCTCGAAGAACTCCATCTCTCCTACTGCAAGGTCATCGCACCTTTCGACGGACGTGTCATCAATCTCAACATTTCGGCTGGCGCCCACGTCACCGCCGGGGTTCCCGTCTTCTCGTTGCTTGACACTACCAAATGGTACGTGATCGCGAATTTTCGAGAGGCGGAGATTCGACATATGGCTCCGGGCAGCGAAGCGATTGTTTACCTGTCGTCTGCGCCTAACCAGCGCTTCCGTGGAAAAGTCCAGGGAATCGGTTGGGCAGTGAAGCCGGAGGGCGAGCTCGACCTACCACCTTCCGGTGTGCCTTATATAAAACGCGAACTGAACTGGGTGCGGGTGGCACAGCGCTTCCCCGTAAGGATCGAAGTAGAGAATCCGGACCAGGAGCTATTCCGCATGGGCGCGTCCGCAGTGGCGATTATCAAAGGTCCGCCGACGAAATGAACTCGATGAGTTCAAGTGCGGTGCAACCCGCCATACTGCCGTTCGGTTCTCTCGCATGGTTCAAACGCGAGCTGGCACCGACGGGTCTGCGCGAAATCCGGACAGCCATCATGGTTGGTGGCACAGTTTTGTGCGTGGTCATTTCCATGGCACTGCAGGTGCCGGAAGTGACGCTCAGCGCTTATATGGTCTTCTTCATTTCACAGAAGACCAAGCACCTCACGATACTCATTGGACTGCTCGGGTTAATCGGCGCCACCATTGGCATTGGCGAAACTCTTTTGCTGTACAAGTTCACCTACGGCCATCCAGAACTGCGCATCCCGGGAATGGCAATGGCGCTCTTTCTTGGAATGTGGTTGTCGCGCGTTTTTGTGCTCGGGCCAGTCGGATTCATCATTGGCTTTGTCGCCTCGTACGGGCAATCAGTCGCCGAACAGGCTCCTTCACCTGAACTGCTGGTCCGAGGAGTTCTTTGGATCTGGGTCGCCATCGCCTACGGCGTCGCGGTGACTGTCGTGCTGAACTCCCTGTTTCTGCCGGACGCGGCGAGCGCTGGCGCAGAACCGCCGAAACCAAAAAGTCTTTTTGTGCCGGACGCGTTCACCAATCCCGCACACGTGCACTTTGCGCTCAAGGTCACCTTCGCGGCAATGTTTTGTTACATCTTTTATTCGGCGATCGATTGGACAGGAATCCACACCGCGTTCATTACCTGCACGTTCATTGCACTGGAAAGCACCGGTGCAACGCTGCACAAGGGTGTGCTCAGGATCGGCGGCTGCGTGATCGGCGGAGCACTCGCGCTCTTCACCATCGTTTTTCTAATGCCGCACATGGTAACCATCGCGTCGCTCGTCGTCGTCGTCGCCTGTGCCTCTGTCATCGCCGGCTGGGTTGCCACCGGATCGGAGCTCATTTCCTACGCGGGTTTACAGATCGCGTTCGCTTTCTTCTACAGCGTCTTCCAAGGTTATGCGCCCGACACAGATCTCGATAACGTCCGCGATCGCGTCGTTGGAATTCTTTTCGGTCTCATCGTCACCGGAGTCGTATTCGCTTACATCTGGCCCGAGCATACGATCGATCGATTGCGGGACGCGCTGCGAGCGACGCTTCGACAATTGGCGCAGCTGCTCGAAATTCCTCGCCCCGAAACTTCGATTGAAACCGGGAAGGCGGAAACGCACTTGCTGATAGCGGAAACCTCACAGAGTTTTGACCGGGCGAAGCGCTACGCCGAGCTAACCCAATTCGAGTTCGAAGAGTCACCGGATCGCGAGCAAACATCATTGGGCAATTTGGAAAGTACGCTTTCGCGTGCTGAGGACGTGTTCGTTGTCGCAAGTTCACTCGGCAGCGACCAGCGCTGGGATGAATGGCAGCAGCTACCGCCGGCTGCAAAAATTGCGGAGAGCGAGTTACGAAGCGTCGCTGCGAAGCGAATTGAGCGCGTGGCCGCTAGCGATGAGCGCGAGGATGCCGGCGCTAATCTCTCAACCGCTTTCGCTCGATGGACCGAAACGATGCAAGCGCTGCAGGTGAAAAACAGTCGAGTCGCTCTCGTATCCCAAATTGTAACCGAAGTTCAATGACCGAAATGAAACTTAACGACTAAGAC
>WNGK01058809.1_pt1 | contig 10300 bp, 10 predicted proteins | sample 5400601 | NCBI WGS metagenome assembly WNGK01 (sample SAMN13153376, study PRJNA577476) | soil metagenome | isolation source: 60 cm soil or saprolite under Garry oak tree replicate 1 | place: USA:California | collected 2016-06-15 | reverse complement strand
ACCTACGACCCCTTGCATTACCTGTTCGCGGAAACGAGTGTAGGCGGGTGAATAGCGGTAGTTAAAACTCACACGCAATGATTTGCCGGTACGTTCGATAGCCTGAAAGATCGCTTTCATCTTATCGAGATCGGTGGTCATGGGCTTTTCGGTAATCACATCGCAACCCAGCTCCATCGCTCGTATAATATAGATGTGATGAGTGGCATCCATCGTCGTCACAATGACGCAATCAGGATGGGTTTCTGCGATCATGGCATCAAACTGATCGGCAAGATAGGTCGGAAGCGGTTTTAACCCGGCCTGGGTTTCTAGATGTTGATTATACCAGTTCATGCGTGTCTGGCTCAGATCGCAGAAGGCAACCAGTTCTGCGATCTCGCTGTACGTAGTAATCAGCGCATCAATAAACATTCTGGATCGTGAGCCGGTGCCAACAAGGGCATATCTTTTTTTCTGCACGGTTTGTCCCTTTCCAAGACGTTTTTGTATTTGAACTGCTATCAATGTGACCGGACACATTTATTGTATGCACTATTTGACCCAGAAATCAAGATGCAAAAGCGCTAATTTGTGAATGAATAGCGTATGTCATCATTGACAAGGCGATAAAAGACCAGCTATACTGTGACCGGCCACATTTTTGGGTATCCACAATCTCACGTGCAGCAAAGGGATTTGAGCACCGGGGTAGGGGCTATTATGGTGCTGAAAAAAAAGAACATCACGATCCGTGATGTTGCTCAACAAGCAGGCGTCTCATATCAAACGGTATCACGAGTTCTGAACGGTAGCGATACGGTTGCGCGCAATACTCGCCAGCGAGTATTGCAAGCGGTACAAGAATTAGATTACACGCCGAACAAAATTGCCAAAATGTTGACAACTAATCGATCCTACACGCTAGAATTGATGGTAGTTGACGTGTTGCCTGGTGGCCGCTTCGCTGAATCGATCAACAACATGGCTTATGCAGCTAGAGATGCCGGGTATAGTTTGCTGGTTACAACAACCGATGCTGAGAGCTTGGGGCTTGCCTTCGACAACGCCGCCGCGCGGTTGAGCGATGGTGTGATTATGTATGCGCCATCTTTGCGCATTACAGACGATCAGCTTGTGGCGCTTAGCAAAGGTATGCCGCTGGTGCGCCGTGACTACATACCAGATTCTAAGCTTGCATGGGTTGGCTTCGATCAGGTATATGCCACCCGCATGGCTATTGAATATTTGCTTGACCTCGGACACGGAGGTCATTTTACGTCAACATGGCCTGGAGCCTGGTCCTGTCTCTGAAGCTGACTTTACCATGAGTGGTGCATATGAGGCTGTCAATCACATTTTAGCAACGCACATCCCTTTCACCGCCATACTGGTTGGCTCAGATACGATGGCGATGGGAGTTCTGCGTGCTCTACGAGAACGTGGCCTGCACGTTCCAGGCGATGTCTCACTGATCAGCTTTGACAATGCCGAATTGGCAGCTTATACTGACCCGCCATTGACAACCATCCATTTTAAGTTTGCCCAGCAAGATGCAATAGCCGTCAAGTATTTAGCCGATCTTGTGAACCAGCCAGAAATGGAACTTCATCAACGTATCTTGTTACCGGATCTCGTGGTACGGGAAAGTGCGCGAAAAATATGAAAAGGAGCTGAAAATTTGCGTCTCTGTATCGTTACAGATGAAATCTCTCAAGATCTTGAGCACGCTTTACAGGTATGTCAGGATCTTAACGTGCATACGGTCGAATTGCGCAAGGTAGATGGAAGCAATATTGTTTTCCATGAAGCTGCTAGCCTGCAACGTATACGGTCTCTTTTGCTGCAACGTGGCTTCCAGGTTTGTGGTATTGCTTCGCCATTTCTCAAATGTCCTTTCTGGGAAGCACAGGTTGATGGGATTGTACAGAGCAACGAGGAAGAGCAGTGGCAGATCCTCCAGCGCTCGTTTGAACTTGCCCGATTCTTTGATGCGCCGATGGTGCGCACTTTCTCTTTTCTTCGTGTGTCTGATCCAGCCACTGTACGCGAGACGGTTTTGCAGGTAATTGCGGAAGCCGTCCGGCGCACCGAAGCTGTAGGTCTGCGTCTTGCACTCGAAAATGAGCATGCGTGCAATATTGCAACCGGTGAAGAGACCGGCTGGTTGTTGCAACGTATTCCTTCAGCGGCGTTTGGCGTCATCTGGGACCCTGGCAACGAGGCGGCGTTAGGTTCGACACCATATCCAGATGGATATAATTACGTACGTGGGCGCATATTTCATGTGCATCTGAAGGATGCTGGGCGACACCTGGAAGAGGGGAGGCGACGGCGCGCCTGGGTCAAGATTGGCGATGGGACCATCGATTACGTTGGTCAGATGCGAGCGCTCGTGCGTGATGGCTATGACGGGACGCTTTCTCTGGAAACGCATTACGCCTACCCGGATGGAGGTCTTGAGCGTGCGACCCGCGAGTCGTTAGCAGCTCTGCTGGATATTTTGCGAGAAGCAGGGGTGAAGTGGCAATAATCTTCCCTCGGTGTATACAATAAGAGTACTTGTCACGCCACGGTAATGCTTTTCTTTATTGCAGGCAAAGACATCGCAGTCGTTTGAAAGGAGTTTGGAATTGAGATCATTGATCGATGACCGTTATTTCTCGCCTGATCCCGCTCAACGGCAAGTTGCGCGTCATTTGTATACGCATGTGAAAGATCTGCCGCTTGTTTGCCCTCATGGGCATGTTGATCCACGCCTGCTGGCTGCTTCCTCGTACGATTGGGGTACACCTGTTGATCTCTTGATCATCCCCGACCATTATGTGTTCCGTATGCTTTATTCTCAAGGCATTTCTTTGGAAGAGTTGGGGGTTCCGCGTAAAGATGGTGGCGCGGTGGAAAAAGATCATCGCAAAATCTGGCAGATTGTCTGTGATCACTGGTATCTGTTTCGTGGCACGCCATCGAGCCTCTGGTTACGTGATGAACTGCGCGATATTTTTGGCATCGAGGAGAAGATCGACTCTGCCAACGCACAGGCTATCTATGATGCCATCGACGAAAAATTGCATAGTCCGGCATTTCAGCCGCGCAATTTGTTTGAGCGCTTTCGCATTGAAGTGTTGGCAACGACGGACGCAGCGACCGCGACACTGCAAGACCATCAGAGTATTCGCGCTTCTGGCTGGTCCGGGCGCGTCATTCCTACGTTTCGCCCGGATGCAGTGGTCAACATCGCCACTGAGGGCTATGCTGAGAACATTGAACTGTTGAGCCAGGTAGCGGGCGTGGATGTCACCGATTATCGCTCGTATATTGCCGCCCTCGAACAGAGGCGGCGCTTCTTCAAAGAGATAGGTGCAACGGCTACCGACCATGCCGCTCTGACTGCATATACGGAACGATTGAGCGAACGTGAGGCCGATGCTCTCTTCCAGAGAGCCGTTAAGGGAGATGCAAGCGCCGAGGATGCACAGCGCTTTACTGGGCATATGCTGACCGAAATGGCGCGGATGAGCGTCGAGGATGGATTGGTCATGCAACTGCATATTGGCAGCTCTCGCGACCATAATCCTGTGCTATTGGAACGCTTTGGACGTGACATGGGCGCGGACATTCCTACGGCCAGCGAGTTTACCCACAACTTGAAGCCGCTACTTGATCTCTATGGGCGAGAGCGTGGTCTCACGATCATCCTGTTTAATCTCGATGAGACGACGTATAGCCGTGAATTGGCACCTCTGGCCGGGCATTATCCGGCTTTGCGGCTGGGACCACCGTGGTGGTTTTTTGACAGTTGGAATGGTATTCAGCGTTACGTTGAGAACGTTGTGGAGACGGCGGGTATCTATAATACGGCAGGCTTCAATGATGATACCCGCGCTTATCCTTCTATTCCTGCTCGTCATGACCTGTGGCGGCGAGCCAGTGCCGATTGGTTGGCCGGGCTGGTGGTGCGAGGCATCGTTGAGGAGGACGATGCCTCCGAGATGGCAATTGATATGGCTTATCGTCTGGCGAAGCAGACCTATAAATTGGAGGCTTGACCATGCTTGATGTAATTGAGGAATCCGCCGTAATCGTTGATGGAACGAGCTATGCCCTGGTAAAGACCGCTGTTCCGGGCGAGAGAAAGCTGGCCGTGCTCGGCAATGTTACAGGCTTTGTTGGAGAGAAGCCAACGAACGATGTTTTGCTCTGTGCGCTCACCCCTGAGAATGCGCGCGTCTTGCGCCAGCGTCTGAGCTGGTTGCAGCCGGTGGTATTGGGTTTACGGACCTCAGCGGGATTTGGGGATCGTCTGGGTATTGCCACGCCTGGACACGTGCAGGCGGTACGTGGGACAGGTGTGGCGCCCATTTTCGCGCAGCAATCGGTACGAGAAAACACGCGCACCGGGCGCTCTCCTCAGGATGTGGTGGATGATGCAATGTGGGGTGTGTTGGAAGCGGGATGGCATGAACCCTGGGGCGCGGACGCCGATCATCTGAAAACACTGGCCCCATTGATCCTGGCGATTACGTTGACGACGATGCCGAAACGGATGATGATGCGACATTGCGTGACAAGGCCACAGCGCTTCCCTGGAACGATCTCCAGAGTTCATTGCAAGAGACGCAGACGCGTTATCTCAAACAATTCAATCTCGACCAGCTTGCTTTCACGTTTGACGAGCATACGTTGCTCAAGGCTCTTGCCAAATATGGTGGAGCCGTCGCTCATGTGGCACGTATGACGCAGCGGTTGCAAGTGCTGTTTGGTCAGCGTCCTTTTGAAATGGAGGTTTCAGTTGACGAGACGGGGACAACTACCGCACTGATCGAGCATTTTTATATTGCATCCGAACTCAAGCGCTTGAACGTGCCATTTGTCAGTCTGGCGCCACGCTTTGTGGGACGTTTTGAGAAGGGTGTCGGTTATATCGGAGATGTGCAGGAGCTGGAGCAGAATATTGCCGGGCATGCCAGCATTATGCGCTACTTTGACAACAGCTATAAGCTCAGTCTGCATACGGGTTCAGATAAATTTGAGGTCTATCCCATCGCGATGCGCTACACAGGAGGGCTGGTGCACCTCAAGACAGCCGGGACAAGCTATCTGGAAGCGCTACGTTTAATCGCGGCCGCGGATACCGAGTTTTTCAGAGAAATCCTGGATTTTGCACGCAGCCGTTACGAGACCGACCGCAAAACCTATCATGTCTCGGCCACGCTGGATAAGGTTCCTGCTGCCTCCGCTTTGACAGATGCGCACCTGCCCGATCTGTTAGAGCAGTTTGATGCGCGACAGGTTTTACATGTTACTTTCGGGTCAGTGCTGGATACGTTTGGTGAGAGACTGCATCGTTTCTTGAACGAAAACCAGGCGGCTTATCACGCTTACATCAAAAAGCACTTTGATAAGCACCTGGCACCATTCCGGCGTGAAGAATAGCTCTCTTTTGGGGTGAAAATTAGCCGCTCCAGATGAAAATTAGCCTGGAGCGGCATTTTAAAGCTTGTGTCTCTATTGAGTAGGTTCGTCTTGATATCTCGGCTCATAATCCTTTTTTAGTCGTTGGAAATGGCTTCTGGAGGGGCTTCATTAATCAAGGCATGAAAATGATAGCATTGGAAGCTTTTTCTTTTCTCCGCTGTCATATTATCAAAGAGAATCCCAATTCCTGCAACGACTCCTCCCGCCCGCTCAACAAGTCGAATCGCTGCTTGTCCTTGCTCTCCTCGCTCGAACCAATCGTCAATGATCAGGATACGATCACCTGGCTGAATTCCGTATGCATGGGTTTCAATTTCAAGAACCTTCTTTTGACCGGAGTAATCAACACAAGCTTCTTGGAGCACGTTTTCAGAAGCACGCCTCCCCTTATACAGATTGCCAGCTTTGCGTGCAACGACGAAACCAGCGTGAAGCAGGTAGGCAACTGGAGCGCCCAAAACTAAGTTTTCAATAATCGTCTGGAACAACGTTGCGTCTGCCCAAGGAGCGTAAAATTAAGCAGTATATTTCCGTTCAAGGATGATTTGTTTCTCTTCCTTTGTCAACATAGGTGTATTCTATCTCTTCTTCCGTCGCCATACAAGAGTATCCTCTGATATCATTTCTGAGACCGAAGCAGCTTGTCAGCAGAAGACCCCAATTTTTACTGACTGCTGTTCTGTGCCGATAAGCACCGACAACTGGCACGTTCGATCAATTCTACTGGCAGGGTAACGTGTACAGGTGGCTTCTCTGGATGATCAATACGTTCGAGTAATTGGGCGATACATTCCTGTCCGATAGCGGCAATAGGTTGTGCTATCGTGGTAAGGGCAGGCTCAAACGTTGAGGAGTAGAAGATATTGTCATACCCAATAATGGAAACGTCTTCAGGCACTCGAATTCCCTGAGCACGAAGGGCATTCATCGCTCCAAGAGCCATCAAGTCATTAAAGACAAAGACCGCAGTAAGGTCGGGGCAACGTTGGTGAAGTTCTTGCATGGCCTGGTAACCGCTGTCGTAGCGTCCATTTCCGAAGGCAAAAGCCTCCTCGGTCAGCTCGATACCAGCTTCCGCTAATGCATGTCGAAAGCCGATAATACGGGTTACTTTGTAAGAAAATGGTTGAAATAGGGTGATGCACCCAATACTGCGGTGATTCAGACGTAAGAGATATTGCCCTGCCAGATACCCTCCCCGGTGGTCGTCAATCATTACCTGATCCACGGTAGGCACATGTACAGTGACATTTGTGAGCACAATGGGAATCTTTTCAGCCTGGAAATACTCAAGAGTTTTGGGTGCTGTAATCTGCATGTCAATCAGGATTACCCCATCGACTTGATGCGATAAGAGCACATCAGTGTAGGCTTGCTGTTTCTCATCCGAGAGATCCGTATTGCAAAGAATAACAATATATCCCGCTGCAAAGCCGGCGTCTTCGATGGCACGAGCGACTTCAGCATAAAATGGATTGGAGTTGTCGGGAATAATCAGACCGATCATAGATGAGTTGCGTCGGCGCAGTCCCCTCGCCAGATAGTTCGGTCGATACCCAAGCTCCTGTACTGCTTTCAAAACGCGATCTCGAATGTCCGGGTGAACCGGGCGGTTGCCATTGACGACGCGTGATACCGTCGAGATCGAGACCTCAGCTTTGTTAGCAACGTCACGTATAGTTGTCATGCTTTTCTTTCTACTGTTTTTTCATCCTCAATCAATGCTTCCCTTAGCGCTATGTGCCAGAGGGAGGCATTGATTTCCCCTCCTACCTGTGCCCTATTCTATCATAGTACTGAAGAGGCATCATGGGCCAGGGCGCTGATAATCATGGCAAAGAGATCGAGATCGTGCAAGAAATCCTCTGCCGTCGTCTTTGGCTGTGCGTTGTTGGTAATCACCTCATAGAAGTGCTGCAATTCTAGCGTGTACGAATCAGTGAACGTTGGTCGAATCACGCGCTCTTCAAAGCTGTCGCCCTGGGTCTCGCTGATAAAGAGCTGCGTTGGCAGATGGCGAATATAGGGCGTATTATATTGCACCCGTATCTCTTTGCTATCGCCATAGACGGTAATATGCGCATCAAAGCGCCGATTGTGATCAACGCCCACCTCGTAGGTGGCCGTGAAGCCGTCGTACTCAAAAAGTACTGTCAGAAAGCGGCCATGTTGCCGTGCGGCGACGACACGTTCTGGCATGCCAAACATTTCACGCATGGCAGACAGATCGTGGCTGCTCAGCCCTCCTAGCAAACGGTAGGTTCTCACCAGATTTGGGGGCGCATCCCCAATCGCGGCCTTAACCATCTGGTTGGCTCGCTCTGCCCGATCTCGTATCGCCTCCTGTGGAATATCATTTGGATGTATAACAACGCTCGACTGGCTGACTACCTGGGCATTCTGACCGATAATATCGCGTACTCTGACATAGTTGATCTTCTCAAGAGCGTGCACCTGCTCGACAGCCTGGATAAAGGCCGGAGCATAGCGGCGCATATAGCCGACCATGACCTTGACTCCGGCCTCATTGCGCGCTTTGATGATCTTATCTGCATCCTGGCGAGTCAGACACATTGGTTTCTCAATCAGCACATGTTTGCCATGTCGAATGGCGGCGAGGGCAGAATCGGTATGATATTCATCGCTATTGACCACAAGAACCGCATCAAGATCTTCTTGCCTGGCGAGGGCCATATAATCGAGATAGCGATGCTCGGCTGGAACGTTATAGCGCTCCCCCAATACGGTGAGTAGCTCGTGTGAGATATCGCAGATAGCTGCAATCTCGAATTTATCAGCTTGCTCCTGTAGTATGGGCAGATGGGTAACCTGGGCAACTTCGCCTAATCCTACCAGTCCTACTTTTACTTTCGTCATTGTCACAATTCCATTCCTTTCTAAGATATGTGACGGGTGAATCTTCCCATGTGTAGATTGGTTAGCCTTTGACGGCCCCTGCCACAACGCCCTGGACCATGTATTTCTGCACGAATAGGAAGAAGACAATCGTGGGAATTGATGCCAGGCAGGCCGCTGCCATCAAGCTTCCCCAGTCTGTGGAATACTGCTGCATGAACATCTGAATACCAACCGGGATGGTCATGGTATCGGGATCACGCAGGAAGATGTTGGCGATCAGGTACTCGTTGTAGCACAGCAGGAAGGTGAAAATGGTCACCGCTGCCGTTCCTGGTCCCGAAAGCGGCAGGACGATTCGTGTAAGCCCCTGAAAACGCGAACAACCATCCATATAGGCCGCTTCTTCCAGTTCGCGTGGGATCGCATCGAAGAAGCCCTCAAACATCCAGGTGGCGAAAGGCAGATTGAGCACGGTGTAGACGAGAATGACCGACCAGTAGGTATTTATCAGCCCCGCATTTTTGAAGATGATGAACAGGGGGATCAAGGCCAGGATCAGCGGAAACATCTGCATCATCATCAATCCACGGGAGTAACCGCTCACGAATTTCAGGAAGTGATAGCGCGAGAGCGCGTAGCCGGCAGTAGCGGCACAGAGAATGCTAATCATCGTGCCGAGAACGGCCACAATCATGCTACTAGTGAAGAAGCCCCAGAAATTGGTTCGGTCATTCAGGTAGCTAAAATTCTCCAGGGTCGGATGTTGGGGAATGATACTCGTGGTGGAAAGAATTTCCGCTGTTGAGCGAAACGCATTCAAGAGAATGGTAAAGATGGGGTAATCGAGGATGAGCACTAGAACGAGCATCAGCAATGTCAGTAGCCACTTCTTGATGGTGGTATTCCTCTGAGCCGCTTTCCCTATTTTTGTTGCGCTTCCACTTTTTCTAGTGTGGAACTGTGATTTACTTAGAGTCTGCTCCATAGCAGGGTTTCCTTTCTCTTCGTCTCCTGATTCTTACTGCCGATTTCTGAAGCGCATCATTACGATAGCCAGTACCATCAAGATGATCAACGAGATGAAAGCTACTGCGGAGCCTGACCCCACTGAGTTGCGCGCAAAGGTATCTTTATAGGCCAGAATCATCAAGCTTTCCGTCGCATTGGAGGGACCACCTTGCGTCAACAACCAGGGGGTTTCAAAGTCATTGACGCTCCAGATCGTCATCAAAATCCAGAGAATAATCGAGATATTCTGGATCGCCATCAATGCGAGCAGCTTCGTAGAGACTGCCATCAATGGTTTGCAGTGCTGCAATCAGTGAGATCATCATGAAGGGAAAGCTGCGCCAGATTTTGATCACAATAACGGAGACCACGGCCCAGCGGGTATCACTCAAGAAGAAAATGGGACCGAGATGGAACCAACCAAGCACCACATTGATTGTGCCGTGCTGGTCCTGAATCAGCCAGCGCCAACTGACGATGGTCACAATGGACGAGAGAATCCAGGGAATAATCAGCAGGACGCGGAACAGGCCACGCAAAGGGAAGTTTTGGACGAGCAAGAGGGCCAGTCCCAATCCCAGCAGATAACTGCCAACGACGCTGAAGATGGCAAAGATCGCGCTAAAAGAGAGCGAGTACAGGAACTCAGGATCGGTGAAGGTTGCCAGATAGTTTTGCAATCCAATAAAGGTTCCCGGAGCAAGCAACGACCCGTTCTGAAAGCTGTAGAGCAGGCCGGTGAAGAAAGGGTAGAGTTCAATGAGGATAATCATCAGGATAGATGGTAGTAACAGCAGATACGGCAGCATATCGATGCGCCGCCAGCTACGTGAAGATGGCGGGGAACTGGTCGCCAGTTCATTCGATTTCGAGGTCAATGGAGTGACACTCATGAGGTACTCCTTTGATAGATGCTTTTACAAGATACGTCTCTCTGTCATAGTTTCAGGGAACGTTCATGTTGGAGCCAATAAGC
>WNGK01028127.1_pt1 | contig 10302 bp, 9 predicted proteins | sample 5400601 | NCBI WGS metagenome assembly WNGK01 (sample SAMN13153376, study PRJNA577476) | soil metagenome | isolation source: 60 cm soil or saprolite under Garry oak tree replicate 1 | place: USA:California | collected 2016-06-15 | reverse complement strand
CGCAAGCGCACACAGCGAATATCCTCCTTGATCCTTCGCAGCCATAATGGCCCGCGCCACGGTGCTCGTTCCATTGGATCCAGCATTGGGACGTCTACGAATCCGAACATGGCTTCCTCACACGCGTGCTCCGGCCGCTTGGCGGCGAAGCCGGCAGGCGCTGGACAAACAGAGCGTTGGGCAGCCTTCCAGGCTCTGCGATTGAACGAGAAGAGCAATGCGCATGCCATGCGCTGCACGTCCGCAACATCCTGATATGAAACGGTTTTCACCAGCGCCGCAGATTGTCTGAATCGCGACATGGAAGCGTGACACGTCGGTCTGTGGCCACCTTCAATACGAGCACGCGGCGCCGGTACGCCAAGCGACCGTCGGTGGGTTCATCGCGGAAGCAAACATCGAAGTCGCTGCAACGCGAGCACACGGGCTTGCCGACAGCCGACGTTAGAGATGCTTAATCTCAATGCCGTGCTTCTTCAGCGCATATCCGATCTGGCGCGGTGTCAAACCCAGGATACGGGCCGCCTTGGCCTGCACCCAGCCCGATTTCTCCATCGCCTCGATAAACCGATCGCGGTCAGGCATCTCTCCGCGGCTCGTTGCTCCGGAACCGATCGACGCGGGAATGGAGTCCGTCGCAGGCTGACTTGACGACGGACTTACGCCCGAAGCGCCGCCTGCGCGCGCCACTGGTAATATCGGAAGTGGGATCGCGGGCTGCGACCGTTGCGGCGACAACTCCGAACGGCCTTTCCACAGCATCGCGGAGAGGCACTCGTTATGCCGGCAGGCAAAATCATCCGTGATGATGGAAGGGCCATGCGCCAACGTCGCGGTCCGCTGAATGCAATTCTCAAGCTCGCGCACATTGCCTGGAAACCCGCAGCCCAGCAGGACTTCGATCGCGTCCGCGCCAAACATCAGAGTACGATCATTCTCGATGTTGAAGCGTTTAAGGAACTCATTCGCCAGCAGCGCAATGTCGCCACGCCGGGCGCGCAGCGGTGGCATCAGCACCGGCACGACGCTGATGCGATAATACAGGTCGGCACGAAACTCGTTCCGTGCAACCGCTTCTTCGAGATTCTTGTTCGTTGCCGCAACGATGCGAACATTGACTTTTATAGTGTGATTGCCACCGACACGCTCAAATTCCTGTTCCTGCAGCACGCGCAGGAGCTTGGCTTGGAATGAGGGCGAGATTTCGCCGATTTCGTCCAGAAAAAGCGTCCCTTTGTCGGCCATCTCGAAGCGCCCTTTGCGCGAATTCACCGCGCCGGTGAACGCACCTTTTTCGTGGCCGAACAATTCGGACTCGAGGACCGATTCGGTTAACGCCGCGCAGTTGATCTTTATGAATGGACCCTTGGCACGCGGCGACAACTCGTGGATGGCCTTGGCGATCAATTCCTTGCCGGTGCCGGACTCGCCACGCAAGAGAACCGGCGACTGCGACTTCGCGACAATCACGACCTTCTCGAGCAACGAGCGGATGACCGGGCTGTCGCCGATAATGCCTTCGATGCGAACCTTCTTGCGCTCCCGCGCGGGCTTTAACTCCGACAGTTGCTTCTGCAGACGGTGACTTTCGGCCATCAGACGCTCGCGATCTCGCGAGACGACGCGATGGAGCTGCACCGTTTGGCCGATCAGATTTGCAATCATCGTGAGGAAGCGCACATCGGAATCGAGCCGGAACACCGCTCGACCGTCCCACACCCGATCAATGGTGAGGGTCCCAACCACCCTCGAGCCAATGCGGATCGGCACCCCGATAAACGACACCGTGGTGCCTTCCGCCGCCCCGAGCGCTGCTACATCTGTCGTATTGAACAGCGGGTGTGCGGCGACGTTCTCGACGACCAACGGAATAGCGGTCGCTACGATCTGACCAATTGCCTTCTCCGGCAGACGAGCGCGGTAGCGCCCATCTGTGCCTTCATTCCAGCCGGCGCCGACCGTGATGTCCGGAATGTCATCGTCCGACAACAGCGAAATAACGCCGTGCCGCATTTGCATGAATGACGACAGAAGATTGACCACGTTCGAGAGCGTGGTCTCGAGCCGATTCGGCGCATTGAGGATTTTGGAGACTTCGTAAATGCCCGTGAGTGCAATCTCGCTCAGCGGGATCGGCGGGGCGTGCGCGCTCGCTAGTCGGGTCACGGCGGGTGCTTCAATCTGGACCATGGCTCTATCTCCGGCATCTCCGGCGCCCTGGACCTTCCCTGTCATTGTTGGGGTTGAAGTTTGATTGGTTACATTCTGATCCTTCTTCATTCGAATGTCGCGCCCAAGTTGACCGCAGTGCTGCCGCATATACGGGCGAGCGCTGCACGCTTTCTCCTCGTTGCGGCAACATCGTTAATCCTACAGTGATCGTGCGCCGACCGTGTGCAAGATCGCCGCATTGATCTAGCGCAAACGTCGCGGCCAAATGTGCGCCACCGAGAGAACCGCATGCGGCAGCTGCGCGCAGTGCACTATCGGCGGACGGCTCATACGTGCTGTCCGCCATTGATCTTGATCTCTTCACCCGTCACGTAGCTTGCTCCTTCGGAGCACAAGAAGAAGATCACTTTGGCAACCTCATCGGCTGTCCCGATTCGGCCCATCGGGATGGTTGGGGCCAGCCGCGCTTCGGTCTCGGGCGACAGGATATCGGTCTTGATCTCGCCCGGCGCGATGGCGTTCACGCGGATGCCATGGGGTGCGAAATCGTGGGCCATCTCGCGCGTCAGGCAGGCCAGCGCGGCTTTCGAGGTCGCATACGCCGTGCCGGCGAAGGGATGGACGCGCGTGCCGACGATCGACGTGACGTTAACGACTGTGCCAAGCCCAACCTTCAGCTCTTCGAACAGACCGCGGGCAAGAAGGATCGGCGCGAGGAAATTCACGTGGAAGACGTTCATCCACGTCTCGACCGGCGTCGTCAGCGACGTGAGCCGGCCCCCTTCGGTGTTCTTCGGCGAGAAGCCGGCGTTGTTGACGAGTGCGTGGAGAGGCGTTCCGGCGAGTCGCGCCTTGATGTCCGCGACCGTACGCGGCAGAGCCCGATGGTCGCCGAGATCGGCCTGAACGTGATCGTCCCGACCGGCGTCCCACGGACAGCGATCCCCGTCGAAGGGCTGGCGCGAACAAGTGATGATCCGCCAGCCGGCTTCGGAGAACAGCTTTACAGTCGCGTGCCCAATACCTCGGGAGGCGCCGGTGAGCACCATGGTCTTTTGTCCGGGCGACTGTCGCGCAATGCGCGACGGAACACCCGGGAACGGACAGGATACGGGACTCGCCGGAGCCGATCCCATTGGGGATATCCGGTCGCGTTCCGCGCTCAGCGTATCCGCAACCATCGCAGCTCCGCGCCGCTCGCAAAAAAGCACGCCGGACATTTCCGACGTGCGGGAATAGCCGCACGACCGGGGTGCACGATCCGGGCCAATATCGAAATCTGAATTTCGACGGCGAATTCAGTTATTTCAGCGAAGCACAGTCCGGCTTCAGCACTGAAGACGTTTGCGCCTGTCGCCTTTCCGACATATCGCGCGCCGTCCGGCACAATTCCAACATCCGACTTTCGACCGGACGAAGAATGCTCGTCGAGGACGGGAATTTGACAAACTCCCGCCATTTCTTCGCTTTTCAGCCTGGCGCTCTGATTGGTCCGTCTCTTGCTCTCTTCTTCAGTGGAGAACGAGGACCGATCATGAGTGCCGTTGTCATCACGCGATCCATGCAGCATCAGCTTCGGCGTTTCGCGCTGGTTCTCGGTACGAATGAGATTGCCTCCGCGGTAAGTGTCTACCTTCAGCGTGATGGGTGGGCCGTGCTTCTGTCTCACGATCCCTACCCGCCTGTTCTGCGGCGGAAGATGGCCTTTCACGACGCCCTGTACGGTATCCCAGTCGAGGTTGAAGGGGTCCCGGCCTCGCGCGCCGACAATGGGTTAGAGGTGCTAAAGCCCTTGGCCAATGCGGATCGCGTCACGGTCACGCGGCTTGCTCCACTCGACGCGCTCGGCATCCGATCGGTCGACGTTCTCATCGATGCCCGGATGCAAAAGTACCGGGTCACGCCAGACTTGCGCAGGCTCGCGAGGCTGACAATCGGGCTTGGCCCCGGCTTCACGACCAATGCGAACTGCGATATCGCGGTCGAGACCCGTCCGAGCAAGAATGGGGCAATCTTGCGCCGCGGAAGGACCGATGAGGCCGACGGGATCGCCAGCCGCCTTGGCAACATGGGGCTGGAGCGGTTCGTGTATTCGCAAGTCCGCGGACATTGGCGCACCGACATCGAAATCGGCGCGCAGATGTCAAAAGATTCCGTGCTCGGTCATCTCGACGGAGTGCCGGTGAGAGCGCCACTCGACGGAGTCCTGCGAGGAATCGTCCGCGACGGCACCGACGTGCCGAAGGGGATCAAGCTGGTGGAAGTCGATCCGCGCGGCCCGGAGGCGCAATGGTCGGGGATTGATCAGCGTGGACGGACAATTGCAATTGCCACGCTCAACGCAATCCGTATTCATTCCGCGCAACAAGACACGCGCGAGGCCCATTTTGTGCCCCACGCGCACCGGTGAGCTGCCGGCATCCCCATGTTTGTCGGACTTACAACAGAGTCAAGCGAACTCGACCGGGCAGCCAACGCAAACACCCAGTTGTGGTGCTGATAAGCAATCCCCGGACCAGCATGATTGCGGCATGCGGCTTGCGGAGATGAGGGCATAGGCGCGGGTATCCATGCGCCCGCGGAATTCCCAACTTCACGGAAGCCGCCAAGGAGATCGCCGCGGCGTTCAAGCAGAAGACAGGTCATGAGGCGGTCCTGAGCTTCGGCTCAAGCGGTCAGTTCTACACCCAAATTGCGCAGGGCGCGCCGTTTCAGGTCTTTCTGTCAGCCGACGATACCCGCCCGAAAAGGCTCATCGATGACGGACTTGCAGTACCCGAGAGCCGCTTCATCTACTCGGTCGGCAAGCTCGTGCTGTGGAGCAAGACTCCCGACCTCGTGAAGGGTGAAGAGACCCTCAAAGCCGCTTCGTTCGCAAAGTTGTCGATCAGCAATCCGGCCGCGGCCCCTTACGGTGCAGCCGCAACGGAAACGATGACGTCTCTCAACATTCTCGAAGCGCTTCGGCCCAAGCTGGTCCAGGGTGCGACGATTACCCAGGCGTACCAGTTCGTCGAAACCGGCAATGCCGAACTTGGCTTCGTCGCCCTCTCGCAGCTCACGGGGCCCGAGACGGGTTCGCGCTGGCTTGTCCCGCAAGAGCTCTATTCGCCGATCCGCCAGGAGGCCGTGCTGCTGAAAAGCGGGGCGTCGAACGAGGCGGCCACAGGCTTCATCGCCTTCCTCAGGGAACCGGAGGCACGCGCCATTATCGAGAAATACGGCTACGCGTTCGATGGGCAAAGCTGAACGGCATGCGTGGCCTGCCCGCCGACCTCTGGCAATCGGTCTGGCTCACGATCGAACTTGCGGCGATCACGACGGTCATCCTCCTGATTGTCGCCACGCCGCTGGCGTGGTGGCTGGCCCGGTCAAAGGCCTGGTGGACGGAAATCGTCGCAGCGTTCGTCGCACTGCCGCTGGTGTTGCCTCCAACGGTTCTCGGCTTCTATCTGCTGGTGACGCTCGGTCCCAACGGGCCGGGCGGATTGGTGGCGAGCCTGTGGGGCGGGCGCACGCTCGCGTTCACCTTCGAGGGCCTCGTCATCGGATCGGTGCTCTACTCGATGCCGTTCGTGGTGCAGCCGATCCGCAATGCCTTTACGGCGATCGGCGATCGGCCGCTGGAGGTCGCCGCAACGTTGCGCGCATCCCCCCGGCGCGCGTTCTGGACCGTGGCGGTGCCGCTGGCGCGACCGGGCTTTCTGACCGGGGCCGTGCTCGGCTTCGCCCACACTGTCGGCGAATTCGGTCTAGTTTTGATGATCGGCGGCAATATCCCCGGCCGCACCAAGGTGCTGTCGGTCGCGATCTTCGACTACGTCGAGACATCGCGTTGGCGTGAGGCCAACATACTGGCCGGAGGTATGCTGATTTTCGCTTTCGCCGTGATCTTGACCATGACCGTGATCGAAAAGCGCAGCGTGCGGATCGGCCCATGACCACGATCGAGCGCGGTGCAATCCGCGCTACCTTTCGCGGCGGGATCGGAAAATTTGCGCTCGACGCCGACTTCGCTGTGCCGGCCACCGGCGCCACGGCGATCTTCGGTCCTTCGGGCTGCGGTAAGACGTCCGTAGCCCGCTGTCTGGCCGGACTGCAGCACCTGCCCGGCGGTTTCTGCGCGGTCGACGACGAGATCTGGCAAGACCAATCGACTTTTCGTTTCCCGCACCAGCGGCCGATCGGCTACGTGTTCCAGGAAGCGAGCTTGTTTCCGCACCTGTCGGTCAAACGCAATCTGCTCTACGGCACGCCGAGGCGCGCGCCGGCATCGGGGTCGGATGGCATCGGCTTCGACGAAGTGATCGCCCTGCTCGGTCTGGCGCCACTGCTTGAGCGCTCGCCAAACAATCTGTCCGGCGGCGAACGCCAACGCGTCGCAATTGGCCGCGCGCTGTTGTCCCAACCCAAACTGCTGCTGATGGACGAGCCATTGTCGGCACTGGATCGCCTGACCAAGGGCGAAATTCTGCCGTTCCTCGAACGCCTGCATGAGCGGCTTTCGATTCCCATGATCTACATCAGCCACGACATGACCGAGATCGAACGGCTCGCCGATACCCTGATCTTCATGCAGCACGGCAAGGTGGTGGCCGCAGGACCGCTCTATCGACTGCAAAGCGATCCATCGCTGCCGCTCGCCAGTGCCCGTGGCGCGGCGGTCAGCTTGGATGCGACCGTCGAGAGTTATGACACGGCCTATGAACTGCTGACACTGCGGGTCGCTGGCGGCCGGCTACTCCTGCCTGCGTCGCCGATAGCCGCGAGTAAGCGACTGCGGCTGCGTATCGCGGCAAGCGATGTCAGCCTGGCCTGCGCAGCCCCAAAAGCCAGCTCGATTCTGAACGCATTGCCGGCTCGGATCGTCGCGCAATCTGCGGCTGGACTCGGTGAAGTCATCGTTGTCCTTGCCTTGGGGCCGGATGGGTGTGGTGCAAGATTGCTGGCACGAATAACGTCTCGATCCTGGGAACAGCTCGAGCTCGCCGAGGGAATGGATGTCTTTGCCCAAATCAAAGGCGTCTCACTGGTGTCGACCCGAGGTGGAGCAGACGGTTAGAAGGCGACGCGAGCATAACCTCGCCAAGCATGATTCAAGAACCCCATCTCAGCACTGATTGCTGCAACACATCGCACCCGTGAATTCGCCGTACATCGTCGATGCCGTGGTGCTCGGCGGCTCGGCCGATTTTTGATCCTGCAAGCTCGTCCGGCGGCGCGAACACAAAGACCTGCACAACTTGCCGATCTGGCAGTTCGCCGACAGCAAGTCTTCAACCAAACTTGAACAGCACGCCGTAGCCGCCGCGCGGATAGCTCCATTCGATGTCGCCGCTTGGCTCGCCGATGACCCGGCAGGTGCCGCATTCGACGCACCCGTCAACGGTCACCTCCACCTGGCCCTTGTCGTTAAGCTCGTAACAACGTGCCGGGCAGGCCTTCAGCAGCGCCATCAGCGGCGCCGTCGGCACCGTGTGCGGCCGCACCTTGATGTGAGCGCGTCCGGCGTCGACGAGATAACGATTGTGGAACAGCTTGTCTTCGACTCGGACAGAGGGCTCGGTGGTCATAGCTCGATCTCCATCATGGGACGTAGATTCACGCGCCCGTCATCGCCACGCCCGCGCGAAACGGAACGCATCGCCGAACAATCCCGTCCACGACCGCGCCTTCACGAATGAGCGCAGCGTGGTTTTCTCCTTGTCCGCTTTTGGTGTGCCGTCGACGCGCACGAAGTTCTGCATCGCCTTCGAGACCAATTGCGGATAGGTGAGAAAGAAATTCCGCGACTGGATATGCATCAATGCCGGCATATCCTTGTATTTCTTCAGGTCCTTGATGACGAAGGACTCGTCAAGCATCTTTTTGTAGAGCGCCAGGTTATTCGCCGTCATCGGGTCGCGACGCGACTTGACCTGGAAGATCGCCTCAGCGGCGATCCGACCCGAGGTCATCGCCAAATTCGACCCTTCGCGGTGAATCGCATTGTTGAGCTGTGCAGCATCACCGACCACGACCCAGCCCTCGCCATAGAGCTGCGGGATCGCCTTGTACCCGCCCTCGGGAATGAGATGAGCGGAGTATTCCTTCACCTCCGACCCTTCGATCAATGGCGCCACCGACGGATGCTGCTTGAACCGTTCGAGCAGCCCGTACGGCGTCTCGCCCGTGGTCTGGAAATCCGCCACCAGGCAGCCGATGCCAAGCGACACACATTCCTTGTTGGCATAGATGAAACCCATGCCGGTCATGCCGCGCGAAATGGTGCCGGCCGCTTCGATCACTGTGCCCTCATCACCCCTGAGATTGAAGCGGGCCTCGATGGTCTCGCGCGGCAGAAAATGCATTTCCTTGACCGCCAAAGCGACATTGTCGGGCCGCGGCGTCTCCCGCAGGCCGGCACGCGAGCCGAGCAGCCCGTTGACGCCTTCGGCCAGCACGACCACATCGGCGTGCACCTCGCCGTCATAGCGATCGGTCCGCACGCCGATGACCCGGCCGTAAGCGTCTCGTGCCAGTTCGGTAACGGTGGTTTCGCACAGGACGGTCGCGCCCGCCTCGCGCGCCTTCGAAGAGAACCACTTATCGAATTGAGCGCGGATGATGGTGTAGCGGTTCGGGCGCTCTTCGTTGAAGTCGTCCGAACGATAATGCAACCCGACATGAGAGCGGTCATCCATCATCCAGAACCGCTGCTCGACCAGATGACGCTCGAGCGGCGCATCCTCGCGAAAATCCGGGATTAGCTTCTCCAGCATGTCGGCGTAGAGGATCGCACCCTGGACGTTCTTCGATCCGGAATATTCGCCACGCTCGAGCTGCAGCACCTTCAGCCCGCGCTGGGCCAGTGTAAGCGCGGCGGCGTTACCCGCCATGCCGGCGCCGACGACGATCGCATCGAATTTCTCTTCGATCATGATGCGCTCCTTTCTTCAGTGGCGCATGGTCTTGGCGGCGAACCGGTACCCACTTCGCCGGACCATGAGCTAGCTTGCGATCCGATCGCGCGAATGGGGCGACAGGCGCGCACGGAAGGCTTCGGTCAGTGCCGGCAGCAGCCGGATCGCGTCGGTAACGATTCCCAGATGGGCAAAATCGAAGATCGGCGCGTTCTTGTCGGTATTGATGGCGACAATCAGATCGGCGCCTTCGACGCCGACTCGATGCTGAATCGCGCCCGAAATCCCAGCAGCGATGTAGAGCTTTGGCCGGATGGTCTTGCCGGTCTGACCGATCTGCCGGTCCGAACTGAGCCACCCCTTCTGCACAAGCGGACGCGAGCAGCCATATTCAGCGCCAAGCACGGACGCGAGTTGACGGACGAGCTGGAAATTCTCAGGTGAGCCGAGGCCGAGCCCGCCGGCGACAACGACGTCGGCATACGCAAGATTCGACGTTACCGAGTCCCTGTCCGGCAAGAACGACAGCACTTTGGTGACGATATCGTCCTCCACCAGACCGAGCGGATGACTGATGATCCGGCCGGGCTCGCGCTCCACGCGTTCCGGCATCGACATCACCCGCGGCCGCACCGTCGCCATCTGAGGCCGGTAGTTGAGCGTGTAGATGGTGCACATCAGCGAGCCGCCGAAGGTCGGGCGGGTCGCAGCGAGTGACCCGTCGGCGTCGACGTCGAGCGCGGTGCAATCGGCGGTCAGTCCAGTGAGTAATGTCGTTGCCACCGAACCGGCGAGGTCTCGGCCGAGCGTTGTCGCGCCAAGCAGCAGGATTTCCGGCTTGTAGGTATTGACGACGTCGGTCAGCGCCTTGGTGTAGGATTCATTGCGATAGTCGGCGAGCAGCGGGTCGGTGACCACGTAGGCGAGATCGGCGCCATAGCGAAATGCCTCGGCCGCGGCCTGTTGTGTCGCCTCGCCTTCCGGGCCGATCACGACAGCGGCGAGATCGACCTTGAGCTTGTCGGCAAGCGCGCGTCCGGCGCCCATCAGTTCCCATGACACCGGATGGACTTGGCCACGCTCCTGTTCGACAAACACCCAGACGTGCTTGTAGGCCTTGAAGTGCTCCGGCAGCTCCTTCTTGGTCGCGGCGCGGCCGGCGGGAGCAGGCGCTTTGGTTGGTTCGCTCATCGGCTTGGCTTTCGTATCGATCCGTTAGAATCCGCGC
>WNGK01029367.1_pt1 | contig 10303 bp, 7 predicted proteins | sample 5400601 | NCBI WGS metagenome assembly WNGK01 (sample SAMN13153376, study PRJNA577476) | soil metagenome | isolation source: 60 cm soil or saprolite under Garry oak tree replicate 1 | place: USA:California | collected 2016-06-15 | reverse complement strand
GCGGCCTGGCCGCGGCCGGTCTGGGGCGTGATGCCGCCACTGGCGCATGACGCCGAGGAAGTCCAGAATTTCATCAGCGCGCTCCGCCGCAAGATTTGGCTAGGTTGAAACCATGTCCGCATTCGATTCGTTTCCGCTCGGCAAGCCTGCCTTCGTCACCCATGTGCTCGATCGCGCCGCGCATCTTCGTAGCAATGACGAGAAACTGTTCGCACTGGAGGGGCACCGCGACGCCCGTGCCTATGTGATCTACCGCGACTCGCTGGTGGTGCGGCAGGAACCCGGTGGGCCCCGTGTGCTGCTCAGCCTCGACGAAGCGGTGAAACTGGGTGCCAATCCCGGCACGATCTTTCTGGGCTTGCGCGACGGCGCGCCGGTGTTCGGCATGGGCATTGCGGCGCAGGCGGTGGAGAAACTGCTGACGCGCGAGGATGTCGCCGTCACCGAGCTTCGCGGCATGGCGATGCAGGGCGCAGTTCCGCCCGAGCAGCTCTCGGCGATCGCGATGGCCAAATCGATGGTGAGCTGGCATCAACGCCATGGCTTCTGCGCCAATTGCGGCAACCGCACCGCCATGAAGGAAGGCGGCTGGAAGCGCGAGTGCCCGAGCTGCAAGGCCGAGCATTTTCCGCGCACCGATCCGGTCGTGATCATGCTGGTGACCTCGGGCGACAAATGCCTGCTCGGCCGGCAGAAGCAGTTTTTGCCCGGGATGTATTCCTGTCTCGCCGGATTCGTCGAAGCCGCCGAAACCATCGAGGACGCGGTCCGGCGCGAGATCTTCGAAGAGTCCGGGATCCGCTGCACCGACGTCAATTATTATATGACCCAGCCCTGGCCCTACCCGTCGTCGCTGATGATCGGATGCACCGCCCGCGCCACCAATGAGGACATCATCGTCGACCGCGCGGAACTCGAGGACGCTCGCTGGTTCGACCGCGCCGAGGCGACCTTGATGATCAAGCGGCAGCATCCGGATGGCCTGGCCGGGCCACATCCCTTCGCCATCGCCCATCATTTGCTTGGCCGCTGGGTGCATGGGGGAAACGATGCCGGTGCATAGCGGGAACCGACCCATGAACCAATCCATTAACCCCGGACTTGGGTTCCGGCACAGGGCGGAACCGGCATGACGGATTCCCGCATGAACTTTCAGGATAAGGCGCCGAAAATCCCGCCGCGGATCCTCTGCATCGGCATACCCGTGCGCGACCTGACGTTCCGCGTCAGCGGTGTTCCGGAGCGCGGTTCCAAAGAGAATGCCACCCACCTCGACGAAATCTGCGGCGGCAATGCGCTCAATGCCGCGATCGGAATCGTGCGGCTCGGCGGCCGCGCCTCGTTGTGCGGGCCGATGGGCGACGTCCGCGAACTCTCGAGCCGCTTCATCTTCGACAAACTCGCCCATGAGGGCATCGAGACCAATCACCTCGTGCATATGCCGGGCCTTGTGACGCCGATCTCGGCCGTCCTGGTCGATCCGAGCGGCGAGCGCACCATCGTGACCTTCCGCGATCCGGAGCTGTGGAAAGTGCAATTGCCCGACACCGAGACGCTGCTGGACGATTGCGCCGCCATCCTGACCGAGAGCCGTTGCGCGGGATTCTGCACGGATCTGTGCGCCGAAGCACAACGGCGCGGCATCCCCGTCATCGTCGATGTCGATCGCGCGATGTCGCTGAGCGAGGGCTTGCTCAATGCGTCTTCGCATCTGGTGTTCTCGAGCGAGCCGCTGCAAGAAACCGCCGGCGTCACCGACGACGCCCAGGCCCTGAAAAAGATCGCCAAACTGACCCCGTCGTTCCTGGCGGGAACGCGGGGCGCAAGAGGCACGATCTGGCTCGACGAGAATCATGCCATCCAGGAGACGCCGGCTTTCCCGGTCCACACCGTGGATACCCTGGGTGCCGGCGACGTGTTCCATGGCGCCTTCGCGCTTGCCATCACCGAAGGACAGGAGTTGCGGGAGGCGCTCCGGTTCGCCTCCGCCGCCGCGGCGCTGAAATGCACCCGCTTCGGCGGTCCGTTCGCAGCCCCGCAACGTGTTGAAGTTGAAGACCTTTTAAGTCAGGGCCTGGGTGCCAGCGCATCGCCGACCGGTCAATAATGGCTTGATATAGAAGAATTTTCTATATATGAGGAATGAAAGCCTCATCTATGGAACATTCTTCTCATGTCAGACCTCGTTGTCCAACTCCACGAAGCCAACCGCCGTCTCGACGCCATCGACCGCAAGATCCTGACGGTGCTCCAGGAGGACGCCTCACTCTCGGTGGCCGAGATCGGCGACCGGGTCGGGCTATCCTCGACGCCGTGCTGGAAGCGCATCCAGCGGCTGGAGGCCGACGGGGTGATCCTGCGCCGGGTCGCCCTGGTCGATCAGAACAAGATCGGGCTCGGCATTTCGGTATTCGTTTCGGTCGAGAGTTCAGATCATTCCGAGGCCTGGCTGAAGACCTTTGCGAGCGCGGTCAGCGCCATGCCCGAGGTGATGGAGTTCTATCGCATGGCGGGCGACGTCGATTACATGCTGCGCGTCGTGGTCGCCGACATGGCGAGCTATGACGTGTTCTACAAAAAACTGATCAGCGCCGTGCCGCTGAAGAACGTCACCTCGCGCTTTGCGATGGAGAAGATCAAGTCGGTGACGGCGCTGCCGGTGCCGGCGGCGTAGGGACTTATCCGTGTCCCGGACGCGGCGCGGCACCGTAAGCGCGTTTACGCGCGTCTTCGACACGCTATGGTGACGCGACGCAGAGCCGGGACCCAAGGGCACTACGGACTCCGCACGATGGGTCCCGGTTCTGCGGCGCACTATTCGCTTCGCTCACATTGCGCCGCGCCCGGGACACGAGATCATCCTCAAATCTTCTGATTATACTCGCCGACTTCAGGATGGGTGCGCAGCACCACATTGATCGCCTCGAACATGTCGTGCATCCGCTGCGCGGCAACCGGGCTCTCGACCACCACCACCAGTTCCGGCTTGTTGGAGGAGGCCCGCACCAGGCCCCAGCTGCCGTCTTCGACGGTGACGCGGACGCCGTTGACGGTGACGAGATCGCGGATCTTCTGGCCGGCGACCTTCTCGCCCTTGTTCTGCAACGCCTCGAAATGTTTCACCACGGCATCGACGACGCCGTATTTGGTCTCATCGGCGCAATGCGGCGACATCGTCGGCGATGACCAGGTCTTCGGCAGCGCGTTTTTGAGGTCCGCCATCGACTTGCCGGCCGCGCGGTCGAGCATCTCGCAGATCGCGATCGCCGACACCAGGCCGTCGTCATAGCCACGGCCGAACGGTTTGTTGAAGAAGAAGTGCCCGGACTTTTCAAACCCCGCCAGCGCACCCAGCTCGTTGGTGTGGCGCTTCATGTAGGAATGGCCGGTTTTCCAATAGACGGTTTTCGCGCCCTGCTTTTGCAGCACGGGGTCGGTGACGAACAGCCCGGTCGATTTCACGTCGACCACGAACTGCGCATTCTTCGTGATCGCCGACATGTCGCGCGCGAGCATGACGCCGACCTTGTCGGCGAAAATCTCCTCGCCGGTATTGTCGACCACGCCGCAGCGGTCGCCGTCGCCGTCGAAGCCCAGGCCCACATCGGCGTTGTGCTCCAGCACCGCGTCGCGAATGGCGTGCAGCATTTCCATGTCTTCGGGATTGGGATTGTATTTCGGAAAGGTGTGGTCAAGCTCGGTATCGAGCGGCACCACCTCGCAGCCGATCGCCTGCATCACCTGCGGCGCGAATGCTCCCGCGGTGCCGTTACCGCAGGCGACCACCACCTTCAGCTTGCGTTTCAGCTTCGGCCGCCTGGTGAGGTCCGCAATGTAGCGCGCCGGAAAATTCTCGTGAAACTGATATGAACCGCCCACCTTGCTCTTGAAGTCGGCATCGAGCACGATCTCCTTCAAGCGGTTCATCTCGTCGGGGCCGAAGGTGAGCGGACGATTGGCGCCCATCTTGACGCCGGTCCAGCCGTTGTCGTTATGCGACGCCGTCACCATCGCGACACAGGGAACGTCGAGTTCGAACTGCGCGAAATAGGCCATCGGCGTCATGCACAGGCCGATGTCGTGGACCTTGCAGCCAGAGGCCAGCAGCCCCGAAATCAGGGCATATTTGATCGATGCCGAATAGCCCCTGAAATCGTGCCCGGTAACCACCTCCTGTTTGGCCCCGAGTTCCGCGATCAGCGCCCCCAACCCCATCCCCAGCGCCTGAATCCCCATCAGGTTAATTTCCTTGCCGAACAGCCAGCGCGCGTCATATTCGCGAAAGCCGGTCGCCTTCACCATCGGCTCGGATTCATAGGCATAGGTATTCGGAACCAGCACGGATTTCGGCTTCGGAAACATTCAAATGGCCTCGTCGCGAAATTGATCAGGAAAGCACCGCAGCCTTAGCGAATGCGCAGCCGCAGCGGAAGGCGGGACAGCCGCTTTGTGGCGATTAATTGCGGCATGCTTAAAGGCTGCAGCCTTACTGCTCCAGCACCATCTTGCCGTTGGCGTATTCGAACCGCTTCAGCTTCGACAGGAACGACAGGCCGAGCAGATTTTCCGACAGCGCTTCGTCGGGCAGCACCATGGCGTCGACATCGCGCACCACCAGTCCGCCGATATCGACCAGCGCCAGCCGCGTGCGCGCCGCCTTGATGGTTCCATTGGCGGTCGTGACCGTGGCGTTGTAATCGCCACGGGACGGGCGGAGCCCGAACTTCGCCGCCGACGTTTCGTTCAATGCCACCACCGATGCTCCGGTATCGACCATGAATCCGATGCGCTGGCCATCGATCCGGCCTTCGGTCTGGAAATGGCCGCGGGCGTCGCGCGGCAGGCTGATGCTGCGAATACCGTCCTGTGCAGAGGTCTCGGCGGCGGCGAGGCCCGCTATGCACGCGGCAATAATCATTATGTTACGCATCACGCCACACTCGAAAGAAAGGACCCGCCAATATCACCACGTCAGCCACCAAACTGCCACGAACGGCGGCGGCGACGGTTACAAACTTGGCCAAAAGGGTGAGTGAAGGGTTAACGGAGGCGACTTTACCTTTCCTCCGCAAGAGCGACGCGCGGGAGCGACGGATGCCGACGGCATGGCCTCTACGTCCCCCGCGGCTTCACGCGCCGGGTCGGCATCGCGCTCGCCGGATCTTCCGGCCAGGGATGCCTCGGATAACGCCCGCGCAGATCGGAACGAACCGCCGCATAGCTGCCGCGCCAGAAGCCCGGCAGGTCGCGCGTCACCTGCACCGGCCGATGCGCAGGCGAGAGCAACTCCAGCACCAGCGGCACCGCGCCCTTGGCAATCGACGGATGGGTGTTGAGCCCGAACAATTCCTGCAATCTGACGGCAATGGTCGGGCCCTGCTCGGCCTCGTAGTCGATCGCCAGCATGGTGCCGGTCGGTGCCTCGAAATGCGTCGGCGCTTCACGATCGAGCCGCGCGCGCAACTCCCAGGGCAGCAGCGTCATCAGTGCATTCGACAGGTCGCCGGCGGAAAATTCCTTCAGCGAAGTCTTGTCATGGAGTGCCGGCATCAGCCAAGCCTCGCGTTGCGCCGCGAGCGCATCATCGGACAGATCCGGCCACGGACTCTGTGACGCCTCGTGTTCCGCCTTGCGCAAGAACATCACCCGATCGCGCCATTGCTGCAGAGGTTTTGACCACGGCAGTTTGTCGAGACCGGAGCCGATCAAGCCATCGGCGAGCACCCGCGCGGTCTCCGCCGAGGGCGACAGCGCCAACGGCGCCTCCGACAGCGTGATCGCGTGCAGGGTTCGCTTGCGCCGCGCCCGCAGCGCCATCGCGGCGCGATCGAACGAAATCTCGTCCGCGATCTCGATCTGATCGGCGAAGCGCAATTCGATGTCGGTAAGCGTAATCGGCGCCGCCAGGAGAATTCGCCCGCTCGCGGCGGTGCCGGTCAATTCGGCCACCGCGATATAGGGCGCGCGCGCTAGCGCGGAGGTCTGGTCCACGGCAGCGCCGCGCCCGTTGGCAAGCACGAAGCTGCCATTGCCACGGTTGCGCGCGACGCGGTCGGGAAATGCCAGGGCGAGCATGACGCCGGTGGAGAGTTCTCCTCCCCCTTGCGGGGGCTGTTCTCTCTTATTTGGTGGGGAGCCTCTCTGCTCCCCTCCCCCTTGCGGGGAGGGGTCGGGGGTGGGGGTAGCTCCAATGGAAGCAGCGGCTGGAGACCCCCCTCCCCGCCCCTCCCCCGCAAGGGGGGAGGGAGAAGAAGCCGCAGTCGCGATCGACGGCTGGTCGACGTCGGTGTGGCCCGCGGTCTTTTCAGTAGCCTTAACCTGCGACGCCCAGCGTTGCGCGAGGCTGCGTGCGCTGCTGGCGCGCTGCGAGCGGTCGCGGCGGAATTGATCGAGCCGTGCGTCGAGGTCCACGCTGTCGCCGCCGAGCCCGCGCTCGGTCAGCACAGCGGCAATTTCGGCGGCGTCCTCGGCCGCGCCCAGGCGGTGCGAATCCACGATCATGCGCGCCAGCCGCGGTGGCAACGCCAGCGCCCGCAGGCTCTTGCCCTCCGCAGTAATCCGGCCATCGCCGTCGAGCGCGCCGAGTTCACGTAACAGACTTCGCGCCTCCTTCAGCGCAGGCGCGGGCGGCGAATCGAGAAACGCCAGCGCGGAGGGATCCCTGACGCCCCATTGCGCGAGATCGAGCACCAGCGAAGAAAGATCGGCGCTGAGGATTTCGGGCTGGGTGTAGGCCACAAGCGACGCCGTCTGCGGCTCGTCCCACAATCGGTAACACACGCCAGGCTCGGTACGTCCGGCGCGGCCGCGGCGCTGATCGACGGCGGCTCGCGAGGCCCGCACGGTTTCCAGCCGCGTCAGGCCGATGTCGGGCTCATAGCGCGGCACCCGCGCCACGCCGGAGTCCACGACAATGCGAACGCCCTCGATGGTCAATGAGGTTTCGGCAATCGAAGTCGCCAGCACCACCTTGCGCTGGCCGTGTCGCGCCGGCGCGATCGCGCGATCCTGCACCGCGGCGTCGAGCGCCCCGAACAGCGGCACGATTTCGATGGAAGCATCGTGGACCCGTTCGCCGAGAAAGTTTTGGGTGCGGCGTATTTCCGCTGCCCCCGGCAGGAACGCCAGCACCGAGCCCGGATCGGCGCGCAGCGCCATTGCGACCGCATCCGCCATCTGGCGCTCCAGCGGCGCATCGGCTCTCCTGCCGAGATAGCGGGTCTCGACCGGGAAGGCGCGGCCTTCGCTGGCAATGACCGGCGCGTCGCCGAGCAGTTTGGCCACCCGTGCGCCGTCGAGCGTCGCCGACATCACCAGGATACGCAGGTCCTCGCGCAGGCCCACTTGCGCGTCCCGCGCCAGCGCCAGCCCCAGATCGGCATCGAGCGAGCGCTCGTGAAATTCGTCGAACAGGACAGCGGCAACGCCGGTCAACTCCGGATCGTCGAGAATCTGCCGCGAGAAAATGCCTTCGGTAACCACTTCGATTCGTGTCGCGCGCGACACCTTCGAGCCGAACCGGACGCGGTAGCCGACGGTCTCGCCGACGCGTTCGCCCAAGGTGTGCGCCATGCGCTCGGCGCTGGCGCGGGCCGCGATCCGCCGCGGCTCCAGCACGATGATTTTCTTGTTTTTGAGCCAGGGCGCATCGAGCAGTGCCAGCGGCACCCGCGTGGTCTTGCCGGCGCCCGGCGGCGCCACCAGCACCGCCGCGTTGCCGCCCGCGAGCGTACGCGCCAATTCGTCCAGCACCGCGTCGATGGGCAGAGGGGTGTCGAAGGTGCGGGGCAATGTCTCTCATCCGTCATCACCCGCGAAGGCGGGTGATCCAGTAAACGCTGGCATTACTGATCACAGAGACCGGGAGTACTGGATACCCCGCATGCGCGGGGTATGACAGCAACACTCGCATCAACTCCGCGGCTCGGACGGGCGACCAACGCTCTCGTAGGTAAAGCCAAGCGCCGCCATGTCCTCGGGGCGATAGATGTTGCGCAGATCGACGACCACGGGTCGCGCCATCTCGCGTTTCAGCCGCTCAAGATCGAGCGCGCGGAACTGCACCCATTCCGTCACGATCACCAATGCGTCGGCACCGCGCGCGCATACATAGGGATCGTCGCTATATTCGATATCGGGCAATTCGCGGCGCGCCTGCTCCATGCCGACCGGGTCGTGCGCGCGCACCTTGGCGCCCATGTCGAGCAGCCCGGTTACCAGCGGAATTGACGGCGCCTCGCGCATGTCATCGGTTTCGGGCTTGAAGGTGAGGCCGAGCACCGCGACGGTCTTGCCGCGCAGGCTGCCGCCCACGGCGCCCGCGACCTTGCGCGCCATCGCGCGCTTGCGGTTGTCGTTGACCGCAAGCACGGCCTCGACGATGCGCAGCGGCACGTCATGGTCCAGCGCCATCTTCACCAGCGCGCGGGTATCCTTCGGGAAACACGAGCCGCCGAAACCCGGCCCGGCATGCAGGAATTTGGAGCCGATGCGATTGTCGAGCCCGATGCCGCGCGCGACTTCCTGCACGTCGGCGCCGACCTTTTCGGCGAGATCGGCGATCTCGTTGATGAAGGTGATCTTGGTGGCGAGGAATGCGTTGGCGGCGTATTTGATCAACTCGGCAGTGCGCCGCGCCGTGAACATCAGCGGTGGCTGATTGAGCGACAACGGCCGGTAGACATCGCCGAGCACTTTCCGCGCACGTTCATCCGATGTGCCGATCACGATGCGGTCCGGAAACTTGAAATCGCGGATCGCAGCGCCCTCGCGCAGGAACTCCGGATTGGAGGCCACCACCACGTCGGCCGAGGCATTGGTTTCGTGAATCAGCCGCTCGACTTCATCGCCGGTGCCGATCGGCACGGTCGACTTGGTGACGACAACGGTGAATCCCACGAGTGCCGCCGCGATCTCGCGCGCAGCGGCATAAACATAGCTCAGATCGGCGTGGCCGTCGCCACGTCGCGACGGCGTCCCGACCGCGATGAACACCGCGTCGGCCTCGGCGACCGGCGCGGTAAGATCGGTGGTAAAATCCAGGCGACCGGCTTTTGCATTGGAAGCCACCAGCGTATCCAGGCCAGGCTCGAAAATCGGGATTTCGCCCCGGCGCAAGCTTGCGATCTTGTCGCCGTCCTTGTCCACACAGGTGACCTGGTGGCCGAAATCAGCGAAGCAGGCTCCGGAAACCAGCCCCACATAACCCGTGCCGATCATGGCAATGCGCATCTCACAACCCGTCGATAATGGTTAACGCCTCGGCGGGTCTTAGCGCATGAACCGGCAAAGGGGAAACCGGAAAGCACCGTAAACCGGCACGTCATTTGTATGAATAAAGGAGATTGAAACCGATCTGGCCGATGATGCCGCCCCGCTAGTGCCCCTTTTTCCGAAGTTCGCGATACGTCGCGGGGCGGCACGAGGCCGAAAAGGGACACCGATGACACCAAACGGCACATCCGCCATCACTGCCGAACGCATCGACTGGGTGGACTACGCCAAAGGCATCTGCATTGTCATGGTGGTGATGATGCATTCGGTGCTGGGCGTCGAGCTGGCTGCGGGCCAGACCGGTTTCATGCATCCTTTGGTCGCGTTCGCAAAGCCATTCCGGATGCCGGATTTCTTCCTGATCTCGGGCCTGTTCCTGTCGGTCGTGATCGACCGCGACTGGCGCACCTATCTCGACCGCAAGGTCGTGCACTTCGCTTACTTTTACGTGCTGTGGGTGACGATCCAGTTCGGTTTCAAGGCGCCCTCCTTCGCCGCCGAGACGGGCTGGACCCATGTCGGCTTCATGTATCTGGAATCCCTCATCGAACCATTCGGCACCCTGTGGTTCATCTACCTGCTGCCGGTGTTTTTCGTGGTCGCCAAGGCAACGCGGCGAATGCCGCCGCTGATGATCTGGGGCACGGCGGCGCTATTGGAGATGGCGCATATCGCGACCGGGTGGACCGTGATCGACGAGTTTAGCGCACGCTTCGTCTATTTCTATTCCGGCTATCTGTTCGCCCATCATGTGTTTGCACTGTCCGATCGCGCCCGGGCGCGGCCTGCGTTGGCGCTGGCGGGATTGGCAGCCTGGGCCCTCATCAACGGCGGCGTGGTTGGATCGGGTTTCAGCGAATGGCCGCTGATCTCGCTCGTGCTCGGGCTTGCGGGCGCATGCGCCATCGTCACCATCGGCACCCTGCTGGCGCGGGCGCATTGGCTCAATTTCCTGCGCGCCTGCGGCGAGCATTCGATCGTCATCTATCTGGCGTTCTTCCTGCCGATGGCGGCGACGCGGACGCTGCTG
>WNGK01009006.1_pt1 | contig 10303 bp, 10 predicted proteins | sample 5400601 | NCBI WGS metagenome assembly WNGK01 (sample SAMN13153376, study PRJNA577476) | soil metagenome | isolation source: 60 cm soil or saprolite under Garry oak tree replicate 1 | place: USA:California | collected 2016-06-15 | reverse complement strand
AAATCCAAGAACTGATGCCTTTGCAAGGCAGCTTAAGCATCGAGCGAATGTGTCAGCTGGCCGGTGTCAGCCGAGCCGGTTTTTATCGTTCTCTGCAGGAGCGAGCACCGGTCGAGGAAGACATGGAGGTACGCAGCGTGATTCAGCAGATCGCGGTCGAGCATCGCCGCCGCTACGGCTATCGGCGGATCAGCGCCGAGTTACGGCGGCGCGGGATGCTGGTGAATCACAAGCGTGTGTTGCGGATCATGCGCGAAGACAACCTGCTGGCTGTGCAGCCGCGGGCGTTCGTGGTGACCACGGATTCCGATCACGAGTTCGAGGTCTATCTGAACCTGGCCAGTCGAATGAAACTGACGGGGATGAATCAGCTCTGGGTAGCGGACATCACCTATATCCGTCTGCAGAAGGAGTTCGTCTACCTGGCTGTAATTCTCGACGCGTTTTCGCGGAAAGTGGTGGGCTGGGCGTTGGACCGTACCCTTGCGAGCCGGTTGCCGATCGCAGCCCTGGACCAGGCCATCGCCGAACGACAGCCCCCGCCAGGTTTGGTGCATCATTCCGACCGTGGCGTGCAGTACGCTTCTGAAGACTACGTGAGGGTCTTGCGAAAGCACAAGATGATCCCGAGCATGAGTCGGCCGGCGAACCCCTATGACAACGCCAGTTGCGAAAGTTTTATGAAGACGCTCAAACGGGAGGAGATTTATGCGAACGACTACCGAGACTTAGAACACTTGCTTGGTAACATCGAGGCTTTCATCGAACAGTACTACAATCGGTGCCGTTTACATTCGGCGCTGGGCTATCGGTCGCCGGAGGAGTTTGAGCGAGAGGCGAAGAACGGAGTGAATTCTGCTGGAGCAACCATGAGTTTTTTCAGGCATGGGGAGATCTATCAGTCCGATGTAGGAAACAGTAGCGGGGAGCGACCCAAGAGCCGCCCCCCGACTCATCGTTCCGATGAGTCTCCAGCTGGTTATTCCTCGGCGAGTTGCTCTCCAGCAGAGCTCGCCTCCGCTTCACCAGCCGAGCGTCATCCTGAAAGAGAAGAGGAAGTTTGAGAAGGAAAAACTATGGAACGGCGAGTGTGCCAATTCCAAACTGTCTCAACGAAGGGGTTCACCCCAAAGCTGTGTGGTCAAAGTGTGGCTGTGGGGTCTGGGCGCGTGAAATAATTTTAGAATGAAGCGGTGATTAGGAACCGCTGCAAGCTCGACAGCGTGAATTGTGGCTATCGTCCGCGGCCGCCCGGATACAACGGCAAATCGGGACGATGCGTAATCCAGTCAAGAAACCAGTGGCTCACCACACCGGACCAGACGACTACTGCACCTCGCCGATCGCGTTGCAGTGCCCAGTAGATCAGCATGAATAAGGTCGCCCAAACCGCTGCCATAAGGAGGCCGTGCGACCATGGGTAATCGTAGAAGTCAAATGGTGTGAAGCGCGTGTCGCCGGGGGCGATGCGCACATGCTCCCAACCGAGCAGCAGAAATAGGGGCCAAAGCAGGTCGGCCAAAAGCGGTGCAGCCAAGAGCACTGCCAGTGATGCCTTCGGCGCGAATCGTTTTGCTCCAAATCCAACTGCAAAGCGGCCGATAAACATTCTCTTCTCACCTCGAAGCACGATTCAAACTATCGAACACTACGCCCAAACCCGCTGCGATCAGCAGGATCGTATTGTCACTGTAAGCCTCCAATCGGAAGCATCTGGTACGATTCGCCACAACCTCCGCTGATTCGGCTGAGCGTGGTGGAGTTGCTGCAGAAGAATCGAATCTGGTTCGCGGCTCCGTCCACCGTGGAACGACGGAACCTAAACTTCAGGGAAGCGAAAAAGCAATCAGTGCGTCACTTAAAGGTTCCTGTTCAATCTTCGCGTGCCCTCCTGCAGCAATTACCACATACTGCTTCCCCCCGATCTGGTAAGTCATCGGTGTGGCGTGTCCTGGAGCAGGCAGCTGCGCATTCCAAAGTTCCTTGCCAGTTTCAGCATCGAACGCGCGGATGTAAGGATCAAGGGTCGTTCCAGCGACGAAGACTAACCTGCCGGCGGTTACGATTGGACCGCCAAGACTCATGTCTCCCGGCGGCAGGCCTTCGTGCCATGAACCCAGCGGCACCTGCCACTTGATCGTGCCGCGTAGCATATCGACCGCCGTGAGCGTTCCCCATGGCGGCGGAATACATGGGATGAACTTAGGCGAGAACAGCGGACGCCGGAACATCGCATACGGCGCACCGAACTGTGAACCATACTCGCCCTCTTCCCCGATGCGCTCGTTGGTCCGCTTGCCGCGGCTATCGAACTCGGCGCGAGGAATCAAGCGTACCTTAAAGGGCAGATTGTTCACATTGGCAAACAGCACGCCCGCATTCGGATCAAAGGCGTAGCCACTCCAATTAAAGCCGCCGATGTTCCCTGGTACAGACAACGTCCCGCTCACGCTGGGAGGCGTGAAGATGCCATCCAGCCGCAAGCTTTCTAATTGTTTTCGGCATGCTGCGCGCTCTCCCTCGTCGATTCCCCAGGCATCGTCTGGCGAATACTTCTGTCTGACCAGCGGTGGAGGAGCGACTGGAAAAGGCTGCGTCGGCGAGGCCGCCTCTTCAGGAATGTCGCTCTTTGGAACTGGCCGCTCCTCGACGGGGAAGATGGGTTTACCGGTGTTGCGCTCGAGCACGAACAGCAATCCACTCTTGTCGCCGATGATCACGACCGGCACTTCCAGGCCGTTGTGCTTCACGGTTGCCAACAGTGGGGGCGATGCTACATCGTAATCCCAGAGATCGTGATGGACGAGTTGAAATCCCCACACGAGTTCGCCGGTTCCAGCACGCAGCGCAACCACAGAGTTCGCCCACTTGTTGTCTCCCGGACGCTCACCGCCAAAGAAGTCAGGACTGGCGCTGCCAGTGGGAACGAACACGAGATGCCGTTCCGGATCAACGGTAATAATCGACCACGCGTTCGCGGCGCCGCTGTTCCACTTGGCGTTTCCAGACATGTTCGGTGGCATAGGATCCCAACTCCAGCGCAGTTTTCCTGTGCGCACGTCAAAGCCGCGAACTACTCCGTTGGGCATGTCATCGCGCGCGTTGTCGTCGATTGCTGAGCCAACTATCACGACGTCATCCACGATGGCAGGCCGTGAGGTCATGTGATACCAACCGGCCCGGAAGCTCGGAACGTTCCGCAAGCTGACCTCGCCGTTGTTGCCGAAATCCGCGCAAGCCTTGCCAGTGGCAGCATCGATTGCCAACAGGCGCGCGTCGATCGTTGCCTCGAAAATGCGTCGTCGGCAAGGGGCGCCGGACCGTACCTTCTCATCTTTATCCCGCCAAATCGCAACTCCCCGATTGATCAGCCCATCGCCCGATTGCCACATCTGATCGATCTTAGGATCGAAAGCCCAGCGCTGCTTTCCTGTTTCGGGATCGAGTGCGATGACTCGGTTGAACGGCGTAGTCACGTAAAGCGTGCCATCCACCATGATCGGCGTACTCTCGAAACCGCTGCGTCGCCGCTCTCCTTTTCCATCGGAGATGTCGCCGGTGTGGAACGTCCACGCAACCTGCAGTTTGGTGACATTCTCATTATTCACCTGCGACAGAGGCGAATAACGCATGCCGCCCGGATCATTGCCGTAGTTCGGCCAACTGGAGTCTAAGGAAGAGGTTTTTGTGGTGCTCTGTGCAAACAGTGCGGGGCAAACGACTACAAACACAAATGCTCGGAGAGCTTTTTTCATTTTATCTGACTCCCAGTCCATTCCTTCTTCCGTCAGCACCAGCAATTCTTTCATGAGCTTATCGGGCCGTGGCGCTAAGCATTCGCCAGACCCGACGTGAGCAATTCTTCAACGCGCTCTTTGGAAAGTGTCATAACAAAATTCACCCTTCGAATGCGAGGCTACTCGGCATTCCCAGCGCCTTGACCACAATGCGATTCATGTCGATCACCTGATTTATGATAGGACCACATTCGCTAGTGTGGGTTTGAAGCAAAACTATTCGCCTCTGCCAGAATCACGCTGAAAACGGTTGGGACCTGTCAGCGTTCGGTGCCCCCACCTGCAAACGGATGGCCTCTCCGAGACGCAATCCAGACACGGCAAGGAGGCCAAGGAAGCAATAGTACGTTGTATGCGGCCGGTCATGGCCCCAGTCCCGTGCTGCGCGTAACAACCGCTCGATTTCCTGGCCACTGTATATATAAGGACGGGGGCGTGGATATTTCGTGCGCAGTATCCCAAGTTGTGGAACTTCTGTCCGAGCGTCGAAGATCGCTGTATATTTGGCTAACCCGCGGACCATAGAAAACCGCCACTTCGACTGGCCTTCTTTCCCTTGTTGTGCCCAGTCGAGAGCCAACCGTGTCGTGATATACAGACTTTTTCTTTTCTTAACAAAGGAAACGAAGGCTGGTAATGCCGCACTTTCGTTCACCATCTTGAATCCCAGGCCACGTCGGAGGCAGAGATACCCCGCCAGCATTTGTCGAAGGCTCTTCACCGTGCACCTCCCGGCCAATGCCGCGCAAGGGGGCGGAGAGCTCCCAGATCAATTTTTGTGTAGATGAACGTCGTGTCCGGACTTTCGTGCCGAAGGACCTCGCCGATCTCAGCTAGTGATGCGCCTTTTGCCAGCATTTGGTGGCCAATGGTGTGGCGGAACTGATGGGAGCCTCTGGTAGGTGACTGCACACCAGATCGTTTCAGAGCAAATCTCACTACGCTGCCCACTACGGTCCTGCCTATACCCTGGCGGGGAGCACCAATGCGCTGAAAGAGTTTCCTGTCCGGCGACGACAGCCAATCCTTCCGCAGATATCCGCACCTCGGCTGCGAGAACGACACGTGCTTGAACTAGAATTGGCCGAAGATGCACGAGAGCGGCGGCGGACTCGCGAGGTCGAGCGGCACTGCGGGATCGCCAGACGCATTGAAAGTATTCTTATTGATCTCGGCGAGCCTTTGAAAATGACCATGGCTGCGGCCGGAGGATCACCTGAGGCGTAATGGTTTTCGTCTAGCCTTGGCCGGTAGCCTTGATGCGCCGCCGCGCGAGGTCCAGGGCGTAGCGACCGTTTCGGCGATTGTGCCTAAACACATGCTGTTCAAACGCAGTGAGATTGTGCAGAGTCGCTCAGAATCCGCTAGCAACATTTGCCGACCGTACTCGTGGATAGCGGCTAAGAATTCTCGTTTAGAGCGGAACCGCCGATGGTTCAGGTCCGTATCCCTGACCATGCGGATGCGCCTAATGTTCATGCTCGTCAGTTTCCATGTGCTGGCCTTGACCATCTGTGTTCACGGCCAGGTTCCGATTGCGGCGGGTAGCCCCAGGCCGGACTCCACTCCGCCTATCTGGGGAGATCTGAGAGCTGGGCCTTACCCAGCCAGCTTTCGCACTATTTTCCGCTATGACAGTTCCAGAACTTGGAAATCGACGCGCAGCTACGATGGGACCTTCTCGCCCGATCTGAAAGGGCGTCCTGTCCAACTCAACATCTGGTATCCGGGATCCGCGGATCAATCTTCAGCGAAAATGCGCTTTGGCGACTATGTCGATCAGACCGCGCCGGAAGACTTTGCCGAACTCAACACAATCATGAAGCAGCGTAGCCGAGACGATGCTGCCGGCTCCGTTCCTCGCACCGAGATTCCTGTCTTACAATCAGCGGAGATGAATGTACACCGCGACGCCTCATCTGCAAAGGAGAGTTTTCCGGTGGTTCTCTACTTCGGCGGTCTGAATGCCCCGATTAACGCAAATGCCATCCTTTCTGAATACATAGCCAGTCATGGGTATATCGTCGCAAGCATCTCGTTGCTTGGACCATCTGACGAGCGACCCTTTCAGTCACGCACTGCAGATGACTTGGAATCGTCCGTACGGGACATGGAGTTTGCCTGGTCTGCACTGCAAGCCGAGCCATACGTCGACAACACCAAAGTTGCTGTAATGGGCCACAGCGTTGGTGCCATCGAAGCAGTGATTATGGGATTGCGTAACGCCGATGTGTCCGCCGTTATCGCACTCGATGGAAATTACGGCTTCCAGGGGCTTTCAACTGTGCTGACACATTCCTATGGATATGCGCCTGAGAAGATGAGGGCAGCATTTCTTGATCTTCGACGGGCACAGGGTGCGCAAGGCAATGAGCCTCTCGATCTCAGTGTTGTTGAGTCCTTTCGCCACTCCGCTCGTACCTTGATTACCATCGAAAAGATGCACCACAGCGACTTCACCTCGTTCGCGATGGTAGGTGCGCAGTTCCACGCACCCCTGCCGACCAACTATCCGCTCAATGGGTGGAATCGAGAGACCGGGCGCGCGGGATATGAGGAGGTATGCAAAATCGTGCTTTCCTTCTTAAATGCAAATGTGAAATCGGACTCCGAAGCGATGGCCCGGATCGATCATGCGACCCGCCAGATGGATCAAATGGCCATGAAGCATCTGGGTGCGGTTCCGCCCGCTCCCTCTCCCTTGGAAGCCGCGGTGCTGGCTAATGCGGAAGGCTTTGATGCGGCGAAGGCCGCTTTCATCGTCAGTTGCGGAGAGGACCGCCTAACATCCTGCGTGGATGCAGACCGCTTTAACACCTGGGGATACAACCTGCTTGGCCAGCAACGCCCAAAGGATGCCCTGGCAGTTTTTCAATTGAACGCATGGGCACATCCGCTGTCAGCGAATGCACAGGACAGTCTTGCGGACGGCTATCTCGCGGTCAAAGATAAGGAAAACGCAAAAGGAGCAGTCCAGCGCGCGATTGCTCTTGCGCCAGATGACCAAACACTCGATCCAGCAGCGAAATCCTCTTTCCTGTCCGAAGAGAACGCCAAGCTTCAGCAGATCAAGTAGGTATTCTGGTGGCCGTCCTTCTGCTCAAGCTTTGAGAACGCGCTTTTGCTTCTCACGTTTCAGTCAGTCCGTGTGCTATCCATCCACTCCTTGTGGGGCAAGACTCCGGCCCTCGCTCCGCTCGGCCCTCCGTCTCGCCCCACAAGGAGTGGATGAGACCTCTAGGGTATCAATGAGCCAGTCGTCCTTCTCACGAAACCGTTTGGAAGAGCGCAACTGTCCAGATAAGTGCTAACCAGTTGTGAATTGGCAGATAGTCTTCTGCTCTACCGCCGAACTTCCTTGCGCTGCTCTGCGCGTGCTTGACTGGGTGGGCCATAACCTACACCTCGTACGTGGTGGTCGTGTAATAACCCTCAAAGCGATCATTGCGCTCAACCGTCAGCTTCCGAGCGTTAACGTCCAGGACGACATCTCCAAACCGCCGCAATCGTTTTCGTATCCGAACGGTACAAGAACTTCGAAGTGTTCTTGCAGATGCGCCACATCGTGCTTGACAGGCTCGTGCTCGCCCCACGCATACCAGTCGCTGCTATAACACTTCACTTCTTCGGTCGTTCCATCGTCGCCGTAACCGTCGAAGTGGACTGCCACAAACGTAACTCCTACTGCAGCTAGTCTGTCGCACTCCGCCAAGAGCGCGGCCTTGGCTGTGGCTTGTTGTGGCTCAAGTGGTTCGCCATTGTTCTGCTGCGTCTGTTCCATCACACGATCCTTCCGATTAGAAAATGTCGAGGCCGTGGTCAGGCTTGATCTATCCGAGGAGATGGTTGTGCCAATGCAACGGGGCCGTGCTGCGTTTGGCCACGACGGGTTTTCTTTCGGAGGCGCTGCCAGCACTTGGGATCAACGCGCAACGCCTGTACATGGGCTAGGGACGAGAGTCCGACGAATCCCCCGTGATACGAGACCGTTCCGTAGCGAAACAGCCGCGCGAGCAGAGCCAGTGCGTGATTGGCCAACGTCGGATTCACGAACGGCTCCTGCCGGTCGAGGGCTTCCAGGGTGCTGCAGCTCGGCAGGTCGTCTTCGTCCACCTCGCTCTGGATGATTTCGGGAAAGAGTTCAGCGACCGTGCGTAGCCGGAGAGTGCGTCTCCGGTTCCTTCGATTCAAGGGTTCACCCAAGATGAATTGACCAGAGTCGGCATTGTTGCCCAAATCCAGCCAGTAATCGACCTCACCAATCCTCGGCGCACTTTGCGATTGCTACCTTCGCCCGCGTGACCAACTCAAGCTCGGCCAATTCTATCTGGACGGTGGAGTTTGGAACGGCAAGCGGGTGGTCAGCAAGAACTGGGTGCCTGAGTCGACCTCTGTCCACTCGCGATTTTCCCCAACCCATGGCCTCGGGGAGAAACATGAGTATGGCTATGGATGGCATATTCACGATCTCAAGAGCGGCGCGAGGACATTCCGTGTGTATGCAGCCGAAGGAAATGGCGGACAGTTCGTCATCGTCGTTCCCGAACTCGACCTGGTCGTGGGGATCACGGGCGGCAGCTATGGTGAGTTCGACCAGTGGTATCGATGGGAGTTAGAGCTTGTCCCGCAGTTCATTATCCCTGCGGTTATCTCGGTTCATAGTCGCTAGGTAACCCAGAACCGCCGTGTTCTTCGCGACACATCGGTAACGACAAACGCGCATGTCGGCGGGAGCAGATGCAGCCGGTCGGAGACTGAATACCCACGGCAGGCGAGCGGCTAAGTTGATTCAGCAGCTCGGATTTTTCGGGTCCTAAGCCGATAAAGATCCCTGAAACGATGCTCGATGCGCGCATTGCCCTGAAGGCGACAGTTGGGAAAAACCGCACGATTGTCCCGGTCGTCAACAGCGATTCTCTTTCGCGCTTGCGGCGCTCATTTCTCAATAAATGTGCCGACAAGATCGGCCACGACCAACCCACCGCGGCTATTCAGATGGACCCCGTCTGTATGGAAGAGCCAGCCGTTCATTCTGGAGACTTCATCCGGGTCTTTCGGAGCACCAGTGTGCGGAATGCATCGCGATAGAAGGTGAGAAAGCGGAATTCCGAAAAAGCGCGTCGCGGTGAATCCTTCATCTGCGCGACGAACGCCTCATAAACGCCGATGTAATCGATGTTCTCATCTGTCGTGACTTCTTGGATGATTGTGCTGAACCTCCGGATTTGCATATTAAGTTCGCGCTGGAACGGATTCATCGAATTCAGATCTTCACCGATCGGGGCTAGCGAACAGAGCGCGAGGTCCGCAGAGGTAGATTTCTTGATCCCCTGCGCGATGGAGTGGAGGTTGGCCCGGAACCATTCGGGGGATGGATCCCGTGGTAGTCTCTTTGCAACTCGATAGAACCTTCTAAGCTTAGCCGACACAAGGCCCAGAACATCGTTAGCGCCGATGAGAACCACAACCTTTCTCGGGTTCGATCCAATGACAGCAGGAAGCCGTTGAAGGGCGTTGTAGGCAAGGTCCCCTCCAACGCCGAAATTGGGAAAGACAAATCGTTCGTGCCCAAGTCGTTTCTGTAACGCTTCTATCCAGTTGAAGGCCTGGCCTTTTCCTGCCGTGCTACTGGAACCGAGACATGCAATGATCCACGGCCGTCCCTGCGCTGGAATAAACGACCTCTTGTGCGCTCGTGGCATCCGTCCCACCTGGATATTGCGGTTAATCCAGAACCCGCTGAAGGAGCGAGGGACAGTTTACTTGAGATCGCCAATGGGTAATTTGAGATCGCAAACGGCTGGATGAGTGCCTCGGTCTGAGTCGATAATTGAGTTGGAGCTGCTTGTAGATCTCTGAACACTTGGCGGAAGTGATACGCCCTTCGTTGAGCAGCGCATGGTCTGTCTTTGTCGCTTGAGCGTGGCAAAGCATAGCGCAAGAGGGGGTCACTACACCAAACGTCGAAAATCGTACGCTAAAGGTCCGTTGCGGAAACCTGTTGCCAGTGGAGAAGCAAAGGCAACAGCCTTTTGCAACCCGAAATGCGGAGATTCAGCTCGGTGGGCGTTGGCGTTGCGCAAACGTTCGTTTGCGACCCCACGCTTCAACCTGGCCGCAGAGGTCGCCGGCCAGTTTTCCGCTACCCCCTCTAGCGGGCCTATTCCTGCCCGCAACGTCGACCCTAAAGGCTGCGGTATGGGCTTATCGATCAATTGCAGGACTGACGGTGGTCCATATTGGTAATGACGATTCGCCGATTAGTTACACATTCCGTAAGTAAACATCGTCTACTGTCGCAGTAGTTGCACGGTTGCCGTTAGCAGAATTACGCAGATAGCTGAAAAAGAAAGAAACGGCGGTATATAGAAAAAACGAAAGGAGAGATAAGCGCCGACCAAGCTGTTCGCAGAGATGATTCCAGTAATGATGCCTACGCGACGTGGGGCGAGACGAGCTAGATCAGACAAAGGCCAGAGGATAATCGCTAATGCGAGCAGAAGAAC
>WNGK01009005.1_pt1 | contig 10304 bp, 9 predicted proteins | sample 5400601 | NCBI WGS metagenome assembly WNGK01 (sample SAMN13153376, study PRJNA577476) | soil metagenome | isolation source: 60 cm soil or saprolite under Garry oak tree replicate 1 | place: USA:California | collected 2016-06-15 | reverse complement strand
GAACAGAGTTCAAAGTGATGCAGGAGTTGCTGCGGCATTCCTCGTTGCGATCTACGTTGGATGTTTACACGCAGGCGATCTCGCCCGCAAAACATGCGGCGCAAGCAGCCGTCCTCGCGCTGGTCTTCGCCTCTGAAACTAACTCCATCGCAGTCGCGTAAACGCGGTCAGATCGTGAAAGCCGCGCAGCTGAAAACGGCTCTAATTGACAATACTGGGTGCAAAAAGGGTCCAAAATTGCTCCCTTTTGCACCTCCTTGGTTTCACAGAAATCGGGACAACTCTTTTGGAAAGAATGGCGGGGACGACGGGACTCGAACCCGCGGCCTCTGCCGTGACAGAACAGGGAGGTTGCGATCGGCGTGCCGTGACCACTGCCCACACCGATGCGTGGGTCATTCGTGTGAAACGCCTCGCCGGAGCTGAACGTTAAGACCGGAACGTGAGATTTATTGGGAACTCGGAATGAGAGTGTGCCGCGTGGCGAAGTTAGTCCCGCACCAGTGTGATACGAGTCGGTTGGAGTAAGCCGGTCTGTGCTGTTGAACGAAATTTCATCATGGCGGACGCCCAGGCTGCAGGTGAAGAATCGCAAAACCGATCCATCAACCGAGGCATAGGGAGCAAGGTCGCTTATGGTGAAATCATTTCGCGTAACTGGGTGAAACATGCCACTCGCATCGGCATGAGCCAGTTCGGCATTGCGTGGCGAATCGCGACGAAAATCCAGGCCCGCTGTGAGTGAGACCTTGGGATTGAATGGCTGAGTGTAAGAAGCATTCCCGCCGTTGACCGTACGAAATTCAGATTGCCTAATTAGGCCATCTCCGAAGTTCGACTTTAGGTCCAAGCCATAGGTGCGGAAATATTCTGAGAACTGCAGGTGGCGCCGATCCGAGAGCTGCCATGTATGAGAAGCTACGAACAGCGCAGTGTGCGTGTAATCGGCCTGACGGGGATCAATGGTGTCTTCCGGGACGCGTACATCAATCGGCGTCAGCCCGGGGATGCGGGATTGTCCGTAGTACCCAGCCCCGAAAAGCGTCAGCAGGTGTCGACCGAAGCTATATGAGCGTTCGCCGTTGATCTTGTATTGATGGCGTTGTTCGGGCAAGGAAAGAAATCCATCACCACCGGCGAGTTCCAAACTCAGCCAAGCGCCCACCTGCCGATTATTGGGGCTCCATCCGGTAACAAAATCATAGTCGTGCGGGTCGGCGGAAATTTGAAGGAAAGGTTCCAGTCGTGGGACCAAGCCGTAGGCTACGGCAAGATCAACTGCGTTATTACCATGCCTCACGTCGAATGCTCCCGCATCTGATTCCACGAAACCGATCGCATTCGGAATCAGCAGATTGGGATCGGCATAACCATTGCCATGCGCGTTGGCCGGAAGATTGTTAGGGAACAAGAAGTCGCCCACGAGGATGTATTGGGCAATCGGCTCACCGTGATCTCCAGCGCCACCAGGCGCAAAATATTGCGGTGCCTTCACTCCCCCGGAAGCTGTTTCTGAGGGATAACCCGGCAAACTTATCGGTACTCCGGGCTGACCAGGTTGTGCTTGCAGCAACTCCTCGGATGCATAGATTTTTGTCGAAGCCGAGGAAGCTGGATCATCCGATCGAGCACTGACGGTTGTAACGGCAGAGAGTTGCAGCTCGAACTTCAAATCGGTATCAGCGGAAATCGACACTGGCAATGCAAAGGGTGCATAGCCGCTGGCTGAAATCGAGATCTTGCTCTCTCCTGATGTGACTGGCAACTGAAAACTGCCTTGCGTGTCGGTGCGCGCCATCGTTGTTCCTGCTTGAACTCGGGCATTAGGAACGAACTTTCCGTCTGCATCTACAACATGACCGGTCAAAATGAACTTGCCAGGGCGAAGGGCGGATGCGCCTGGTTGAGACGCTGAGACAGGATTGGCTCCGGCCACAGCATCTTCTGCGAGCAAACAGCCTGCCAGGATACCCACTGCGATCGCGATGAAGAACGCGTTTCTCATGATCAGTTCTTCTTGGGTTGTGAAAGGCTGGACAGCAGGTTTCGTGCCTGACTCGATCCAGGAGCATTCGTTTTCGCAGAGTCCAGCAAGTATCGCCGCGCGGCAGCATGGTCTCCGGTAGCCAGAGCAATCTGACCGGCGTGGCCAAGCATTTTGGCATCGCGAATGCCGACCGCGAGCGCTGCGTCGATCTGCTTACGGGCCTCGGTGTCACGGCCGTTCAGGTGCAGCGCCCAGGCATAGGCGTCGAGGGTGAACACATCGTGCCTACGGGCGTATTCGGCTTGCGCAACTTCCAAGGCTTTTACCGGCTGATGCGCATGATCCGCGTAGTAGAAGATCAGCTCGCGATTGGAATTGTCCGCGCGCACGCTTTCGAGCATTGACTTGGTCTCAAATTCGACAAAGGCTTTCTGTGCTTCTTGGCTGTGACCCGCGAGTTCCAAAGCTTCCGCCAAGTCGTAAAGATTTTCCGCATGCCGGGCGGTATCATAACGCTGCTGCAAGAGATTGACCGCGTCTTCATATCGTTTCTGCTCGATTAGCACTTTCGCGAGATTGCCTAAGGCGTAATGGTATCCAGGAAAAATTGCCAGCGCCTGCTGCAAGGTATTTTTAGCTTCGCTGATTTTTCCAGACATGAGTTGTAGATGCCCGATCTGGCTGAGAATCCAGGCCCGGTCTTCGGCCTCATTCGGAGGCGTGGACTGATACGCCATATTCATCAGCTCGATCGATCCATCGGGATCTCCAAACAATTCGCGGAGATAGGCTGCGCGCGTCATCCCCGGCAGATTTCCCGGACGAAGGTCGAGCATCCACTGTGCGGCTCTCTCGGCATCATCGTAGTTACCGAGCTCGACGTTCGCATCGGTGAGAAAGCCGTACACCATGACGTCGTCTGGCATCTTCTTATTTAGATCTTTGGCCTTTTCGAGAGCTGCGGCGAATTCATGCTTGCCTAGAAGTAGCCAGACCGAGGTCCTCTCACCGTCGAAGTTGTTCGGCGAAATTTCGAATGACTTCTTCAGCGCTTCCTCGGCCTGCGCATAATAGGCGACGTCTGAGGTCTCGCGGGCTCGGCGCGACAGCGCCAATGCGAGCGCGTTATAGGCTTCGAAATTCTTGGGATTCTTGTCGATTAGTTTGTGGGCCGCGGCCATGCTTTGCTCAGCCGGAGACAGCGCACTCTGGATTGCTGTTGCCTGCCCGAACAAAGCCACAGATGTGAAGAGAATTAACAAGAGAGCAGTCCGTTTCATAAATTTCCTCCCAAGTCCGCCAGAATTTTTCGGGGTGGTCTCCCCACCCTTTCGCAAAGGGCGCGAAAGGATGGGACACCCGGTTGAGTAAACGTTATTGCACGGGACAGATACCGCCAGGCTGGCCGGTGCAGCCTTCTTGCCCAGGCCCGGTGTGGTGACTGTCGCGGCCGCTATGCGCCGGAAGAACGTACGGAAACGTCGTTCCGTAGCCATCCTCGTTGATGTTGACGCCATCTCCGATGCGTGTGCCGTATTTGACCGGATCAACCAGTATCCCGGCCACAGCGCGGGAGGCGATATCGACAACATCATCGATGGGGCGCCGGCCTTGGGGAAATCCAGCGAGGTCGCCCGCCAGGAAACCGAGACGCTTCTGGCTGCCCACGGGAGTCGGAGGAATACCAGTGTTTAGCCGTAGCAGATCCGCGATCGGGCCCGTATCGCTCGGACCGCATCCTGGACAAATCGGAGCCCTGTATTGCACCAGAGGAAGCAAGTCAAGACGAGGCGCCGGCGGAATGGGGATTTCTAAGATCGACGAGTAGAGGTGCGCCAGGAGTGGATCAAGGAAAAAGTTGGCAAATTGGCCATCGTTTTTCGGATCGTCCACGCTGAAGCGATCTTTGAAACCCGTTCCGATAATAAGTTCGTTGATCAGCGAGTTGCCTTCACGATTGACCTGCCGCCAATTACCCGTACCGGAGATGTTCCCCGCAGCCCGGCGAATCGAAACCCGTTGCCGGTCGGTTTCCCCGTACGTGCCGATTACCGCTTGCTTCTCGCCGGCACCATGTAACTTGCCATCCACCGTCAGCATAGTGATAGGAATTTCCAGCACGATGGAGTTGACATTGAACCCAGCGACTGCATCCGGGGCGTAATTATGGGTATCGTCCGCGTCCACTGCGGGCGTTAGGATTCCTCCGACTCCCATGCGGAAGTTGAATGAGTCGAACGCAGCGCCCAAGTCGATATAAAAAGGATCATCGACGGTTCCGGCAAATACCCTCACTCCGTTTCCCAGGTCATAAATGCCCTGGTTGAAGAGGTCTTGATATTTCGGCATGGTCAGCGGTCCAACGTTGGAAGGCACCGCAAACAGCGTTCGACCACCGGTCAAGTCAGTAGCAACGCCGTTCTTAACCATGGTCACCGAATAGGTTTGGCGTAGGCTCAAGCCTTCGGAGCCGGGACCGTCTAGCGAGGTGATCGGGGGAATACCTGCGATCCCTCCCACGAAGCCGGTGAATACTCCCGGTTGGCGGATCTCGGTGTTGAAGCGGAATTGGAAACTGATGTCGGTTTTTCCGTCCTGATTGTTGTCGACGTTCATGACGTAACGAACATTGGGATCGAAGGGAAAGTAATTGGGTCCGTTGGAGGGCTCAAGGAACCCATCGACGTTGAGAATCATGGTGACGCGGTCCGGATGATCGTAGCTGACAAACGCGTACCAGTCTGTCACGTCCGCGCTGTGGTCGAGTGCGGAGATTGGGGCCTCACGATGACTCGACGCAAACAGGCTGGCTGGAGCCAACACCATCAACACCAAGGCGAAGGCCACGATTGCTTTAAGTCGCTTCATAAAATGTCCTCTCGGGATTTAAGTTTGGTGGACGTTGCCCATCGCGAGACTAGCCCCTGCTGCGCGGCGCCACGCTTCAGCGGTTACGATTGGAACCGTCTACGAACTCAAGTACGCAATACCTTCGGTCATGGATTGGTTCTTCCTGAACAATTCAGCACGAGAATTTTCTTAGCTTCGAGTAAATCCAATTACCGCGTTAGTTCGTATGTGGGCGATCAACCGGCCAGGCGGGATTTCTTGTCGGCCAGGGGTCTATCAACGCGCTCAGGGTTTCCTGCGCTCTGTTAACATGGTGCCCGCGTCATGACCAGCCGATGCAGATGGGATCCGAAGCATGGCGGACTCTGCCTTTCTTCCAAGATCCGGAAACGCAATCCGCTAATGGTTGTCAGACGTACTTAGAAAGGAAGAGATAACTGGCTTGTCTCGCGCCACCTCCAACGTGGTCTCGCCCGACGCCGTGCTGGTGTCGGCGATTCGCTCCGGCGATGAACAAGCCATGGCGCAGCTATACGAGCGCTACTCTGCCATTGTTTACTCGGTGGCGCTGCGAGTTCTGGGCGATACCGGGGCGGCAGAGGACATTCTGCAGGAAGTTTTCATGCAACTTTGGCGCAGTCCAGATACTTTCGATGCCACTCGCGGCAGTTTGCCTGGGTGGCTGGCGGTGATCACGCGGAACCGGGCGATCGATTCCCTCCGCAAGCGCCGGCCAGAGGCTGACATCACGGATGTGATCCTATGCATCGAACCCGACTTGGTTCGCAGTGCTGAATGGAGCCGCACACTCGAAACAATTCGAGGTGCTCTTGGAAGCATGCCTTCTCCCCAACGTTCCGCGTTGGAAATGGCTTTCTTCGAAGGGCTCACCCATAGCGAGATCGCTGAAAAAACCGGCGAACCCCTTGGAACCATAAAGACCCGTATTCGCACTGGTCTGCTGACCTTGCGCAAGGCTTTCAACCGATGACGGTGCACGAACAATTCGCTGACGGCCTATCGCTGTATGCGCTGGGGGCGTTATCAGGCGAGGACTGTCTGATTTTGCAAAGACACCTGGAAGAATGTTCTGCGTGCCGTGAGGAACTGGAGCTGTTGCGGGGGGATTGGGCTTTGCTGGGGCTATCGGCCAGTGGCCCAAAACCTCCGTTGCGCTCCCGCGAGCGCCTCGTGGCGGCAATCGCAAAGGAACCGCGGCGGGCCCCAGTTCGTCGACTGAGGCGCAAACCCTGGTGGACCGTATTGGCCTGGGCCGCTGCGGCTGCAACCATTGTCTTCGTATTGCTATTGCTCCGTCAGAACAACGATCTGCGACGGCACGTCGCCGATCTGGAAGCGAATTCCACAGACCAACAACAGCAGCTAGTTCAGGCAAAGGAACTCATCGCAACCCTGACCTCCGCTGATGCCGTACATTTCACGCTGGTAGCAGGCAAGACTCCTCCACAACCGCAGGGTAAGGCGATCTACGTACGCAGCACCGGTACTCTAGTGTTCCTTGCCAGCAACATGCCCGATCTGCCGCCGCAGAAGGTTTATGAATTGTGGTTGATTACGGCAAATGGCCCACCAATTCCGGCTGGTGTCTTCAGGCCCGATACACACGGCAGTGCCGCTCTGATCAAGCCGCCACTTCCAACCGGGACGGAAGCCAAGACGTTTGCCATTACAGTCGAGCCGGGCTCGGGCTCTGCCGCTCCTACATCGACGCCGCTCATGGTCGGGATCGGAGGGTAGTGGCAAGGCTGGTGAAGAGGAGACGCATTTCACATTTAAGCAAGTGTTTTCGAAGCAGAGCTAGATTTCGCGACTTCCGAGATGCGGGGAGACTCTCGAGCGCACAGTTCGGTTCGAATTACACCAGCGGCGAGTTGGCCGATAAACCTCTAGCGAGGATCCAAAAAAGAAGCGGTGTCGGAGGTGGATTTGAAGGAAAAGGTGGCGAAAGCCCACGGATGTGTCGCTGCCAAACGGCCGTCCCTGGCGTCTTACGGTGACGGCGCGGTTATGGTCATTTTTCGCTTGCCACAAAGGCGGCGGACCCATACATCCCGGATCGGCAATGCGGAAGTAATCCGGGAACCCTTCAGCGCTTCGCCCTCGCGGTCCAGAAACGGGCTTAGGCGGCGGACCATCCCATTAGTAAAGCGTCAGTCCTGGCACAGTAGCGGGAACCTGCACATGCTCTTCCCGCCCTGATGCACTGAATGTCATCATTGTACCGACAATACCCTACGGATTCCCTGTTACTGCTTTGCCGCGGCAGTAGCAAGCATTCTCCTGTGTCCTGAGATTTTCCCGAACCCAACCCTCCCCAATATTTCCCCGACAGCAGCAACGCTCGTACGATCAAATGCACCGCGGGGTCGATCGCAAACTAAGGGAGGAGCACGATATGCAAGGAAGGAAGCGTAATTCGAGAGCAACGAAAACTGGGTCCAGACGTTTGGTGTTACCGATGGTGGGAGTCGGGGCCGGGCGGCAACAGAGTACACCGCCGAATCGTCTTAGGCACCGCCGAGCAATTGCGAGACATATCATCAGCCCGCCAAATGACGGCCGGATTGATGCGGGAAATCAATGCCTCAGACATCCGGTTGGCTGGAACTTCCATGACACTGGCACAGTTGGCTGAGCATTTTCAACAACGAGAGCTTGGCCCCTCGAATGGACGAATCGCGCACTCTACCAAGAAGACCTATCAGGGCTATCTTGGCAAGTGGATCGTACCGCGTTGGGGAGACTACCTCCTGCCGAACATCAAGGCAGTCGAAGTGGAGTTGTGGCTTAAACATCTGGAACGGGCAGCCGGGACTTGCTGCAAAATTCGGAACGTAATGAGCGTTCTTTTCAACCATGCCCGGCGCTACGATCTCTACGACCGCAACCCGATTCAGTGGGTGCGGCAAAGTGCCAAACGCCGCAGCTCTCCTGACGTGCTCACGAGCGACGAAGTCCGGCAATTGCTGGCGGCGCTGGAGCCGCGGGAGCGAATCATGGTCTTGTTGGATGTGGCAACGGGACTGCGACAGAGCGAACTTTTCGCTCTCAAGTGGAAGGACGTCGATTTCAGCAATCAACAACTCTGGGTCACTCGCTCGATCGTGCAGCAGGTGGTGGGGCGCTGCAAAACGGAGGCTTCACAGAAACCCGTGCCGCTTCACGATCATCTGATCAGGTCCCTGCGCAGCTGGAATCGCAGAACGCCCTATCGAACACCGGAGAGTTGGGTGTTCGCCAGTCCCCAGAATCGAGGAAAGAAGCCGTATTGGGGACAACAGCTTCTTCGTCATCACATCCGTCCCGTCGCGAAAAAGCTGGGCATCACCAAGCGGGATTGGGTGGCATACGTTTCGCAGAACGTACTCCACATTGCTGCGGGCTACAGGTGCCGAACTCAAGGTCATGCAGGAACTGATGCGGCATTCGACGATCCGCGTCACTCTCGACACCTACACCCAGGCCGTGACCACCGAGAAGCGTGCTGCGCAAACCGCGGTGGTATCGCTTTTCGTCACCAATAAGAAGAGGAGAACGGCGGCCTGAAAAGCCAGAAGCTTCGAGCGTCACTGAGCCGGGCATGGGAATCGGAAACGTAGTGAACCCTGTTTCCGGCTTTTGAGTTTGTGCCTTTTTGGTACCTTTTTGTGCCCACGCCGGAATGACGCCATTTCTCTAAGTGCTTAAAATGGCGGGGACGACGGGACTCGAACCCGCGGCCTCTGCCGTGACAGACATCCGCACCAAATTCAGTAAACACAAGCGCACTGATGACCGCTATTACTGACATTAACGCAGCCGTCAGCAAGCCTCCACCGCCCACGATCAACGAACGGATTACCGCTTGGGATGTGAGCGGGCGTGGTGAATGTATCTGCTGCTGCATTTAGAGCTGAGTGAAATACGGCGCCCCGAGAAGCAAGGTAAAGCCACATAAACGGAAAGGCTTCTCCTCTCTTTTTTCTTTCCAGCATTGCCGTTGATGAGATAAATCCTCGGCTAGGCTGCGCATCGCCGAGCCGGATTCTTTTCATCACTGCTGATCTACGCCGCGGGCCTGATCTCGGTGCTCCGCGCGCTTTTTTGACCCATCACACCTAAGGCCAGCGGAATCGTAGTAAGGCCTCCGACCAGCGCGAGAGCCAGTCCGGCGGCTTTCCGTTGATCGTTGTTTAGCCTAGTGGAAAGCAAAAGTCCAATCCCCATGCCCAGTGCGACGCGGGTTCCAGCGATCAGTATGATCTCCGCGAGAGTAAGCTTCCGTTCCGTCATGTTTCATCCACCTTCCTTATCCACGCGCGCGTCAACATACGCGCAAGCTCTTGAGCGAGGCGCGCGCCACACCGCCGCTGATATTAGGCACAATTGTCAGCTCAAAGAGGGTGACCTCCGAAAGTTCGACACGGTAGTCCTCGATCTCCCGCGTTGAGGTAGGTGCGCTGAAATTCCATTTCTCGTCTTCCTCGAAAACCAGCGAGATGCGTTTGAGCTCTTGAGGCTCATCAAAAACCAGCCGAATTGTTGGAGCTCCCGGTTCGGCGGCACGCCAACCCTGCCCACGTTCGATCGATAACGCAGACTCGATTGGAAAATCTTTATCCTCTGACGTGACCTCCACCGCGGCGGCATGCTCAAGATCGAACCAACCTTCGCCTCGCGCCTGAACAGTTGCCGGAGTTGCTGTAACAAACCGTTTTCGCATGTTTGGCCATCTGCACTTCTAGGATGCGGGCTGCTGATCAAGCGGCAATCTCATAAACCAAACTGCGCGCTTTCCCGAGCAAAACAGCGATGTTTTCAGACTTTGAGACTAGTGCCGATACGCCTGCGGAACGGGCTTCTCGCTGGGTGAAAGAATCGCCGTATGCGCTGTACATCATGATTGGTACTTCAGGCATCAACCGTGTCAGAGCACGCGCCGCATCGAGGCCGTTCATCACCGGCATTGAGAGGTCTAGCAGAATCAAGTCCGGGTGCAACTCCTGAGCCTCCTCAATTGCCTGCCTTCCGTTCTCCGCCTCTCCGCAAATTTCAAAGTCCGCTTCCCGGCTGAACAGTTCACAAAGCCCCTGCCTAATAAGGGCATTGTCATCCGCGATTAGAACAGACTTCACCATCGCCGTAGTCCACCTAAGGTGAGAGCTGATGCAGCGCTTCACCAATGTAACGGAATTGGGATGCGGAGAATGACACTGGGGTTTTTGGTAGAACTCAAGAAGCAAAATACGAGTCTCAGATTGCGAGACTAACAGACTAACAATCGTACTCAGCAGGCGGCGAGAGCTGAGGAGCAACGCTGTACGAATACCCGTTTGCGTTTACGTGGTAGCGAGATTTCTGATGGCTCTCCTCTAACGCTTGGTTAATCTGTATGATAAGGTCAATCAATTTCTCGGGGTCTTTTTCTTTCGAAGCCAGCTCGCATAGAATGCGCCAATCTTCTGAT